>WNFI01067925.1_pt1 | contig 12210 bp, 14 predicted proteins | sample 5400471 | NCBI WGS metagenome assembly WNFI01 (sample SAMN13153348, study PRJNA577476) | soil metagenome | isolation source: 100 cm saprolite on Douglas fir-dominated hillslope | place: USA:California | collected 2013-09-17 | reverse complement strand
CGTCGTCTCGCCTGCTCTTGCGCTCCTGTAATGGCCCAGGTGAGAATCTGGGTCTCAAGTCCACTGTCGCGTGCTTGTGGATGCACCTGGAAGGTCAGGACAGTTGAGGGCGGCGCCACGAGAGCGTAGGCCAGCAGCCGGCCATCGTTCTCCTCCCAGAGCATGGTCGCCTGCTGGGCCAATGCTCTCCGGTGGAGGTGCCTAATGGCTCTTCCCTGCTTATCCTCCCACGGAGGCCGTCCCACAGCCGGGTCCTGCGGGAGAGGCGCGAGGAGCGCGCGCAGTTCAGAGAAAATCGGGGTATCGTATATATTCTCGGGTGTCGTGCAGGTTCGCTTCAGGTCAAGGATACGCTGCAGATCTGTCACCCCTGCGTAAGGGCGCATGTGTATCGTCATCAGGACTCCTTTCGACGGGCTCACGAAGTATGCTCAAGAGTTGGAATGCGAGCCCTGCGCCAGGAAGAGCGACCAGAACTCCCGCGTATGACTGGCCAGTTCATCGTGCGTGCCGCTCTCCGCGATGCGCCCATCTACCAGCACCACGATCGTGTCGGCCTTGCGAATGGTATCGTAGCGGTGCGTGGTGAACAGAATGATCTTCTCTTTGGCAAAGGTAGTCAGCAGCTCGAAGATCTGCCGCTCCCCCACCGGGTCCAGGCTGGCGGTCGGCTCATCCAGAATGATCAGCGGCGCATCGTGATAGAGCAGCCGGGCCAGCGCCAGCCGCTGCCACTGTCCCCCAGACAGGTCGGTCACTCCGCCGAATCCCGCCCCCACCACCGTGTCGATACCGTCGGGCAGCGCATCCGCTGCCTCCCACAGGCCGGCCAGCCGCAACGCCTCAGCGATGCGCTGCTCCTCCCCTGGCGTGCGCTCACTCTGCATCGTCACATTCTGCCGGATGCTGAAGTGGAAGTGCGAGGGGTCCTGGAAGAGCACCGCCTTCGCGCATGCAGAGAGAGGCACCTCCTCGCCTGTTGCCAGTGTCGCATGCAGCGAACCCGTGGTCGGAGGCACGAGCCCGGTGAGCAGCTTTACCAGCGTACTCTTGCCCGCCCCGTTGGTGCCCACGATGGCGGTCAGACCTGGAGTGAAGTCACACGAGATGTCAAGCAGCGCTGTTTTCTGGTTCTCCGGGTACGTATAGCTGACCTCGCGCAGACTGATGGTCGAAAGCCGCTGCCCAGAGGTCACACGGGTGCTTGGCGAGAGGCTTAGCGCCTGCACCTGCTCGAAGGGCTGTGTCAGGAAGTCGAAGAGGGTGGTCGCGTAATTGAGCGACTCGACCAGGGACCGCACCGAGTAGATCAGCGACTGGATCATGCCCGAGAGCAAGGCCATGCCAGGAAGGATGATGGCCAGGCTGGGCAGGCTGATCTGCCCGCGGCTGATGATGGCGAAGAGGGCGGTGAGCGCCAGTGCGACGCCCAGTCCCTGCACTAGCGCGGCCATGGTGCGCAGCCCCGCAAAGCGCCCCGTCAGGCGCTTGAGATCCGTGAGGTAGGTCTCGGCGAGCCAGGCGTGTTCGCGGGCGATAATGTCGCTCTGATAGACACGCACGTCGCGCTGCCAGGAGGCATCCACCTGCATGTTGGTGAGGGCCTCCATGCGCAGCTGGTTCGGCGCGTTGTGCTCCTGTAGTTCGTACATCGCTCCGCTGAAGCGGCGTTCGACGAGCGAGGCCGGAATGGCAATGGCCACCATGGCCAGGACCAGCAAAGGCGCGAGGACCAAGAGCGTCACCGCCAGACCGAGCAGCCCCAGGAAGATGGGTGCCGTAGAGAGCAGCGAGTCCACCAGCGTGATGGAGCGCTGCGAGGCCTCGCGGATCACCAGGCCGTAGCGGGCCTGAAAGGCGTTGTTCTCGAAGAGCGGATAGGGTACGGCGGGCAATTTCTGCATGATGCGCTTGCTGATCACCACCCAGGCCTGCTGGCGCAGGATAGTCGAGGAGCTATCTCGCAGGATGATGCCCAGGCGTTGCACCAGGATGAGGAGGACCAGGCCCAGCCCGATAAAGGCCACCGTTGACGTGAAGCGCACGGTGCTGCCGGATCCGATGACCTCCTGCAAGAGCTGGTGCAGCAGCAGCAGCAGGGCCGGGTAAAAGAGCGGCTCGAAGAGCGAGGCGATGCTGCTGGTGACAAAGGCACGAGGATGGGACGTATACAGCAGGCGCAGCGTGGCGCGCAGCGTCGCCAGGCGTGCGGGTTGCGCGAACTGAAAACGAAAGCTCGAAAGGGGCATCACGTCTTCTCCTTTAGAGAGACAGGAGTCACACGCGTGACATGTTTCATCCCGATCTGCTATAATAAAAACGACCGGTCATTCTTTTTCTAGTATACTAGGATGTGCAGTCACTGGCAAGTGGATGGGTGGAAGCGGTTTTTGTGATGATACAGGGAAATGGGGAAGAACGGCAGGTCACTCTTCCCGAGCAGATGACAGGAGCGAGCGATGCCCAAGACCAGCGATGCCGCCAAAGAGGCCAGGCGCACCCAGATACTCGATGCCGCCGTGCGCTGTTTTGCCCGCACGGGCTACTATGCCACCACCATCGAGGATGTCGTGAGAGAAACGGGCCTCTCGCGTGGGGCGCTCTATCTGTATTTCCCCAGTAAAGAGGCGCTCTACCTGGCGATCTCTGAGCGCTGGAATTGCGGCATGGAGGCGGCGATCAAGGCACGACTCACGCCCGATCTCACACCCGCGGCGACCCTGCGCGTGCTCATCGAGGTCAACGGGGAGCAGGTGAAGGCGGAAGCCGATGCTTGCCGTGTGCTCATGGAGGGCTGGAATCTGAGTCAGCACATTCCCGTGCTGGCGGAGCGAGCCAGGCAACGACAGGCGCGCAGTGTCTCCGCACTCAGCCACCTGCTGCAAGCGGGGATCGCCGCTGGTGAGCTTCGCGCGGATATCGAGGTGGAGGCGCAGGCCCGTATTCTCATGGCCACGCTGCATGGGCTGATGGTGCAGTGAGTTCGCCATGTCTTCCTCAACTCGTCTAGAGGCATATCGCAACACCGTGCAAGAACAGGTGCTGCCAATGTATGAATCTCTCGGCCAACTCACCCTGGTCTACCTGTTGGGCTCGCTGGCCGCTGGCTACACCCAAGACGCGGGGACCTGGACCTCATGATGGTCTGGGATGACCCTGAGGTACCGACAGCTTCTCTGCGCGAACCGCTGGTGGCACGCCTGGATGAGCGGCAAGGAGTCTCGCCGTTTGTGGTAGACTACCGCGACATCCATCTTGAGCGGTACGTGATCGACGGCCAGGAGTACAATGTGGCGCATCAGGCGCTGGCTTCGTTCGAGTCCTTGCTCCAGTCGATCCTGGATGGCAGACGCGACAACACCGAACGGGTGCTGGACCCGCTGGTCGCGACGGCTGGCTTTGCCTACGGCGAACTGGTATGGGATCGAGAGAGTCGTGGCCACCAGTGGAAAAGCAGACTCAACACGTTTCCGCCAATGGTGAAGCAGGAGTGCCGGCGTGCTGTGCTGGCGCACCGGCAGGCGTATCTAACCGATTTGAGGACACTGATGGGGCCCGCGGATTGGTTCAAGTTTCACTGCACTCTGGTGGAGGCGCTGCGCACCACGGTGCGCGCGCTGTTTGCTCTGCACGAGGTGTACTATCCTGGCGACAAATGGCTCCGGCAGTCGATCATCCGCTTTGGACTGGGTGAAGAAGTTCTCACCTGCTTTGGTCGCCTCTTCGAGGCGCAGGGCTCCGCACCTGAGCGGGCAAGTGAACAACATGCAGCGCTCTTGCGCTTGATGGACCTGGTGGAGGAGGACGAGGCGGGCAAGGCGGGCAAGCTCCAGCCATGCCAGAGCGAGCACGTCTGCGCAAAGCGAGAAGCAGTGGTCACCGATTTTCCCATCGGTCAACCTCCATACATGTTGGGTGGCCGCTTTGTAACGGTGACATTGGTCTACCACTCCTTTCCAGATCGATCTGCGCGCTCTCGGTTGCTTCCTGTCCTCTCAACTGCTCAGCCCACTGCCGCAAAGGCACGAGCGCCTGCAGCAGTTCCTGGCCCGCTCTCGTCAGGGAAGAGGGGCTTTCCTCGCTATGGGAGATCAGCCACGATATGCTTCAAAAGTCCATTTTTCGGAGGAAAACTACTGCAATGCTCGCCGCAATTCTTGTGCCCGAAGACGCATCCAGTTGACTTCTTCGGCAAAGATCTTGATAGCACCTGCCCGGCCAGCCTGTTCATGGTTGCGTAGCGCTTGCTGCAAATCGGCCTCAAAGTCGTTGACCAGGGCAAGAGGATCATCCCAGCCATACGCATCGCACATCAAGCGAATACGTCGAGCTTGCTCGTCGGCGGTCTGATTGGCCCAATGGCCCACATCGACATAATTGTAGACGGCGTTGGCCAGGTCGCGCAGTTGTGCGCCTGGCGCGGCATCGTCCCAATCGATGAAGCCGATCAGCCGGTTCTCCTGAAAAATGGTATTGTGTGGTCCCAGTTCGTGATGGGCAACAATCTCATGGCCCAGGGAAAGACTTGATCCAGCCGTGACATCATGATAGCGCCGGATGGCCCTGGCCGCTTGCTCCAGCAGAGCATCGGGTAGCTTGGAACCACTGTCCGGCCAGATCGCGCCATCGAGATAACTGAGGATGTCACGGCCCTGCTCATCCCTGCCGAAAAAGCGCGGAGCGAAAGGGAAGCCCTGGTCTTCCAAGAAGAGCAGGAGATCATGGACAAACGCCGCATTGCCTTTTGCTGGCCTGCGCACGGTGTTTCCCACGCGCACGATACCGGGAGTCAGTTGCCCACCCGACAGGGGAATCTCTGCCAGTGGTTCTCTCTGTGGCTCTATTTCCATGGCTCGCGTGCTCACGCTCCTTGTTCCGTATCGCTCTCCTCTTCAGGAAGGCTTTCCTCAAAAATCAGGATATTGCGAAAGGGATCGCAGAGCCAAAATCCTTTCGTCCCCCAGGATGTCGCCTGGATAGGAGACCGAAGAGCGCCAGTTGGCAAATACTGCTGATACAACGCCTCGATATTGGTGACGCCAATATAACACACCCGGCACCCCTCTGATGGTTCTTGTGTTGGATCGAAAACAGTGAATTGCAGACTGATTCCATCACGTTCGAGGATGGCAAACCCCTCATCCATCGTTTCTTCAACCCTTTCCCCAAAAAGCAGGAGATTGCGATAAGGATCGCAGAGGAAAAATTCTTTCATCCCCCAGGACTGAGCCTGGATCGGAGACTGAAGAGCGCCAGTTGGCACATACTGCTGATACAACGTTTCGATATTGGTGACGACAATAGAACACACCGAGCCACCCTTTGGTGGTTCTTGTGTTGGATCGGAGACATTGAATTGCAAAGCGATCCCGTCCCGTTCGAGAATGGCAAACCCCTCGTCGTGGTAGGGGGTCGCAAAGCCGAGTTGTCCATAAAAAGCCAGCGCTTGCTCCATATCTTCGACCAGAAAACGAGGAGCAACCGAATCGAGGGTGGGTTGACGCTCTTGGGATGCTGACATGGGTTTATGTTCCTTTCTGCTGCACATATGGGGTGTTCATGTGAAGTCATTCTTCCGGACGCATCGAGAAGCGGCAATGCGCTTTCCCTCCGTCGCCGCTTCCCAGAAGCGGGAAAGCGTGCAACACACGTCTCTCTGTCTTCGGGATGATGCTATCACGGGCGGAGCCCGCCTTATGGAGATGACTGGCTCGCAGCCCAGGCGCGGGCCATGCGGGCCAGGGTCGCACCACTCTCATAGGAAAGCTGGCTCATCCTGGCCCATTCCGCCGGATGGGTGGCCTTGATCCAGGTGAAAAAGGGGGTGATGAGGCGCTGAGCGTCCTGGCGCTCCTGTGGGTCGAGACGGTGGATGACCAGGGTTGCGATGTGGTTCTGGCTGAAGGTGAAGTCCGCCTGCCGCCGCGAACCTGGATACCCGACGACGCGATCCAGCTCGCTGACCTCGTGATAGATGCAGGTCACCTGCTGGCCCCGGATATGGTAGTCGCTGAGGTCGATGTGCGCGCGCTCCCCGACCAGGTAGTCGAGGACAGCCCGAACGCTCGGATACCGGAAGCACTTTGAGCATGTTCAAACATCTGTTCTTTCCCACCATTCTCATTGTACCGTTTTGAAGCCCCACATGCAACTGCTCCATGAGTGCCTATGCAGGCCAGGCGGGCCATCAATACTGGCCCAGCGTGCCCCGCCGCTTGGCGATACGCTCGCACCAACGAAAGATCACGATTCCCAGCACCAGGTAGACTGCCGCGTTGCCCACCAGCCACAGCAGCGTGTCATCACCAGCCAGCGTCCCCAACGAACTCCCGTCGAGCAGCGTCTTGCGCAGGATATCGACCCCCGGCGTGAGCGGGAGGAAGCGTGCAATCGTCGCCATCCAGCCGGGCATGCGCTCCAGGGGGACCAGCACGCCGCCGAAGATCAGCACGACGAGCTGGAACAGCTCCTTGAGAACCTCCAGGCGCTTGAAGAGCAGCGTCAGCCCGCCCAGGATCAAGGAATAGCCCGCGCTGCTCAGCACCAGCAGAACCAGGGGAAGCAGCGCTGCCCAGTGCAGCGGGATCGGGACCTGCACAACCAGCTCGATGAACAGGGAGAGCACAAGCGCGCTGATGGCAGCCTCGACGATAGACGCGACCTGCAGCCCGATGGTGAGCAGCCAGGACGGCAGCGGACTCAGATACATCTGTTCGAGCGTGCCGCTCTGCATCTCGCCGAGCAGCCCCCAGAAGAGCCGGTTGGTTTGCATGTGGAAGAAGATGTAGCCGACGAAGCCGAGCAAGAGCGGCATCACTTGCTCCCGGTGGAACGCCCCCCGTCCCACGGCAAACGTGATCGCCAGGAAAAACAACCCGAACAGGATCAACTCCAGGAACGAAGCGATCTTGCCCCGCCAGAGATCGATCAGGCCCTTGGAAACCTCGTTGCCGATAGCGGTGGCGAAGGTCCGTATCCCTCGCTTCGCTTCACCGGTTGGAGGCAATGCCTCGGATGGGGGCGTCTGTATGAGTCTTTCTACCTGCATGATATCCTCCTTTGGTTTCGCGCCGGCTTCGTGTGAGCCAGCGCGAGATGAGAGCGTATGTGTCTTACCGCAACGTCCCCAGCCGTCTCGCCCGTCGATCGTTGAGCAGGAACACCAGCCAGCCCAGGACTGCTAGCAGGGCTGCGTGGATGAGGAGCCACGGCAGCGTGCCATCGGCCCACACTGACCCAAGCGGCTGCCCTTGCAGTACCACCTGGCGCATGGCCTGAACGCCGAGCGTGGTGGGCAGGAAGCGGGCCAGCGTTTGCACCCAACCAGGAAACCATTCCAGGGGGAAAAAGGCCCCGTTCAGCAGCAAGATCAGCCCGCTGAACAGATGCGCGATGGCGCCGATTTGCGGGAGCGCCAGGGCCAGGCCGCCAAGCAGCAGGGCAAAGCCGGCAATATCGATCAGCGTCAGGGCCGCAGGCAGCAAGCCTGCCGGTCGCAAGGGGATGCTGATGCGAAGCCCCCAGCTCATCCCCACGCCAATGACGACGGCGATCAGCGCCCCTTCGAGGAAAACAGCCAGCAGTCGGCCTACCAGCAGAGCTGCTGGGGAGAACGGGCTAAGGTGCATCTGCTCGAACGTGCCGCTGTTGACCTCTTCCAGCAGATCGCTCACCAGCTTGAGGATGGCGAGGTAGAGCAGCGGAACGGCCAGGAAAGGCAGCAGCGTAGGCAGCACCAGCGCGCGCTGGATCGTGCCGTTGCCTATAACGAACTGCAGGAACGGGTAGAAAGCGATAAAGGAGAGGATTTCCAGCAGCACGACGATGCGACGGCCCCACAGCAGCCACAGGCTCTTCTGGGTCTCGTTCAGCATCGCGCGGGTTGCCGCCACGACCCAGAGACTACGTCTTCCTGTTGCCCCCTGCTCGTCTGTGTGTGGAGGCTTTGAATGGAAAGCGGTGGTGGTGGACATCTCATTCCCCCTCCTTGAGCATCTGGACAAACACGTCCTCCAGGTTCGGTTCGACCGGCTCGACCGCGATGAGCGGCAGATGCTGCGCACGCACCTGGGCGAGCAGGTCATAGAGTCTCTCCTGGTCAGAGATCGGCCCGCGTATCAGGCTTTCGCTGTCTTCGGACGTGACTGAAAAGCCGTCGAGCCACGGGAAGGTGGAAGAAGCGAGAGGGCCGCCTAATCGGATCTCATAGGTCTCCTGACGGAAGTGAGCGAGCAATTCGCGCACCGGCAGGTCGGTCAGCAGTCGTCCCCGGTGAATGATCGCGATGCGATCACAGAGTTCCTGGGCCAGGGCAAGCTGATGTGTGGTGAGAACAATGGTCTTGCCTTGCTCGTGCGCAAGCCGCGCGATCCAGTCTTTGACGGTGCGTGCCGTCTGCACATCCAGCCCGATGGTTGGCTCGTCGAGCAGCAAAATGGGTGGATCGGTGATCAGCGCCGCCGCGATCGCCACCTTCTGCTGCATCCCGCGCGAGTAGCCGCCCACGGCCTGGTGCCGCCGCTCCCAGAGATCGAGCGAGCGCAACAGGGACTCGGCGCGCGGGACAATCAACCTGCGTGACAGTCCTTTGAGGCGGCCAAAGTAGAGCAGGTTCTGCCAGGCGGAGAGCGACCAGTAGACGTTGCGCGCTCCTTCCAGCACAGCCCCGACTTGCCTTACGGCCATAGGACGCTCTCTGGCGATGTCGTAGCCATTCAGATGCACGTGCCCTCCGGTTGGCGTGACCAGCCCGCACATCATTTTGATGGTGGTGGTCTTGCCAGCCCCGTTGGGTCCGAGGAGGCCCACGACTTGACCACTCGGCACGGAGAGACTGAGATCTTCAACAGCGCGTACCGGTGTTCCCTTCCCCCAATCGTAGACCTTGCTCAGCTCTCTCAACTCGAAAGCAAACGGCCTGGTGTCGGACGTCTGATTTGGTTGCTGCGCGGTGGCCAGGCGATCACCTTTCGTTGTCTGAAACATGGCTTCTCCTTCCGCCTTCGGCGGCGATGTGCTACAATAGGTGCTAACGATACATGTCTACTTTGTAGATTAATCTACAAAGTAGACGAGCATTGTAGATTTGTCAAGAGGAAGACTGGCTCATCCGCCGGTCTCGCAAAGAGGGGCAACGAGAGCAGTTATGACCGAGAGCATAGAGATCAGAGAGGTACAGCAAACTCCCGCGCCAGCAGCACGCCGACCGCTCACCCGCGAGCGTATTCTACAAACCGGCTTGCATTTGCTCGACCAGCAGGGGTCGGAGGCGTTCACCATGCGCAAGCTCGCCCAGGAGTTGGGCGTTGATCCGATGTCCATTTACCGCCACGTCGAGAACAAAGAGGCACTGCTGGATGGCGTGGCAGAGGTGCTGTGGGGGGAGATTGAACTGCCTGAGAGCGAGGCAGGCTGGGAAGCGCTGCTCCGCTCGATGGCCACCTCGCTGCGCGCCCTGGGCCATACGCACCCCCACGCGTACCCGCTGCTGCTCAACTGCCAGATCTTGCCGCTCGCGGCGTTACGTCTCTGGGATGTGACGCTGGAGCAGCTCCACCAGGACGGCTTTGAGCGGAAGCGCGCCGCCGACATCATCTGCACCGTGTCCTCCTACGCGATCGGTTACACGATGGTGGAGTTATCCGCGCTGCTGCCAGAACGGTCCGAGCGTGTCGCAGAGGAGAAGATGAGCGACATCGGGCGGCTCACGCAGGTCATGCGCCGCCTCCCGCGCGAGACGCCAGCCCATCTGGTAGAGGTCGCGAGCGTGATTATGGACTGCGATCTCGATGCACAATTTACCTTTGGGCTGGATCTCATGCTGACCAGTCTCAGGTCCAGGCAAAGGTCCTAAGGGGAGTGTTCGGCCGGATGCGATTGATCCTGATTCGTCATGGCGAATCCGACCATGTGATCCGCAACGTCATCGCGGGACAAGTGAGTTGTCGCGGGCTCTCGGAACGTGGCTTCAAGCAGGCAGAGCTGTTGGCACAGCGGTTCGCGGTGACTCACGAAGTGAGCGATTGCCAGGTGCTGTTGTGTAGTCCGGTGCTGCGTGCCCGCCAGACAGCCGAAGTGCTTGCCAAGACGCTCCCTGTTGGACTCATCGAGCAGGACTGCGACCTCTGTGAGTTGCACCCGGGCGAGGCCGACGGCCTTTCGTGGGAGACGTATCGTGCCACCTATGGAGCATTCGACCTCCTCACCTCCCCAACCCGCGCCTTTGCCCCAGGAGCCGAAAGCTGGGAGGAATTCGTTGAGTGGGTGCGCGCTACCCTTGAGCGCCTCGCCACGCGGTTTGCCGGGCAGACGGTGGTCGCCGTGACGCACGCCGGCTTTATCGTGGCCTCCATGCTGGTCTTGTTTGACATCCCGCGGCTCGGAACTGGCGCCCGCCTCGATCCCGGCTCTACCTCCCTCACCGAGTGGCGTGTCGCTCAGGCGAGGTGGAGGCTGGTGCAGTTCAATGACACTTCACATGTAACTGGTGGAGACACATATGATGGATGACCCCGAATTTGATCGACTCCTTGCCGAAGCCATGGCAGCTCCGTTCTCCGGTTGGGATTTCTCCTGGCTCGAGGGTCGCAGGGTAGAAGAGGAGGACACGGAGACAACGTGGGATTACGACGAACGAGCTCGGAAGCGCATTCAATCGGCGGCTTCCCTCTTAGACCTGGGCACCGGAGGCGGAGAGCGGTTGAGCCGACTGGGACCGTTTCCACCGTTCGCAGTCGCCACCGAAGCCTACGGGCCGAATGTGCCCGTTGCTACCCGGCGACTGCAACCCCTGTGGGTCCAGGTCGTTCGTACCCATCCTGGCGTCCATGACAGCCGCGGACCTCAGCCGGATGGCCGTTTTGCCGAGCGGCGCTTACCTTTTCAGGATGCAAGCTTCGAGCTGGTCCTGGCTCACAGCAGTGCCTTTTGCCCCGCTGAGGTCTACCGGGTGCTGCGCTCCGGTGGGCTCCTGCTGACCGCGCAGGGCGCGCCCTCCGTCCCACCCACTCTGGCTGACATCCTGGAGGGGCCGATTCCAGCCTGGGCGAAAGAGGGGCAAGGGTGGGATATCGATACGACGCTCGACGAGGCGGGCTTTGCAACGGTCGAGAAGCTCGACGCGTTCCCAAAGACAACGTATCTGGACATCGGGGCGGTCGTGTACTTCCTGAAAGTGGTCCCCTGGACGATCACCGATTTCGACGTCGAGCGCTACCGGGAGCGTCTGTATCAGCTTCACCTACACATAAAGCGCCATGGCGGGTTCACCGTCCGAGATCACCACCGGTTGCTCGAGATGCGCAAACCGGCAGAGGGGTAAGGGACTTTCGAAAACTAAATTGTCCCAAAGATGAGGTTGCTCAGAGATGATATGCTAGAGGCAAAAAGCCCAAGGAGGCGGGAGATGGAACTGGAAGAGGAAGTCAAAGAACTACTGAGAGAGACAGAGAAAACGCTCAAAGGCAGTGCGCGCCGTTTGTTTATGGCACGGACAGTACGAGCATTGGGAGAAGGGTGCCAGCATCTGGTAGAACGAGAGTTGGGATGGAACCGTGGAACCATCCGAAAAGGCCAGCACGAGCTGGAACAGGAGATCATTTGTCTGGATGCGTCTTCTATGACCTGGAAAGGCAAACATCCCATCGTTGAGTTGGTGACGACGACATCTCAAACCGGCATGAAACTGACCAAGGAAGCCATGGAAACGGTGGAAACCCACCTTCAACGATTACCTTCCCTGGAAAAGTGGTTTGTGGACGTTCGGTATGTTGCCTAGAAGGCAAGCCAGGGGAAGGAATACAGCTTGAATCCTTTAGATGGACTCTCCTAGTGAAAGAGAAGCCTATGAAATATCCCTATCACATGGAGTATCTGATGGTAGGATCGCATCAAGTACCTGTGATACGATTGCCACAAGAGATCGAGTTGGTAACAACATTTCTTTCGTGTGATGTTCAAGGGCCGCTTGGAGAAATCTTTTTCTTAGAGCATATTGATCTTGTCCTACAAGGCAAGGAGTCATATCAAGAGGTAGGAGGCAATGTCTATGCTCTTGAAATTCGCCAAGATTTCACACGGGTAGTTGCTACTCTGGCGGACGAAGAGACCTCATGTGTCATAGAAACGGAAGAGCTGCGACAATTGATCGAAATCTGGATTGAGGAGACAAAAGAAAGCAAAGCCTATAATGCATCTCTCATCCCCCCACCC
>WNFI01655124.1_pt1 | contig 12211 bp, 8 predicted proteins | sample 5400471 | NCBI WGS metagenome assembly WNFI01 (sample SAMN13153348, study PRJNA577476) | soil metagenome | isolation source: 100 cm saprolite on Douglas fir-dominated hillslope | place: USA:California | collected 2013-09-17 | reverse complement strand
TCCGCCGTTCTACGAAAAGCTGATTCGAAAAGTGAAGGCGCCGGTGATGATCGATACCACCGATCCGACGGCGATCGAGCTGGCGCTGACGTATTGCCAAGGCAAGGCGATCATCAATTCGATCAACTTGGAAGACGGCGAAGAGAAATTCGAACGCGTCGTGCCGATTGCGCATGAATTTGGCGCGGCAGTGGTGGTGGGCTGCATCGATGAGGACAAGCTGCAGGCGCAAGCGTTTACGCGCGAGCGAAAGCTGGCGATTGCGCAGCGTTCGTACAAGCTGCTGACGGAAAAATACGGGCTGGGGCCGGAGGACATCATATTCGATCCGCTGGTTTTTCCCTGCGCGACGGGCGATGAAAACTATATCGGCGGCGCGGTCGAGACGATGGAAGGCATCCGCCTGATCAAGCAGGCGCTGCCAGATGTTCGAACGATCCTGGGCATTTCGAATGTTTCCTTCGGACTGCCGGCAGGCGCGCGCGAAGTCGTGAACTCGGTTTTCCTTTATTACTGCACGAAGGCAGGGCTGGACCTCGCCATCGTCAATACGGAGAAGCTGGAGCGGTTTGCGTCGATCCCTGCAAATGAGCGAGAGCTTGCGGAAAACCTTCTGTTTTCACATCCGCCGAAGGATGTGCCTGCCGAGCATTCGAATGCCGGGTTGCTGCGGGATGTCCCCGCCGACTGGCGCAAGCAGAGCAAGGAACAACGCGCGGCGGTCAATCAACATTACATCGCAGCCATTGCCGAACACTTCCGCACGACGAAGAAGAAGTACATCGCAGCCATTGCCGAACACTTCCGCACGACGAAGAAGAAGGAAAAAGCTCGGGCGGCAGACGTGCCACTGGATGAGCGGCTAGCAAACTACATTATTGAAGGCACGAGAGACGGGCTGGTCGAAGATCTGGAGAAAAAGCGCGGGGAAGGTGCGGCCCCACTGGATATCGTGAACGGCCCGCTGATGGCGGGAATGGCGGAAGTCGGGCGGCTTTTCAATGCGAATGAATTGATCGTGGCGGAAGTTTTGCAGTCGGCGGAAGCCATGAAGGCGGCGGTAAGCCACCTCGAGCAATTCATGGAGAAGGCGGACACGGCCAAGCGCGGTAAGGTAGTGCTGGCGACAGTGAAGGGCGACGTGCACGACATTGGGAAGAACCTCGTCGAAATCATTTTGAAGAATAATGGCTATGACGTGGTGAACCTCGGGATTAAGGTACCGCCGGAGGAGTTGATCAAGGCCTACCAGGAGCACAAGCCGGATGCGATTGGATTGTCCGGGCTGCTGGTGAAGAGCGCGCAGCAGATGGTGATTACCGCCAACGACTTAAAGGATGCGGGGATCGAGATTCCCATGCTGGTGGGCGGCGCGGCCCTTTCGGCAAAGTTCACGCAGACGAAGATCGCGCCAAGCTACGGAAAAGCCGTGTGCTACGCGAAAGACGCGATGACCGGGCTGCGGCTGATGAACGAATTGATGGATCCGGCGACGCGCGAGACCGTGCTGCGGAATCACACGGCAAGCGGAAATGGCGTGGGCGTGTCCACGGTCGTGACAGTGCAGGAGATCCCGGCGGTGACCCGATCGCCGCGTGTTCGCGCCGACCTGCCCATTCCGACCGTGAAAGATCTGGACCGCAAAGTCCGGCTGGTGCCGGATTTGCGCGAAGTCTGGGGCTACATCAATCCCTTCATGCTCTACGGACGGCACATGGGCTTCCGCGGCGACTTCGAAAAGCGTTTGGCGGAACGCGATCCGAAAGCCGTTGAGCTATTCGAGAACATGGAAGAGGTGAAGAAGGAAGCAGCCGAGTTCATGAAGATCCGAGCCGTCTGGCAATTTTTCGAAGCGGAAGCGGAGGGGGAAGCACTGCACCTCTTCGCGCCGGGCGCAAAAGTGCCGTTGCATACTTTTCAGTTCGGGCGGCAGAGGATGGGAGATTTTCTCTGCCTGAGCGATTACGCGCTGCCCGCACGGGACGGAAAGCGCGATCATGTGGCGTTATTCGTAGTGACGGCGGGGGAAGGAATTCGCAACCGATCGGAAAAGGCTAAGAATGAGGGTTACTACTTCAAGTCGCACGGCCTGCAGGCGCTGGCAATCGAGACTGCGGAAGCGTGCGCGGAATGGCTGCACCGGCGCATCCGGGAGGACTGGGGATTCCCTGATCCCCCGGAGATAACCATGGCGCAGCGATTCACTTCACGCTACCGCGGGAAGCGCTACAGTTTTGGTTATCCGGCATGCCCGAATCTCGAAGATCAGGCAGGACTCTGGAAACTATTGAGGCCGGAAGAGATTGGTGTGCAGCTAACGGAAGGCTTCATGATGGATCCAGAAGCAAGCGTGAGCGCGCTGGTGTTTCATCACCCGGACTGCACGTACTTCAGCACGGGCGATAGCGGGGACCAGTCCTGACTATGAAACGCTGCCTACAATTTGTAAGGACAATCTCAGAAGGCGTACCTAGACGTTGTAGACAATGAGATCGTGGGTCGCTGGTCAGTGGCAGATTTGATCGTTTTCTCTCGCTCTTCTAAAGACAGACGGCGCAATGTTCTCAAATCATTGAAGATACATCTGCTCGCCGCGACATGCGAATGAAGCTTGACCAGCTTACAATTCGCCATTTGCAGCGCCTGTTTCCGGCATGTCATCCGGGGATTGGCCGCACGAATGATTTCCGCTTTAATTTGCCCTTGCGCTTCCTGCGCAGCCTGCAGGAGGTAACCGACGTGTTATGGGTGCGCAGCCCCACCTGGCCCGGGGGCATTGGTAGAAGCGGCTGCGAACGGTCCAGGGCCTGAATCCGCGTCTACTCATCGAGGCACAGCGCCAGGGCCTTGCCGGGGGATGCAGCTACAAACCGACGAAATCCCGCACCTTGTCAATATCTCTGCTTACCTGTGTTGAGTTGCAGAACCATTGACCAGGGACAGAAGTTTGCCACTTGGTGGAAGTAAATGGGGACAAGGGGCTGGCTCAGAGGCCGAGCATCAAAATCCAAAATCACACGTAAAATACTGACCTACAAGGATTTAGCTTGGCATTCAATGAACAGAATTGCTGTTCCTCCTTGGTATAGAACCTGCTTAATCAAGAAGTGGAAGAACATGACCACTATAGCGATTCACACCTTAGAACCATGGGCCGGCGCCGGTTTCGTCTACGGGCGGGGTGCCGGTGTGCAATCTCTGAATGCCTTGGTTGCGGAGATCGCGAAGACGGATATTCCCGTTCTTCTGGTGGGGGAAAGCGGAACCGGCAAAGAGATTTATGCGAGGTTGATTCACCGGCTATCTGGACTGGGCGAGTCTTCGCTGAAGAAGGTGAGTTGTGCTTCGCTGGAGGCGGGGCGGCTGCTGGGAGAGATCCAAGAGGAGATTCATCCGCGCACCGGCAGAGTAGACGAGGCAGCTCGAACCGTTTTCTTGGATGGTGTGCACGAATTAGACGCCGCATGTCAACGAGCGTTGCTTTCGTTGCTCCCGGACGGTGAACCGAGCGCCGGGAATGGGGAGAAGGGCTCGCGATTTATCTCCTCGACGTCGCGCAACCTGGAAAAAGAAGTCGAATCCCGAATTGAGCAGCGATGCTCGCGAATTGATGGCTTCGTACGATTGGCCCGGGAATATCCGTGAGCTCGAGAATCTTGCGAAAAAGATTGTTGCTGTTGGTGATCCTATGCTGGCTCTTGGCGACCTGCGCGCGACTCATGCAGGCGCGCCGGTAACCAGTGAAGGCCCGCATGTATCGTCGCTCAAAGTAGCGGCGCGGGCAGCCTCCCGGCGCACAGAACGGGAACTAATTCTGAAGGCGCTCGAACGCACCCATTGGAACCGCAAGCGTGCCGCTCGAGAGCTCCAGATCAGCTACAAGTCATTGCTTTACAAGATCAAACAGATTGGCGTGCAGGGCTCCGAAGCCGGCGAACTATAAGAGGAAGGCATGATGAATCTCTCCACTTGGACTCTGATGGCGGCTGGGCTCGTATTTGGTAGCCGGCAACCACAGGAAGCGCAAAAACCGGCGACACCAACTAACCTCGGTCAAGAAGCCGCAAAAAGAGGTCCGAGCGCGAGCCAATCGCAGGCCGCTGAAAACGATGCGGAATATAAAATCGGACCGCAGGACGTATTGCGAATCGATGTTTGGAAAGAAGCGGATATTTCGCGCGCGGTGCCGGTTCGCCCCGACGGAAAAATTTCCCTACCGCTACTGAACGACGTGCAGGCCGCAGGACTGACGGCGATGCAGCTTGCGGGGGTGATCAGCGATGGTCTCAAAAAGTTCATAAACAACCCGCAGGTGACTGTGAGCGTCTCGGAAATCAATAGCCGGCGCGTCTACGTAACCGGCGAAGTCACGCGACCCGGGTCGATGCCGCTGTTACCGAATATGATGGTAATGCAGGCCCTGTCTAGCTCGGGCGGGTTTACTCAATTCGCGAAAGTCAAGAATATTTATGTCCTGCGGGTAACAGACGGAAAACAGGAAAAGCTTCCCTTCAACTACAAAGAAGTGTTGAACGGCCAGAAACCCGAGCAGAACCAGATGCTGAAACCAGGCGACGTCATCGTCGTGCCATAGAGGATGACCATGAAATTGTGGGCGACAACTTTATTTTTCTTAGGAGCAGAGCTGGTCTGGACATCCTTCTTTGGATGGGCACCAGCTCATGCGCAAGAACCGAAGTCACCTGTTCGAGAGTATCTACCTCTGATTGCAGGCGGCGGGGACCAGGACAATAGTCGAGAGACAGTTACGGACCTCCGTCCTGACGATCGACCGCTAACCGGTGTCCAAGAGGCGTCCCTGGGCACGCAAGAGATGAGGCACAGTTATTGGGTCCCCGGCTTTCAATACGCTAACGTGATTCGGTCGACGTCCTTCAATAAACCGGGTTTGGCCAACTGGAACTCCACGAGCTACCTGACGGGAAATGTCAGCCTGCTCGATACCTGGAGCCATGCACAGCTCTCGATGAATTATTCTGGTGGCGGCGGCTTCTCTACGGACGGCACTCAAGGCAGTAGTTATTTGCATCAATTCGACCTGACGCAAACGTTTGAAGGGCGGAAGTGGAAGCTCCAGTTTATCGACCAGTTTTCTTATCTTCCTGATTCACAGTTTGGTTTCGGCGGGATGACAAACCTGTTGACTCCGGGTGTTGGCGGTTCCATTGCCCCGACTGTACCAGGTTTGCAGAACAACTATTTGCCCAACCAGAGCATTTTCTCGTCGATTGGACCACGATATAGCAACTCATTTGTCGCACAGGCGGTTTATGCGCCGAGTCGGCGGACTTCGATTACCGCCGCGGGCTCTTACGGCCTTATGCGTTTCGTCGACTCCGGAAACATCAACAGTGATGATGAGATTGCGAATTTGGGTTTCAACTACATTCTGACGAAAAAAGACACTCTCGGCGTGCTCTATCGCTTCACTGCGTATCAGTACAGCGGCAATCCGCAGAGGATCAACGATCACGTGGTCAATGTAGCCTACGGACGAAAAGTGACGGGGCGTCTCGCGCTGCAACTCTTTGGGGGGCCTGACATCACAACTTTCCAGGTTCCCATTGGTAACGTGACGAAGCGAGTGTCGGCATCGGGTGGCGCCACTCTGATCTATGCGATGTCTCGGAGCGGTTTGTCCTTGACCTACAACCGCGGTGTAAGCAACGGCAGCGGAGTTCTGGTGGGTTCAAGCATAGATCAGATATCGGGCTCCATGAATCGCGGATTAGGGCGCGTATGGCGGGGCAGCATTAACTTTGGCTATGCGAAGAATCGGAGCGTGGCGCAGAATCAAACGCAGAATTCCGCAGGCTTTGACTCCTACTTCGCAGGGGGCGGATTAGAGCGCCCGCTGGGACGCGATGCGACTTTCTCCTTAGGCTATACGGCGTACACTCAAGGCACGACGCACGCGGTTTGCACCCCGGGTGCGTGCAGCAGCTCCACACAGCACCAGATTTCACTGGGGTTCACATGGCACACGAGGCCCAATGTGCTTCACTAGGCGATGGTCGCGTGGGTTGGGACCTGCAATTGCTATTGAGTTGGTCTAAAGATCGGGCAAGGATTCGGACTGATAAATGATAGTTAGTGGAATGCGATACAAAAACTAGGAAATGCTAAGAACCCTAAGACCATGTATAAGAACTATTTCGGGCTGAAAGATAATCCGTTCAACGTCAATCCAGATCCGCGCTACCTCTTTCTTACCAAAGAGATCGAAGAAGCGCTGAGCGGGCTGATGTATGGCGTCCAGAATCGCAAAGGGTTCATCACGCTTATCGGTGAAGTCGGCACGGGAAAAACTACACTAATAAATCGCCTTGTCGACTGGCTACATCAACGGCGGGTAAGAACTGCGTTCCTATTTAATTCCCGGATGAATACGAATCAATTGTTCGATTTCATTCTGGCGGAGTTCGGTATCTCCTGCGAGTCTCAGACGAAGAGCCAGCAGTTGATGAAATTCAATCAATGGCTTCTCGATCGTTACCGCGCCGGCGAGACCACCGTGCTCATCGTGGACGAAGCTCAGAACCTGACCTACCCCGTGCTCGAAGAGATTCGGCTGTTGACCAACCTCGAGACGTCCACGGAGAAGCTGCTGCAGATCGTATTGTCCGGACAGCAAGAGCTGGAAGAAAAGCTGAAGCTGCCGCAATTGCGGCAACTCCGCCAGCGCATCATGCTGCGCTGTAAGACAACCCCGCTAACGAAAGAGCAGACCCACGACTACATCGCCGAACGGCTAAGGATTGCGGGAGCCAGCGGTGAACTGATCTTCGCTCCTAAAACCGTTGAAACGATCCATTTATATTCAATGGGCATTCCGCGCGTGATAAATCTGCTTTGCGAACACTCACTCATCAATGCGTACGTCGAACAGCAGCGGCCGATCCTACCGAAAATCGTCGAAGACGTCGCGCATGAATTTCAGCTCGACGAGGTCGAACCGGCTGCACCGGCAGGAAGCACACGGATCGACGCAGATGTCTATAATTCGGAAGCGTTCATTCAGAATCTTGGTGAGGCGCTATCGCGATTCCGCATGAGTCCCTCAATTACGACACCAACCCGCGAAAGGAAGTAAGAGTTCCAGCGTTCTGACGCACCGCGTGTCAACCGGAAGTCCTGCTCTTCTTGCCGAAACCCAAGAGAAATCTTTGCCCCTGGCGCCCCGTTCCCAAAATCCGTTCACCCGGACAACCAGACTCATCCCGCCGAAGACGCAGCTGGTGCACGAACTAGCCCGCCTTTCTCACGAGGTGTAGGTCGATGGTCGATTCGGCGGCGAGTTGGTTCATTTTTCTTTGTTCCCGTTTTCGGTATTGGTTTTTTATCGGGCAGCCAGTCTGGATTCGTCTTGCTGGATGCTTGAGGCGCACGACTGCGTTCTGCGTCGCGACAAGGAGTGGAGTTTTTGGCTTTGGGGTTCTTCAACAGCGTAAAGCTGCCCAAGCCGAGACGAAGGCCCTCTTCCAGGGGTAAGCCTTCGCATAGCGGACCCATATCTTTCGCGCGGTGATACGCACATGAGCAGCGATCTTCAGCAATCGTAATCGGATGGTCTCGACTTGATACTCCGCGCATTCTGTCCCTGCAAGACCAACTCTCCGCAGGGCCTCGACCAGCACGTAGGCCAGAGAAGAAAAATATAGCCGCAGTTGGTTTGACCGTAGACTCTCGGTGCTCATGCGATCACGGAACAGGCTCAGCTGTTCTTTGATGCGATTCTCCATCTCGCCCCGTGCGCAGTAGAGTTGTTCGTAGAGTTCCCGCGCAGGCCAAGCAACGAGTGGAAGGGAGGTGACCACGTAGCGCGGATTCTCCTTGCCGGGGATTTGTTCGGCCTTAGCGACGACCCGGCGGCTCCGGCTCCAGGTCCTGCGCGTCTGGTAGAAGAACTCGGTGAACACGCGCGCGGGTTGCCCGGTGCGCTGTTGTTCTTTCTTGGCTTGGCGCATTTCCTTGGCGATCTTTCTCCGAAGGCGTTTGTTCCGTGCAAAGCCAAGAACGTAGTCCACCTCGTGTTGTTCGCACCAAGCCATCAGTTCCTCACGGCAGAACCCGGAGTCCGCTCGCAGGATGATCTGCGTATGCGGCCAGGCTTTCCGAATCTGCGCGACGATGCGTTGCAGTTCTTCTACGCTCCCGGCGCGCGCATCGATGTTCGAAGGCCTAGCCGAGCGCACAACAGCTGGTCACCGCAGAAAATGTACAGCAGCAGATAACGGGAAGAGAGTCTCGCTACACTCTGTCATTGAAAAGGCCTCTTTTCTTCGGACACTGACTACGCTTGAACAACGCAGTTATGCTCGAGAAAGCGGCCTTTTTCCACTTCTATTCAGCGTTTTGTGTTATTCCTCGTGAGATTTCCGGGCTAGCGGCCGGATAATGGGAGACGCCTCCGCACCGAGGTATGAAGACAGACTCAACGGGCAGAGGCTTGGCAGAATCATGCTGACTGCTGCTGGTTCCGCCGGAAGAGAAGAAACAGCGAGACGACCCCAATTAGCAAAAGAACGGCCGTGGCCGGCTCAGGAGTCTGGACGATGAATTCCTGGACTTGACCTGTATAGGCAAGTGTCCCGGTGTTGGTGATGATCGCAAAGTTCCCAGGATTGATTTGGCCGCGATTAGCTGCGGCTAGAGCCAGCCACTGTGCCACGGTAGTGCCATCAGCGTTGGCGAAATTCGTCGGCTCTGCACCAGGTGTCATAAGGTCCCAGAGGGCATACTGCAGGCTGACGTAGTCCCCAGAATGAGACGCGAATTGAGTTACGAGCCAAGCTGCTTCTTCATATAGAATTTGAGGGTTCACGGTACCGAGATTGAGGTTGACCGAGCCATTCCCGTAGCGCGTATTCGAGAAATTGCCTGACGCCAGATTGGTCACGTTTGCGTTCCAAACCTGGTTTATAGAAACTTCGTTATTGATATCGACGCAAAACAAGGCAACCGTTTGAGCGCTGGACGTCTGGTAATTCATTATCCCGGTGTACGGGCTGACGTAGTACACTCCGTTATTCGCGCCATTGACACCCGTGAACTCCATTTTCGTCGTACTGTCCGCCTGCGCCAGCGGCGTCATGATCATGAGTGCAGCTAGCAGCCACAAAGGTCTTGAGAGCTTCATCCAATTCTCCATAGTCACATTGGTGCGTTGCAGCGGGGACGCTGACGTTGGCTGTTGCAATTTTGCCACCAAATAACATACCGTCATATGCTGTTGTAAATACAAGAATTAGCTATAAGACAGCGCATGTCGAACAGCAATGTTTTTCCGAAAGTAGACTTAGGTTTACAACCGCCCATACTTTAAGGCTCCCTTTGAGAAATCGCCGGGCCCGGCTCGACTGCAGACCAAAGTCCGAAAGGCAGCCGGCGGGAGCAGTGTTACCCGCGGCGTCGATTATCCGTCAGTAAAATCTCACTGCTTCGGAAATGGTGAACTTCCCGGATGCAAGAATCGCTAACGAATCTGGATGGCGCTGACCTTCGGCAGGTCCGCGGAACCCGAAGTAAATTGAATCGTGACCTGGCCGTTAGTCACGGTGACCGGGAAAGTCTTGTCGATGGCCGTGAGCGCAGCGCCCGCAGCGGCAATGATGTCAAAGTTGGACAGCACAGGGGTGCCGTTGATCGCCACATTGAAGATGCGTCTGCCGGCGGAGGTAAAGTAGAACTCGGCGAACTTCAGAGTGACATTATAGCCGCCGTTCGGGACGGTAAATTGATAGGTGAAGTTACCGTAGCGCTCCGTCTGATAGAGCTTGGGATCGGGCGTGTTCGCAATGTTGCTGGCTGTGCTGGCGGTGTTCCCGCCACTAAAGCCGGCATCCGCGCTCCAGACCTGCGCAAGAGTGTCCGTATAAGCCGCACCGCCGGAATGTACGAGGATCGGGCTGAACGGCGGAAGGAGCGAGACGGTAGCGCTGGAAGCCTGCATGGGGTCTGCCACGCTGGCAGCAGTGACGCGTACCGTTTGCGCGGTGGTGATAGACGCCGGTGCAGTGTAGAGACCCGCTGTCGGCCCGGAAGTGCCAAGTGTTCCGACTTGCGGGCTGTAGGTCCACGTCACGCCAAGGTTGGTGGTTCCTGTAACCGTTGCTCCAAATTGCTGGCTCTGCGAAGCACTCAGCGAAGCGCTCGTCGGGTTGATCTGAATGCCGACGCCGGAAGCCGCCTTGACTGCGATAGCGTTCACCATTGGGAGATCGACAGAGCCCGAACTGAATTGGATGGTGATCGAACTGCCCGTTACGGTAACGGGGAACGACTGATCGACTGCGGTGAGAGGTGCGCCTGCATTGGCCACGATATCAAAGTTTGTCAGGACTTGCGTTCCGTTGATTGAGGCGTTGAAGACCCGCTTTCCCGCGGAAGTAAAGTAAGTCTCGGCAAACTTGAGGATCACCGAGTAGTTTCCAGGAGGCACGCTGAACTGATAGCTGAAGACGCCGTGGCGATTGGTCTGGTAAAGAGCGGGATCGGGGGTGTTGGCGATGGCTTTCGTTGTGGAGGAAACCGCTCCGCCGGCAAAGCCTGTGTCCGCACTCCAGTTATTCCCCAGGGAATCCGTGTACGCGCCGCCACCGGAGTGGACAAAGATCGGACTAAACGCACCCGCGGGCGGCAAAAGACTGATCGTGGCAACGGCCGACTTAGTGCTGTCGGCCTGGCTGGTTGCGGTCACAGAAACAGTTTGAGCTGTCGTTACGGAAGCCGGGGCAGTATATAGGCCACTGGCTGTTAGTGTACCGACTTGAGGACTGTAGGTCCAAGTGACGCCAGCGTTGGTACTTCCTGTAACGTCGGAAGTGAATTGCTGTTGTTGAGACGCATATAAGCTGGCAGTGGTGGGGCTGACCTGAACGAGCACTCCGGAGTAAGTAGTGATCCCAATAGCGCTGACCTTGGGCAAATCGGCCGAGCCAGAACTGAATTGAATCGTGACGGCCCCAGTGGAGACCACCGTTTGGAAGGTCTTGTCGATCGCCGTGAACGATGCGCCTGCAGCTGCGAAAATGTCAAAATTGCTCAGCACAGGGGTGCCGTTGATCGCCACATTGAAGATGCGTTTCCCTGCAGAAGTCCAATAGATCTCGGCGAATTTCAGAGTGATATTGTAGGAGCCGTTCGGGATAGTAAATTGATAAGTGAAGTTACCGTAGCGCTCCGACTGGTAGAGCGTTGGATCCGAAGTACTCGCGATGGCATGCGTCGTCGACGACGTGCTGCCACCTGTAAAATTCTTATCGGCGCTCCAAACTTGTGCCAGGCTATCTGTATAGGCAGCCCCACCAGAGTGGACAAGGATCGGCGCAAATGGAGTGGTTGAACCGTTCAAGAGGCCATAAACGTCCAACTCGCCCGGAATGGTGGTCGAAGAAGTGGTGCCCCCGGTATTGTTCCCACGCGTGCCGACATAGACCTTGCCATTTGCCACGGTTGGCACGGTGAACTTGACGGCGTTTCCGGCAGTATTGCCGGTTCCCAGCGTGCTGTTCCACAATTCGGTAGCAAGGTTTGTGCTGTCATAGGCGTGCAACACTGCAGCGCCACAGCTGGCGGACTGGCTCGTACAGTATTTTTGATTATCTAAAGCCCAGACGATTCCATTCGTAGTACCGGAGGAAGAAACCGAAGGCGTACTTCCAAATCCATACGTCGCAGAGGATTGGGAGACGTTCGACGGATTAAACTTGCCGGTAGACGTATTAAAGCTAAAGGCCTGAAGCTTACCGCTCAAACCCGCCATGTAAAAGGTGTTGTTCCAGAAAGCGCCGGTGGAAAGAATCGGATTGCCAAAGTTGAACCGTTGCGAAGCGTTAGCGTCCCCCAGCCCTCCCATCGCGTCTCGATTTAGCAAGTAAAGATAGCCATCTTTGCCGCCACCAATCACGAGATGTGGAACGGGCCCGGAGAGCTGGTCCACCAGAATAGCCGCCCCACCAGCACCGAAATCCTGGTCATTGGCATTGAGAGAGGCCTGGCTAGATGGAGTGAAATATTGCGATACGGAAAGGCTGCCGGTGAGCTTGAGGAAAGAGTCGCCGTAGTCATTAGTCGGACCCGACGTGTTCGTCGCGTCGAAGGTCCCATTGCCCGTGGTGAGATACAGGTTGTTGCTCGAATCCGCCGCCGGCGCTCCTCCGCTCATCCAGATGCCGCCGTAATGAACGTT
>WNFI01409424.1_pt3 | contig 12211 bp, 7 predicted proteins | sample 5400471 | NCBI WGS metagenome assembly WNFI01 (sample SAMN13153348, study PRJNA577476) | soil metagenome | isolation source: 100 cm saprolite on Douglas fir-dominated hillslope | place: USA:California | collected 2013-09-17 | reverse complement strand
GCCCGACAGCAGGGCGCCGAAGATCTGCCAGATCGACGGATCGAAGGTGAAAGCGATGTTCTGCAGCACCCGGTCGGCAGGCGACAGGCGGAAGCGCTCCAGGCGCCAGCGCAGGGTCGCGGACACCGCGCCGTGCGGCACCATCACCCCTTTCGGTCTGCCCGTCGAGCCCGAGGTATAGATCACGTAGCAGAGGTTGGCCGGCCCGGCGCCGCCGTCCGGGTCGGCGTCGAGGCCGGGGTCATCCAGATCGGCGTCGCCCGGGCCGGCGTGGCCCAAGCAGGCGCCACCCGGGCCGGCATCGGGATCGAGCATCCGCACGCCGCAGGCGGCGATGCGGGGAGAGAGGTTCGCATCGGCCAGCACCAAGTGCACGGAGGCATCGGCGAGCACGAAAGCCAACCGCTCGGCCGGCAGGTCGGCCGCGAGCGGCAGGTAAGCGCCGCCGGCCTTCAGCACCGCGAGGATCGCCACGATCAGCGCCGGCCGGCGCTCCATCAGCAAGCCCACGGTCCGCTCGGGGCCGACGCCGAGCGCCCGCAGGCGGCGTGCCAGGAAGTTGGCGCGGCGATTCAGCTCGCGATAGCTCACCCGCTCGTGTCCGCAGACCAGCGCCACGCGCCGCGGCCCGCGCGCCACCTGCGCCTCGAACAGCCGGTGCAGCTCTCGAGACGGCGGCAGGCGGACCCTTCCGGCCGATGCGCCGGCCAGCTCCCCGCCCCAGCCCCACTCGGCGAGCAGCTGGTGGCGCTCGCTTTCGGGCAGCGGCGAGAGCGCGGAGAGGGGCAGCTCCGGGGCCGCCACCGCCGCCGCGGCGAGCTGCCCGAAACCCATCAGCAGCCGGCGCACAGTTGGCGCGTCGAACAGCTCGGCGGCATACTCGGCCGCGATGCGCAGACCGCCGTCCCAGAGTACCGCCGTGAGACCGAGGTCGAGGCGCGTGACGCCGGTGGCGGCGGGCAGCTGAGTGATGGTCAGGCCCGGGATCTCCACCGCCGCCGGGGCCATGTTCTGCAGCACGAAGATCACCTGGAAAAGCGGCATGTGCCGCAGGTTCCTCTCCGGCGCCAGCTCCTCCACCAGCCGCTCGAAGGGCGTGTCCTGGTGAGCGAAAGCTCCCAGCGTCGCCTCCCGCACCCTGGCGAGCAGCCCGGCGAAGGGCGGGTCGCCCGAGGTATCGGCACGCAGGACGAGAGTGTTGGCGAAGAAGCCGATCAGCCCCTCGGTCTCGGGACGGTGCCGGCCCGCGACCAGGGTCCCGAGCAGCATGTCCTCCTGGCCGGCCTGGCGCGACAGCAGCGCCGCCAGGATGGAGAGCAGCGCCATGAAAGGCGTCGCGCCGTGGCGCAGGGCCAGCTCGCGCAAGCCGCCGGCGAGGGCCGCCGGGAACGCGAGCGTGGTGACTCCGCCGCGCAGCTGCGGCAGTGCCGGGCGCGGCCGGTCGGTCGCCAGCTCGAGCATGGTCGGCGCGCCTGCCAGCTGCCTTCGCCAGTAGGCGAGCTGATCGTCGAGACCGCCGGCCAGCGCCCACTCGCGCTGCCAGCAGGCGAAATCCGTGTACTGGATGGGCAGCTCCGGCATGCGCCTCGAGGTGACGTCGGTCTCGCCAAGGGGCGAGCCGACCGTCGCCGCCGGTTCGGCTCCGGCGGCCGCCGCGGCCGTCGCGCCGGGTCGCGCAACCGCAGCAGCAGCCGCCGCCGCCGAGTACAGGACAGCGATCTCGCGCAGCAGGATCTCGAGCGACCAGCCGTCGGAGACGGTGTGGTGCAGGCAGGCGAGGGCCACGTGCGCGCCGGCGTCGAGGCGCAGCAGCACGACCCGCAGCAGCGGGCCGCGGGCGAGATCGAAGGGCAGCCTAGCAAGCTCGGCGCCCAGCCGCCTCACCCAGACGTCCCGCGCGTCCGCGGCGAGCGCCGAGCCGTCCACCAGCGGCAGTGCCGCGGCCGGCCCCGGCGCCGGCGGCGCAACCCTCTGCGCCGGCTCCCCGTGCTCGCCGTCGACCGTATCGAAAGTGGTGCGCAGCACGGCGTGACGCTCGGTGAGCCCGGCGAAGGCCGCCGCCAGCGCCGCCGGCTCGAGCCGTCCGGTCAGGCGCATCGCCAGCGGCTCGTTGTAGGCGGCGTTGCCGGGCATCAGCCGGTCGAGGAACCAGAGCCGCTGCTGGCCGAAGGAGAGCGGATAGGCGGCGGCCGCCGGGCGGCGCGGGATGCGCCCGGCGCGCGCCGGCGAGAGTCCCCGCTCGCGGCGCATCGCCTGCAGCAGCTCGAGCCGCTTTCCAGTCAGCGTGAAGCTGCGGCCGCCGGCGCTCATGCCGCGTCTCCAGCAGGCGCTCCAGACGCCCCCTCTGCCTGCCCGACGAGCAGCGACTCGACCTCGTCGCTGGAGAGCGCCAGCAGCTCGAGGACCAGGCGGGCCGCCGCGTCGACGTCGACGCCGAGGCCGACGTCGCGCCGCAGCCGCTCGGCCAGCAAGGCGATGGTGGGGGCCTCGAAGAGGATGCGCAGCGGCACCTCGATCGCCAGCGCCTCGCCGATCCGCGACATCACCAGGGTCGCCATCAGCGAATGTCCGCCCACCTCGAAGAAGTTGTCGTGGACGCCGACTCGGTCGGCGCGCAGCACCTCCGCCCAGATGCCGGCGAGCAGCTCCTCGAGCTCGCCGCGCGGCGCGACGTAGACCCGCGCCTGCTCCTCCACCTTCGGCAGCGCCTTGCGGTCCACCTTGCCGTTGGGGGTCAGCGGCACGCTCGCCAGCTCCACCCAGGCGGTCGGCACCATGTAGTCCGGCAGGGTCCGTCCCAGGTGGGCGCGCAACGCCGGGATCAGGGCGGTCAGCCCGGCTGGCGCCTCCGCCGGGCTCAGGACGGCCGCAGCCGGTGCACCGCCAGGGATGAGATACGCCAGCGCGTCCACGCCCGCCGACCCCGGCCATTCAGGCTCGGCGGCACGCCGCAGCACGACGTACGCCACCAGCCGGCCGCCGCCGACCGCATCCGCCGTCGCCACCGCCCGCTCGACCGCCGGATGCGACTCGAGCGTCGACTCCACCTCCCCCAGCTCGATCCGGAAACCCCGCACCTTTACCTGGTGGTCGATGCGGCCCAGGAACTCGATCCGCCCCCGCCCGTCGTGGCGCGCCAGGTCGCCGGTGCGGTACAGCCGCGCCCCGGGTCCGCCGGCTTCGCCAGGCTCGCCGCGTGCAGCAGTCTCGCCTCGCACTCCAACTCCGGCGGTTTCCCCGGGCGCGCCCGGCCGGCCGGCAGAGGGGTCCGGCACGAAGCGCTCCGCCGTCAGCTCCGGCCGCCCGCGGTAACCGCGCGCCAACCCGCCGCCGCCGATCCACAGCTCCCCGGGCACGCCCACCGGCACCAGCTCCAGCGCCGGGCTCATCAGCACCAGCGAGGTGTTGGCGATCGGCGCCCCGATCCGCACCGGCGCTCCCGCCGCCACCCGGTCCGCCGCCGACCACACCGCCGTCTCCGTCGGCCCGTAGACGTTCCACACCTCCGACGCCCGCGCCACCAGATCTCCCGCTAGCCTCTCGGGCAGCGCCTCGCCGCCGCACAGCGCCTTGAGCCCCGGGCTCCCCTGCCACCCCGACTCCACCAGCAGCCGCCAGCTCGACGGCGTCGCCTGCAGCACGGTCGCGCCGGACCCTTCCAGGCGCTCCAGCAGCCGCGCGCCGTCCGCCGCCACGTCGCGCTCCACCAGCTCGAGCCGCGCCCCGGCGAGCAGCGGCAGGTACAGCTCCAGGGCCGCGATGTGTCGCCCGCCGCGAGCCCCGGCCGCTCGGCCATCGAGAGCAGGAAGTTGACCAGCGCGCCGTGCGGCACCTCCACGCCCTTCGGCCGCCCCGTCGAGCCCGAAGTGTAGAGGACGTACGCCAGGTCCAGCGGGTCACCTTGCGGCGCCGCCCTTGCCACGGCTGCATCGGGCGCCTCGGCCTGCGGGTGGCCAGCCTTCACCCACACCACCTCGGCCGCCCGCTCAACCAGCTCCCGCGGCGTCTCCTGGTCCGCCAGCAGCACCCGGCAGCCGGCGTCTTCCAGCATGTAAACCAGCCGCTCGACGGGATACGCGGGATCCATCGGCACGTAGGCGCCGCCCGCCTGCCACACTCCGAGCAGCGCCTCGACCAGGCGCACCGACCGGCCCATGGTCACCGCCACCGCCTCGCCGCGGCCGATCCCCAGCGAGCGCAGCCGCGCAGCCACCCGCGCCGCTCCGGCCAGTAGCTCGCCGTAGGTCCGCTCCTCCGTCCTGGTGGTCACCGCGACCTCTTGCGGATGCCGCGCCGCCTGCCGTGCGATCAGCTCGTCCGCCCGCCCTTCCCAGGGGAACGACGCCGCCGAGCCCGATCCTTCGATCAGGAGCTGCTGGCGCTCGGCGCCGTCGAGCAGCGGCAGCTCGTCCACCGGCCTCAGCGGATCGGCCGCCGCGGCGGCGAGCAAGGCCGTGAAGTGGCGCAGCAGGCGCTCGGCCGTCGCTCCCTCGAAGAGGTCCAGCTTGTGCTCGAGCGTGCAGGCCAGGCCGTGGGAACCGGTGCTGAGCGACAGGCTGAGGTCGAACTTCGCCACCCCTGGGTTGGCCGGCAAGTTTTCCAGCGACAGGCCGGGAAGCTCGATCCGCGATCTGAAGCCGTCTTGCATGGCGAACATCACCTGGAAGAGCGGCGAGCGCGAGAGGTCCCGCTCCGGCTGCAGCTCGAAGACGATCTTTTCGAACGGCAAGTCCTGGTGCGCGAACGCCGCGAGGGACGCCTGGCGCACCCTGGCGAGCAACTCCATGAAGCTCACGCCGCCCGCGAGGTTGGTGCGCAGCACGAGGGTGTTGACGAAGAAGCCGATCAGCCCCTCGAGCTCGGCGCGGACCCGGTTGGCGCTCGGCGTGCCCACGGCGATATCCGTTTGACCCGTGTAGCGCGACAGGAGCACAGCGAACGCCGCCAGCAGCGACATGAAAGGCGTCGCTCCCCGCCGCTGGCCGAGATCGAGCAGCGGTCCGACGGCGGCGCTGCCGACCCGCAGCTTGCGCCGCGCGCCCCGGAAGGTCTCCACCGCCGGCCGCGGATGGTCGGTAGGCAGCTGGAGGGCCGCCACGCCGGCCAGGGCCTGCCGCCAGAACGCGAGCTGGCGGTCGAGGGTCTCGCCGCTCAGCCAGCCTCGCTGCCAGCGAGCGAAGTCGGCGTACTGGATCGCCGGCTCGGGCAGCGGCGAAGGCAGCCCCCGGGAGAAGGCCTCGTAGAGCGCCGCCAGCTCCCGGATGAGCACGCCCGTAGACCAGCCGTCGCCGACGATGTGGTGCAAGATCAGCAGCATCACGTGATTCGCCGGCGTCAATCGCATCAAGGCGCCGCGCAGCAGCGGTCCCGACCCGAGGTCGAAGGGCCGCGCGGCCTCCGTCGCCGTGAGCCGACGCTGCTCGGCGTGCCGCGAGGGCTCCGGCAGCGCCGAGAGATCGATCCGCGGCAGCGCCGCCGGCGCCGCCTCGGCGATCACCTGCGCGGGAGTGCCGCCCTCGGAGAAGAACCTCGCCCGCAGCACCGAGTGGCGGCGCATGACCTCGCCGAGGGCTTGCGCCAGCGGCGCCGGTTGCAGCTGCCCGTTGAGTCGCATTGCCGATGGGATGTTGTAGGCGGCGCTGCTCGGGTACAGCTGATCCAGGAACCACAGCCGCTCCTGGGCGAACGACAGCGGCAGGGGCACGCCCGGCCGCTCCGGCTCCGCCCTCAAGGCCAGCCACGCGCTTGCCGCATCGGCGGCCGAGGTCGATGAGGCGGCGGTTGGGCTCCCCGCATCCAGGGCCTTCGCCACGGCGGCCGGTTTTCCGGCGTCGAGCATCGGCGCAACGGCGGCCGGTCTCTCGACGTCGAGCGCCTGCGCCGGTGCAACCGGCCGCTCCGCGGCGGGCACCTGCACGGACGCGGACGGCGGCGGCGCCGGCAGCAGGAGGCGCACCGCGAGCGACCAGGTCACGTCGCCCAGGAAGTCCTCGGCGTAGCTCTGCCGCCAGTGCCAGGCGCTCGCCGGATCCACCCCGGTGTGGCGGTGGAACTTGACATCCCCGAGCATCCGCGATTCCTTGTGGATGCCGTCGGTCATGCGCCTGGCGCCCTCTTTGTAGGGCTGCGCCATGTCCGGATGGAAGGCAATCCCGAGGGCCGCGCATAGGCCGAGCAGGATCCTTTCCGGGGCGGCAACCAGCTCCTCGTAAATCACCCGATGCTGCCGCCGAGCCGGCACTCCTGCCAGCAGCTCGAGGACGTTCTGGTGACTCACGGTCCAGATGAGCTCGGCCAGCTCGCGCCGGCCGAAGCGATGGGGGTAGCGGAAGAACAGCTGGTCGAGCTTCGCCTCCTCGAAGGAGTGGATCATGCCGTAGGGATGGCGCACCAGGTGGATGTAGAACGGCTCGGCGAAGACCTCCTCCGCCCGCGCCAGGACCGCCGGATCGAGGGCGTACGAAGGGGTCTTGTCGACCAGGCGGCGCTCGCCCAACCAGGATTGAAGCTGGCCGTAGAAGCGCGCCGTCTCCCAGCCCTGCCGCTCGGCGTCCTCGACCAGAGCTGCGGCCCTGGCGGCATCCAGACCGCGAGCGGCCATTACCGCCCGGATCGCGCCCTCCAGCCAGAAGCTGTCGCGGCCCGTGAACGCCGCCCGCCGCTCGGCCATGGTGTCGAAGGTCAGCAGCTCCAGCTCGGGCGGCGCGAACAGCCCGGGATGCCCGGCCAGCATCACCCGCAGCAAGGTGGTGCCCGACCGCGGCGGCGACAGCACGAAGATCGCCGGCAGATTCTTCGGCGCCGCGTCGACCCGGCCATTCGAGCCCGCCGCCGCAGCCAGCGCGACGTGCGGCGCCTTCACCGCCTCCGCCGCCTCCGCCGCCTCCGCCGCTGCCGCTACGCCGAACCGCCGCGCCACCGCGCCCGCATGCTCGCGCCCCAGGTAGGCGGCAAGGTCGGCGACCGTCGGCGCATCGAAGATCACCACCACGTGCACGATCTCGCCGAGGTCATCCTGCAGGCGGTTGATCAGGACTGCGCCGGTGATCGAGTTGCCGCCCAGGGCGAAGAAGTTGTCGTGGACGCTCGCGGGAGCGGTGCCCAGCACTTCCGCGAACAGCTCCGCCAGGCGGCTCTCGAGCGGAGTGCGCGGCCCCTAGGGTTCGCGCCCGCCCGCGGCGGCGGAGGCGGGCGTCAGCGGCCCGCCGGCGGCCGCGGCGGCCAGCGTTGCGGAGGATGGCCCACCCGAGGCGGCGGCGGATGCCGGCGCCAGCAGCGGCGGCGCCGGAACCGGCGCCCGCGCTGCCGTCGCCATCGGGGCCGGCATTGCGGCCAGCGCACGCCGGTCGATCTTGCCGCTGGGCGTGAGCGGCATCGCCGCGACCAGCGTCAGGGCCGACGGCAGCATGTGCTCCGGCAACCGCTGCGCCAGGAAGCAGCGCAGCTCCTCGAGCGCCGGCGCCGGCCCGCCATCGGTCACCACGTAGGCCACCAGCCGGCGGTCCCCGAGCGTTTCGCCGGAGCCGCCGGCGCGCGCCGCCACCACCGCCTCGCGCACTGCCGGATGGGCGGCGAGCGCCGCTTCGATCTCGCCCAGCTCGATGCGGAAGCCGCGGATCTTGACCTGGTGGTCGAGGCGACCCAAGAACTCCACGCTGCCGTCGGCCAGCCGGCGGGCCAGGTCGCCGGTCCGGTACATTCGCGCGCCGGGCACCCCGCGAGCGCCGGCCGCCGGGTCCGGCACGAACTTCTCCGCGGTCAACTCCGGACGGTTCAAATAGCCCCGCGCCGGCTGCACGCCGCCGATCGCCAGCTCGCCCGCCACTCCGATCGGCACCAGCCCGAAGGCCGCGTCGAGCAGGTGGATGGAGGTGTTGGCGACCGGACGGCCGATCGGCACCGTCGAGCGCCGAGCGCCGCGCTCGACCCGCCAGGCGGTGACGTCCACCGCCGCCTCGGTTGGCCCGTACAGGTTGTGCAACTCGGCCGCGGCCAAGCGGGCATGGCAGCGCCGGGCGAGCTCGGCGGGCAGCGCTTCACCGCTGGCGAACACCTGCCGCACGGTGCCCAGCGCCGGCACCCCCGGAGCTTCGAGGAACACCTGCAGCATCGACGGCACGAAGTGCAGGGTGGTGATCCTCTGCTCGCGGATCAGCTGCACCAGGTAGGCGGGATCCTGGTGGCCGCCCGGCCGCGCCACCACCAGCGTGGCGCCGGCCAGCAGCGGCCAGAACAGCTCCCAGACCGAGACGTCGAAACTGATCGGAGTCTTCTGCAGCACCCGGTCGGCGGCACCGAGGCAGTAAGCCTCCTGCATCCAGAGCAGGCGGTTGACCACCGCCCGGTGGCTGTTCATCGCTCCCTTCGGCCGGCCGGTCGAACCCGAGGTGTAGATGACGTAGGCCAGGTTGTCGGGCAGCGCCCGGCGCCGCGGCGGCCGCGGCGGCGATCCGGCGACAGGAGCCAGCTGGCCGTCGATGGAAAGCACCCGTGCCGTGCCGGCCGGCAGCCGGTCCGCCAGGCGCCGCTGGCTGAGCACGAGCGGCGCCGCCTGGCCGCTCCATGAGGCCCACCCGCGCCTCGGCGCCGACTCCGAGATCGCTCAGCCGCGACGCCAGCGCCGCCGACCGGCGCTCGAGCTCGCCGTAGGTCAGCGACTGGCCTTCGTAGAGCACCGCCACCGCCTCCGGGCTGCGCGCCGCCTGCTCGACGATGAGCTCGTGCAGGCACAGCGCCCCGCGGTAGGCAGCGGCGGTGTCGTTCCACTCGCCGCGCAGCTGATGCCGCTCCGCCGCGCTGAGCAGAGGCAGCTCGGAGAGCCGCCGCTCGGGCGCCTCCACGGCGCCGGCCAGGAGCACCGCCCACTGGCCGGCCAGGCGCCGCATCGTCGTCCCGTCATAGAGGTCGGTGTTGAACATCCAGGCGCCTGTCAGCTCGCCGGCCGCCTCGATCAGGTTGACGGCCAGGTCGAGCTTCGCGGTCGGTCTCTCGAGGTCGAGCGGCTCCAGGCCGAGGCCCGGCATCTCGAGCCTGTCCAGCTGCATGTTCTGCAGCGTCAGCAACACCTGGTACACCGGCGCGCGCGACAGGTCGCGCGGCAGGTCGAGGCCGTCGACCAGGCGCTCGAACGGCAGATCCTGGTGCGCAAAGGCGTCCAGGCAGACTTCGCGCGCCCGTCCCAGCAGCTGCCGGAACGGCGGCTCGCCGGCCGCATCGACGCGCAGCGCCAGGGTGTTGATGAACAGGCCGATCAAGCCCTCGGTCTCCGGCAGCCGCCGGCCGGCGACGGGCGAGCCCACGACGACGTCAAGCTGCCCGCTGTGACGCGCCAGCAGGGCCACGAACCCGGCCAGCAAGGCCATGAACAGCGTCGCGCCCTCGCGCTGCGCCAACCCTCCGAGCTGCCGCGGCAAGTCGCCGTCGAGCTGTACCCGGTGACGCGCGCCGTGGAAGCTCTGGACCGCCGGCCGCGGCCGATCGGCCGGCAGCTCGAGCTGCGCCGGTGCGCCCGCCAGGCGCGACCGCCAGTAGGCCAATTGGTTCTCCAGGACCTCGCCCCGCAGGTAGTCGCGCTGCCAGGCGGCGAACTCCGCGTACTGGATCGGCAACTCGGCCAGGGGCGACGGCTCGCGCCGCAGCGCCGCCGGGTAGAGCGCTTGCAGCTCGCGGATCAGGATGCCCAGCGACCAGCCGTCGGCGGCGATGTGGTGGACGGTCAGCAAGGCCGCGTGCTCGCCCGCGCCGAGCCGCACCAGCCGCAGCCGCAGCAGCGGGCCGGCCACCAGGTCGAACGGGCGCTGTGCCTCCGCGTCCGCCAGCAGCCTGACCAGGCCGGCCCGCCGAGAGACCGGCAGGAGCGTGAGATCGACGATCGGCAGAGCGACCGGCAGCGCCGGATGGATCACCTGCTCGAGCTGGTTCCCGACGGCGCGGAAGGTGGTGACGCCAGGTTGTAGGCGGCGCTGCCCGGATCGAAGCGGTCGAGGAACCAGAGCCGCTGCTGCCCGAACGAGAGCGCCAGCCGTCCGCTGCCCCGGTCAAGCCGCACCGGCTTGGCGAGGTCCGCGCTCGGCCCGCGGTCGAGCAACCAGAGGCGTTGCCGCACGTACGACGTCCCGGCCGGCAGCTCCGGTGGCGACGGCCGCGCCTCCCGCGCCGCCTCGACTGCCGCCGCCAGCCCTTCCAGGGTGGGCGCTTCGAAGAGCGCGCGCAGCGGCAGTTCCACGCCCAGCTCCTTGCGGATCCTCGCCACCAGCTGCATGCCGAGCAGAGAATGGCCGCCCAGCTCGAAGAAGCCATCGGCGGTCCCGATCCGCTGACGGCCCAGCAGCTCGCTCCACATTCCCGCCAACCACCGCTCGACGAGCGTCCGCGGCTCCTCCCCCGCCGCCTTGCCGGCGGCGCCGGCTGCCGATGCATCGGGCAAGGCCCGGCGATCGACTTTGCCGTTGGGAGTCAGGGGCAGCGCCGTCATACCGACGAACGCCGACGGCACCATGTAGGCCGGCAGGCTCGCGGCGACGAAGTCTCGCAGCTGGCGCGCCAGGTCAGGCGGCAGCGCTGCCCACCACGTAGGCGAGCAGTCGATCCTCCCGTGCCACGACCGCCGCCGCCGCGACCGCCGGATGGCGCGACAGCGCCGCCTCGACTTCCCCCAGCTCCACCCGGTAGCCCCGCACCTTCACCTGGTGGTCCACCCGGCCGAAGCATTCGAGAGTGCCGTCCCGAAGCCAGCGCGCCAGGTCACCCGTCCGGTAGAGCCGCGTGCCGCCGGCCGCGGCGGCGGCAAAGGCGTTCGGCACGAAGCGCTCCGCGGTCAGTTCCGGGCGCCCCAGGTAGCCGCGGGCCACTCCCGCTCCGCCCAGGCACAGCTCCCCCGGCGCTCCCACCGCCATCGACTCGCCCCGGCCGTCCAGCACGTACGCCTCGGTGTTGCCGATCGGCCGGCCGATCGGCACCGACGATCCCGCCCGCACCTCGGCCAGCGTCGACCAGACGGTCGTCTCCGTCGGTCCGTACAGGTTCCACACCGAGCCCGACCGCGCCGTCAGCGCCGCCGCGAGCCCCGGCGACAGCGCCTCTCCACCACACAGCGCCTTGAGGCCGCGACCTTCCCCGCCCTCTCCCCAGCCTGCCGCCAACAGCATCCGCCAGGTCGCCGGCGTCGCCTGCAGCACCGTCGCTCCCGACCGTCGCAGCTTGCCCAGCAGCAGCCCGCCGTCCGCGGCCTCCTCGCGGCTCGCCAGCTCGAGGCGCGCGCCCCGCAGCAGCGGCAGGTAGAGCTCCAATCCCGCGATGTCGAATGACAGCGAGGTCACCGCCAGCATCACGTCACCGGCGGCCAGGCCCGGCCGCTCCAGCATCGCCGTCCCGAGGCTGCCGCGCCCGCCGCCGAGGCTGCCGGGCCCGCCGCCACCAACGCTCCGCTCGCGTCCACCAGCACCACCACCCGCGCCGGGCTTGCCGGCAGGCCGGCGGCCAGGCCCTCCTGGGTCAGCACCACCGCGGCGCCCGAGTCCTCGAGCATCAACCGCTGCCGCTCGAGCGGATAGTCCGGGTCCACGGGCAGGTAGGCAGCTCCCGCGCCGAGCACCCCCAGCAGGCCCACCGGCAGCGCCGGCGTGCGCTCGAGCGCCACCGCCACCAGGCTCTCCGGTCCGACTCCCATGCCGCGCAGCGCCGCCGACAGCCGCGCCGCTCGCTGCATCAGCTCGCCGTAGCACAGCTCTTCGCCGGCATCGCCGTTCCACGACACGGCCACCGCCTGCGGTTGGCGAGCGGCTTGCGCCGCGATCAGCTCGTGCACCGCCGCGGGTGGCACCGGCCGTCCGGTCGCGTTCCACTCCACCAGCAGCTGCCGCTTCTCCTCGGAGCCCAGCAGCTGCAGCTCCCCGATCTGTCGCTCGGGCGAGGCCACCGCCGACGCCACCAGCGCGCCGAAATGCGCCGCCAGCCGCTCGATCGTCACCCGGTCGAACAGGTCGCTGCTGTACTCCCACGCCAGCTCGACCCCCGTACCGGTGTCCGCCAGGTACACCTGCAGATCGAACAGCGCCGTGCCGCCGGGAACCGACCACGGCTCGATCGTCAGCTCCGCCGCGCTCTGCCGCGGCGGCAGCGGCGTGTTGATCTGGTTGAACATCAGCTGGAACAGCGGATTGCGCGCCAGGTCCCGCCGCGGCTGCAGCTCCTCGACCAGCTGCTCGAACGG
>WNFI01154647.1_pt1 | contig 12212 bp, 13 predicted proteins | sample 5400471 | NCBI WGS metagenome assembly WNFI01 (sample SAMN13153348, study PRJNA577476) | soil metagenome | isolation source: 100 cm saprolite on Douglas fir-dominated hillslope | place: USA:California | collected 2013-09-17 | reverse complement strand
CTCGACTCCGCCCGCACCCGCTTCCGCATTTGTACTGCTGGCCTGTACCTGCGCTTCTTCTGTCGACACGGTCGACGCGGCGTCACGTTGGGTATCATGCATCTCGTGTCCCGGATGTTGTCCATCCTCTTGTGCCTCAACGTCTTTCCCTTCCGTTTCGGCATGCCGAGCGCCAAACTTGATGAGCGGGAAGGTGTCGAGAATCGCGCGTGTAAGAACGCTGCCACGACCTCCTCCCCCGCCAGCATCCCCTGCTCCAGTGGCGACACGGTAACGCTCGGGATGCCGTACAGCACGGATTACCTAAGCCGTTATTTGTTAGCGCCCAAACCAATCGATTCGTGAAAGCTGCGCAGCCTACACCAGTGACAATGACCACCGCAAATAATCCCGCGATGCAACCAGTGATGGCGTAAAGAATGACCCTGGAAAAATCGGTATGTATGTGAGTAGCTGGCTATTTGATATAGTAGCGCAAGGCTTTACATCGCAAGGGTGGTCCTTGAGGTGCCAGAACCGCCATTCTGTGTTGGACTGCTCTGATTTGTATTCCCAGAACCGTTGACATCGAGGGGACCCGTGGCGTTGGACGCAGCGAGCGTCGCCCACATATAGCCTGGTGCAGTCGGATAACCTGCGGTAAGAGTTTGGTTGACTGCAGGCTGAGAGGCGTTGAGGGTCGTGGCGTTAAATTCGCCATATACACTAATATTGATGGCTTCAAATTGACTGAGAATGACTCGTGCGGATGGCAGAGATTGTGTAGAAAAGATATCCATTAGCGGTGTGAAAGTATTGGGGTCTTTGTACCAGGGATTAATAATACACGCGCTTGACCATTGCGAATAGAGGAGCTAGTTCGGGACCGCTGATAAATGACCTGCCCAGGGTTTGCAGAGGGAAATAATGCGCACTGCCCCGACTGCTCCTCTTTGGTTGGCGAGCGTGAAAACGTCATCCTTTTGAGACGCATGTGTGGCGTTACCGGCACACGCGACGAGCGCTATCCAAGGTGTGGTCGCTGGGTGGGGTTGAGTCAGGTTCGACAGCGGGAATTCTAGGGTGACTATGATAAGATAACAATAACTCACTGATATCACTACTGGAGTTTGTTACATCTTCTTCCGAGAAGCGTACAAGGGCTCCCTACCCCATGTTTATTGTAAGTCGCGGTACGCAGAAGCGACTATGTAGGGTAAGCAGCCACCAAGAGAGGCACACCTTACTAATTCCATTGGTATGCTGGCCGACCAGTTGGTATGAAACAAATTGTGAATCCTCCCCAGGCAAACTGGGGAAAAAGATAAGTGGATCAGTATCAAGTATAAGCTGATGGTGGCGCCAGCGGGGTTTCGGAAGAATCGGGAGATCATGGGAAACAAAGGGAAACAACGCGGCCTGTGAGAACAACAAGCGAGTCTCTAACGGCATGCAGATAGCAGACAACGGCCTTTGACCCTCGTTCTTCGAGGGTGAGTAAGCTGATACCCTACTTCAGCTTTCAACATACCCAGCGGACTCGACTTGTGGGGCCACATGCAAACACTCACTGCCAAGACGCGGCTTGGCAGGACAAAACATCCAACTTAAGTTACAATAGCGCAACTATGTCGAGCGCATTATAGGTAATCCAAAGACTCACCCAGCTCCACTGTACCACTGGAGAATGACCAGCGAGCCATTGGATACGTTGAGTCCGCCTTGTTTTGCAAGATTGGTATCGTTTGATGGGATTGCTGGGATATACGCAGAGACAGGGAGCAGGACGGCCAGAAGAGCAATTAATATGGAGTGAAGGAGGGGAGTCATGGTGTGAGATGAACAAAGGAAGGGAGGCCGTTAAGACTTGCAGACGCCAGTGAAGGATTGGAAACTCCTCCCCACTCTCCGGTCTCCAGTTGGCCAACAGAGTTTTACTTTAAACAGACAGATCTAGTTTATTACCCCTTCATCGCTCCTGGACACCCTCCTTCACCGCCTCTTTGAAGATGCTGATCCCCCTCGCCAGATCTTCAGACGAAATGTTTAGCGGCGGAATGAACCGCACCGTCTCGTATACCGACGTCGTAAGCAGAAGCATGCCCTTCTCAAGGCACCGCTTCGATATCTTCATGGCTAAATTTGCCGTTGCGTCCTTCTTCACCGCGGGGTCAAACGTCGAATGCGAGGGAGAGGCAAACTCGATCGCAGCCATCAGACCCTGTCCCCGCACGTCCAGGATGTGCTGTCCGACAGTCGAGTCGACCTTCAGTGCGTTCAATGCTTCGAACAGCTCCACAGATCTAAATATAGAAGTCACTACTTCAGGCCGGCGCTCAGATCGGAAAATACAAGCCGCACCTCGCATTGACGTTGTCCAGAACCTTCTCCTCTTTGAATGCATCCGCAACAGCAATAGAGACGACGCCACTGAGCGGGAACCCGTTTGCGAGACCCTGTTTCAAGCAATCATCATTCCGCGTGATAGCAACACGAACAAAGGGCACATACCTTGGCTATCACCATGATATCCGGTTTCACTCCACTATACTCAATACTAAACATGCGCCCCGTCCTTCCGAACCCACTCTGTACCTCGTCGATGATAAGAAGTAAATCATGTTTGTCGCATATGGCGCGCAGTCCTTGCAAGAAAGCCGGTGGCGCGGGAACGTATCCGCCTTCTCCGAGCACGGGCTCGATAATGATCGCCGCGGTGTCCCCCGGGGCCGTCTGCTGAGAGAGTAACAGTTCCACCTGGTACAGCGAAGCGCGGACGAGCTCAGACTCGTCTGCGCCCGGCGTGGCATTGAAATGGTGCCAATAAGGGAATGGCGCGGTCAGCACACCGGGCTAGTCGCCCAACCCCCACATCAGATAATATGCACATTTGAGGATGAATGGGACGAGGAGGACATACCATGAGAGGTGAAAAGCCGTCAGCGTAGATCGTCTTGCTCTTCGTAATCGCCATCGCGCCAAAGGTCCGCCCGTGGTAGGCGCCCTGCATCGTGATGATGTTCTGCTTGCGTGTGATGCTACGCACCATCTTGAGCGCAGCCTCGATCGCCTCCGAGCCCGAATTCACGAAGAAGAACGAGTCAAGCGAAGGGTGGGGCATGATGGGAAGCAGACGTTCTATAAGGCGTAGATATGGCTCATGGTAGGCGATGCTGCACTAATCACTGCTCAGGATAGGGTGGCGATATGCGGGGAGCGAGCCTACCTGTCCATGCACGAGATTAAGGCATTGATCCGCCGCTGCTTTGCTCACTTTTGGATGGCAATGACCTGGAGGAAACCACTATCAGCCTCGAATAATTGGAGAAATAGTCACGAGACGCACCCAAATTTGTAACGCCAATACCGCACGTAAAATCGAGCAACCTCCGCCCACTATGCATCGTAACCCAGGAGCCCCGGCCTTCCGCAATCACGTCTTCCGTGAGGTGGTTCAAGCCTTTTGTAACATGACATTGCGCAAAGTCGAGGAGTGGGGCGGTCGTGATTGAGCGTCCTCTGGAACAAGGAGTAAGATGTGGAACAGATCATCGAATGGAATTCGACGTGCAGGGGTCGAGAAACCAGTGGGTGTGAGTTGCGAGATGCAGTACGAAGCAAATTTTTCCCGAGAGACATTCTGGTGCAGTCGGAAATGGGGAAGAGGGAGAGTGGGAAGAAAGGGAAATCTTAAGACCAAAGTGGGGACATGACGTACAACCTGCTACTGGGTCGGTGCGGGTCAAATCCCTCTTCATATTCCATGCTTGTTATCAGCCAATTTGCCAGACTCATTCCCCATGCCACTAAGGGTGTGAGCTGTGCATCATACACGCAGCCATCGGCTCTCTCAGCGACCCCAATCCGGACCCAGTCAACCTATGGGAGAGCCATGGAAGTGGTGAATTGGGAGGAGGAAAGCGAGGGGCAACGAGAACATTGGCATGAGAGGAATAGCAGTGGAATACAGTCGCCCAACCTCGCTCGCTTCGTACGTCTCATCTCATTAAGCGCTTACTTCCATCTTCCTCAACTCGACGGCACCACCTCTCTCATTCACCATAGCCACACTATCGAGTACATCGCTTCCATTTGGCCTATTGACCTTGTTGTCAGCCAGTTGCCTTGAGGTATCTAGCGGTAGTTCCTTCCCCCTGTGGCTGCATCCGATTCACCATCGGGTTCAGGGTGAGCGTAAAGGCCAGGCGATGTAAACACGGGGCCAACAAATGCTCTCGTCGCAGTATTGGATGCCTAGGTGTCATACAAGTTGACCTTCTCTATCCGATGCAGTCTAGGCGTTGTTTCTTTGATAAGAGTTGTATCATCCATATCAAAGCGTTCTTCCGTTAACCTGCGCGAGAGCGAGCGAGGTGAGTCAAGAGAACCAAAAAGTAGTAACCATGTACACATACGTATGTGCTCCGAGAAGTGTTATGACGCAGAAGCAGTGAATTCTACACGCCTTTATGAGCTTACTCCGAACATTATGAGGGCCCCAAGTGCTTTTGCGTGTAGCTCTTGATATTTCTAAACTTGTACGTCTATGTTGCTCCTGTCTGGGAGTTTTGAGAGGTGTAGGAAAGGCGCTGAGATGCGAGAGCGCATATACTCGCTTCGTTAGGGTGACCTGGGCGCTTATTTACACTTCACTTTCACTTGGCAACCTCCACGCGGCTTTCGCCACTCTTTCGCCCTCCTCCATCCTCACTGAAGCCCGCATACTTGCTGCAACATGACGGCATACGTATCGACTCTCAATAGTTTTCCTACACCTACACTCTCGCCACCGAAGCTTGCGGTCAATGGACATTCCCCAAACCACTCAGTTGACCGGTTACAAATAATTAACGATGAGAAGCAGTTCACGTATGTTTCCATACGGGTACTGGGTCACCAGGTGTTGAGATTTTTCCCTCAGGCCCAGCTTGAACGACCAAATTTCTGCTTGGGGTCTGCGTGACGCTGGCTTCGACTACAACCTTGTCGCCGTGTTCGGTTCGCAGTCAACGGGAAAAAGTATGCTCTCGTTGAATATTTTCAGTACTTCGTCATCGACTCACCATACAGGTACCCTTCTTAATCGGCTATTCGGTACCAATTTCGATGTCATGGACGAGTCGAAGCGGCAACAGACAACGAAAGGTAAGTAGGAGTCCTTCTCACATCGCGGCAGTTATAGGCTCATTACTCTCCCCATCCAGGTATCTGGATGTGTCGGGGCCATGACATGAACGTCCTTGTAATGGACGTTGAGGGTACGGACGGGCGTGAGCGTGGTGAGGATCAAGTACGTCCTTGACGTCGGTAAATTCAAAGTCACCTGAATCCTCTTCTCAGGATTTTGAACGCAAGTCAGCGTTGTTCTCCCTTGCATCGTCGGAAGTTCTCATTGTCAACCTCTGGGAGCACCAAGTTGGTTTGTATCAAGGTGCCAATATGGGTCTCCTGAAGACCGTGTTCGAGGTGAATCTAGGGTTGTTTGGGAAGAAGTCACAAGAGAGGTAAACCGAGTCTTTTTTACCATTTTCAATTTGCCGATGTGTGTTCTTTAGTGCAAATCAACGCACGCTTCTTCTATTCGTCATCCGCGACCACATCGGAGCAACTCCTTTGGCGAACCTCCAAGCAACGTTGACCGCTGACCTGCAGCGAATTTGGGATGCACTCTTGAAACCATCCGAGCTTCAAGATCGGAAGTTGACCGACTACTTCGATCTTTCCTTCACGGCACTCCCACACAAGGTTCTTTCATCTGATAGATTCGAGGCAGACGTCCGGACGTTGCGTGGTCGGTTCACAGACAAGTCAAGAGACGACTTTGTGTTCAAGCCTGCATATCACAAACGCATTCCCGCAGATGGTGTCGCATTTTACATGGAAGGAATTTGGGTAAGGCCGTCGAACATTTCTACGGTCCAATCTAAAAAGATTCTTCACTAAGGAACAAGTTCAAACCAACAAAGACCTTGACCTGCCAACGCAACAGGAGCTGCTTGCGCAGTTCCGATGCGACGAGATTTCGGCGAACGCACTGGTAGAGTTCAACGACCAGTCCAAGTCGCAAAAGCGACCAATTGAGGCAGGCAAAGTCATCGACGGTCTCGGTGAGATGATGCGTAGTTGGCGCTCACAAGCCCTCTGTTCGTGACTGGTTTCATCTTGTGCGTGCCTGAATTCGATAACGTTTGGTAGCACAATACGATCGCGATGCGTCGCGGTACCATCAAGGGGTATACAAGCGAAAGCGCGCTGACCTTATCGGGACTCTTGACTCCGCGTTGTCACCTCTGTTCGTCGGGCAACTCAAGAATTTACATAAAGCTGCGCTCGTATCATTCAAAGCGGCGACTGTCGCTGGTCTCAAAGTCGAAGGTTATAACTTTGCGGACGTTGTCGGGAAAGCACGTGCCAATGCCGAAGCACGCTTTAGTGACGGAGCGCAAGAGGCTGTTGTTACTGAAGGGGATGCCTCGTGGCAGTGGGAAGAGGAGCTCCGGTTGTTGCGAGACGAGATCCAGTCAGTCGCTGACCAGCTGAGGAAGGATGAGACGAAAAAGATGGTCAACGCGATCGAGGTATGTGACGGTAGTCCAAGTAACAGGTGAAAAAGCTGACAGGCTGTATAGCGCAATTTCAAGAAACAAATCGCGGAACCTGTAGATATGCAGTTAAGCAAGCCAACGCCCGAGATCTGGGACAACGTTCTTCGGACATACAGGGGTACACTTGCGGATTCCGAGGACTCGTACCTTAGTAAAGCCAGAAGTAGGGCACCTGCTTGATAGTGCGTAAACGTTTGCTAACCTTTATGGGACAGGTTTCGACTGTACGGATGAAGAAAATGACGAGGCGATTGCGACGCTACGGCAGCGTGCGTGGGCAGCTCTACGTGCCAAGGTTGACGAGCAAACAGCGGACACGGCAATTCTCACAAAGCTGCGCTCGTACTTCGAGGAGCGTTTCCGATACGATGAGCATGGTGTACCTCGCGTCTGGAAACCGGACGATGACATCGACGGCGTATTCAAGAAGGCGAAGGATGTCACGTTGGAACTGATCTCGCTGTATGCAAAAATCACACCACAGAACCCCAAGCTTGCGTATACGCCACCTGAGTCCGGCGAGGACGACGCACCAGGGCTAGTCGTGTTCTCTGAGACGAAGGCGCTCGAGCTCGGCACGCGGTTTAGACGCGAGGCTGATGCACATTACGTTGAAGCGAAACGGAGCACGGTCATGGGCATAGCCCAGATCCCATACTGGGTCTATTTCATGTTCGTCATTCTCGGATGGAACGAAGCGATGATGGTTCTCTTCAATCCCGTCTACTTCACCATGGCGTTGGTCCTTGCTGCTAGCGCGTGAGTTTCTTTCCCTCTCTCATCGGCATTTCGGAGTTGACGGATTCTTTTTCTCCGAAATTTTTTTCCGATCATTCGTGTTCGTCCTGGTCGCCAGATGGGTCATCAGAAAACCGTTTGAGGGAACACTTTTCAGAGCCACTTCCCGCACAGGCACATGCCATTAAGGACGAGGACGAGGACGAGGACGAGGACGCACGCGAGCTGGAGCGTCGTATTCCCCAGCCTCTTTGATGACCGGATGCAGGATGACCATAACCTTAGATGTCTTTCCTCTTTTCGCAATATTTTGACTTATGATAAAGCGCACGATATAATTTATATCGTACCCGTGGTTACGCTTGTAATCATGAATGGGTTATATCGCACCTTTCTTTCGCCTTTACTCTCCTGCATGTTTCATACAACTTTATGTGAAAGCTACAACAACATCAGGAAACGACAACATGATCAAAACCTGATTTTAATTAATGTACAAAGTCCAACCGGGGAGGAGGTAGACCCGATGTGATGCGATGCTACTGTATGTGAAAGCCGGGAACACCGGAGCAATGGGCGGGACACGAGGAAAGAAAGGAGGAGGAACTCTTAGGTTGACCCATAGATCGACAGTTCACGCATCTCCTGTAGGACGCCCTCGACCTGCGCGTCGAGTTGTCCAGCGGCATAATCGTCTCGTACGCCATCGTCAAAATAGCGCTGCACGCCCGAGAGCTTCTCGTAACCCTCTTCTGCAAATTTGCACTGCATTCGAATCATGGCCTCGAAGCTCGGATCAAAGTACGGTACGCGCTGCTCGAGGAGGATTGGGATCTCGCGCACGAGCTGGTCGTTGAGTAGGTCAAAGACCTCTTTCGCCTCGTCCAGTTCTTGTTGTGCCTATTTTTATGACGCGTGCGAGCGTTTACGTGCGCGTGCGTGTGATGATTACCCTATCAGATGTAGAGCGAATGCTGTGGGACAGACCTTGGGTAACTTCGTGGCGTCCTCGCTCGGCTTTTCGGTGATCTTGCGCACTTTGCTGCGTGCGGAATCGTAGTCGAGGAGCTAGAGCGGCGGCGGATGGAGAATATGTGTGCGATCGAGAGGGATCCTAAATCACGAGGACGAGAATGCGACACTCACCTTCTTATTCCGTTTTGAAATGTGCTCGTTTATTGTGGGGAAGTACGAGTTGATCTTGCCGAGCGGATCAAGGATAGTCGTGCGATAGGGGGCGTCCTATCGAAGAGAAGAAAAGAAGGGAACATGAAAAGGGTGTAAGCGGGGCTAGGAGGAGAGCCACGGACTAGTTCACGGCCAACACCGGCATCGAGGTCTTCGACGGAACGTCTATACGCGTGTGCTGCCATGGCACTGTCCGAAGTTCTGTCGGAGGCACCATAAAAGGTGTCGATCGTCTCCGCAAGGCGGAGCTGCGCCGAAGACATGGCTGTATGCCGCAGGTGAAGGGAGGGGTCAGCTCAGACAATGACCGGAGGCGGGTAAGGCTGCTAAGCATACCGCGCATGGAATCTAAGTATGCTTTCCCGTCTTTCTGGAGGGTACCGCATTCCTTCTCGAACCTATTCATGCTACTGAGACGGCGCGACTAGGACCCGGAACGAGGGGAAACGCACACTTTGTACTTTGCCTCCTCGGATGCAAAGTCTTGGTCTACTGTACGTTCTATTTGACCTGTCTTTTGGAGGAGCTACAGAAGTGTAGGCATGGAATAGTAAGGTATGGCACGGTAAGTCATTGGCACATGGGAAGACAAGGGGTTCCATACGCACGGTAGTCCCCGCTCTGTTCATCGACTTTTTGAATCTAGAGGGAATCCAGAGTCAGATCCTAGGATTATAATGGACGAGCGCACCCTTGCCAGCTCATGATGGTGTCAACGGGTGTGCGGAGGAGTTGTGAATGGGAGGTGACGGTGACGGGCCAAAGTGAAAAGACACCCGGCAGACTCCGAGCAGCCCGGAACGCCCCTCTCCCGCCGCTGGCTGGCTCAATTTACCATCGTTGAGGGGTCCCAACTGCAATAGCGCGGACAAAATACTCCCGCAGCAGAGCAGGCGCTTTTAGTCGGCCTCTGGATATCCAAGGCGACAGGTGTTCTGATGCGCAACAACAGAAAGCCAAAGAGCTAAAACAGCACCTCAAATACTCCCGGCGTCTTGCTTCTTAGCCAGATTACGTCCGACCATCATCCATTTAGCTGAAATGCTCCCTTGGCCCCTTGACATGTCTACCTTCCAATACAATGCGCCATATATTACCATCATGATGCCTTGGCCTCGCATATTACGTGCCACTGATATATATAACCATTGTGGTGACCTCCCCACCGTTTCTTTCCATGTCGACTGCCCAAGACTCTGGCCGTCTTCCACTCTTTTTGCACGGCAGTCCTATCGAGGAGAAACATGCTCACTGAAACTACCGCTCCTTCGCTTTTATTTATTACCTCTCCTGTCTCTCTCATCCTGATAGCTTTTCAAGTCTCCCACCTCCACAAGTCTGGATGGGACATCTATAACGTGCAGAGCACTCGACGACTCCTCGCACTCTGCACCATGCTTTTTATCATTTTTTTGTCTGCATTATCTGGGATTTTAGGTCTAGTCGCATACCAAGCGGGTCGTACGGGCGACCGCTCGCGAGCCGCACGGGCTGATGTCGGCGGAAAAATCATAGTAGTAATTTTACAGTCTGGACGTAAGTCCATACACATGTCGTCATCAAGACTCCGAATTTATTCTCAAAGTCATTCTAGTCTCGGTGTACACGATGTTTCTTCTGAATCTGAAAGCTCTGGTAGTGCCTATACCCTCGCCGTACATTGGACATTTTGGAAAAGTGAGGACTCTCACAACTGTGATGTACTTCCCACTCGTAGCAAGTACGTGGTCTCCCTCCCTATCCGTGTTATTCATGTATCTCATACGGGATGCATTAGATACTGTTCTTTCCATTGTTTTTGCGGCACTCCAAGACGACTACCCAGCCGCGCGTTTTCCGGCGCTTTGTTGGCTTCTCTTTTTTATACCCCTGTTCTGTGTCACCATCCTCCTTTACTTATCTATCCGCCGCGCGGAAGAGTACTCGATCATCGCACGTATGTGGCTTGTCCTCGCAGTCGGACATGCTTGTGGCGTTCTGTCCATTACTTGTGCACTTGTTGGAAAAGGGGATTTTCAGGCGCCTACTTCCCTTTTCGACGCGTTCTGGATCACATGTGTAACGTTTGCACTTCATCGTGCGTTATTCCGTCCCCTGGCCTTCACCTCGCTTACCACCCAAGCGCAGTTCATTCTATCCTACCCGATCCATATCCCAGTCCTCTCCTTTCAGGACTTACTTCGTCAAGGCGCGGAGTTTCCCCCCGCGCTCTAGTGAATGCCCCTCGTCCCAGCAACGCCGGATCGGTGCGACTTCACCAGCCTGCTATCACACTTTCAGCAGAGGATTTCCGTAATCTTCAAGACCCGTTTGCGTCACCCTCTTCACCGCTTACAGAGAAGCCATTCCCGCTGTTTGAAGCCGCACGTATGGAACAGGCGAGGAAGAAAAGTCTCTCAATTACATTGGCCGCCACTCGCCACTCGTCTCCGGCAGACCTCGTACTACCGCAAAAGTTCCTGCAATCGTTTGAGGTTGACACGCCTCCTCCTTCGCCCCCGGCTAACGCGCTAGTACGGGCGCCAAGACATGCTAGCTATAGTGGTGCCCTCAGAGCGTGAGTTTTGTGTAGACTACGCGTGTAGGTGTAGGGTAATGTATGTAGGTGGCGGACCATCAATCTGTACACGCATGTTATTCATCTCCCTTTTTCACGCACGAGATGGGCCAAAGGAGCTTCTAGTCGCTCCGTTGACACAGCTTGTGCTAATCGATCATGAAACACCCACGCATCACATTTTGACGTGTTCTCATCCCGTATTCCTCATTCTCGCCGAGCGATTATCGCACGGCACGCACGTTTCCACAGCCCTAGGGTGTCAGCACAGACTAGCCCGAGTAGGGTTATATACTTGCGCCGACTTGCCTTCATCCTCGTACAAATCTTCCAACCGATAATCCCCCCCCTCCCCTCTCTGCTCTACTCTATCACCAGATCATGAAGTTCTCTACACAAACGGTCCGCGGCCTCCCCGCTTCCGAGTCTTGGGAACTACCTGCTCGTCTGCTCCACATTCTCTTCGTATTCTGCGCCACGAGCCTGATGCTGGTCATCGCCATCATCTCCTTCCTCTTCGTCCTCCTCTTCAAGTCCATCACGCCGGCGCCAGGACCACGCCGGCGCGGCAGCGATGGGCGTCACGTCACGTTTCTCTAGCCCAGCATCGTGATCGCACTTCCTCCCCCGAGCGGCGCCGCAGCACAGCGCAGTCCCGCGAAGGGCACCGCGCCCCCTTCCCTCTCACTCACAACGACCCCGCGTGAGCTGGAACCCCCAACTCCGGACGTCGCGGAGGACCCGTTTCGGACGCTTACCCGCATCTGTGGCTTCCTCGCGTCGAACAATGCTCGTGCGCGGAGAGGAGAGGAGCTCGCTGCTACGCCACCACTCGCCGGCCTCGCGCCGTATCTTGATACTGTGCAGGATGATCTGGAACGCATTAGCGAGACGGCAGACAAGAGGGGGGAAGAGGAGATTGTGGAGGGAGTGAAGGATCGGGAGAGCACGGGTGGGGATTCGGAGGTGGTAGTGGCTGCGGATGAACGCCGCGCTGGTGCAGGTGCCAGTCCTGATGCTGATGCTGATGCTGACGCACATGACGACGAGCCAGGTCTCGTTGGCCCTAACCGAGCTGCAACACACGCACGCCCCCCAACCCCAACCCCTCCCTCACCTCTAACACCCCAAATCCCGAACACATC
>WNFI01424863.1_pt1 | contig 12213 bp, 15 predicted proteins | sample 5400471 | NCBI WGS metagenome assembly WNFI01 (sample SAMN13153348, study PRJNA577476) | soil metagenome | isolation source: 100 cm saprolite on Douglas fir-dominated hillslope | place: USA:California | collected 2013-09-17 | reverse complement strand
AGCGAAACAGCACGACAGCAGACTTGCTCACCAAGTCCCTTCTCCGCACCAAACATGAACGATTCTGTCTTATGTTGGGGATGAAACAATGGACTAATGAAAATTCTAGACGAGTTCCTTCAAGGCTTCAGCAGTGATGATATATCCAGCATGTTGTTGAGGAAGACGCAACTCTATTTTTATGGTGTCGACATTCACGATATAGATGGTTCCCCCAGAGTGAAGCAAAGCAAAGCCTGACATTAATGAGCGCTGGTTGAAGTTCGAGCGATCGCTTGCCCAGTCCGCGTCCGTGTAGCCGGTAAGGTCTCCAACACCTCTAGTGTTATCCCCCATTTAGGGCACCATTCCATAGCGTGATAGAATACTCTTGATATATTGTGATTGCTCGGTAAACAGTGTTCCGGCTTCGATGTTGTGGCAGTTTTCGTGCTCCAAGGTCGTCGATGTAAGAAGGCGTCGCAATACCATACCCGGATTTGCGGGAATGTCAGGTTTTTTTTTTCCCACAGAAAGCCAGGGAGACATTCCCACTCGTCTTTCTTACTAGAATGGCTGCTGCGCTGCTGCACTGACTGTAAGAGGGAGATCCTACTGTAGGAACAATTTTAGGAGAGTGTGAAAAAAAAAATTTCCTATGAATTGTGGGGGAGAGAAAGTTACCCTGCAAGCAAGGCAGCAGAGAATTGGGTGCACGTATTGGGATCACATCGCTTCCTTTATGGCAAATGCCTATGGGAGTGATTCTTAGGTAATTAAGGGTAACGGAGTGTGGCAAGCAAGGGAATTAAAATTAAACACCAATAAAAGAGTTTCTGAGTTTTGACCCCTCATGAACTAAAATTGAATACCACTACTACGTGTCTATCTTTCTTCCTTTTTACTCATTCAAACTGTATCCCTAGCTACGCGCTAAGGTTACTAATTTAATAGTTCTCATCGCTCGAGAACTGACTCGAAGCTACGCCCTATATAGCCCGACCGTTGCAAAAAGATCAAAATAATATTTGTTCCGCATCGCGGCGCATCATGTGGAAACATTTAATAAGGAGCGAAGAGTAAAGAGAATTGGGAGGTTGGCCTGTTAAGTTTTTCAAGTTGTAAATGGTAAGCGGGGAATTTTTTAACAATGTTCATGATGTGTCAGTCCTAAGGCTTTAACTCACATTAAGATGACAACTTATAGTACTCGACAAGATCCCCACAGGCCAGGGTGAATAGATGATAGAAATCGGCAAAGCAATGAGTGCAGCAAGGTATACCGTCGAGTACACCGAAATGACTATGAGGGCACTGTTGAAGTACCTCAGTTGTTCGGCTTTATGTGCGACTGGCTGTATTAGTCGTTTGAGACTGATAATCTTGATGATAAAGAGGATTGTCATGATGGCGTTGTCTACTATGGTCAGAACGAAGGAAGAAATTATGGTCTAGGAAGTATCTGGTGAGACTGGGGATTTGCAGCCATTTCTCATTTCTCTTACCCGATGTTGAAAACCCACGTTGTAAATGATAGTGTCACTAGTATACGGGAGCACACCATCGGTCAAGAATATTGCTATAGTCAATATGTAGTTAGGAATTAGAGGCATGGGGGGGAGTAATTTATGGGACCGTCCACCTGAATAAGCTACCCAAATGATACCGGGAATCACACAAACCCGTACCGAGAAGTCCCATGCAGCCCATAGCCTCCAAAGTAAGGTAAGATCGTGTAGTATTCCCTGCAAAGAATCACGCTTTAGAAAAATCTCGATCCCATCTTATCGAAACATGGGTACCGTTAAAACAGTTATCAAGGAACGGTGTGATAGCCAGGGTAATGGTGACTTCGTTAGATCCAGCGTGAGTAGGGGATCTTCTGATCCATCCAGGTATGATTCTGTAATAGCTGGTTGCAGGACCATTATGCCTAAGATAAAATGGGCCGCCGATAGCAAGAAGATCGTGTACACGGAGATACGGAGAAACCAAGGGATCCTCTTGCGTTTCCGTATGAACAAACTCCAGAAAAATAACGAGGCATTAACCCCTGTCACCCGGTGAATACGACATCACTTGGAAAATGAAAACCTTACCGAAGAGAGCCGCTTCAACGAGGCTAGACATTAACAGCATCGGGACCAGTCCTCCCAATTCAAGCAAGAAGCAGCGGAGCGGGGGAGAGGGCAGTTGGGGGTCTGAAAGAGGCGTCCATGGAGACAAGCGGTCTCTTGCCATACCGCACCCGCCGGGCCAATAGTTACAATACAATCGACCAACCCTGAAAATCACATCCTTATGGTCACGGCGGAAAAGACTCATTAGGTAAGCTCAAGTCTACAGTTTCTTGGATGTATGTGCACATCTAGTGTGCAATCCACGAAAGATCTAGACTGGCACAAGAGTTAACCAAGTCAACAGCCCCAAAACGATTCGAGCAGTCGACCAGGAACTCGGTACAGCCTAATATCGGGACACAAAAGAAAAGAGGCATCATCGAAGACAACAGATTTGGAGTCCGCCAGCACCAAAACCCGGAAATCTTTGCACGGGTAAGGAGATATGCAAAATGGGTACAAGGAGGCGAATGGGGAAGGTGTAAGGTGTGGACTAAAGCCTCCAAAAATGAGTACAAGAACAAAGAAAGGGGAAAGAGGTGGGTAAGATCACGAATGTCAAACAAACAAACGACAAGTTACAGAGAACAGACAGTTGAATACCAACCGTGCTGCTACCCAGTCGCTTTCGCGGCCTCTCTTAAAGGTAGCATTCTAAACACCATAGAAAAGACCGACATCGAAGTATATCAAACCGGGATCTCACCCAAAACAACGAGACTTACGACAAGCCTATGGAACGTGAATCCATAAGCAATTCCGGAGAACCGTGGGTGAATGGGTATGGTATACGTTTGACAACGGTCGTGTATACGGGGCCCGAGAGATAGGGGCCATAGGGCAACGTGGGCCCGTAAAGCAGATGTTCCAGGTAGAAGGAAAGGTGTTAGGGCAACACGGGCCCAGAGATTGAGCGTGTGAAGGGCGCGGTCCAAAGGATTTAGCGGAGTAAATAAGATTTGCCAAGGTGCTCCGATTGGCACACAACACTCATTAAATCTCGTGCCCTCGATTAACGGAAAATTTCCAAATCAAGCTCACGGACACTTCCGGCATCTGTTACCCCATGGGCTGAAATCTCACACCTCATGTAAGAAATTACTGAAATTGACTCCCTCTAGCTTAAACCTCCAGACGGGTACTTGGGTGTCAAAGCCAAGGATCCCTGGCGATGGAACTCACTCGCAACCATTCACTAAGAGTGTATCACAGAAATCCGAAGCACTTCTCTGCCATCAGGCGGCTGTCTGAACGGTACCAAGACTTCGCCTTTTTTCCGATGTATCGACGACTGTCATTATGCACTTTACATGACCCAAATTGAGGCTCGGCAAATAATGAACCCAATGAATACAATGCCAACTCCGGCGTGCTTTGTCCTCCTGAGGAGCCAGGACTAGGTCGTAGTTGTATTTGCAGCGGAGTTGGTTGGATTCATAGTATTCAGAGTGATGCAAGGATAAAATATCATATCGTGTTTAGCGGCCATCTACGCACGACCTCCAGGTATCCAATCCCGCCAATTTTAAAGAACTGAAACCCTGGTACTACACACTGGTACAGCAAGATATTATTACCAGTCGACCCTTAGAGGTTCTTTTCCTGATCATCTATAAAGCGCAATAACGACATCATCTTCGATTTGGCGCTACTGGCATAACCACGGCTCTGAATTTCGACATAAGCCCTTCACCGAGAACTGAGGCCATTCTGTCTGCACTCACCCTGAAGATCAACGTGTGATTCAAATAATGAAACAACTCGTATAAATCCGCCCTTTGCTCATACTCTCCCACAGGCTCGCTTTTTGGCCTAAAGCTATGATATGTATCATAAAATGTCTTCGGGAACCCTCCAAATATCTGCGCGATAGAGAGGTCTGCTTCATTGTGGCCAAAGTATGAGGATGGGTCATAGATGATGGGATTCGATGTTTTAGCAGAGATGACTACGTTTCCGCTCTAAAATATCTACGGTCAGTTTGGAAATATTGGTTGATGAAGCTGAGCGTGTTACTACGGACCCATAAGTCCCCGTGCACGAACGAAGGAGTGCACTTAAGTCGTTCGCCGAGGAGGTGTGGAACTACCCTATTGCACATCATGCATGAATGGATAGTATCTCATCGCCTAAGGCGGTCTTCGTAACCGACCTACTTAACACCTCCTTACCCATTTTAACAAGCTGACCACTGGGATCTCTTCCCTGCTCTTCGATCCCATCCAACAGTCCACCGATCATTTTACTGTATGCTTCCTCCCATGTATCGAACCATCCGTTTTGTATTTTCGTCACGCCACAATGAGTAGGAATCGAGAACCCAAACTTCCCATTCTCGCTTGTAAGAGAATGTACCTGCGTTGCTAACTTCTCCGCTAAGTATTGAGCAGTCCTGTTAGATAGTGACGAGCTTCCCGCGTCGATGTATTCTGATATCATGTAAGGTCTTCCAGTGATCTTGTCAACTCCATCTTCGAGGAGTTTGGGAGCAATCCCAGGGCTCGATCGATCAAAAAGCTTGAGGGCGGCTGCTTCGCCAGCATACTGCTCGACTTCTGAGGGGGTACCGAGCTTTACAAAATACGTGGTTCCAGAGGAAGAGCTCACGCGCGGTGGTCTACCGCTAAATGTGGCTGAAGGTTCAATGCGTTTAAGGACAGCTTGCAGGATGGCTGGAATAGTCATGATCAACAAGAGGTGACGTCGTGGGAATTCTGATTCCCTGGGCCAAAACAGTCAGTTTGCCAAAAGGCAGTTGGAACGACCAATCGAGACAAGTGATGTTGAATGAGTATAATGAGGTAGAAAACCTACGGGAGCAAGTACGAGAGGGGGAATTGACCCAGGGCTTTGACAGCAATATGAATATGAATTAAACCTAAAATAATGATTTCCAGTCTGCTTTGTATATGGGCCACGACAGAACAGAATAAAGCAATTCCAGGGACTAATCCGTTCGTTCTTTCGGCCCAGGGCTCGAGCCACCTATTAGTCGATGGTGCTCGGGGGAATCTCTAGCACCATCTTCATTCTCTTCATCACCAATCTCGAATACAACTTCGTCTTCGCGAAGGTCATGTCTTCCATCTCCTAGACGAATCTGCCCTTCCTGAGCTTCACTTAGGTCCCGATGGGATGGGTCAACTCGACGCTCCAGCGCCTCGAGATCATAATCTTCTGCATCTTCTTCGCTTTGTGCAAGCTCAGTTGACATGACCAGCGTGGATATTACAGCTAGGTGAATCACTTGGTGTTAACACGTTAGAATATGAGAACTTATCTTCTGTTGTTCCCTGTGGGGCGCCAAAGGAAGGCAATGGATGAAAACACCAGCAGATACAGGATGGACAAATATCCGTCCATCAGCCACCATCGATAGGACCATGACCGAGATGCAAAATCTAAACAGCTAGTGTTACCAGGGACGAAACTTGTCTCTTCCAGAAAGTTGAAGTGCCCACCTTCCTCATAGCGGCTTGAAAAGGCCATTGTTGTGGCGACAAAGAAGCCGGCAATGATGATGACAGCCAATATGAGGATGTAATGTAGTCGTTTAAACATACCCAGTTTGTAGGTCTGTTTCCGAGCCTGAAGCTCTTGAATTGTGGCTAGGGTTCACATGAAATATCAGCACACAAACTCATCTCCAATGCAGAAACCAGACCCTGAAGAGCATACATGATCCAAAGCAAAAATGCGCTTAATGTGAATGCAAGTGGCATAATTAGCAAGAAGAGAGCTGTAAGAGAAACAGTCTCAAATTGGACTTCGACGATTGCCACAGCGTACATCACTAAAACCAAAAAATTGAGCAAATTTCGAACGGGGACTCAATAAGTGCTTTCGCACCTCCAAAGACGAAGTGAGCTATCGCCAACGTCTTGCATCTAGTCATGCTTGGGAGCTCTTCGCGCACCACGCTCCACCCTAGCGCTACGACAAGCAACAGGAAGAACGATAAGGCGTTCCGCCCAGCGTCGAGAATAGCTGTCACGATAAGGAAGGCAACGCCCGCAACGCCTTTTCCATGAGCATTTAGGTATCGGTAATAACCTTTTGGAAGCGTAAGTTCCTTTGAACAAGGTCGGGGGTGAAACGAGACGTACCCCAATTCGCCAACATTTCGGTCACAAGTAGAAAAACGAGGGCAGACACGTAGAACTGAGAAGAGTCGTCCATCCTTTGTCATTTTGGGAATCAGCGTCCTCCATACCTGTATCGGAATGATATCTTCTCGATGCTTATAACAGAGATATCCCCATGACCCTCCAACGATAAGGTATGCAATTGTGAGAACCCAATAGAACTAGAGCCTTTTATTTGAGCTCTTCCATAGAAACCAGTAAAAAGACAAACATACCCTAATCTTAGGGTAATCGGCCGCAGGAAGATACCCGTTGAATGTGTTTTGGAAGTGGACGGTCCCATCAAACGCTCCATGCACGGGCAGCTTGCTCTTCCCGTATTCAACAAGTGTTACTGGCACAGTGCCTTCCCGAAGGATATAAATGAGTGTGGCCACGAGGGGTGTGTCAATGAGAAGCTCACCAACACAGTAATAGCCTTTCTTGGATACTTGATAGTGAATTGGGGTGCCGTTATAGGCTAAGCTAGGCCCAGTAGACCCAAGAGAGTCATCGCGTCTCTGGCTTACTGTCCCATTTTCAGGTAAGGACGATAGAGTTGGTGCGTCGCCAGGTGGGCTGGTGTTACTAGTGTTCCACTTGAAACCAACAGATTCTGTCCAGATGCTAGTATCGTTGATTGTCTTGTCCGGTGGTAAGTTAACGATAAATCTGCCAAGTTGAGAGATATCGCAAAGTTTGGCTGCTAAGGCATTTGAGGTGCAGACGTAAGTGGTTCGCTAATTCACTCCTGCTTCAATGAATCTCAAGACCCGAGACATGGCAATAGCTTACTGGCCAATCTGGATCTTCTTCCACAACTTTTCCCAGGAAACGTATGTCAGAGAACTCATATATTATCATCGCCAGGCGCCCAACACTTGTCTCAGAGAATGTGACTGAGGAGAAAAAGGTCAGGAGTCATCATGTCATGTTTACACACGGAAATGCATTTACCGTGGATATGTGTTTCATCGTTGGCCCACATTCCGGTGCAGACTTCACTGAGTGCATCCTTCTCGGAGACAGACACATCATACGCGGTGGAGAGTGCAAGGAAAGCCGAGAGATAAATAGCAAGTTGGCTGAGAAAGCCCATCTTAGTCGCCAGAGGCACGCGAACCCAAATGTCCTGCAACGCTCAGCGCAGCCTTATGTTGACGTTTATTATTGTCGAGAGGGGCTTTTCCAAAGCTTGCCCTCCATGCCTCGCAGAAAGCCCATTTCACACAAGCAGAGGAAGGCTCAGCTGCAGGAGAAGCGTGCGATAAAACGCGGGGATATCTCCTTAGAGGCTCCGAAACCATCTACCTCGAAATCTGGGCGTCGACGCGTAGGCCCTTCATCCCGAGATCTACAACCATCCGAAGTACGCAAGATTGAATCTTCACGTCGGCACCAATCCGCGTTCCCGAAGCATTCCAGGGAGTTTCTTGCTCGATCTAAACTACTCGCAGATACTGTGGTACTACCTCGTCCAATCACTGAATCTACTCTTCACGTTCCACATGACATCATGGACATGTCTAGGGACCTGGAATGCCCAAGACGTCCCAAGTGGCGCTATGACATGTCGAAGAAGGAAGTTGAATCTAACGAAACACGTTTATTTGAGCAATGGCGGGAGAAAACACGGACATTGTTGAATGAATGGCAGGCGCTCCCTGAAGATTCCAAGGAAATGCCACCTCTCGATAATTTAAGGTCTCCATCCTACTACGAGCACAACCTAGAAGTTTGGAGACAACTGTGAATATCTTTAACTTAGCAACGCGGAATCCATTATGATGAGCATTTATTTAGATGGCGAGTGACAGAGATCTCAAGCATTCTGCTCGTGTTGCTTGACACTCGATGTCCGCCTTTACATATTCCGCCTTCTCTATACAATTATATCTCCTCTCTCCGTCCGTCTAAACAGGTCATCCTTGTCCTCACAAAAACAGGAGTAGTCGGCGAAGAATGCGCCACCGCCTGGCGCACCTGGCTTGCAGAGCGATATCCGGCATATCAGGTTATCCTCACCGAAAGCTATCGGATAAAGGAGGGTGATAAGGAACGTAAAGGACAGGGTGGGCGGTCTGATCATCAATTCATGCCATTAGCTTTACATCCCCTGATCACTAATAGGTTCCAGGAAACGATATGAACCCAACATTCCTATTAATGATTTAGAGTCTCTAGTGGATGCTCTGAAGCAAGCACATGAGAGTCTCTTGACTCCACCTGCACACATTCAGGCTGCTCCTGATAAACTTTCCCGATGGCAGCCTAAGGTCCGTCGCACTGTTGACTGGAACGCAGTGATTGCGTCGAGAGAATCAAATTTTGAATCATCACCGCACGATGATATGCAAGAATCCTCTATGCTCACATATGGTGATTCGGCTGCCGAGTATGATGATGCTAGCGAGGGTACAAGTGAGGCCAATGACCAGCAGTCCCTCACGCCAATCACTACTGCCCTAACCGTTGGACTTATAGGTATGGCCGTGTATGATTTATCTCCGTAATTCACTCCACTTGTCTTCCAGGTCAACCGAATGTCGGCAAGTCCAGCCTGCTGAACGCACTCTTTGGTACCGCAAAAGTGAAAGCATCCCGGACACCTGGGAAGGTAAGCATACTTATGTACGCTGAATTTTCGTGCAATTAACGCTCCTACGACATCAGACAAAACATTTTCAGACCTTGTTCTGGACTCCTGAGATTCGTTTAGTGGATTGTCCAGGACTTGTTTTTCCGAGTCATGTGTCGATGGAACTTCAAGTGAATTTTGATCTTTGCATTCCACCTAATATGTTACTAACTTTATGCTTAGACTCTTTGTTCTATTCTCCCAATATCTCAAATTTCGACTATCCCATCCTGCATTCACTACATAGGCGCAATCATGCCACTTGAGGAGATATTTAAACTGAAACATCCTTCCCTGACTAGTGAGCCGGTAGAGGACAAGCGAACGTGGCGGACACCTAGACCGTCATCTTCGGCGACTAGGGACCCCGACCCTTTGAAATGGACGGCGATGGATATTATGACCGCATCTTCCCACAAGAACGGATGGGTCACTGCGAAGGCAGGACGCCCCGATATCCATCGTGCAGGGAACGCAAGTCCGCTAATCTCCCTTTCTTTCCTCTGTACATCCACTCACTTTCATAGTTCTTCGAGCTGTTGCCGAGAATAAAGTGCGTTGGGCGTTCTGGCCTCCTGGCTACATTCCGACACATACAAAGACGAAAGGGATCTGGATCACGGACGATCATCCGAATATCGACCATTTTGACGACAGCGACGTGGAAGACAACGATAACTATTCCGAGGAAGAACTCCGAGAGCAGCGCCTGTCGGATGCTACATCAACGATAAGTGAAGCGTCAGACTCAGATAGTATGGATGTTGGGACTAGCCGTTTCAGTGCTCTGGAGATTGAAGATCTGGACGTAGATGATGGTTCACCGTTAGTAGAAGAATTAAATCACAAAACAAAAGACCATCGGGACGAGTAAATGGTACAGATCAAAAACTACATTCACGGTGATTTACAGAGTAGTAAATTAACTTGTCCATTATCGATTGATAACGAAGAATAGTTCCCATCAATCACCTTCTCTAACCAGAACACCTCTATTGCGTCTCAGCCTCTCTTCGAGCCCGATGCCACCACCATAAACAGCCTTGCTGTGCAGCCGCATGAAGTCACCCGTTCCACCACTCTTGAATGCCTTGCGTCTCTTTTCTTCCTCTTCCGCACGTTCTCTCTCCTCTTGCGATCTTATGGCTTCCAAATGGGTAATACGGGATGCAGCCAGTTCATCCGCATTAGCACTCATCTGAGCAAGGCGTCGGGTTCGTTCATTTCCAACTGATGATGAATCACGGGGTGAACGTGAACGAAATTCGGGCCGAGGGGGTGGACTCGATCGACGACGGTGATACGGACATGAGGACGATGACCTGAGGTCCGTGCGAGCATGGTCGCCATCCCGTTCGTGTGGTCCATCGCCATTCCGAGATGGAGAGCGCCGTCTGTAGTATTCAGGCGAGCGCGAACGTCGATAACGGCTATCGTCGCCCCCCCGACGGCGTTGGTCATGGGCTTCAAACTTGCCTCGGCGTGGCGGTGGGGACGCAGATCGACGGCGTCGTGGGGGACTTCTTGAATACGAATCCCGTCTGGGAGCACGGCGAGAATCCCTGCTGTAAAGCCCTTCATCCCCGTCCCTTGAGGGCGACCTTAACCTGTTCCTTTCCTCCCGATGATGGCGTCGCTTGTGCTTCTCCTTCGGATCACTCTTATCTTTAATTCCTGCCTTCTCCCGCAATGCTTTGAGGCGAAGGGGGTTGGACATAAGGGCTTGATAAGCCGCTTGCTCCTGCTGCTTGATAGCCAATAGAGGGTCTTCTCGAATTTTAGAAGCAGTATCACGGAGATTATTGGCATTTTGAACAGCGATGAAGTTTTTGTGTGCAGCTCCGAGCTACAGATGGACATTATTAACTGTCTGCAACAGAAACACAACACAAGAGCGTACTGACCTTTGCATTTTCATCACCTGTAAGGATTTTATCTACTCGCTTATGCCCAAGAAGATAGTCCTCCAGCTCATTTGGATTGGCACTCCCGCCTGTAGCAGGCGTAGAGTACATCCATTCCAATTTCTCTGTTCGTTTCTTCCCTGTTTGCTCCTCTTGTAGCCGCTGTAGCTCTTGCATGTGGCGCTCCTCCTCAAGCTCCTTCTTAAGCTGGTCCAGCTTCTTCTTCTCAGCAAGCTACAATAATAGATATTCATGGTTAGAGGCTGAACCTTTACAAGGGAACCAAGTATTACTCACCGCCTTCCTCTCCTCAAGCCACACCCGCTCCTGATTCTTGATCAGGAGCGGATGCCAAGACTTCTTCATGTTCAAGTCACCTCCACCCATTCTGAAAATGCGAGCTTAACGGAGGATGCAAAGCAGAGCGAATGACAAGGAACTGGAGGAACGGTGGCACATTCCGACATCCTGATCATGTGTTCCTCTTCCCGATTTGGAATCAGCATTATGTACAATACAATTGACTCAAACAGATTGCACGAAAGGAGACGTTATGATGTGAATCCTGATGGATTCGCATATACATTCGACCTCCTGAATATCAAAGAAATTGAAGCCCAGCTGGCCGCTGAGCAAGAGATGGACACACACAATGAAATGATCAGATTCAGAATTCCTACAACACTTATCTTGGGATTTCCATGGTATGATGTTAATTAGACGCTACGTGATCAAAAGTGAGTACGAAAAGAGATGGAAACCGGAAATGTCCCTTACGTATCATCTAAGTGTCATATAGCAGACTCAGGCACAGCAATACAAGGATAGACGGAGAACTTACCTTCGTACAGAAATCGTGCGTTCTTGGGTGAAAGCGGAGCAGTCTTCACATATCTATCGTTTCCCTCCGGCCTAGTGCATCCTCAATGATTGTGAGATTTATGTGTCAAGGGGAAACTTGCCTTTCCTTCTTCTATGGACGTTGCAGGGTTAGCCCGTGTGCCGTGGTTGTATATTACGAGAAGTGCTCACCTTGCATGATGCGAGCATGCTCTGCAACGTCAAGCATACAGAGCTTGTATTTAAGACAGGCGACCACTCATTCCCAAGTATACTCGCACAGATGTGTCCATTCGAGTAGATGTGAGGCTGTGAACCAGGATCTGACATGAGAGGGGATGTGAGATGATGGATAGTAGAAGACAAACATGAATTGGCGCCTGGTGCTTGTCATCAACGACAAAGACAACCTCAGGGGCTTCTATCGCTGTTAGAGCAGAGCGGCATGAGAGGTGGCTGCTCGCACGTCAAACGTGCATTCACGAACGGTATCTGGGACCAAATGCGAATCGGAGAGCAAAAACCTCGCCCTATAGGGATCAAATAAATCTGGTTAAAGAGAATACCTCGTTTGAAAAGCCTCCATACTTTATATAAGCTCTCTCCTA
>WNFI01675856.1_pt1 | contig 12214 bp, 17 predicted proteins | sample 5400471 | NCBI WGS metagenome assembly WNFI01 (sample SAMN13153348, study PRJNA577476) | soil metagenome | isolation source: 100 cm saprolite on Douglas fir-dominated hillslope | place: USA:California | collected 2013-09-17 | reverse complement strand
CCGCTGCGAGCGCAAACTGGCCCGGATCGATTGCCACGATAGTTGCTTCCACGCTTCCTTCACTTTCGGCTGCGTAGTCGGCTCCGGCGGGACAGATCGCAAGATTGCCCGGTGATGGCTTATGAGACAATGCCCGATCGGCTATGCGGCAATCAAAGGGAGCGTTTGAAGTGAGACTAAAACAGATGTGGTGCCGTCGCGGTGTCGCGCTGACATGCCCGCCGCCGTGGAACCGCGCGTTGACCACAAACACACCGCTCTCGCCCGGGGCACTGCCGGCAGCGACCGCAGTTGGCAAACCGCCGTCCGCCTGCGCCAGGCGAAGTTCAGAAATTGCCTGGAACATCAATCCAATTCTCCTATGCGAAGAAAACGGGCGCGATCCGTGGCACCAGCGTCCGCCAGATGGAGGCGGTCGATCCGAGACCCAAGGCGTCGCGCCAAGTGACTGGCTTTAGGGGCGAGCCACGATCACACGAAATTCAAGCCGTGTTGAGCGGCAACCGCGTCAATTTCTGCGGGTCAGCGCAGCCGGCCGGCGCTGTCGAAATGCCGGGACATTTCCAACGTTCGAACGCTGAAGCACAGCATTTATGTACGCGATATGACGGCATTTCGGCACCCTGAAATGGTTACGATCGTAACGTTTCCTGGGGAGTTGCTGCGCCTCACGGCCTCGTCGCAAGACCAAAAACACCCGTCGCCATTGGCGTTGCCAGCCGATCCATTGCATTCCAAATACGTTGAAAGACGTGTCGCACGACATGGTTCCTCCTGACGTCATCATGCGTCGGATGGTCGAGGTCGTCGTGTGTTGGTTGATGTCAGGTCTTGGAAATGAATCGACAGCGATCCAGTCGACTGAATTTGCCGGTGTAAGGCAGATAATCGCCGCAGTTCAGAGATTTGCGCACTTTCTCTGGCGCCGAGGCCAAGCGCAGAGACATTCCTCGGCGCGACGATTTTCGCCGTGACCACCGAATGCACTCGCTATGCCGCAAGTGGCTGCCATCCTGCTCTTCAATTGAATGATATCAACCGACGGCAGGCGGTCCGCGAAGGCGCCTCCTGGTCCTGCGATGCTCGTCAGCAAATCGACTCGATTATGCCTCCGTCGGCACGCAGCGCGGACCCGGTCGTTGCTGACGATTTGGTCGAGCAGAGGTAGACCACAAGGTTAGCGACCTCCTCCAGCGCGTGAACGCGCTGCGTGATGGATGTTGGATAGCGCGCCTTCACCGCCGCATGTGCCGCCTCCTCGAAGGTTTGGCCGGCCCGCTCAGCAACCCCCCTTATCATGGCCTCGACCCACTCCGACATGGTCACGCCTGGCAGCACCGCGTTCACCGTGACACCGGAACGATGAGCGAGTTTGGCGAGCCCGCGCGACAAAGCAAGCACAGCGGCTTTGGTGACGCCGTAATGTAGCGAGTCCACAGGCACATTGATGCCCGCTTCCGAACTGAGGAAAACCACGCGTCCCCAGCCGCTGTCCATCATGGCCGGCATATAGGCGCGGGAAAGACGGGCTCCGGACATGACGTTGACATGGAACAATCGCTCCCAGTCCTTATCGAGGATGTCGAAGAAGGGCTTAGGCTCGAAAATTCCAAGATTGTTGACCAGGATGTCACACCGGGTTCGGCCCTGACCAAGTTCTCACAGCCGCCAACACTGCTGAGATCTGCCGCCACGGCGCGGACAGTTGATCCTGGAACCGCGTCGATCAGCCGGTCGCGCCCGCTTTCCAACGCGTCCTGCCTGCGAGCCGTAACGACCACCGTAGCGCCGGCCTCAGCGAGGCCGCGTGCGCACCCCCACCCGATCCCGGCTGACGAGCCCGTCACGATGGCCGTTTTGCCGTTAAGGTCGATCTTCATGACTGAATTTCTCCTTGCGAAGCGCGACGAACACAACAATCCCAAGCTGACGTTATGGGGTACGCGACAGATGATACCGACGCCGGCGAGTCCAGTGCCAACCATCGATTCGCGCCGATCTCCTCACTCGATTTTGTCCCCGGCGCGAACGGCAGATGAGCCTCATGCAATGCCGCGGCTTTCTCGCCGCATCAATTCCGCAGCGTGACCGGTATCTGCCGCGGCCCCCGCACGGTTCCTGCCGACCATTTGACGACCGCGCCGGCGCTCAGAATGAAATCGGGAAATTGGCCAAGCCATTCCTCAAGCGCGATGCGGATTTCCATGCGCGCCAAGTTCGAGCCGATGCAGCGATGAATACCAAGACCGAACGCTGCATGCCGATTCTCGGTCCGATCAATGATGACCCGATCCGCATCCGGAAACATCGCCGGGTCGCGATTGGCCGCACCGAACGCCAGCATGACCATCTCTCCGTCTCGCAGCCGACGGCCGCCGATCTCCGTCTCCTTGACGATTTCACGACCAACCAACACGGGAGCATAGGCCCGCAGAAATTCCCCGATCGCGGTTGGAATCAAGTCAGGCTTTTCAGCCAGGCGCTTTCGGTCATCCTCATGGGTGGCGAGATGCCACAGGCTGGCGCCGATCATGCTCCAGGTCGTATCGATGCCGGCGATAAGCAACAAACGCAATGTGCCGCTGATATGCTCCTCGTTCAGCGGCTCTCCGTCGAGCCTGGTGTCGAGCAGGTAGCTGACGAGATCATCGCCCGGCGCTTTCCGACGTTTGGCGATTTCCTGCGCAAAGAATGCATCCAGCTCGGCAAAGACACGGTGGACAACCCCGGGATCCGCAACCCCAAGTTCCAACAAATCGCGCACCCATTTCCTAAATCTCGCGCCCTCGAACTCGGAGATGCCGAGCATACGGGCTGTCACGCGCGTCGGTATTTCTTGCGCATATTCCACGGCAACGTCGCATTGGCTCCTGTTAGAAAGCGGTTCCAGGAGTTCACGGCAAATGGCTCGCACTCTCGGCTCAAGCTTAGCCACGGCCTGCGGCGTGAATGGCGGCAGAAGTATCCTCCGGTCATCTCGATGCGCAGGCGGATCGGAGGTGACCGGCGGGGATGGCGGCAGCAGCTCTTTGCCCTCGCGGACTGCAATACGGCGAGAAGAGAAATGCTCGGTGTCATAGGCGACGGCGCGAATATCCTCATAGCGCGACGGAAGATAGACGCCTTCGAAGCGATCCGTGTGCGCGACCGGGCATGTTTGGCGCAACTCGCGCCAGATTGAAGGCGGATCTTCAACCCAGCGCGGATCGAGATGGTCAAAATCGGTTGCCCAGTCGGCAACAGGTGCGCGGTCATTCATGTTGATCACCTTTCCTCGATATCGATTGCGGATTCAGGACAGTTGGCCTTGGCCAGATAGGCCTTGTCGTGCAGGTCTGCCGAAACCCTCCCGTCGCCGATCTCGTGGGCCTCGCCAAATTCGTCGGCTTCGAACAGTTCGGGCGCGAGCGCGGCACAGCGCGCGTGGCCCTGGCAACGCTGTCGGTTCACGCGCACTTTCAATTCGACAGGTGGAACGGCGAGGTCGCGGGAAGTATTCACTTGCAATCTCCTCTTGCTCCTCTTGGCGACATCGATCACTTCCGAGTTTTCCGGCGCCAGTTCATCGATGGCGGTGAGCAGCCGCGCGGCTCCACGCCCAACGGGGTGTCGTTTAACAGGCGCGTCTGCGCCTTGACATGCAAACTGAACATTGGTCGTCATCCTGGTCTCCCGAATGTCGTTCCGCAGAACCTGGCCGGAACGTAAGGAGATGAGGGCGACGGGTCGTGAAGATTTTTGCTGTATTGCCTATCGGTCCGTAAGCTCGGTCGGCGAAACGCCGTGAACGCGCCGAACCCACCGCGACAGGTGGCTCTGGTCCGCGAAGCCCGTGGCAGCTGGTGTCGACTGCGAGGTATTGCTGATCTGGCGCCGTCGCGGCTGACAACGTGAAGCCAGCTGCGGGCTGTCAGCTCATTCAACAGGCCCGCATGTACGGCGGATCATCGCTCACGGCAGAATGAAGCGCCGCTCTTCAGAGGACCGCGCTCGAGGACGAAGCCGTCCGCAACAAATTTGTGCAATGTCCGCCCAAACGGCGCGATAGGAAACAATTAGTCTTTTGTTGCTCGCTTGAGCTGCGTGAGACGTCGTTAGCGTCCAGATCGCTGCGAATTTCTCCGACATCCTGCCCCGCCCGGACGCACTCGGTGAACGATCGGGTCAGGGAGCTGCAGACCTGAACCAAATAGGCACGAAGCAGGTCGCTCTGTTCCGATACCTCGAGGCTCATATTGCCGACAAGGCAGCCGTACCGCCAATCGGCAGCATCGAGCCACTGCGTGATGGCCGCGAAGTAGGCTCGGATGCGCTCCACGGGAGATCGGCTCGCATCACGCAATGTCTCATCCATGATCGCCTGCGTGCGCTCATGATAGCGCTCAAGCACGGCAATCCCGAACGCTTCCTTAGAACGGAAGTGGTTCGTGAAACACCCCTGGGGAACGCCAGCGTCGCTTGTGATCTCGCGGATGCCGGCGCCGGCGAAGCCTCTCTCGTGCAGCGTCCGCACACCTGAATTGACAATTTTCTCTCTAAGCGATGGCCTGGGCATGGACAATAAATACAGTTGGACGTATTGATTTGCAAGAACTGTCTTGCTACTCGGGCCTATCGGACTCCGATTGCGAGATTTTCGAGCCGACCCGAACGGAGAGCAAAATGGGAATCGTCGAATGTAGCCCAGCCATCCTCGAAACCGCTGGCAAAACGTTGGATGCGGAAGGGCCTGTCTACATGGTCAACATGGTTCGCTACCGGGACCATGCTGACTATCGTGGCAAATCAGAGTTTCCGCCCTGCTCGGGTCGAGAAGCCTATTTTCAACGCTATGCGCCGGCCTTCAACAACGTCGCACGAGGCGAAGACTACGGCCTCTTCTGGGTGGGCAATGTGCGCGGGGTGTTGGTCGGCGCAGAGGGGGAAAACTGGGACGACATCGTGATCGTCCAATACTCGAGTTTCGCCGCGCTTCGTCGAATCCTCGAAAGTTCGGCTTACGAAGCAGAAGCGGCGCCGCACCGGCGCGCTGCCCTGGCGGACTGGCGGTTCATTGTGACCACTCAGCCCAACCCGCCCAAATGAGGAATACACGAGCCGGCGGCGGCTCGTCCCAATCGGGGCTGTCCAAGACTGACGGTGGATTGAGGCGACGGTCGCTCGATACGGCTCGACATCGCACGGCCTGGCGCAAGGCTGGCCCGGAAGAGGCACCCGTGAGATTCGGATGGGGAACCAGGTCCGTCCAAATGAAAAAAGGCCCTCCACAGAGGATCAATCGCGGCAGAGTCTGGGCGAACTGCGTCGAGGCGTTCGAGAGCTTCGGTGTCGAACCGTTGCCCTATCGCATTTTTCGGATGGGAACGTTATCTTGCTCCGAAGGCAAAGGTCACACGTTCGAATCGTGTCGGGTGCGCCAATTTTTTCCTGAATTACAACGCGATGTACACGCCCTGACCGGAACTTCAGCCTTACTTCATCTGAGTGAGCAAGCAAAAAGCATCTGGAGGGAAATCGCTGCCGGGTGCGGATTGCGTGGGGACTGAGGATGCGGTTGGAAGAACACTTCGTGTTCTTTGTACCTGCCAAGTCTCATCAAACAGGACCGGTCGCTCTGGCCGCACAACGCATCGATATTGATCTATCCAACTCTCGACACCGGGCTACGCATTTCCATCGGCTTGCCAGACGCTGACGATATCGTCCAGCAAGTGGTCGCGAAGCTGATGCAAATCCTAGTATGTGTTCGAAGACCAGTCAGAACGCGGCGAACAATTGTCCGCTGACCAGATGACGCCGCTCCAGGAACAGCGCTCGCGCCGCACGCTCGGCGTCGCGCGCGGAGCGAAATTCGCGGCCCCCCGAGGCTGTCGAAGATGCGATCCGAGGAAAAGAAACGGTAGCTGCGCTCATCTCTCGCGACGATGCCCGCGGTGTGGCTTCCGACTTCGATGATGTAGGCGTTGGACATGATGGCTCATTCGCCGGCCTTGCCGGCGCTCCTGTCTGAAGACGCGATCCGGATTGGCTTGAAGATCGATCAGCGACAGGCGCCGGTCGCCGCGGAGAAGCAACGCCGCGCCGTGCGCTTGCGCACGTCGACGATCGCCGATGTTTGAGCCATTCTCATGCGGGTAACCTTCGGCAGAACAGTCTCTGCATGGCGAATATCCAGCGATCTCGCGAAACCGTCAATGAAATGGCTATTCATATTTGCCGCGGCGACGCGCCTGTACTTCTCCGCGTGCGACAAAAAAGAAACGGCGCGACCGTCAGGCGACGATGGTCATGCGCCGCAAGGCATATCACGCACGCTTCGGCAGTGATGATTTTCGATCTCGATGCCGGTTCCCGAAAGCCCGGCACTGTTTCAGAACGCGTCGGCAGAATAATTGTCTTTTCGAATTCCTCCCGCATTTTGCGTGTTAGGCTTGGCAACGAGGCGAGCGTCGTTGCGTTAATTTCATTGCGAACCGGGGTGCAGTCTCATGAGCCGTTTCCCAGCAAGGCACGCGATCATCATCGGCGGCGGCGCGAGCGGCGTACTGCTTGCCTATCAGCTTCTGCAAAATCAGGGATTTGGGTTTCGGGTCACACTGATCGAAAGGCGGCCGGAAATCGGCCGCGGTCCGGCCTATCACACCAACAACCCCGAACATGTCTTGAATGTCCGAGCCGCCAACATGAGCGCCCTGCCAGACGATCCAGAGCATTTCTGGCGCTGGCTTTCGAACCGCGCCGAAGGACCGCTGTGCCCGGATCCCTATTGTTTCGTGCCGCGGCGAACCTATGGTGACTATCTCTCGAGCCTGACCGCGCCTTTGACATCGAGCGAAAGCGAACCGCCCCGCCTGACGGTCGTGCACGGCCAGTGTGTCGACCTCGACGAGGGCCCGACCAGCGTTACCGTAACGCTTGCCGACGGCTCACGCCATATCGGCGATGTGGCCGTCCTCGCCACCGGAAATGACAGCCCGGTCGCCAAGCTCCCTTGCGATGCCGATCCCTGGGCGCCGCCTTTGTCTGCCGTTGACAGGGACACAACCGTGCTGATCCTCGGCACTGGACTCACGATGATCGACTACGTGTTGTCGTTGTTGCGCGACGGACACCGGGGCCAGATCGTCGCTATGTCGCGACGTGGCCTCTTGGCGAAAGCGCATCGCCGCACGGATCCGGTGCGGATCGACGAAAGCGACGTCCCGTTCGGCGCCAGCGCAAGCCGGCTGCTGCGATGGCTCCGCGGTCGCGTCGATGCACATATTGCGAAAGACGGCGACTGGCGTAGCGTGATCGACGCTATCAGGCCCTATACGCAACGGCTCTGGCACGAGCTTCCGCTCGCGTCCAGACGTCGCTTCCTCGAGCACGCGCGGGCCTGGTGGGACGTCCATCGTCATCGCATGGCGCCGGAAGTGGAGATGCGCGTCGCGCAGGCGCTCGCGGCGGGGCGTCTCGCGCTGGTGGCCGCAAAAGTCACCGGCATTGAGCCGAACGAGGCCGGCGCACTCGTTCGCTACCGCCGCCGCGGCCAACGGGACGGCGCCAGCCTGCAGGTCGGCATGATCGTCGATTGCACTGGGATCGTGAAGGACCCGCGAGCCACCGGCAACCCCGTGATACAGCACCTGTTCGAGCAGGGCCTAGCGCGAACGGACGCCTTGCATATCGGCATCGACATTGCGGAGGATTGCGCCGTGATAAACCGGCACGGTATCGCTTCGCGGCGTCTGTTCGCGGTGGGCCCACTGACCCGCGCTGCCTTCTGGGAGATCGTTGCGATTCCCGATATCCGTAATCAGTGCGCCGAACTCGCTACGCGCCTGGCCGTTATCTGCGATCCGGTCATCACGCCGACGCTGAATGGGGAAACGTCGTCACCGGCAGGGACGATGCCGGCGACGACGCTGCAGGATTAGCTGTTGAATCCGGGGGAAATGAACGCCGACGCGCGCTGCGCGGCATCGCTCTCGGCCGTAAGTCATGGCTGTTCGCCGGCTCCGATCGTGGCAGCGAACGCGCCGCGGTCATGTTCACGCTCATGCAGACCTGCAAACTTAAGGACGTCGATCCGCAAGCCTGGCTCGTCGACGTGCTGGCTCACCTCGCCCATCACAAGGTCACCGACCTTGCCGCGCTGCTGCCGTGGAACTGGCGCCTCGCGCGTATCGACCGCGCCGCCTGACCACGGCGGCGGCAGGCACAAGCGCAGCGAGCCTTTCCCGCGGCCCTGGGCGGATGCTTACAGCCGTTCTGACTTTTTTCAGCTTTTTGAGCCCTTGAGATCACTACGGAATTTCTCTTTGTCAGAATGGCGATAGCCACTTGGCGTTTGCACCCGGTTTGCTGCCCGCTCAGGGCGCATCCGTGCGCCGGTCCTCATCGACATTATTGACGTCCAGATAAATCGAGCCAGCAAAATGCGGGCCTTGCCACGGCACATGGGCATTGGGCAGCGCGAGCATGATGTCAGCAGCGCCCAACCAAAGCCGAACACACCGATGGCGTTCAACCCCATCAACACGCCGATCATCAGGACCAGGATGAGGCGCAGGAGGGATGGCGCCGAGGCGCCAATGCTCCGTCAGCCAGGCTGCCGCAACCTGCTTTCCGGCCTCCAGCACTGCGCCCATGATGATGATGGGCCAGAAGGCGCCGGCAAAGATCGCGGTTAGGCCGTCAATGGAAAAAGCAGCCGATACACAAGCCAGTGCCAGAAAGCAGCGAGCCTGACCGGTGTCGTGGAACGGCGCGCTCTCTCAGCTCCGGACATCCTTGTGACGTCGGCAGCCTCAGTAACGGCCGCCGTATCCTCCGTAACGGTTGGCGTCACGGACCCCGTTACAGTGATCGCCTCAGCGTTACGGCGGATCAGACCCGCCTGCTCCCCAGCTTTCAGCCGGCGACTGGTCCGCATCCTGTTCCAGCCCCATGGGCGTCCGAGCTTAGCGGCATTGACAGCCACGCGTCCCTCGGGTTGGGAGCGCAGCCAAGTTAGCGCCTCCAGGTCATCGAGGGGCATTCACTCCAATACCGGCCGGCAGTCCGGCTCTTCATGCAGTATCTAGCACAACGTGCAGCGGACTGCGCGCCGATGTGCGGGAGGTGTCGGTCGAACGCGCATCAGCATTCTCGGGATGTTCTCAGGGACCGCTTTCTCGCCCCCCGTCGTCGGCGCGATGCGCAGGATTGTCGCCCATGTGGCGCCGGCACCGGGCCGCCGCCATGACCCCACGATTTCGCCATACGCATCGTGTTGTTCGCCCGCACGACCCTTCCCGTCAAGCTAGCCTTCGGAAACATAGACATGGGCGGTGATTTCATTGGCCGCTGGCGTGCGGGTAGCGGCAGGAGAACGGCACGGCAAGCGAAACCCGGACGGTACAGCGCGAAGGTGCTTGCTTGCGGCTCATTGCTGCTCTCGTGTGTCATCGTCGCTGGCATGGCGACGCAAACGGCATTGGCGGAAATAGCCGCGCCGGCCGCGACACGCGTCGCTGATAACGAAAAAGAGCAGGGAGAGCCTGGCGTCGCGCAACCATCGCAGAAGTCGGAACCCGAAACAGTCCTGCGACAGCCTGAGGTGCAGAAGCCAGCGCCGGAAGCTGCCGTTCAAATGCCGGAAGCACGGAAATCGAGCCACGAGGCCAAGGATTTACCTGTACCACAGCTCGTCTTGCCGGGCGATCTGGCCAAGAAGATCGGCCAGAAGATCTGGCTGAATGAAACAGGCGGAAAAAGTGATGCGATCACGTCATGGAATGCGAACGAGGAATTCGCTTCCTTAGGCATCGGTCATTTCATCTGGTTTCCTGTCGGCAAATGGCTGCCTTTCGAGGAGAGCTTTCCGGCCCTGCTCGAATTCATGCGCAAGAAGAACGTGCATTTGCCCGCCTGGCTGGACCAGACGCAAATTCCGGCCAACCCGTGGACAAGCCGGGCCGAGTTTAGGAAGAACTCCAACTCACCGCAGATGAAAGAGTTGAGGCAGTTTCTGCTCGACACCGTGGCGGAGCAGACGCAATTCATGGTGGCGCGGGCGCAAGGTGCGATGGAGAAGATCCTCAAGACGACGCCCGACGGCACGGAGCGCGAACATATCGTCATCCAGTTCACGCGCGTCATTCGCGCCTCCGAGGATTTTTATCCGCTGATCGACTACATCAACTTCAAGGGCGAGGGCACCAACCCGAACGAAGCCGCCATGGACAGGGAGACCGGGCGGCGGCAGGGTTGGGGTCTCAAGCAGGTGCTGCTCAAGATGAACGGTGATACCAGCGATCCGAAGGCCGTGCGCGCCGAATTCGCCGATGCGGCGCATTTCGTCCTGCAGCAGAGGGTTCGCAACCTTCCATCCAACCGTGTCTTCGAGGTCGGCTGGCTGCGCCGCGTCGCGACCTACCGCCGCCCGATCGCGGATCCGGAATCGAGCCCCAAACGGGCTCTGAGGAAATCGTTGCGAGTGACGGCGACTCAATAGCTTTCCTATGAAGGGGACAGTTGCCGTTTTAGCGTATGCGTGAGGCTGCTTGTCCCGCGACGTTCGTCAGGCAATCGCGGGTTGCGCCTCGCTGACGTCAACCTTTGGCCTTCTTCGCCATCACCTTCTCATAGGCCGCCTGCAGCCGTTCGTCTACGCTTGGGCCGGTTCGACGCTTCGGTTTCAAGCCGAGATGGATCTCGCGCAGCTCGTCCATCAGCTCGGCCCACATGGTCGGGCCGCCGTCGCTGAGCAGCTTGGCGCGAATGCCGAGTTCTTCCGTAACAGGCAGATATTTGTAACCCCAGGCAGCCATCTGCGCGAGGATCAGAGCTCGGCGCTGGGCCTCGGGATGATCGAATTTAGGGCGTTACCATTTAGGATTTCAGAAACTCGCCCGCATTGACCCCGAGAGCCTTGGCAAGCTTGCCAAGCATCGTAACGGACGCGCTATAGACGCCAGTCTCGAGCTGGCTGATGTAGCTGCGATCGACTTTCGCCTGAAACGCAAGCTCCTCCTGAGTCCAACCCTTGTCAGTTCTGAGCCGCCGGAGATTTCGAGCAACGGTGTTCCGCAAATCGTTCATCAAGAACGAATGCGGCCTGTTGAGCATACCCATCAATTGAGTATGCTCAACAAAGGTAAGGGGCAACCTCAACGAGCCCCCGCCCGGCTCGTCAGCCGGACGGAGTCGCAACTATCGCAAGCAGGGGATCGAGATGCAGGACAGTCAATCTTCTAATAGGGCAAGCGCCCCCGTCAGCTCACCGCGTCCCGAGGTGACGGCACCCGCTTCGCCGTCGCAGGACGACGACGCCGGCCTCCTCGCTCTCGAAGAGCGGTTCGACGGGCATGTTAGGGAATTGCTCGCCACTCAGCCGACAGGCATCGAGTTGGCCACCTGTCTACATCAGCAGTCACTCAGGCATGACGTTGAGCTAGCGGGTATTGATGCTGATACGAGGATGAAACAGGCGGAGGCCATTTTGGCTCGTCTCTACCCGATCGAGCAGGCAATCATGCAAACGCGAGCACGCACGATCGCGGGATTGGGTGTGAAAGCGCGCCACGCGGCCTATGTGATGTCCCACGACTGGGAAGAGCCTATCGATAAGATAGACTGGGAAGCACAGGCTATGATTATCCTAGGCTCGCAGATCGCATTGTACTTAAATAGCAAGCGGTGTTTGATTGAGCCCGCTCCGAAACTACAACAATGGGCGATCGAAATGTATGGCGATCGAACGCTGCCTTTATGTGATGAGTACCGTTTCTAGGGCATGGACTCATTAGCACGCAGCCAAATGCGGATGGACGCGAGCTTGACGAAGGCCAGATAGTTGGCCGCGAGCTTGTCATATCGGGTCGCGACGCGACGGCACTGCTTGATCTTGTTGAAGAACCGTTCGATCAAGTTGCGCGCGCGATACAGGTACGGGCTGAAGCATATCGGGTCTTTGCGATTGCGTTTCGGAGGAATGTTTGCCCACGCTCCTTGCTGGCGGGCAAGCTCCCTGATCCAGTCGGCATCGTATCCGCGAGTAACATCGTCTTTGGAAGCAATGCGCCGAGAAGAACCGAACACAGCCGATTGTCGTGCGCCTCACCCGGCGTGAGGGCGAGATGGACCGGCAGGCCATTGGTATCCACCACCGCGTGAATCTTGCTTGTCAAGCCCCCTCGCGAGCGACCCATATCTTGTTGATCGTTGTCGGCGACGCAGGCTCCGTGCT
>WNFI01139336.1_pt1 | contig 12215 bp, 9 predicted proteins | sample 5400471 | NCBI WGS metagenome assembly WNFI01 (sample SAMN13153348, study PRJNA577476) | soil metagenome | isolation source: 100 cm saprolite on Douglas fir-dominated hillslope | place: USA:California | collected 2013-09-17 | reverse complement strand
CCGCGCCATCAACGGCAAGAGCTCGGCCGTGCAGGCGCGTGCGCTGGCCCAGATCACCACCGGCGGTGGCGGGGGAGGCGGGGGGACGCGGCCGGCCGGACGGGGCTTCGCGTCCGGCAAGACGGTGGCCGCCAGCACCGAGACCAAGCCTGGAGGGTCGGTGCCGGACGGCTTCGAGAACACTCCCGGCGTGGACGTGAAGAAGGGTTCGACGGCGGCGGAGCTGCCCGGCAAGATCAACTTCGACATCGATCCCGCCAGCCCCAAGGCGGGCGAGCGCTACACGGTGAAGGTGTTCCTCGTGAACGAAGGGAACGCGCCCATCCAGCTGCGCGACATGGTCGTGAGCACCGCGATCAACGGCAAGAAGATCTCCGCCCCGGTGCCTCCGCAGGCCCGTGACGTGGCGCCGCAGCAGAAGGCGCTGGTCATGAGCACGACCGAAGCCTGGAAGGAAGACACCACCTCCTGGTCGATGGAGGTGACCATCCACACCGCGCGCGGCGAGCGCTACACGAACCAGGTGACGTGGAAGTGAGGCCGGGAGGGATCATGAAGGTCTTGGCCGTGGCCGCCGCCGTCGCGCTCGCGTGGGGTCTGGCCCCGGGGGCGTCGGCCGAGCCTCCGAGCGTGGACCATCAGCCGAGCCCATGCATGGTGCCGGAGAAGCCGGCCAGCCTGTGCGCCTCCATCACCGACGACGGCCAGGTCGCGGCCGCGCGCATCTACTTCCGGCCCGCGGGCGAGAAGTTCTACAGCTTCGTGGACATGGTCTTCGGCGGCCTGAGCTTCTGCGGCACCCTGCCCGGCGTGCGCGCGGGCAAGGTGCAGGTCCTCGAGTACTACGTGCAGGCCGTGGACGACCAGTACGAATCGAACCGCACGAGCACCTTCAACCTGGAAGTGAAGCCGGAATGCGAGTTCGCGCCCGTCGAGAAGGACCCGGCCCGCGCGGCCGCCATCAAGGTCCACGCCACGAACCAGAAGCAGGGAAAGAAGCTGCCGGACGAGCTCGTCCCCACCGGCGTCTCCTTCGTACCGGTTACGCGCTGACGCCTTTCGTCTTCGCGCTGCTCGCGGCCGCCGCTGTCGCCACCCCGGCCGCCTCCGCGTCCGTTCCCGCGATCGTGGGACCGACGTTCGAGGTCGGAGGCGCGGTCGCCCTCACCGAGGAAGGCGAGCTCGAGGTGCGCGTCGACCTCACGAATCGTGGGGACGCGGCCAGCGGCGGGGTCTCCGTCGTCGGAGAGCTGGCCGGCCACTATGACGAGGCGAAGGTCCCGGCCGGCGTCGCGACCGGCGCGACGGCCGCGGCGCGCCTGGTCTTCCCGCGGGAAGTCCCGCGTCCCGGCGTCTACCCGGTCGTCCTGCTCCTCGATTACGCGCCCGCGGCGGCGGCGGGCGTCACCCCGGCCGCGCGGAGCCAGCGCGCCTTCCTCCTGTTGACCCTCGGGGCGACGGCGGCCGCGCCCGTGCGCATCCGCGCACCCGAAGTCAGGCTGCGCGATCGTGTCCTGCTGCCGGTCGCTCTCGAGAGCGCGGACGGCCGCGCCCACCGCATCCGCCTGCGCGTGCTGTCGCCCCGCGGCCTGAATCCGGAACACCTCCAGGACGAGGTCACGGTGCCCGCCTCGGGCACGGCCACGGTCTCCGTGCCGCTGCTGCGCGGGGGCGTGCCCCGGCCGTCGCGGCAAGGACTCCTGCTGGTGGCGGAGACCCTCGACGGCGACGTGGCGCAGGCGAGCACGTCCACCAGCCTGGTGGCGGTGGAGGCGGCCGCCGACCTGATGCCAAAGTGGCGCGATCCGTTCGTCGTTGCCGCCGGCCTCCTGCTCGCCGCCGCCGCCGTGCTGGAGTGGCGCCATCTGCGCCGGCTCCGGCAGGCGACGGCGGATCCGGCCGCGTGATCCGGACCTTTGACCACGGCGAAGTCACGTGGACGGGCGCGTACCTCGTCGACGGCCTCCTCGTGGACTGCGGAGACTCTCCGATCGGGAGATCGCGCGCCGCGCGGTGGGACGCGAGGGGTTTCTGACCTGGTACAGCGGCGGCCGATTCGCCGCGCACAACTTCGTGCGCGCGGCGGCGAAGATCAGAGCGTCGTCGGGACTTTCCTCGACCTCGCGTACAGGCCGTGGATGAGGCCCAGGCCGAGGACGAGGGCGATAACCAGGGTGCCGATGTTCATGTCCCACAGGTTCACGTGGGAGCCCGCGACCATGCCCCAGAGCATCGGTCCGGACAGGTAGGTGTTGATCTTCGAGGCCAGGGCCGCCTGCGGCGCCGCTTCCGGCGGAGCGGCGGGGCCGCCCAGCATCGCGCCCAGGATCTTCTTCTGGCGCGGCCAGATCACGAACCACACGTTGAACCACATGATGGTACCGAGCAGCCCGCCGAGCAGGATCCACATCGCGCGGTGGCTCAGGCCACCCTCGGGGGTCTGGTTCCACAGCGCTCCGCCCTGGATGTAGATCAGGTAGAAGAGCGCGACCCCGAACAGGAACGTCCACATCGCGCCCCAGCGGAAGAAGTAGAGAGCGCGCAGGACGAGCGGGGGGTTCACCTGCGGCTTGAGCTCCTTGGGCAGCCCGCCCTGGAAAGGCGCATTGACGAAGTTGAAGAAGTAGAGGTGTCCGATCCAGGTGATGCCGGCGATGACGTGGAACCAGCGGAAGATGGCCTGGAGGGTCGAGGAGAGATCCGGGAACATTCTGCAGGCTCCTTTGCTTGTGGAGTCCGAGGAGACATGAGCGGCGCGATTTCGTGAGAGAAAGGGATCATAGATGACGCGGGGGAGGGTCTGTCAAGATCGTTGCCGGGCGTGACGACGCGGCGGGGATTACCTCTTGACACGTCTTCCGACCGCGACCTATGGTGTACCTAGGATGGAGAAGCCCAAGGACTACTACGGCATCCTCGGCGTGAGCCGGGACGCCTCGACGGAGGCGATCAAGCGCGCCTACCGCCGCCTCGCCAAGCAGCTGCATCCTGACCTGGGCGCGGAGGCGGCGACGGGCGAGGCCTTCCGGGACGTACAGGCGGCCTACGAGACGCTCGCCGATGCCGAGCAGCGCCGCCGCTACGACGAGACCCTCGGCCGCGTCGAGGATCGCTTCTCGCCGCTGTCGTGGTCGTTCGTACGCAGCCCGGCCGCGGGCGACCTGCGGCGGCCCGTTCGCCCGGGCAGCCTCAGCGGGGAGATCCTGCTGACTCCGAAGGAAGCGGCCGCGGGGGGCGTGCTGCCGCTCGACGTCCCCCTCCTCACCATCTGCCCCTCCTGCGAAGGCACGGGCGGATTCGTCTTCGACTGCTTGCGCTGTGACGGCGAGGGCAAGGTCGAGCGGCGGTTCCCGGTGCCCCTGCGCATCCCGCAGGGCGTGCGGGAGGGAACGGTCTTCCAGGTAGCGGTCGACGAGCCGGGCGTGCTGTCGGTGCTCCTGACCGTGCACATACGGCCGCGGTAGCGCAACCAACAAACGACAACGACAATCGATCGGCGCGGTTAGCAGATAACAGGCTGTGGCCGGGTCGGCTGCCATCTCCGGTCGGCTACGGATACTCCGTCTCGGGTGACATAATTCGCCGTATGGACGAGGCTGCCGTCCGCGCCGCTGCCGACGACAGTGCCGACCTGCAGCGGCGCTATTTCGCTGCCAACGCCGGCCTTATCCTCAGTGTCGGGCACCGCATCGCCGACGCCCTGCGCGCCGGCTCCAAGGTCCTGACGTTCGGCAACGGCGGATCCGCCGCGGATGCGCAGCACTTCGCGGCGGAGCTCGTCGGGCGCTACCTCAAGGAGCGCGCCGCCTGGTCCGCCATCGCCCTCACCACCGACACCTCGATCCTCACCGCCGTGGCCAACGATTTCGGTTACGACGCCGTGTTCCGCCGCCAGGTCGAAGCGCTGGGAAGGAAGGGCGACGTCGCGGTCGGGATCAGCACGTCGGGGCGCTCCGCGAACGTCGTGACCGCCCTCGCCAAGGCGCGTGAGATGGGTCTGGTCACGATCGGAATGACGGGACAAGGCGGCGGGAAGCTGGCGGGACAGGTCGATTACCTGATCGACGTGCCCTCTCCGGAGACGCCGCGCATCCAGGAGGTGCACGGCCTCGTGATCCACGTCCTCTGCGCGATCGTCGAGGAGGCGATCGCCGGCTGATGGCGCGGAGACGCCCGGTGGCGGAAGGGCGCGCGCGGCGCCGCTCGGCGCCCTCGCGGGCCCCGGAGGTCACGCGCGCGAAGGGAATGGCGCCCGCGCCGCTGGACCTCACGGGCGTGCGCACCTATCCGCTGGAGAGCCGCCGCAGCAAGGTCGGCCTCGCCGACTTCGCGCGGCCCCACGTTCGCGGCGCGGCGCTGTCGCGTTTCCTGGAGGGCCTTCCGCGCATCCTGGGAGGTTTGAGCTTCCGCGCGCTCGTGGACGACGTCCTGCGGGCGCGCACGCGCGGGCGGCCCATCGTCTGGGGGCTGGGCGCGCACGTGATCAAGGTCGGCCTCTCCCCGGTCGTGATCGACCTGATGGAGCGCGGGCTGGTGACGGGCCTGGCCCTCAACGGCGCCGGGATCGTGCACGACTTCGAGCTCGCGGTGGCCGGGCAGACTTCGGAAGACGTTTCCGCCGGCCTGGGATCGGGCGCTTTCGGGATGGCGCGCGAGACGGGCGAGGAGATCAACCGCGCGATCGTCGCCGGGGATGCGGACGGCCTCGGCCTGGGCGCGGCCGTCGGACGCTTCCTCGCGCAGCGCCGGCCGCAGCACGTGGCGGTCAGCCTCCTGGCCGCGGCGTGGCGCCTCGGCCTTCCCGCCACCGTCCACGTGGCCATCGGCACCGACATCGTCCACATGCACCCCGCCTGCGACGCGGCCGCGGTGGGACGCGCTTCCCACCTCGACTTCCGGATCCTGGCCGGGGAAGTGGCGCGGATGGGCGGGGGTGGCGTGTACCTCAACGTGGGATCCGCGGTGCTGCTGCCGGAGGTGTTCCTCAAGGCGGTCACGCTCGCCCGCAACCTCGGGCACGACCTCACCGATTTCGCGACCGCCAACCTCGACTTCCTGCAGTCCTACCGGCCGAAGATCTTCCTCGCCGCCGGGCTCGCCGCCCTTACGGTGTGTGTCTGGCTGGCGACGCGGCCCACGGCCTATCGCGGGATGATCCCGCCCCTGGGCGTCCTCGGGCTCGTCGAGGTCGCGATCGGCGCGACGGTCTTGCTGCGCAGGACGCGCCAGGCGGAAGCGCGACGCGAGCGTGACCGCATGCGTCGCGTGATCGCGTCGTTCCGGATCTACAAGGTGGTCGAGACCGTCGTCCTCACCGCCGGCCTCACGTTGATGATGCTCTTCCCGCGCCATACGCCTCTCTACGCGGCGGGGCTGGCCTGCCTGCTCCAGGCCTCGGTGCTGCTCGTGCTCGACCGTTTCGCGGAGCGGCGCGCCCGGGAGTACGCGTCCGGTCTCGAGGCTAGTTCTTCGCGCGGGCCAGGGTCGGATCGAGCTTGACCGCACGCGCGCGGTCCGCGCTGGCGAGCCGGGCCTTGCCCTGCCGGGCATAGCAGAGGCCGCGGTTGTAGTACGCGACCGCCATCTCGGGCTTCGCGCGCACGGACTCGGAGAAGTCCTCGATGGCCTGGTCGAGCTGGCCCTTCTTCGCGCGGCAGAGCCCCCGCTCGAACCGGATCTCGGCGTCCTTCGCATCGAGGGCGGCCGCCGACCCGAACGCGCTGCACGCCCTGACCTCGTCGCCCTTCTTGGAGAGCAGCCGGCCGCGGTTGTAGTGCAGCGCGGCGTCTTCGTAGCCCGCGCTCACCGCCCCTTCATAGGTGGCGAGGGCACGCTCGGGGTCGCCCAGGCGATCCCAGGCGAAGGCCTGGCGGGCCAGGCCGAGCCCCTTCTTCCTCGGATCGAGCGTGATCACCTGGTCGAAGTCGGCGATGGCGGCCTTGTAGTCGCCGAGCGCGCTGAGGACGGAACCCCGCTCCAGCCAGGCCTCGAGGTGCTTGGGGTCGAGGCGGACGGCCTGGTCGAGATCGGCGCGAGCGGCGGCCAGGTCGTTGACGTTCCTCCGCGCCGCCGCCCGCCAGTAGTAGGCCTTTGGATAGGAGGAATCGATGCGGAGGGCGGCGTCGAAGGCCTGGATCGCCGCCGGCCACTCCTCCCGCGAGGAATGGGCAAGGCCGCGGTTGAAGCTCGGGAGCGCGTAGGTCGGCGCGATCCGGCTGGCCTCCTCGAAGGAGGCGATGGCGCCTTCGATGTTCTTCGCGCGCATCTGGTCCACGCCGCGGTCGTTGGCGATGACGGCCAGCGGGCGCACGCCGCCTTTCCGCGCGGTCGAGATCGTCTCGTACGTCGCCTGGCAGAACGTGCGCAGGCGCCCGGCCATGTCCGACGCCGCCTGCCGCCAGTGCCGGAAGTCGAGGCTGTTCGGGTTCAGGCCACCCTGCCCCAGGATGTGGACGGAGTCGAGGTGGAAGACGCGGACGTGGCCCTCGAGGACGGCCCCGTGCCCCGACTCCAGGCCGCGCTTGTCGATCTCCAGGATGATCTCGGCCTGGGCCGGATCCTCGACCAGCGTGAACCAGTCCTTGTACTTGCCCTGCACGTAGCCCTTGATGTCGGCGATGGAGTCCTCGACCTCCTTCTGCTCCTTGGCCGCGGCCTCGGCCGTGGCCGGGGGCCGCGCGGAGGCGATGACGGCCAGCGCGAACGGCCGGTCGGGCTTCTTGGGCCCCTTGTCGTCCGCCGCGAGCAGGGAACCCGCCAGGCAGAGCAGAACCAGACCCAGGACCGCGCGCTTCATGGCGAGACCTCCTCCCGGCCGCAGGGCGAGGGCGGGAAGGGCGCTCGCCTATCGGATGACGCGTGGAAAGACGGGAAAACGGCTCACCGGGTGGTGCGCGCCCTCACGGGCGCGAGGGGGGACGCGCGGGCCGCCGTCGGAGCGGGGGACCGGCAGCTAGGCGGCGGCCCTGGGCCGCGCGGACTGATCTGCGCGCACCGCGAGGAGCAGCGCGCTCAGGTACGCGCCGGCGGCCAGGAGCAGGAGCGCTTTGAGTCCCACCGCCATCGAGACCAGCTCGAGCAGGCCTCCGGCGACCGCGCCCAGGAGGTTCCAGCCGAAGGCGAGGTCGGGCGCCGTCCTTGCCTCGAACAGGCGGGCGAAGCCGACGGATGAAAGGAAGATCGGGATGCCTACCACGAGCACGGACAGGGCGAGCCGTGCCGGAACTCCCGATCGCAGGACGACCGACTCCGGCAGCGCCCAGGCCCCCATCAGCGACACGAGCAACAAGCCCATCGTGAGCGCGAAAGGCGGCGACCACGCCCGCACGGCGAAGGTCGCGAGCAGCACCATCACGAGCACGGCGAAGAAGACGACGGCGCTGGTGAGCCAGGTCGCGCCCCAGGCGAGGTTCATGGCCGTCACCGAGCGCGTCTCCAGCAGGAGGAACGCGAGCCCGAAGAGGAACATCTCCCCGTCGATGCCCCGTCCGGTCACGCTGCGGCGGAGGTCGGGGGAGGCGGCGAAGGCGCCGGCCAGGGCCAGGGCCGCCACCGCCGCCATCATCGAAAGGTAGAAGCCGCTCAGGCCGCGTTGTCGCAGGTACAGGTACGGCCAGTCGTCGCTCGGCAGCTCCACCCGCGCGCGCACCCGCGCCCCACGAGCGGGAGCTCGCCGAACACCTCGATGAGCAGGCCGGCCAGCCGCAGGTCGATGTACCTCTGGCCGACCATGAAATAGAGGACGAGGCCGCCCCCGGGGGTGAGGCGCGCGCGCGCCGCGCGCAGGCAATCCGCCGTGTACATGAAGGCGTCGAGGCGGACGTTGGACAATGCTGAGAGGCGCGTCATCGAGTCGAGCGTCCCGAAGACGATGAGGTCGTAGGTCTCGCCCGTGTCGTTGAGCCAGGCACGGGCGTCGGTGTTGATCGTGCGCACGCGGGGAGAGGCATAGGGCGCGTCGGGATGGTGCGCGCGGCCGAGTTCGAGGATCACGGGATCGATCTCGATGGCATCGACATGCTCCGCTCCACGGTCGAGGAGCACGGCCACGTCGTTGCCGGAGCCCGCGCCCACGACCAGCGCGCGGCCAATGGGGCCGGAGGCGAGGGTGTAGGGCAAGTGGTATCCCTCGCGGACCCGCGCGTCGTTGCCGGCCACGGCGTCGCTCCGGCGCAGGGGCAGCGCGACCTGATGGAGCGATCCGTTGGCCGTGATCTCGAACCCGGCCCTCCCCGCGCGGTCGCGGGTCGAGATGGCGTAGTAGGGGCTGTACTGTTGCGCGCGCTCGGATCCCGCCACCACCAGGACCACCAGCGCGGCTACGCCGCCGTAGGCGAGAAGGTCGCGCCGCCGACTCCGGAAGAACGCGAGGCCGAGGGCGAGCACGCCCGCGAACCACAACGTCGGGAACGCCCGCGCGAAGCTGAGCGCGGTGAACAGCGCGATGCCCGCCAACGATCCCGCGATGTCCCATCCGTAGCCAGAGAGCGGCCGTCCGCCCTCGCGGAAGCGCCGCAAGCGCTCGGCCACGATCTGTCCAAGGGGCACGAAGCTGGCGGCGGTGAGGACGAAGAGCAGCAGGATCGGAGGGCGGATGTCCGTCACCACCGGGGCGTCGGGCGGCAGGTCGTAATAGAGAAGGAAGAGGTGATCGGCGGCGGCGTTCTGCGTGAACACGACCCGAGCGAGCGCGGAAGCGGCGAGCACGAGCACCAGCAGCGTGGCCGGCCACACCCAACGGAGAGGCCGGCGCCCGGCGCGCAGGCATCCCAGGCCGAGCCCCAGGAAGGAGGCGATCAGCACGAGGTTCGGGTAGTACGCGAGCACGCGTACCTGACCCGGCAGCCATCGGATGAACGTCAGCTCCTGGAACAGGGCGAGGCTGGACGCGGCCAGCAGCTCGAACGCGGGCGTGCGCAGCCCGCCGTCGCCCGGGGAGCCGGAAGTCGCGCGCGCGCCGCCCGGCGTACTCAGCCGCTCCGCGCCAACCGCCGTCCGGCCGCCGCCTTGGGCAGGAGAGGGGCCAGGAACCGGCCCGTATAGGACTCCGCCACCGCCGCCACCTCTTCCGGCGTGCCGGTGGCGATCACGCGTCCGCCCGCGTCCCCGCCGTCGGGTCCGACGTCGATGATGTGGTCGGCGGTCTTGATGACGTCGAGGTTGTGCTCGATGACGACGACGGTGTTGCCGCCCTGCACCAGCCGGTCCAGCACACCCAGGAGCTTGCGGATGTCCTCGAAGTGCAGGCCGGTCGTCGGCTCGTCGAGGATGTAGAGCGTCCGTCCCGTCGAGCGCTTGGACAGCTCACGGGACAGCTTCACGCGCTGGGCCTCGCCGCCGGACAGGGTGGGGGACGACTGGCCGAGCGCGATGTAGCCGAGGCCCACGTCGGCCAGCGTGGTCAGGGCGCGGAACACGTTGGGATGGTGCTTGAAGAGCTGCAGGGCCTCGTCGACGGTCAGGTCGAGCACGTCCGCGATGGAGAGCCCGTTGTATTTCACCTGCAGCGTGGCCTCGTTGAAGCGCTTGGCGTGGCAGACCTCGCAGGGCACGTAGACGTCGGCCAGGAAGTGCATCTCGACGCGACGGACGCCGTCGCCTTCGCAGGCCTCGCAGCGTCCGCCCTTCACGTTGAAGGAGAACCGGCCGGGCGAGTAGCCGTGCATGCGCGCCTCGGGCAGGAGGGCGAAGAAGTCGCGGATGAGGTCGAAGAGCTTGGTGTAAGTCGCCGGGTTCGAGCGCGGCGTGCGGCCGATCGGGCTCTGGTCGATGTCGATGACCTTGTCGATCTCGGCCAGGCCCGTGACCTTCTGGTGCGCGCCCACCGGCCGCTCGCTCCCGTGGAGCGCGCGCGCCACCGCCGGGTACAGGATCTGGTTCACGAGCGTGCTCTTGCCCGCGCCGCTCACTCCCGTCACGCAGACGAACTGTCCGAGCGGGAAGTCGACGGTGACGTCCTTGAGGTTGTTCTCGCGGGCGCCGATGACGGTGATCTTCCGGCCGTCCCCCCGCCGCCGCTCCGCGGGGAGCGGAATCTCCAGCTCGCCCTTCAGGTAGCGCCCGGTCAGGCTCGCGGGGTTGGCCATGACCTGGGCGGGCGTGCCCACGGCCACGACCTCGCCCCCGTGCCGTCCCGCGCCCGGCCCGAAGTCGATGATCCAGTCCGACTCCTCCATGGCTTCGCGGTCGTGCTCGACCACGACCACCGTGTTGCCGATGTCGCGCAGGTGGTGGAGCGCGGTCAGGAGCTTGCGGTTGTCGCGCTGATGCAGCCCGATCGAGGGCTCGTCGAGCACGTAGATCACGCCGGTCAGCTCGGATCCGATCTGGCTGGCCAGCCGGATGCGCTGGCCTTCGCCGCCCGAGAGCGACGGGGCCGGACGGTCCAGGGTGAGGTAGCCGAGGCCCACGTCGCGCAGGAAGCGGAGGCGCGAGCGGATCTCCTTGAGGAGCTCGGTGGCAATGGTGGCCTCCGCGCCCTGCAGGGCCAGCTCGTCGAAGAAGCGGTAGGCCGCCTCCACGGAGACGGCGGTGGCCTCCGCGATGTTCGAGCCCCCGACGCGCACGCCCAGGGCCTCCGGCCGGACGCGCTTGCCGCCGCAGACCGAGCACGGACGGTTGGAGAGGAAGCGCTGATAGTACTGGCGCATGTCCTCCGACTGCGTCTCGCGCATGCGGCGCATCATGGCGGTCAGCGCGCCCTCGTAGCGCATGCGGAACGAGCCCGAGCCCCACGACCCGCGCATGGGCACCTTCACGCGCTCGCTGCCCGTGCCGTAGAGGATGACCTTGCGATGGGCGGCCGGCATCGCGCGCCACGGCTTGTTGAGGTCGATGCCGCGCTCGCGCGCGACCGCGCGCACGATGTCCGTGCCCCAGCTCGTGCCCTCGCCGACCGCCCCCAGGGGCTTGACCGCACCCTCGTTGACGGAGAGCTCGGGGTTGGGAACGGCGAGGTCCGGGTCCATCTCCATGCGCGTGCCCAGGCCGGAGCACTCGGGGCACATCCCCTGCGGCGAGTTGAACGAGAACAGCTGCGGCGACGGCTCCGGGAAGGAGATCCCGCAGTCGTGGCAGGCCCGGTGCTGCGACATCACCTTCTCGACCTGGCCTTCGGGGGCCACGATCACGATGCCGCCCCCGTAGCGCAGCGCCGTCTCCACCGAGTCGTGCAGCCGCTGGGCCATCCCTTCCTTGGCCACGAGCCGGTCCACCACGACGTCGATCGAGTGCTTCTTCTTCTTGTCCAGGCGGATCTGGTCCGCGTCTTCCAGGGGCACGACCACCCCGTCCACGCGCGCGCGCGTGAACCCCGCCTTCTTGGCCTGCTCGAGCACGTCGCGGTGCTCGCCCTTGCGCTCCTTCACCAGGGGCGCGAGCAGGAGGAACTTCGTCCCCGGCCGCAGGTCCGCGATCTCGTGCACGATCTGCTGGGACGACTGCTGCGAGACGGGCCGGCCGCAGTTGTGGCAGGTCAGCCGGCCCACGCGCGCCCAGAGGACGCGCAGGTAGTCGTGGATCTCGGTGATCGTGCCGACGGTCGAGCGCGGGTTGCCGCTGGCCGCCTTCTGCTCGATGGAGATGGTGGGGGCCAGGCCGCGGATGGAGTCGTAGAGCGGCTTGTCCATCTGCCCGAGGAACTGCCGGGCGTAGGCGTTGAGGCTCTCGATGTAGCGGCGTTGCCCTTCCGCGTAGAGCGTGTCGAAGGCCAGGGACGACTTCCCGGAGCCGGACACGCCGGTCAGGATCACCAGCTTCTTCTTGGGGATCTCGACGGTGACGTTCTTGAGGTTGTGCTGGCGCGCGCCAGTGATGATGATGCGATCGAGTTCCATCGGTCTTCGGGGCCCTGAGGCGCCGCACCGCGCGGCGAACCCTCTATTCTACTCGCAGCCCGCGGCGCCTTCCAAGCCCTGAACGCATCGCCGTCACTTCCCGCCTCGTCCGGCCGTGCTATACAGGATCCATGCAGACCGTCATTCCCTTTGTGGCCCTTGCGCTCCTCGTGGGCGCGGCTCCGGTCCGGGTGGCCAGCCACACCCTGCCCATCGGAACGGTTCTTCCCGTGACCTTCGAGACCACGGTTTCTTCGGTCACCAGCCGCCCGGAGGAGAAGGTGCTGGCCCGGCTGCGCCAGCCCGTCCGCGTCGGCGGCGCCACCCTGCCCGAGGGTAGCGAGCTGCGCGGTCACGTCATCAGCGTTCGGCGCTCGGGCA
>WNFI01027986.1_pt1 | contig 12215 bp, 9 predicted proteins | sample 5400471 | NCBI WGS metagenome assembly WNFI01 (sample SAMN13153348, study PRJNA577476) | soil metagenome | isolation source: 100 cm saprolite on Douglas fir-dominated hillslope | place: USA:California | collected 2013-09-17 | reverse complement strand
GCCGGTGGCGTCGGGATCGGAATCGGGTCGCCGCCCCAGACCATCAGGCAAAGGTCGGCGATGATGAACGAGATGCCGAGCGTCACGAGCACTTGGCCGAGCGCGTTTCCGGCAAGCGCGCGCAGGATCAGGCGCTCGACCAACCCGCCGCACACTGCGATCACCAGACCTCCGATCAATGCGGCGAGCCACAGGTTGGGCACGACCTTGAGCACCGACACCCCGACATAGGCTCCGAGCATGTACATCGAGCCGTGGGTGAGATTTGCGATGCGCATCAGCCCGAAGATCAGCGAAAAACCCGCGGCGAGCAGGAACAGCAGGCCGCCGAGGGCGAGGCTGTTCAGGGTCTGTATGATCCAATACTGCATAAACGCGCGGGGCCGGAAAATCCGGCCCCGCTTTTTGCCTTCAGAGGTTCACGACTCCAGATTCTTGGCGGGCGGCCAATCGCGCGAGTAGACCGGATTCTTCAGGAATTCCTCTGGTTTGTAGGTCCAGAACTGGCTCACGTTCGGGTAGGTATGGATCACCCTGTTCACCAGGCGCCCGTCCTTGCGCTCGACCTTGCGGATGTAGACGCTGCCGACCACGTTGCCGTATTTGTCGAATGCAACCGGTCCCCGCGCCGTGTCCACCTTGATGCCCCGCACCGTCTTCATGAAAGCCGGCTTGTCCTCGATCCTCCCCTTGATGGCGTCCAGGGTCGCCTCGAGCACCGCGGCTTCGACGTACGTGGCCGCCGCGTAAAAGCCCGGGTCGTAGCCCCAGTCGACGCGGAAGTTCGCGACGAAGCGCTTGTTGATCGCATTCTCGATCTCCGCCGAATACCAGCAAGAGGTGATGATGCCGAGCGCCTCGTCGCCCATGTTGCGCAGCACCGCCTCGTCGAACGCGGTCATGCCGCCGACCACCGCGATCTTCCCTCTGAGCCCGTACTCGTTGAACTGTCTGAAGAAGCGGAAACCGTTCGATCCCGCAAAGCCGAAGAAGATGCCGTCCACGTTGGTCTTGAGCTGGGCGATGTATGTCCCGTAGTCGGGAACGGTGAGCGGCGAGAACAGCTTCTGCACGATCTTGCCGCCCGCATCCTCGAACACGCGCTGGAAGCCGGCGCACATCTCGTGTCCGTACGCGATGTCGTCGGCGATCGTCACCATGCGCTTGTACTTGAGCGTCTTGGCGCAGTAGTCGGCGAGCGGCTGAGCGCTCTGCGATGAAGTCGAGGTACCCCGGGTGAACCACGGATTGGGCTTCCTCTGTGTCATGTCCTCGGCGGCCGCAACCGACAATGTGAGCAACTGCGCGCTGCGGATGTAGTCGTCCGATGCGAGCGCCGAGGCGGTGTCGAGCGGCCCGATCATGATCTGGATCTTGTCGCGCTCGACCAGCTCCTGGAGCTTGGTGCGCGACTGGGCCGGAACGCCGCCGCTGTCGCCGACGAAGAGCTCTACCTTTCGCCCCGCCATCGTGTAATTGCGCTCCTTCAGGTACTGGACCAGCGCCCGCTCCATGTCGATGCCGCCCGAGGCGAGCGGTCCGGTCTTCACCGTCATGAGCCCGACGCGGATCGGTCCGGTCTGCGCCTGGGCGACGGTCGGCATGCTGAGCGCCGCGGCGCCTGCGCCGGTCGCCTGAATGAAACGCCTGCGGGTGAATGCCATGGGATCCCTCCTTGGTCGCGATTCAGTGGGTCGGGTTCTTCGGTGCGTCGGGCTGTTTGAGTGGCTGAGAGCGGTCAAAGGCCTCGATTTTCATGCATTCCCCGAAAATGCGCATGACCGTGGGCATGCCCTCCGTGCCGACGTTGAAAAACTTCGCGCCGAAAACCTGGGACGCCAGGCAGACGTCGGCGAGAGTCGGCGAATCGCCGTGGCAGAAGCGGCCCGTTTCCTTTTCCTTGGCGAGATGCGTTTCCAGGGCCTCCAGCGCCTTCGACGTCCAGTGAGCGAGCCACATGTTACGCGCCGGCTCGTCCTGATGCATTTCGCGCTCGAGGTAGCCGCGGATACGCGGAACGACCAGCGGATGCCCGTCGCTCACGACAATCTGCGCGAGACCGCGAACTCGGGCCCTGCCGCGGGGATCTTTCGGCAGCAGCGCGGGCCTCGGATGGGTTTCCTCCAGATATTCGAGAATCGCCATCGACTGGAAAAGGGGCGGACCGCCGTCGATGACGAGCGCGGGCACCACGCTCTGCGGGTTGATCGCCTTGTATTCCTCGGCGTGCTGCTTTCCATGCAGCAGATCGATCGAGATCTGTTCGACCTCTATGCCTTTGAGCGCGAGGCCGACGCGCACGCGGTAAGTGGCCAGAGACCGCCAGAATCCATAGAGTTTCATGGTCATCGCCTTGCTTCCCCCTCAATGCTTCGGCGGAACCAACGGAACGAGAACATAGGATTCGCGCCCCGGCCCGGCATGGAGCGTGTTCCTGCCGCCGAAGACCGCCGCCGGACGGTCGCGCGGATCATCATGCAGGAACGGCCCGCAGCCGCGCAACTCGTTCTTGAAATTCGACAGCCGCGCTCCGGTCGATTTCTGCCATTCATAGTCCCTTCCCCGCACGCTGAGCGCCAATCTGTGGCCCGCGGGGACGACGATGGAGGTCGGCCAGATCTCGATGTCGAGCTGCACCACCTCGCCGGCCTCGAGCGGCTGCGGCTCGTCGTGGGTGTGGTAAGGCCGATATTCGGTCGAGAGCCTGGGATCGAGCTTGCGATGCGAGGCGCGCAGCCACCCTTGAGCGACGGGGGTATGAGGATCTATGGCGCCCGTAAACACCACCTCCCGCATATCCGAGGAGAACACCCGGAAAACGAGGAACAGATCGGCATCCGCGGTGGACGAAGACACGAACAACCTCGCGGCGAGCGGCCCCGTGATCTCCGTTTCCGCGGCGAGCGGCGCGGAAACGAAGCTTACCCCGTCGCCGAACGCGTCATAGCTCACGCTTGCGGCCTTCCCGGGCGATTCCGAGGCGAGCGCGTAGCCGGCCGGGTCGAGATGGAACTTCGTCCAGCGCGTGCGCGCGATCGGCCACTCGTTTTCGTGCCGCTCCACGAAACGGTCCGCGTGGCGAACCTGCAATTGCACGCGCGGCTGCCGGTCCCAGCCGTTTTTCATGTCCTTCAGGTAGTAATCGAAGAATCTCTTTTGCAGGGTGCGGCCGTAGTCGGTGTAGAAATGCGTCCAATGCTCGATTCCGTGCGCCTCGAGCCATTTTTCCCTCGAAGCAGCGCGCACAAATCCCTCGAAGTTACCGCGCGGATGAAGGCCCTGCCCGCCCCAGTTGGCGGCGGAGAGCAAGGGGACGGTGATTTTTTCCCAGACCGGCGAGCGGCCCTTGTGATAGCCGTCGTCGAGCGGGTGCGCCAGGATGTCGTCGCCGAAGTCGCAGCGGTTGCGCTGCAGCTCCTTGTCGGTCAGCGTTTCGTCCCCGCATGCCAGCTGCCCGGTGACACGGCTGCGCGGACCACGCTCGCCCAGGCCGTATTGCACCGTCTTCACCTGCATGTCGTACCAGTTTGCCCAGAACGTGGAGAGAATCCCTCCGTGGTGCGTCATGTCACGGTACCAGTCGGCCGCGCCTTCCCAGATACACATCGCGGCCAAGTGCGGCGGTTGAAGCGAAGCGACGTGCCACTGGTTGATGCCGTAGTACGAAATGCCGTTCAGGCCGACCTTGCCGCTCCCCCACGGCTGCACGCCCGCCCATTCGATGCACAGGTAGAAATCCTTCGTTTCGCGCGGAGAGAAATGGTCGATGTAACCGGGCGAGCGTCCCGCGCCGCGGGAATCGACGCGCACACAGGCATAGCCGTCAGGCACCCACTTCTCGGGATCGACCACTTCCCAGTTCTGGTATTGGTTGGTCGAGCCGTACGCGACATCGGGGTGCTCGGAGACCATGCGCTGCCAGGCGCTCGGATAGCCCTCCTGGAACGCGAGTCCCTTGGCATACGGTCCGTAGCTGAGAATGACCGGGAAGCGCCCTTCCCTCTGCGGACGGTATACGTCCGCCCGAAGCACGAGCCCGTCGTCCATCCTGATCGGGACGTCCCAGTCGATACGCATCCCGTCGCGGAGCTCGCTCTTGGGCGACTCCATTCTTTCTCCTTTGGAGTGACTGCGGCTTCGGCACAGCTGTTATATTTGTTGCCGCCAATTTGAACCCACACCGCAGCGCGTGTCAACCCGACGCGCGCAGGAGAAAGCCAAATGAAAATCGGAGTTGCAGGCACCGGCAGGATGGGCGCGGCAATCGCCCAGCGTCTTATGACTCTCGGCCACGAAGTTACCGTCTGGAACCGCACGATCGAAAAGACCCAGGCGCTTGCCGCCGCAGGGGCGAAAGTCGCCGCAACGCCTTTCCAGGCGGCCTCGTTTTCGGAGACCGCGATCACCATCCTCACCGACGCCGCGGCGATCGACACCGCCTATCACGCGAAAGACGGGCTCCTGTCGGGTAACGTCGCGGGAAAACTCTTCATCGAGATGAGCACGGTCCGCCCCGAGACCGAGCGAGAGCTTGCGGCGAGGATCAGGGAAAAAGGCGCGGCCATGATCGAGTGCCCGGTCGGAGGAACGGTCGGCCCCGCACGCGACGGAAAGCTCTTCGGCTTCGTCGGCGGGGAAGCGTCCGACGTCGCCCGCGCGAGGCCGCTGCTCGAGCAGCTGTGCCGGCGTATCGAGCACGTGGGACCCGTGGGCGCCGGCGCGAGCATGAAGCTCGCCATCAACCTGCCGCTGCTGGTTTTCTGGCAGGCCTTCGGGGAAGCGCTGGCGCTGTGCCGTTCGCTCGGCCTCGAGCCGGCGAAGATCGTCGACATCTTCGCGGACACCTCGGGCGGCCCCAACGTGTTGAAAGGACGCGGGCCGGCGCTCACCGCGGCGCTCCAGGGCACGGACGTCGGACCTATTACCGTCGACATCGACGCGATGCGCAAGGACCTGCGAACGATGGTCGAAGAGGCGGAATCGCTCGGGACCACCTTGCCGGTCACCTCGCGCGCGCTGGAATGCTATGACGAGGCGTCGCGAGCGGGCCTGGGCAAAGGCGACATCACGGCGATCCCGGTGCGCTGGATGAATAAGCGAGACTAGTGGTCCCGCGAATCACTGCACCGGAACGACCCCGTCCAGCTTCGCGAAGCATTCGCGCCGGGCGGTCTCCAGAAAATCCCGGACAAAAGGCTGGCGCGCCACCTCGTCGGTGGTGGCGCCGTACAGGTTGCTCCACAGCCCGTTTTTCCCGATGCGCCGCGCGATCACATAACCGTAATCCACATAGTTCTTGATTCCCCAGTTCGGCAGCGCGGCTACTCCCCGCCGGCTGGCTACCAGCTGCAGGATAGCGACGGTGGTCGGCATTACGGCGAGCACTTCAAAGCGAAACAGCGGGTGGTAGACGATGCCCCGCCGCGGCTTGTTCTCCGATCCGATCACCAGATCGGTCTTGTTGTCGACGAGCAGCGCGAGCGGGTTGGGATGAAAGCCCGATACCAGATCGAGCTCCACTTCCGGCCAGTGCTTGCGAAAAGCGTCCATGATCGGCATCAGCCAGTCGAAGCAAGTGTGACATTCGAGCGCGATGCGCAGCGTCCCCGCGGGCCTTCGTGCGAGCTTGGCGAGATCGCGCTCCGCGGCCTGGACCTCGTTCATCACGGTGCGGCCCAAGGCCACCAGCCGCCGCCCCTGCTCGGTCAGCTGCACGGATTGCCCGTTGCGTTTCACCATCGCCACGCCGTAGTGCGACTCCAGCGCCTTCAACTGATGCGAAAGAGCCGACTGGGTCAAATGCACGCGCTCGGCGGCGCGCGAGACCGTGCCCGCCTCGGCGAGCGCGATCAGCGTGCGGAGGTGGCGGACTTCGAGCATAAGCTATGAATGGTACTCATAATATCTGTATAAACTTTCATTGGATTCATAGCTAAGCATAAGCGATGATGCTCCTTTTCGTCAAAGGGGACTATGCAGTCTGACAGAAGCGAAGAACTGAGAGCCCTGCTCGAGCGCCGCATCCTGATACTGGACGGTGCGATGGGCACGACCATCCAGGGCTGCAGGCTCTCGGAGGCGGACTTCCGCGGCGAGCGGTTCGTCCGGTCCGCGCGGGACCTGAAAGGCAACAACGATCTGCTCTCGTTGACGCGCCCGGAGGTGATTCGCCAGATCCACGACCAATACCTCGAGGCCGGCGCCGACATCATCGAGACCAATACCTTCAACTCGAACGCTCCCTCGCAGGCCGACTACGGCTTGGAGCGATTGGTGTACGAGTTGAACCACGCCGCGGCCACGCTCGCCCGCGAAGCCGCGGACCGCTCGATGGAGCGCGACCCGGGCAAGCCGCGCTTTGTCGCAGGCGTGCTCGGGCCGACCAATAAGACCGCGTCGATCTCGCCCGAAGTCAACGATCCGGGTTTCCGCAACATCTATTTCGACGAGCTCGTCGGCGCCTACGGCGAGGCGCTCAAGGGCCTCGCCGACGGCGGCGCAGACTTGATACTGCTGGAGACCATCTTCGACACGCTCAACGCCAAGGCGGCGATCTTCGCGATCGAGGCGCTCTTCGAGGAGCGCGGGCAGCGTCTCCCGGTGATCGTGTCCGGCACCATCACCGACCAGTCCGGACGCACCCTCACCGGCCAGACTCCGGAAGCCTTCTGGAACTCCCTGCGCCACGCGCAGCCGATCGCGGTGGGCCTGAACTGCGCGCTGGGCGCGAAACTCATGCGTCCCTACATCGAGGAACTGTCGAAGGTCGCCGACACGTTCATCAGCTGCTACCCGAACGCGGGCTTGCCCAACCCCCTCTCGGAAACCGGCTACGACGAAACGCCCGAATACACTTCGGGCCTGCTCGGGGAATTCGCCGAAAGCGGCTTTCTGAACATCGTCGGCGGCTGCTGCGGCACGACGCCCGATCATATCCGCGCGATCGCGAACTCGGTGCGGGAGCTTCCCCCGCGCAAGCGGCCGCTTATCGAAAAGAACCTTCGCCTCTCGGGCCTGGAGCCGCTGAACATCCGCGACCAATCCCTCTTCGTCAACGTGGGAGAACGCACCAACGTCTCCGGTTCCAGAGCCTTTGCGCGCCTGATCCTCGCCGGCGACTACCAGGAAGGCCTCGCCGTGGCGCGCCAACAGGTCGACAACGGCGCCCAGGTGATCGACGTGAACATGGACGAGGCGATGCTCGACTCCCAGAAAGCGATGACGACCTTCCTGCACCTCATCGGCTCGGAGCCCGACATCTCGCGCGTGCCGGTGATGATCGATTCGTCGAAGTGGTCGGTCATCGAGGCGGGACTGAAGTGCGTGCAGGGCAAGTGCGTGGTCAACTCGATTTCCCTCAAGGAGGGCGAAGAGGAATTCGTGCGCCACGCGCGGCTCGCCCGCCGCTACGGCGCAGCCGTGATCGTCATGGCCTTCGACGAGAAAGGCCAGGCCGACTCGCTTGCGCGGAAAATCGAGATCTCCCGGCGGTGCTACCGCCTCCTGGTCGAGAGGATCGGATTCCCGCCCGAAGACGTCGTCTTCGATCCCAACATCTTCGCGGTCGCGACCGGCATCGAGGAGCACAACAATTACGGCCGGGATTTCATCGAAGCGACCCGCACGATCAAGCGCGAGCTGCCGCACGCCAAGGTCTCGGGCGGCGTCTCGAACGTCTCGTTCTCCTTCCGCGGCAACGACGCCGTGCGCGAAGCCATTCACACGGTCTTCCTCTACCACGCCGTCCAGGCCGGCATGACCATGGGCATCGTCAACGCCGGGCAGCTGGGAGTCTACGAGGAGATTCCCGCGGACCTGCGCGAGCGGGTCGAAGACGTAGTGCTCAACCGGCGGCCCGACGCGGGCGAGCGCCTGGTGGAATTCGCCATCACCGTGAAGGCCACAGGCAAGACGCAGGCCGACGAGCTCGAATGGCGAAAGGGCACGGTCGAGCAACGCCTGGCCCACGCGCTCGTAAAAGGCATCGCGGACTGGGTGGTCGAGGACACGGAGGAAGCGCGCCGGAAATTCGAGCGTCCCATCCAGGTGATCGAGGGGCCGCTCATGGACGGCATGAACATCGTCGGGGACCTGTTCGGCTCGGGCAAGATGTTCCTGCCGCAGGTGGTGAAATCGGCGCGGGTGATGAAGCAGGCGGTGGCGCATCTCATCCCATTCATCGAAGCCGAAAAGGAGAAGTCCGGCGACCTGAAGCCCAAGGGCAAGATCGTGGTCGCGACCGTGAAGGGCGACGTGCACGACATCGGCAAGAATATCGTCGGCGTGGTGCTCCAGTGCAACAACTTCGAGGTCATCAATCTGGGCGTCATGGTGCCGGCGCAGAAGATCCTCGACACCGCGCTCGCGGAGAAGGCCGATATTATCGGCCTTTCGGGTCTCATCACCCCGTCGCTCGAAGAGATGGCGCACGTGGCGCACGAGATGCAGCGCCAGGGCTTCACCATCCCCCTTCTCATCGGCGGGGCGACGACCTCGCGCGTGCACACCGCGGTCAAGATCGCGCCGCACTACGCCCACTCCACGGTGTACGTGCCCGACGCGTCCCGGTCGGTATCGGTCTGCTCCAATCTGCTCTCGACCGACTTGAATCGGGACTATGTGCAGTCGGTGCGCGAAGACTACGAAAAGGTCCGCACCCAGCACGCGGCCAAGAAAGGACAGGCGCTCGTGCCGATAGCCCGCGCCCGGGCCAACGCTTATCGCATCGATTGGAGCAGCTATGCCCCGCCGCGGCCCCGGGCCCTCGGCCGCCGGCTCCTGCGCGGCTACGATCTCGCCGAAATCGCCCGCTACATCGACTGGGCGCCGTTCTTTCAGACCTGGGACCTCGCCGGAAGCTATCCGAAGATCCTGGAGGACCCGGTGGTCGGCGAGGCGGCACGCGGCGTTTTTGCCGAAGGCCGCGCGTTGCTGGAAAAAATCCTCGCCGCGAAGTCCCTGAAGGCGAACGCGGTGTTCGGCCTGTATCCGGCGGCGAGCGTCGGCGACGACATCGAGATCTACGCGGACGAATCGCGGCGCGAGACGGCGATGGTGTGGCATTGCCTGCGCCAGCAGGCCGAAAAGCCTTCCGACCGCGCGAACCTGTGCCTCGCCGACTTCGTCGCGCCCCGCGACTCGGGGGCTCCCGACTACGTCGGCGCCTTTGCGGTCACCACGGGAATCGGGGTCGAGGCGGGAGTCAAAGCCTTCGAGGCGAATCACGACGATTACAACGCGATCATGCTCAAGGCTCTCGCCGACCGGCTCGCCGAAGCCTTTACGGAGCTCCTGCACGAACGCGTGCGCAAGGAGTACTGGGGCTACGCCGCGGACGAAAAGCTCTCGAGCACCGAGCTGATCGCGGAAAAATACCGGGGCATCCGCCCGGCGCCCGGCTATCCGGCCTGTCCCGACCACACGGAAAAGGGAGCGCTGTTCGAGCTGCTTTCCGCCCCGGAAGCCGGCATCACGCTCACGGAATCGTATGCCATGCTTCCCGCCGCGAGCGTGAGCGGCTTCTATCTCTCCCACCCGGACTCGCGTTATTTCGCGGTCGACAAGATCGGCGAGGACCAGGCGGCGGACTACGCCCGGCGCAAGGCGCTCGCCCTGGAGCAGACCGAGCGCTGGCTCGCGCCCAATCTCGCCTACGAGCCGTGAGATGGAATCGCAGAAAAAGCACCCGCGCACCTTCAGCTTCGAGTTCTTCCCGCCGAAAACTCCGGAAGGGATGGAGAAGCTGCGCGCAACTTGGAAGCAGCTCGCGCAGCTGAAGCCCCGGTTCTTCTCCTGCACTTACGGCGCGGGCGGCTCAACGCGGGACCGCACCCTGGAGACCGTCATGGAAATCCAGGCCGCCGGCCACCGCGCGGCGCCCCATATCTCCTGCATCGGCGCCACGCGCGCCGACATCGCCGCGACGCTCGAGCTGTACAAGTCGAAAGGCATCGATCACATCGTCGCCCTGCGCGGGGATCTGCCTTCGGGCGCTGCGAGCGCCGGGGAACTTCGCTACGCGAGCGAGCTGGTGGCTTTCGTCCGCGAACGGACCGGCGCTCACTTCCACATCGAAGTCGCCTGCTACCCCGAGTTCCACCCGCAGGCGCGCAGCCCGCGGGAGGACATCGCTCACTTCAAGACGAAGATCGATGCGGGCGCGGACGCAGCGATCACCCAGTACTTCTTCAACGCCGATTCCTATTTTCGCTTCGTCGACGACTGCGAGGCGCTCGGCATCGTCGCGCCCATCGTGCCCGGAATCATGCCGATCGGAAATTTCTCGCAGCTTGCCCGCTTCTCGGACGCCTGCGGGGCCGAGATTCCGCGCTGGCTGCGCCTGAAAATGCAGGGTCTGGGTGACGAGGCCGCATCGATTCGAAGCCTCGGGCTCGATGTAGTCACCGAGCTTTGCGACCGCCTTCTTTCCGGCGGCGCACCCGGATTGCACTTCTACACGATGAACCAGGCGGGCCTGACCTCTACGATCTGGCAGCGGCTCGGGCTCTGAGCCGCGGCTCGCGCCTCTCAGGCCCGCCTGTGCAAGGCCTCCGCGCGAGCAGGCTGCCAGCCGAGCCGCTGCGAAACCGCGTCGGCCGCCTCGACCAGCTCGCGTACCCACCCGAGCAGCGCTTTCCTCGCCATGCGGTGCACCGGGCCGGCAATGCTGATCGCTGCGACCACGTTGCCCGAGTAGATGCGTATCGGCGCGGCGATGGCGCGCAGTCCGATCTCGCTCTCCTCGTCGTCGACCGCATAGTTGCGCACGCGCACCGTCGCCAGCTCGCGGCGCAAAGCTTTGGGATCGACGATGGTGTTGGGCGCGCTCACCGGAAGACCGCGCGCGATGATGCGCTCGATCTCCTCCTCGGGCTGGAACGCGAGCAGAGCCTTTCCCACCGCCGTGGAATGCACCGGCACGCGCGTCCCCACCTTCGAACCCATGCGCAGCGCCTGCTTGCTCTCGTGGGTAATGATGTAGAGGATCGAATCGTGGTCGAGAATCGCGAGGTGCACCGTTTCCCCGGTTTTTTCCATGAGCGTCCGAAGGAACGGCCTCGCCTCCATGGTGAAGTCCATCTTGCGGCGCACCATCGCCCCCAGCTCGAACAGCGCGAGTCCCAGATGATATTTGCCGTCGCCGGAATTCTGTTCGAGGATCCCCGCCTGGAGCAAGGTCGACGCCAAGCGATGCACGGTGCTCTTTGCGAGCCCCAGGCGCTTCGCGAGATCGCTGATGCCGATCTCGTACTCGTCCTCGGAAAACGTCTTGATGAGCCGCAGGGAATTCGCCACCGACGACAGCCGAGTCCTGGATTTTGCCGAACCGGGTTTTCGTTCCATCGTCGATCGGCCTCGGATTTCAGGCGGCGCTGGTGCGCGCCAGCCGAATCGCGACGATGTAGGACGCGGCCACGGCGAACGCCAATCCGAATCCTATCGGGAGCTCGGCTCCCGCGAGCGCTGCATCGGCTTCCTGCGAAAGGAGCCTGACCATCCCCAGAGCGGCAATCGCGATGCCGAGGAGCCCGATCGCCAGGCCCATGGCTCGCGAAGCCACCCGCGCGCGACGATCCGCGCGCTGCACCATGGCCGCCACCCATGCGCCGTTGACGCCGTCGGTGGTCATCATCCCGAGCGTGAACAAGAGACCCAGCCCGACCGAGAACGGCCAGCCGGCGAGATGAGCCCCGGTCAGGGAGAAGAGCGCCGCCTGGCTGAGGGTGTCGAAGGAAAGTGCAAAGGCTGCGCCGATCATCGCGATGACGGCGGGATGGCCGGTTTCCGCGATTCGTCCCAGCCAACGCCCCTTGAATCCCTTCAAGCGCACCACGCGGTCCGCGGGGGTGCGCAAAACCGCGGTGATATTCGTGATTCCCAGCGCGAGGAGAAACGCGATGGAAATCCATGTGCCGAAGCGCTCCAGCCATTGCGGCGCGGCGCCGTCGTGCAGGGTAGCCGCCACAAACCCGGCGACCAGCGTGACGATGGCGCCATGGCCCAGGGAGAAGAAACACCCGGACCAGCGCGCAAGCCGCGGCCGGGTTTGCGCGTTATGGCGCGCGAGCCCGTCGAGGGTCGCCAGATGGTCCGGATCCATCCCGTGCCGCAGGCCGAGGAGGAACACCATCAGCGCAAGGCCGGCGATGTCGTGCGGCAGGGGCGAAGTCATCCTATTTGACCGTGACGAGCTCGTTCCAGAGCTTGAGCCATTT
>WNFI01639049.1_pt3 | contig 12216 bp, 11 predicted proteins | sample 5400471 | NCBI WGS metagenome assembly WNFI01 (sample SAMN13153348, study PRJNA577476) | soil metagenome | isolation source: 100 cm saprolite on Douglas fir-dominated hillslope | place: USA:California | collected 2013-09-17 | reverse complement strand
GGCTCGTTGCGTCCGGAGTTGATCGACAAAATCGCGGAGTCCGCGGTCAAACTGTTTGACGCGGAGCACGGAGGCTTCGGCGCCTCGCCCAAGTTTCCCCATCCCAGCGCGCTGGACTTACTGATGCAACGCATAGTCGAAAGCAAAGACGAACAAGTCCGCGCTTCCCTGCTCAACATCGTTTCCACCACGCTCGAGAAGATGGCGCAAGGCGGCGTCTACGACCATCTGGCCGGCGGCTTTCATCGCTACTCTGTCGACGAGCACTGGGTGGTGCCGCACTTCGAGAAGATGGCGTATGACAATTCCGAGCTGCTGAAGAATTATGTCCACGGATATCAGGTCACCGGAAACGACTTCTTCGCCCGGGTCGCCAAAGACATAATCCGCTGGATGGACGAGTGGCTCACCGACCAGGAGCATGGCGGCTTCTACGCCTCGCAGGACGCCGACTACTCGCTCGACGACGATGGCGACTACTTCACCTGGACCCTCGACGAAAGCAAGAAGGTCCTCTCCGGCGATGAATTGGAGGTCGCCAAGCTGCATTACGACATTGGCGAAGTGGGCGAGATGCACCACAATCCGTACAAGAACGTGCTGCACGTGCGCGCGAGCCTGGATGACATCGGCCGCCGCTTGAAGAAAACACCGGAGCAGGTACAAGCCATCCTGCAATCCGCGAAAGAAAAGATGTACGCCGCGCGCAAGGAGCGTCCGACGCCCTACGTGGACGGATGGAAGCCGGAAACAGGTTTGCGGCACGTGATCGCTTACTCTGATCCGCAGGCAGCGCATCGTCACACGCCGGGCGTGCTCGATGACTATGCCTTCACCGTGATTGCCTGCCTTGACGCTTATGAGGCCAGCGCCGATCTCAGCTACTTCAACTTCGCGCGCAAGATTGCCGACGCCATGATTGCCCGCTTTCACGATGATTCCGGCGGCGGCTTTTTCGACATGGCGACCGGCCCTACCGTGGGCGACGGCATGGTGCTGGGCGCGCTCGCGGCGCGGCGCAAACCTTTACAGGATTCGCCCACGCCGGCGGGAAATCCCGCGGCGGCAATTGCGCTCGCGCGTCTGTACGCCTATAGCAACGAAGCCGGTTATCGCGACCGGGCCCGCGACACTTTGGAAGCTTTTGCCGGAATCGTGGACCACTACGCTCGCGCCATTTTCGCTGAACAAGTCGGTCGTCCATCTGCCGGAAGGCGGCGCGGTCCCGCAGATGCTGCCTCCCGCGTTAGCAGACACGATTCCCAACTTGCCGGCAATCAAGAAAGGACACACGGTGGCCGTGGTGTGCAGCAATTTCACCTGCCAGCCGCCGATTTCGGAACCTGCGGAGCTGGGCCACGCGCTGTCACCGCCGTAGGGTTTGGCTATCTGCGAACCGGCCGCGTTTTCCAGTCAAAGCGCAGGGCCAGCACGCGCAGACCAAAGCCGCAGAGCGCGCCAGCCAGAGTAGACATGGAGCGATCCAGGTGGAGAGAGTCGCAAATCACAAAGACAGCGGCGCCAAACGCGGCAGCAATGGCGTAAATCTGTCCACCTTCGAAGATTTTGGGAGTGCGTCCGCTGAGCACGTCGCGCAGCGAGCCGCCGCCCGCGGCGGTGACGATTCCGAGCAGCAGCGCGGGAAGACGTCCCAGACCGGCGTTGATGGCGCGGGTGCTGCCGGCAACGGCAAACAGGCCCAGAGCGGCAGCGTCAACAAAGGCGATTGCGCGGTCGGTGTATTTGCCGGCGCGATTGGCAAACAACATTCCCACCGCTGCCCCGGCGAGCGCCAGAAGCAAATACCGGCTGTCGGAAAAAGCCAATGGAGGACCATGCTGCAGAATGAGATCGCGAATGATCCCGCCTCCGAGAGCGGCGGCAAACGCGAGTCCGGTCACGCCCACAAGATCGTACTTGTATCGCGTGTCGCGGACCGCGGCGATGGCTCCGCCGAGAGCAGCAGCGAACACGCCCAGAAAATCGATAAGCGAAAACAGTTTGTCGATGGGCAGGACCATGGGTTACTTATTGTATCGGGTGAGTTGCCGAACGCCGGCGAAGTCCTGGTTAATTGCCGCCGCAACCGCTGGCAGTGGCATCAGACGGAAGCACATTCCTGGACGACGCGGCGCTTGAAACCTGCGCCGATTGGCTTGAGGCATAACTGCAGGTACCGCTCACTCCGGGAGCTTCCGGAGTTGCAGTTACCGTGTAACCGGCATCCGGGGTGTTACCGTCTCCGAGCACATCGAAGATGTAGCCGCTCTTGATGCCTGTGGCCAGTGAGGGATCGAGCAGGCATGCATTGGAGCTAGTGACAGTCTGACAATCGCTGCCGTGACTGCCCAGGTTTATCAGCTCCGGAGAGTATCCCATCTCCGGATAGGCCAGCGCGTACGTGGACTCGGCCACGTTGATGGCGTGGATGGAAGCCATTGCCGAGGCCTGGTTTGCGGCAATGCGGGCCCGGCGGTAATGCACGGCGGAAATGGCACAAAGGACCAGGATGATCGCGACAACAACGAGCAACTCAAGCACCGAAAATCCGCGTGGCTTCGCCATACTTTTAATTTATCGGCACGGATTCTAAGCCGCTTTGGCAAATATGGTATCGCGGGCTGGAACGGGTGAGCGCGCCCGACCCGTGGTTTGAGGTCTATAAGATTCGTCCCGGGGTGTTTGCCATTTATGAGCCGCGCCAGGCGGAAGAGGTCATTTCTTATTTGATCGTTGGCACGCGAAAAGCCATTCTGTTTGATACCGGACTGGGCATCGGCAATATCAGGAAAGTGGTCACCGCTCTCACGCCTCTTCCGGTAAGCGTGGTGAACTCGCACACGCACAATGACCACGTCGGCGACAACTGGCGCTTTGGCGAAATCTACGGCATGGACATGGACTTCACGCGGGCCAACGCCAGAGGCTCGCGCGACGACGCACAAGCGGAACTGGCGCCAGACCAGCTTTGCGGAGATCTGCCCCCCGGCTTCGACGTCCGGGGTTACTCCACGCGGCCGTTTCGGATTTCCCACTGGCTACATGACGGCGAGCGGCTCGATCTGGGAGGCCGCACACTGGAGATCGTCGCCACTCCGGGGCACACGCCCGACTCTATCTCCCTGCTCGACGCGCACAACGGGCTTTTGTTCCCGGGAGACACATACTATCCGGGGCCGATCTTTCTATATCGTCCGGAAACCGACCTGGACGCTTATCAACATTCGGTGGAGAGGCTGGCGGCATTAGCGCCAAAGCTGCAGTTGCTGCTGCCGTCGCACAATGTTCCCGTGGCTGATCCAGCGGATTTGGCGAAAGTGGTCGCGGCGTTCAAACAGGTGCGTGAAGGAAAGGTCAAACCGGCAAAAAACGGCGCCAAGTGGGAGTACTCGTTCCCCGGCTTTTCATTTTTGATGGCGAGGTAGGCGCGTCAGATGAATTCGTACTTCACTTCAATGACGCTTTCGCTCTTCGCAGGCTCGTCGCGCAATGCCTTTGATTTTGAGCTTACGCGCAAGGTCAGGATACTCGGGAACCACCTTGGTCTTGACCTTACGGACGTCAGAGGTCTGCTGCGCACGCGCGCTCCATCCGAAAGGAGGAGCGGCACTGGCCAGCAAAAGGGTCACGGCGAACACCGCCAGTGTGAGAGGTTTGATGAAATTCCGATTCATGTCTGAAGCCTTAGTGTTCAATTGGGTTACATCCTTACCGTGCTTGACCGGCGACGCGTCTAAAGAATGATTCGGCAAATTCCGGCGAAAACTTGAGCACAAAGGAGATAGGAGAGAGATGTTCGTCCCTGGCTGGTAAGTTGAGTCACTAGACGCCGAACCCGGCCCTGATCTCGATTTGCGTGGCTTTGTCCGACTTTTCATATTTCCAGTTCTTTACGGCGCGGGTCAGTGCGTCGAGCAGAATAGGATGTCCGCCAAGCTCCTTTATGTTAGTTACTGAACCATCCGGCTGGATCGTGACCAGCACGCGAGCGGTGCCGCGAATGCCATTGTGCCGCGCCAGCAAAGGATACTCCGGCGCTGGCGTCGATATCGCCTTGCGGGCCGATTCCGATTCCACGTTCTGGGCCGGCGCCGCCACGGCAAGAACCATAAGTCCGCAAAGCACGAGCGAGAAAAACATCGAGGGTTTTGGCGAATGCTTCATCTGCGCGCCTTTGTCGCACTGGCAACAGATTAATCCCACGGGTGGCCACTCTCAAGGCACGAAAGTACGCTGTACCCAAGTAAGTTACCTCTGGAAGCGCGGAGGTAATGGAGTAAGCTTCGCTGCCAAATCGAGATCAGGCGCTGCTGGCAGCCTGTTTAGCCGGCCCGCGGCCAATGGTGAGCTGTCCCAGCGCCGCGATCACTACCAGTGCGACGCCGCACGCGATAAAGAGCGGGCGCATGCCCAGGCGTTGCGCCAGGAATCCCGAAAGCAGCAGTCCGAGGACCTGGGACAAGGAGAAGAGCGACATAAAGGTGCTGCTGACGCGTCCCATCATGGCATGTGGAGTTTCCTGTTGCGACACGGTCTGCGCGGGCACGAGGACGAACGCAATGGCAAAGCCAATGGTAAAAGTGCTCAGACCGGCCACAAGCAGGTTGTGGGAAATGCCGAGCAGCCCTGCTCCCACTCCCAGGGCGACCAGGCCACCGAGCACTACATGCGTCTTCAGAAAACTGCGGACCAGAAGGTTCACCAGTTGCGTGCCTGCGATCAGTCCCACGCCAACCAGCGCACTGATGATACCGAAGGCCATCTCCTGGGCATGAAGCGAATCGCGAATAAAAATGGAGATCAGCGGACTGAACGAGCTGAGTACGAACATGGCAACAGCCATGGAGGTGAAGACGAAAGCCAGCAACTTATGAGTGAAGATGAATTTATTGCCGGCGAGAAAGTCCTGCGTCAGCGACTTGACCGTCTTCTCCGCGGTGCTTGCCGGGCGATGAATCGCCAGCGTAGAGATCATGATCGCCGAGAAAATGAAGCTCGCGGAGTCCAGGTAGAAGCACGACTTTTCCGTCAGCCACTTCACCAGGAACCCGGCAATGGCCGGCGAGAGAATCCTGACCGTATAGAAGGCTTGCGCCATGAGCGCGTTCGCCGCCATCAATCCTTCCATGGGGACAAGCGTCCGCAGGGTCACGGACTGCGCCGGACCAAAGAAACTGGAGACCGTGCTGAGGATGGCAAAGATCACGCAGATCTGCCGGATGTCCGTCACAAAGACCAGCAGCACCACCAGCACCGCGCGAATGAGGTCACTGGCAATCATCACCCTCTTCACGTTCCAGTGGTCCACAAACACGCCGGCGATGGGTCCGACAATGGTCAGGGGCAACACGAAGGCAATGGTGATCGTGGTTACGTCAAGCACCGTCCCGTGCCAGCGGTACGTGATCATCAGGATCACGCCGAAGAGCGCGAGGAAATCTCCAAAGATGCTGACAAACTGGGCCAGCCACATGATGCGAAACGGCCGGTGCTGCAGGATCGTCTTGAGAGTGTATGGAGTTGGAGTAGGGGAGGCAGCCATACTGGAGTGAATCCAATTCTTAGGTAGAGTAGCATCAATCCAAAATTCCGCGAAACCGGTAAAATTGGCTTTGCTGCAGGAAAGGACCACCATGAAACACAAACGTTTTATCTTTGTAATCGCACTCTTCACCCTGGCGCTGACCGCCTTCGCTCAACAGCCCGATAAAAGCAAACGTCCGAGCCCTCCGGGGACGGCGGAGGTCACGCTCAAGCAGAAGAGAATTACCGTGGACTATAGCCGTCCTTCCCTGAAGGGCAGAAAAGCTGTGGGAGGCCAGTTGGTCCCCTACGGGCAGGTCTGGCGCACTGGCGCGAATGAAGCCACTGCGCTGACCACGGAAGCGGACCTGAATGTCGGCGGCGTCAACGTACCCGCGGGCAAATACACGCTCTACACCCTGCCGTCGGAAGGCACGTGGAAGCTGATTATGAGTAAGCAGACCGGCCAGTGGGGCACTATTTACAACGAAGATCAGGACCTGGCGCGGGTCGACATGCAAAAAACGGCGCTCGAACAGCCAGTCGAACAGTTCACGATTTCGTTCGAGAAGACCGGCGACGATTCCGCCAACCTGGTGCTGCAGTGGGAGAACACGCAGGTTTCCGTTCCCGTGAAAGTGAAATAGTGGGTCCGGCGATCCTCCGGTTGACAGTCGCCCGGCCATGACGTCTAATTTGTGTTGATAATCAACAGGAGGACCGCGCCGTCCCATGGCCAAAGCTAAGACCGATGTTCTGCAAGGCACTCTGGACCTGATGGTGCTCAAGACTCTCGACGCCATGGGCCCAATGCACGGCTATGGCATTGCGCGGCGGCTGGAACAAGTGTCAGAGGACCTGCTGCAGCTGAATCAGGGCACGCTCTATCCCGCGCTGCTCCGGCTAGAGCAAAAAGGCTGGATCAACTCAAGCTGGGGCGTATCCGACAACAACCGCAAGGCCCGGTTCTATACGATGACGCGATCGGGCAGGAAACAGCTCACGATCGAAGCGCGGAACTGGGAGCGCATTTCCGCGGTGATCGGGAAACTGCTCGGCAACGAATCCTGAGACAGGAAATTGCTAACGGAATGCCATTGCCGCGGTCTATATTCATGTTGATTATCAACAGGGAGACGTTATGCTGACCTGGTTTCGCCTGATTCTCTCCCGCCTGGCCGGCATCGCGAAAAAGCAGACGCTGTCCGGCGAGCTGAGTGAGGAACTTCACTCCCACCGTGAAATGTTGCTCGAAGAGAACATGCGGCGCGGCATGTCACCGGAGGAAGCGGACCGCCGCGCCCGCATAACGCTGGGTAGCGCGGCCAATATTCACGAGCGCTATCGCGACCAGGCCGGTATTCCCTTTCTTGAAGTGTTGTGGCAGGACCTGCGCTATGCGGTCCGCATATTGCGGAAGTCTCCGGGCTTTACGGCGGTGGCCATCATCACGCTGGCTCTGGGGATCGGCGCCAACACCGCGATCTTCAGCGTGGTCAACGGCGTGCTGCTCCGGCCTCTGCCCTATGAAGATCCGGCCAGGTTGATGTTCATCTTCAGCAGCTCTCCCTCGCGGGGATTGCACAATTACGGAACATCGCCGCCTGATTTTCGCGCCATGCGCGAACACAACCATAGTCTGGCAGGTTTGTCCGCGTTTTATTCTGGTCACTTTAATCTGACGGGAGCGGAACAGCCGGAGCTCCTGCCCGGAGATGTGGTTTCCGCCGAGTATTTCAAGACTCTGGGTGTGCAACCCCTTCTGGGAAGAGACTTCCTGCCACATGAGGAGCAGTGGGGATCGCACCAGGTGGTCATTGTCAGCGAAAGCTTTTGGCGTACTCATCTCAATTCCGATCCCGCAGCCTTGAGCAAGACACTCACGCTGAATGGCGAGCCGTACAAGATCATCGGCGTCATGCCCGCCCGCTTTTATACCTGGGCTACCAAGCAACTGTGGGTTCCGATGGCCTGGAAGCCGAAGGACAACTTCGACTCGCACAACAACTATTTTTTGGAGATGGTGGGCAGGCTGAAACCAGGAGTCAGCCAGCAACAGGTCTACTCTGACCTGAACTCCATCATGTTGGGCATCGCGCAGCAATTTCCCGAAAACAAAGGCGTGGGCGCTGATCTGGAACCTCTACGGGAAACATTGGTGGGTGACGTAAGACCCGCGTTGATGGTCCTGCTTGGGGCCGTTGGAGCGGTACTGCTGATAGCCTGCGTCAACCTGGCCAATCTTATGCTCGTTCGCTCTGCCGGGCGGAAGAAAGAAATTGCCATTCGGTCGGCGCTGGGTGCAGGCCGCGGGCGTCTGCTTCGCCAGTTCATTACCGAGAGCGTTCTGCTCTCAATGCTGGGTGGAATGCTCGGACTCGCGCTGGCTTACTCCTTCCTGGGCCTTCTTCCTCTGGCACAAAACATACTGCCACGCATGCAGGAAATCCATCTTGATATCACGGTATTGCTTTTTACGTTTGCGATCTCCGTACTTACCGGAGCGCTCTTTGGACTTGCTCCGGCGCTGCAAAATTATCGTGTTCATAAATTCAGCAATGCTTTGAAGGAAGGCGGCCGCACTTCTGAAATGAGCGGAAGCAGCCGGGCCCGGGCCGGACTCGTCATCACTGAGGTGGCGCTGGCGCTGGTATTACTCATCGGTTCAGGACTGGCTATCAGAAGCTTCCAGCGTCTGATGCACGTAGATGCCGGTTTCGATCCGGCTAATGTTCTGACTTTTAGAGTGAGTCTGCCCCAGTCTTATGACCCGCATCCCGAGGACCTGACGCGGATTGGCGCCCCACCGCGCATCGCGGCCTTCTACCAGGGGATGGTGGACAGCATGGAACAGATCCCGGGAGTGAAATCGGCCGGCGTCACCTCCAGCCTTCCTTTGCAAGGTGAAAACTGGACTAAGTTTTTTGTGCCTTTGGATCGCCCTCTTCCCACAAGCACCGAAGCAATTGCCAATATTCAATATTGTGCTATTGCAGGTCATTTTTTCAAAGCGAATGGAGTTCGACTGCTGAAGGGCCGCCTGCTGGATGAGCACGATCAGGCAACAAGCGCTCTTTCCGTTGTCGTGAACGAAGCACTAGTCCGCGCGTATTGGCCGGGGCAGGACCCGATCGGCAAACAGGTTCTTCTGACTCCACCAGATAGCCTGATTCCCTCGGGTGAGGCGCCACCGGGATTTCATGTCCCGCACTTCACCGTGGTTGGCGTGGTGTCAGACGCTCACTATGCCGGATTGGACAAGAGTCCAAAACCTGCAGTCTACGCTTCCATCTTGCAGCATGACTTTTCGACGAATCCGGCATTTACCGTGCGCGCGGATGGCGATCCTAAAAACCTGGTGCCTGCCATCCGTAACGTGCTTGCGCAATTCGATAAGAGCTTGCCCATGGCCAAGATTTCTACGATGGAAGAAATCATGGGTGATTCGGTGGCCCAGCCGCGTTTGGAAGCTCTCTTACTTGGCCTGTTCGGCGGGCTCGCGATGGTTCTTGCCGCAGTGGGCATTTACGGCGTGATGTCGTACACGGTGGCGCAGCGCACCAGCGAGATTGGCATTCGCATGGCGTTGGGAGCACTGCGTTTCGACGTACTGAATATGGTCCTGTGGCAGGGATTGCGCTTGGCGGCAATCGGCCTTGCGATTGGACTGGCTCTGGCGTTCGCCGTCACGCGCGTGATGTCCAAAGTGCTCTTCGGCATCAGCGCGACTGATCCTTCAACCTTCGTGGCGATCGCACTCTTGCTCGCGGCGGTCGCGGCGCTGGCTTGCTACATCCCAGCCCGTCGCGCAACCAAGGTTGATCCCATGGTCGCGTTGCGGTATGAGTAGCTGCCGGTTACGCCACCGAGAGATCGTCTCCTGAAGAGGCGGCCATGGTCGAGGGATTGGGAGCCGGAAAAGGCTCGGCCCGCGGGCCTTCACCTACATCGTGAACTCCAGCGATCTCAGACGGTAGAAAGACCACGAAGCAGCTGCCATGACGTTCCGGGCCGCTGCAGCTGCGGACACTGATGGTCCCCTGATGTTTATGAATGATTCCCTGGCTCACCCAGAGGCCCAGTCCGGTCCCTTTGACGTCTTTGGTGGTGAAGAACGGTTCGAAAATTCGAGTAACATTCTCGGGCTCGATGCCCGTCCCGTTATCGGCAACGGTAATGCGAAAACCGTGTCTGCCGTTCTGTCCAACGGCCTGACGCACGCGAATGGAGAGTGTTCCCGATGTTGCAACCGCTTCGAGCGCATTCAGAATCAGGTTGGAGAAGACCTGGCGCAGTTCGCCTGGAAACGCGTGCAGTTGTTCGACGCTCGAGTATTTTTTCCGTACCGCGATATTTTTTTCACCGAGGCGGTGGCTGAACGCGCCGAGCACTTCGTCCAGCAGATCGGGAATCGAGGTCGGCACCGGCGCCTTGACTTCGCGATAAAACGCAAGCGTCTGCCGGGTAATATGCGCCACGCGCGCGAGATCGGCTTCGGCCATCCCTACGTACTCGAGCGCACGCCCCGGCAACTGCGGATATGTGCGCAATATGTAAAGGGCGTTCGTGACGGCCGCCAATGGATTATTGATTTCATGGGCAATGCTCGCCGCAAGCCGTCCGGTGGCCGCCGTTTTTTCCGAACGCCGCAAGGCTTCTTCACCGAGCTTGCGGGAGGTCACATCCATGGCAACACCCAGCATGCGCACCGGTGTGTTGCCCATGGCGATGGTTTGTCCGCGCGCTTCCAGCCAGCGGACGCTGTTGTCGGGAAGCACGACCCGGTACTCCACCCGATATTCCCCAGCCTTGGCCAGCGCGCCGCTGAGAGCGCGATGCACCTGGGGCCGGTCTTCGGGATGGACGCTCTGCATCCAGCTCTCATACTTGCCGTCAAAAGTTTTCACTTCAAATCCGTGCAGCCGGCAGATCTCATCGGACCACACGAGTTCGCCACTTTGCAGGTCCCACTCCCATATGCCGATTCCGACGCAACGCTGGGCGAGGTCCATGGTCTCTTTGCTGCGCTGCAACAGTTCCTGGGTTTTGCGGTTCTGCGCGATCCGGTCTTGCGCCTCGCGGTAGAGATGCACGTTGTCAATGGCTACCGACGCCATGTGCGCGAGTTGCACCAGGATCGCTTCGTCGTCTTCGGTAAATTCGCCGGTGATTTTGCGGGAAAGCTGGATCAGTCCAAGATTTCTGCCGTCACGCGTGACCAGCGGGGCGGCCAGCCATCCGACGCGCGCCGTCTCTTGCGAGTTGATGATGTTCCACCAGGGATGGTCCTGGGCTGTCCGCGTGGTGATCCGCACCGGCTTGTTCAGGCTGCAGGCCAGAAGAAAAATCTCCGAGCGCTCCGGCGGAAACTGCAGTGCGGTCTGGCCGTCCGCCGCCGCGGTGCATGTGATGCTGTGGGTGCGATCTTCCCGCGGCAAGAGCGTGGTGAACGCCTGCTGCGCGCCGATGATCCGCCGCGCCTGGCCGGTAATCACCTCCAGGAGCGAATCCAGGGTGACGACGGAATTGATCTGCACCGAAGCCTCGGCCAGCGAGCGCAAAACAGCGGTGCGGTGCTGCTCGGCCGCCAGCGTATCGAGCGAGTTGCGGTAGAGACGCGCGTTCTCCAGCGCGTTGGCGGCCTGCCGCGCGTACAGCTCGACCAACTTGCACTGGCGCTCCGGCGGAAAGTGCGGCTCGCGGAAAAACGTGACGAGCACGCCCAACGGCTCGCCTTTGCCGCTGACGATCGGTGCGCCAAACAGGGCGCGGAAGCCGACCTGCTTTGCGGCTTCCACGAAGGGGAAATACATGCCCGGCGATTCAACGTCTTCCACCACAGTCCGCCGGTGAGTCGAAAAGAACGAAGCCGGCAGCTCGCCGAACAATTTGATCTGCTCTGGCGTAAAGCCAGCAGAGGCTTCCACGTTCAGACCTTTGCTGTTTACGTCCGGCAAGAGCAGAAGCATGGCCAGGTCAGTTTTTTGCAGGCTGGCAATCGCGTTTAGCACGTCATTGAGCAGGCGCTGCAGTTCCAGGCTGCTGGAGAGACTGACGCTGAGCTCATGGAAGCGCTTGAGATCGGAGCGTTGTGAGTCCAATTCGTCGCGAAGGCGCGCCAAGTCCAGGCTCAGGTGGCCGGCCAGCATCTCCGCCGCGGACCACTTCTCGCGCGTCTGTCCGATGACCAGGACCAGAGTGACCAGAAGGGCCGACCAAAGCGCGTCAGCTATGTGAGGAACGGGAGAACGATAAAGATAGGAATAGGCATTCAGAGCAATGACGTTGAGCAATGCGGCGACAATGGCTGTCCGTATGCCGCCCAGTGCGGCTGAAATTGCGGCCGCAAGAACAAAGAAGACCCCGATTCCGGGATGAAGCCACGGCCACGTGGCGCCGGTAAGACGCCAGGCGGCAACAGGCAGCAAAAATGTAACTGCCCACGCAGCAATGCGCAGGCGCACCAAAGGGGAGGAACGCATTTCTTGCACTCCTGTTCCAAAACGTTCAGAACGTGGAGACAAAGCGGCATCGAAAGAATAGCATGTCAGGTTTGCGGGCTGCGCGGCACTTTGGGACTAGTACTATTTCGCGAGAAGGACAGGCAACCATGTCGGCTCAATCTCTAATTACATTCTTCTCAATACTTGTTTCGCTCCGCATCCGCAGCAAACCGCGCACACCATAAAAGAG
>WNFI01321402.1_pt1 | contig 12216 bp, 16 predicted proteins | sample 5400471 | NCBI WGS metagenome assembly WNFI01 (sample SAMN13153348, study PRJNA577476) | soil metagenome | isolation source: 100 cm saprolite on Douglas fir-dominated hillslope | place: USA:California | collected 2013-09-17 | reverse complement strand
ATGATGGAATTGACGATCGAAAGCACCTTGGCTGCCGCCTGGTAAGCACGTTGATATTGGGTCAAATTCGCCGCCTCCTCATCCAGAGAGACCCCGGAGAGCGAATTGCGCTGCGTCGTAAGCTGCGTAAGCATCGCCTGTTGCGCAGTGCTGTCAGTCGTCGCGCCTGCTGTAGCGGTGCCTATCTGCCCAAGGAGTGCGGCGAAGAAGCCCGCTGCCGTCTGGCCACCGACGATATTCGCGGTCGAGAGATGAGCCAGCGCCAGGGCGTTGCCGTTGCCCGCCGACCCCTCACCGGTTGCAGCAGCAGCAACCGCCTGCGGATTGGTCGTCGCCACCTGGATCGACGCGGCAGCACCACTTGCAGTCGATGTAAGACTAAACAGCGCCTGACCGGGATTTCCGCTTCCGTCGAGCCCCTGCGCATTTTGGAGGTTCATCTGAGTTCCAATGCCGTAAGCCAGATTGTCGAGCGCGGTTGCGAAGACCGGCAGATCCTGATCTCTCGCCTGCAGAACCCCGCCCAGCGTGCCGCCAGTGAGTCCAGCAGTCACATCCTGACCGCCCACTCCTGCAAAGATGTGCGTCGTTCCGGAGATCTGCGCCGTGCTCATCGCATAAGCCTGATTACCGCCGACCAGCAAGGCGCCGTTACTGGTCGTAAGAGTTATCCCATTCTGCTCTGTCGATATCTGATTCAATCCAACATATTGGGACAACTGCGTGATGGCCAACTGTCTCTGATCTTCCAGAACGCCAGCATCTTGACCAGGGCTGATGCTCGAGATCTGTTGATTCAGAGAAGCGATCGTCGCCGTAAGTGTATTCACCTTGCCAACAATGGTGCCGGCCTGCTGGTCGAGGCCAGAAGACACCTGCGCAAGCTGCTGAGCGGAAGAATTGAAGACAGAAGCCAGCGTGTTCGCAGTGGACAGCACATTCTGCCGCGTCGATGTATCGGAGGGATTACCTCCCAGCGCAGACAAAGCGCTGAAATAAGCGTCCATCGCAGAACCAAGCACCGTCGTGCTAGCCGACGCTGCCGTAGAACTTAACCCGAAGATGTTCTGTACCTGCTGCATGGCTGACTCAAGCGCACCGCTCTGAGCCTGTACCTGAGTCTGCTGTTGCACGCGCTGCTCAAGGACACGATCCCGTTGCGAGATAGCACTCTGCCCCGTGCTCACTCCCGTCCCACTTGTGGATCCGGTGATCGTAACGGCGTCAACCGGTCGCCAGTTCACGACCTCGCGCGTATAGCCTGGTGTGTTCTGATTGGAGACATTATTCGCCGTCACGTTCAGCGCTGCCTGATCTGCCATAAGCGCCTGCCGCGACATGTCCATCAATGAAGTCAGCGTACCCATTGGCTTCCCATGTTTCTGCTATGTAGACGGTTGAGTGTGTTGAGATTTTCTTCGCTATTCCGAAGCACGAGTTCGAGCACGCGTCTCTTCGCCACAATCGAGCCAATGCTGCTCTCCCCAAAGATGACATTGGATTGCGTCAGCACCTCCATCCGCTCTTCCAGGAGCACGAGCCTGTCCATATCGAGCCTGACGAGAGCCTCGAGCGTTTCGTCGAGCATGTCAGCGATAGCTTGATTGGGTGCCATCGTTAACCCAGCAGCGACTGAATCATCTTGTCCGCCACATCCGACGAAGATACGTTGTAGTTTCCGGATGCGATCGCCTGCTGCAAGGCCGCAACTTTGGCCGATCGCGTATCAGAGCCTTCCAGGGCCTGCGCCATAATGCCACTCGCAGCACTCAGCTCTGTCTGATCCGCGCGTTCGGCAGAGAGTATTGACGCTTCGCTCTTTGCCTCGCCGGCGGGTACATCCGCCGCGGCCGAGGGTTTTGCCGCAACTGTTGCAATTGAACTTAAGGCTTGCTGCAGGCTCCCGATTCCATTTGTGTAACTCATGTGTTCCTCCATCCACTTGAATCTATCGGCTCTTCTCCAACAAACTTTAGTACCCAGCCGTTTTATTTTCGGAATTCTTCTAATGCTCTCTTGTAACCTGCCGGACAACCTGTCTGGCAATACCAAACCCACCCCCCTTGGATATAGCTTTTGCAACCGCCTCCGTCCCAAAGGTGCTGATCGTGTCAGCAGCGCTATTGTCGTTCTCCTCACCGCTCCAGTCGTTCTGACCTGCTCGCATTGGCTTCAGCATCTCCTGCATCAGCATCGCTTCGAACTGTTGCGCAGCGTCTACCAGCTTGGAATCCTTCTGCTTCTCGGCACCGGTGGAAACCTGGCTGGAAAAATCAGGTGTAATCTTCATAGCACTTCAATCTCTGCTTCCAGAGCGCCGGCCGACTTCATAGCCTGAAGAATGGAGATGACGTCCCGAGCCGAAGCCCCAATTGTCTGCAGACTCCGAACGAGGTCATCTACCGTTGCTCCTTGTTTCAGCTCAATGCGATTTACCGGCTTATCCTGCGCATTGATTCGTGTCTGCTGCGTCACTTGAGTCGTCCCGGACGAAAACGCATTCGGTTGCGAGACCAGAAAATCGCCTACGACATTCACCGCCAGTCCGCCATGCAGGATAGACACAGGCTGTAAAACGACAGTTCCCCCTATGACGACCGTTCCCGTACGTTCATTAACGATTACCTTCGCTCGTGGATAAACGGGCACCTCAATCGACTCCACCCGTGCAAGAAGAGAAGGAATCTCCTCGCCATTTGCGACCGATAGATCAATTCGTCTGCTGTCGAGGACACGAGCCGCAGGTCGGCCTAGGTCATGGTTGATCGCCTGCGCCATAGCTTCTGCGCTGCGGAAGTCTGCATCATTCAGCAGCAGCGAGAATTGATTTCTACCCCCAAGATCCAGGGGAACACCGCGCTCCACCATAGCTCCAAAGGGAATTCGCGCCGTATTGGGATGGTTCAGCTGCTTTACATTCCCGTTCACGCTCACTGAATATCCACCAACAACTAGTGGGCCCTGCGCCTGGGCATAAATTTTTCCATCTGCTCCATAGAGAGGAGTCATCAGCAGGAGACCCCCCTCAAGACTCCTCGCATCCCCAGCCGAGGATGCCGTAATGTCCAGCTTCGTACCTGGACGGGCGAATGGTGGTAGCGTTGCCGACACAAATACCGCCGCGAGATTTTGTACGCGAATCGAAGATGCAGGGACGCTGACGCCCATGCGTAGTAATGTTGCCGCGAGTGTCTGTGTTGGAAAGCTAGTCTGCTGGCTGTCCCCTGTTCCTTGCAGTCCCACCACGATGCCATATCCAACCAGCTGATTGTCGCGAATGCCCTCAATTGAAGCAATATCCTTTATGCGCGCTTGATGTAACGCAGGAGCATCAGACGCCAAAACCACAGCACACCACCCTAGAAGTCCGGCAAGCACACATGCTCGACAGGTGAATTTTCCGCTGATAATGCGTCTCCCCGACAGCTCTCGTGTTCTCGATCTGTTCCACCTACCCTGCATTAGCTTCTCCCCTAAAAGATCAAAACGCGTTGTAGAAGCCTGACCAGGACATTCGGCCGGTGGGTGTAATCCGTGATGATTCCCTTCCCGCGCACCTCCAACTCCAAGCTGGAAATAGCAGTCGAAAGCACCTGATTCTGCTGTGAAATATCCTCAGGACGAACCAGACCACGCAGCATGATGGTCTGTGTTTGCTGGCTGAACTCTACCTCTCTTGCCGCTTCGATCACAAGCATCCCATTTGAAAGAACTTCAATGACCTGCCCTCCAAATGTTGTGCTGAGACTGGAGCTAGTTGCGCTTGTCCCCTGGGCGTTAAGGCCTGCTGAAGAGCTCTGATTGACTAAGTTCTGGAGCGCATTCCCCGCGTGAAGCACGCCGATGAGACTGGAAACCTGAGAACTCGCATTAGAGGCCCGAGAGTTCTTCACGGTGCCGTCTGTCGAGGCGGCAAGACTCTCCGAGACCACCACTGAAATAAGATCGTGTGGACGCATGGCACGCACATCTGTGGTCATTCTTGTTAGGCGGCCGCTGTCCGTCCAGATAGACCCAGGTGCGGCTTGCACATTGGAGCTATCCGCACGCACTCTTTCTAGATAAGAAGCGAGTGATGCCGAGGCTATATTGGGTTTCGGACCAAGCGCCTTTCGCTGCGCATCTGATTGAGCTTTCAGCGAAGAAACGGCAATCAGTAGAAGAAGTCCCACTACCACAACGATAGCGAAGCGCCCTATGTTTGCGTTGTCTGAAACAAGCCGGGCAGGCTTTACGGCCCTTTGTAACTTGCCGCTTGCAGCTCTGATCTTTAGCAATGAACTCACCTTCACTAGACTTCTCATCGACTCATCTCCACATCGGCTGGCCCGCGAACAATGCCAACGAACTGCTGTTCCACTTGCTGATCCGCCGAGTTGGCTCGTATGAGCCTCACATGCACGCTCCTGCCCAGGCTCCCGCTCTCCTCTGACACAGCGGCAACTTCGATTCGCAGATGGTCTTCCTGTCTCCAGAGCCGAACGATGTCACCTGCACGCACTACCGGAAACAGTTCGCGGGGGTCCCCTTGATGTGTTTGATCAAGTTGTCGATGAGTCCCCTTATCCAAAACCGCCTGACGGGCAAAGGCAGGCCGCTCCGGGTGGTCACAACTTGCAATCGTGACCCATCTCTGCCGCAGGACAGTATCCCACCTAACACTTGGAGTGCTGCTACAAACTGTCATTGCGGGCAGTGTCGTGGCCATTCCCATTCCGCTAAATTGTCCAATCAAACAGAACAGGGCCGCAATGGGCGAACGACAATTTCTACTCATAACGCCGCGCTCCTAACGAATCATGTTGTTGATCTGGGAATACATGTCGTCAGCCACATGTACCACCTTGGAATTGCTTTCATAGGCACGCTGGGCCAGTATCATCTGCACAAACTCTGCGACGACATCGACATTCGAATTTTCGAGATAGCCTTGCTGTAGCGTGCCTATCCCGCTGGTTCCACCAGGAGCGTCTGTGATGGCATTGCCGGAGGATGCAGTCTGTTCGAAGAGATTGCCCCCAACAGAGTTGAGCCCTCCTGGATTGGCGAAGGTAGCCAGCTGAATCGTGCCAAGCTGTGCTGCGTTCGTCTGCCCCGGAATCGTGGCGGACACGACTCCATACCGAGAGATTGTGATAGCGGTTGCATTGGAAGGGATCGTGATCGCCGGCAACACGGTGTCGCCCTCCGCTGTCACTATCGTTCCCTGATTGTTCATATGGAAGCTTCCAGCTCGGGTGTAGGCAATCGTCCCGTCAGGCTTCGATACCTGAAAGAAACCTGCACCCTGGATTGCGATATCGAGCGAGTTGCCGGTCTGGTTGAAGTCTCCCTGCGTCATGATCATCTCGGTCGCTGCCGATCTGGTTCCAAGACCTATCTGCAAGCCTGCCGATACCGTCTGTTGGCTCTGCGCCGAGCCCGGAGTAATCATGTTCTGGTAGATCATGTCTTCAAACTGCAACCTGCGCCGTCGAAATCCGGCTGTGGCAGAGTTGGCGAGGTTATTCGCCACCGTGTCCAGATTTGCCTGTTGTGCGCTCATTCCACTTGCAGCCGTATACAACGCTCGAATCATCTCAACTCCATCCTGGCAGAGCGCTCGACAAGGGCTCCGCGTGTTTGCTGTCAGACTCGCGGTAGTTCTTCAGCCGCGGTCTTGTCGAAATCGTTATTGAATACGCTGAGCGCCTTCTGCATCATCTCGGCTTGGCGCTGCACGAGAACCAGTTGCATCGTGCCATGTATTGCGTCCTCATTCGCTCCCTCAAGGGAGCCTTGCTCGATGGAGGCGTTTGCAGCAATTGGCTTTGCGTCACCTGCGGAAAAACGGTTCGTTCCTTCTGCTGTGAGCACTGACTTGTCTGAAAACTCGAATACGCCGACCTGGCCAACTATGACGCTGCCGTCGGCGGTTGAGACGGAGATGCTGCCGTCGGGGGCTACGTGGATAGTGCCGGTGGGGATGGTGATGGGTTGCTCGTTGACGTCGAGGACGGGCTCTCCCTGGCTGGTCTGGAGGACACCGGTGGAAGAGCGGGAGAAGGCTCCGTCTCTTGTGTAGGTGAGTCCGTTCTTCGTCTGCAGGGCGAAGAAACCCTGGCCCTGCAGGGCCAGGTCGAGCGGATTGCCGGTCGCTGCCAGTTGTCCTTGTCCGAGATCGAGCCGGCTTCCGCCGAGGACTCCGAAGCCGTTTACGGTCTGGCCGACTTGGGAGTCGGCTGGGGAGTCACGATCGAGGCCTCCGGCGAATAGGCCGCGGAAGTAGTCGCGTTGGGCTCGGAAGCCGTTCGTGCCAGCGTTCGCGACGTTGTTCGCTGCGGTGTCGAGCGCCTGCGTGCGCGCCATCAGACCCGTATATGCAGCGTAGAGACCGCTATCCATGCACTGGCTTATGCAGGTTTGTGGCCTAACAATTCGGTCTCGGGTTAGAAGACGCTAAGAAGCTGCTTTGTTCAAGGTTTCTGCGTGGAGGTCGATAGAGGCTGTAGACCACATTGACTACCGGAGGATGGGTTGCGAGCTCTAATTATTGATGATTCGGCGGTGATGAGGAAGGTGATCGAGAGGGCGCTACGACAGGCCGGCCTGGAGCTTTCCGAGGTGTTGCAAGCTTCGAACGGCGAGGAGGCCCTGCAGGCTCTTCGAGATGATGGGACGAATGCGAGCCCGGTTGGGTTGATCATCAGCGACATCAATATGCCGGTGATGGACGGGTTGCAGTTTCTGGAGGCTCGGCGGGACGAGAACCTGGCTCAGGGAGTTCCTGTCGTGATGATTACGACGGAGGGCAGCGAGCCGTTTGTGTTGCGCGCCATCGCCGCGGGCGCGCAGGGCTATATCTGCAAGCCGTTTACGGCGGATCAGGTGAAGGCTCGGGTGCTTCCGCTGCTGCAGGCGGCGTGATGACTGGACGTTGCTCGAGGACTGCTGCGAGGACAGATGGTTGCGACTGAAGCCGACAACGTGCGAGAGGAGCTGATAGTACGACTCGACTCGGCTGTCTCCGAGGTCTTCGAGATGGTGCTCGACCGAAGCTGCGCGCCGCTCGATGCCGAGGTCGACATCGACGAGCGAATCACGGCTCGGATTCGCTTTTCGGGCTCCATCACCGGCGAGTGCCTGGTCTATGCCAGCCAGACTGTCGCGCAGATCGCGGCGGAGGCGCTGCTCGGGACAGTGTCAGAGCCTTGCGATCCCATGGTGGATGACGCCATAGGAGAGCTATGCAACATGATTGCCGGTGGCTGGAAGAGCAAGCTGGAGTCCAGCCGGGCGGTCAGCCTGATCTCAGTTCCGGCGGTTACGCGGGATGCTGCTCTCGGCCTGGACGCTCGGTTCGGCACCACCTACAGCCGGTGCTACTCGTTTCAGGGCAATGTCTTTGGGGTCTCGCTCGCGTTTTAGATCACGACCTTAGTACCCCTCCCCCCCGGGGTATCTAAGACGGAAATTCCTTGTATTCAATGCCTTACGCAATTCGCGTTTCTACAAGATCGTCATTCTAAATGGGTTACGGGTAAAATCGTCTTTCTAAAAGGTTTATGGGTGTTAAAGGCGAAAGCCCCGGTTTGGCCGGGGCTTTCTTTGATCTATAGTTCAATTGTAGCGGATTGGGTGGAACTACTAGGCACGTGGATATTCTTTATTTTGTGAGAGTTAAGGTGCTTGGGGGCTTGACAATGGTTTTTGCTGGGGAAATCGGTGAAAAGAAAAAACCAGCCTTCGGCAGAGCGGGAGCGCCTACGGCGCGCTTGTTTTCGGCATGTCTGAAGAGGTGCGGAAAGTGGGGCGCAGCGAAAGAAGACGTACCTCAGCGGAGACCCAAAGCTAAAGCATTGGGCTACCAGCCGCAAGATAAAACAGGACTTATGGCACGGCTGAAGCCGTGCCCTTAAGCAAGACAGGATCTTTCAGTACTTTCTGAAGGCATGCCGTTCCGATCCCCTAGCCTGTGCAATGATTCGTCAGACACTAGTTAAAGCCCGATTTTGTTGCAGCTTGAGATGCAAAGGCTAAAGCCTTGGTTTACCGAAAGGCGACGGCAACAGCAACCACAAGGGCAAAGGCGAAATACAGGGATCTCTCCACTGCGGCGGCAAAGTGCGCCGCCTTCGGTCGAGATGACGTTTGTTATGGGGGTGGCTGGAGGAGAAGGCATTCGGGTCGCTTCGCTCCCCTCGAAAATGCGGGGATTCTTCGCTGCGCTCAGAATGACGACGTAAGACTAAACAACAGCAACCGCAGCAGCAACAGCAACCGCAGCAGCAACGGCAACCGCAGCAACAACGGCAACTGCAACTGCAACTGCAACTGCAAAGGCAAGAGCAACAGCTGGCTGGGAGACGGTATACGTTCCCACCTTAGGCGCATAAAGCCGCGCCGAAGATGGGGCACCCAAACGGTCTTTGGCTAGTTTAGAAAAGGCAACGGCAACGGCACAAGCAAGGACTCCGGCGCTAGCAAGGGCAACTGTGATTTCGAGCAAAGATAAAGCCAGGCCCCTTAGGAGGTCTGGCTTTGTCTTGCGAGTTTATTGGCTCGGTGACTGGCTTACCGGACTACGGACTGGAAGAGCGGCGAGGTGAGGAGGTTGGCGAACTGGCTGTCGGAGGAGGAGTAGGAGACGGTCAGGGTTCCCGAGTTGGAGTCGATGGTGGTGTCGTCCAGAGCCGACTTCTCGAGCGGGGTGCCGGAGGTCTTCTTCATGATGGATACGCCCTTCATGAGCGTAGCGGCGGTGGCGGCGGTGACGGTGTCGGACATGACAACTGCCATGTCGAACTTGACGCCGTTCTGGAAGTCCATGGTGTAGCGGGAGCTCTTCATGCGGTTGCGAACGGTGTCGTAGTCGGCCAGTTGAGCGGCGTCACCGAGGACTCCCTTCATCATGGTCTGGGTTCCCTTGGCGTCGAGCAGGCTCCAGACTGCCTTGGTGTCCACGGCGAGCATCTCGTTGACCATGTCGCCGTTGGAGAGGAAGTTGGAGGTGATGCCGTCGCGGGCGTCGAGGGCGGCTCTGACCGCGTCCTTATCGCCGAAGACCATCGTGGTCTGGTTGAGGAAGACGACGCTCATGCCGTTGGAGCCCATGGGGTAGATGCTGTTGTTGCGCAGAGTCTGCGGCTTGGTCTTCGACTTGGTGAAGCTGGCAAGGATGTCGCGGGTGTGGAACTGGCCCTGGGCGATGCCTACGATGTGGGTTCCGGTCCCGCCGTCCGCACGGAAGGCGGCGAAGGTGAGGACGTCAGCGTCCTGATCGACCTTGAGGCCGGAGGTCTTGAGGGCGGTCTCGAGGCGCTTGAGTTCAGGGGGGAGTACGCGGTCCTTGAGGCTCATGGCCGCCGGGGAGTTCTGCATGGCGCGATAGTCGACGACGATGAGCTGTTGAACGTCGCGGGGGATGGCTGCCTTGGCATCGCTCGAGAGCTGCGCCGCCGGACAAAAGACAGCAGAGAGAGCGAGACCGGCGAGGGGGAGGAACGATTTAGCGAGAATGCGCAATGGAATACTCCTTGGCCGCGGAATTTTGCGGCTCAACCCTTCTATTCTTCCGTGAAAGACGGTAATAGGCAAGTAACCTGCCTACTACTTTGGACGTAGGCAGGAGAGGAAGGTTGGTTGGTTGAATCCCGTTTGGATAATTGTTCGGCGGCGTGTCTCACGTAGAGAGGATGCTGAAAAAGTCTGATTGCGGCTACGGAGAGGAGGCCGGGGGCTGACAGGTGTCAAACGAATAGATATGGCGCCTCTGACAGGGGGTGCAGCGAGACCACAAGGCATCCCCAGGGGAGACCCAAAGCTGAAGGCATGGCGTAGCTCGATACAAGGACAAGAACAAAGACGAAATACAGGGATCTCTCCACTGCGCAACGGACGATAAGACCGTCCGTTGCTTCGGTCGAGATGACGTTTGTTTGGGGTGGGTGGGAGAGAGCATCCAGCCGCTACAGACGGTCATTTGGCGATCTGAGAGGGGAAGCCGGCCGCTGCGGTGGATCTCATGATGGCGGCGGGTGTGGTCTTCGCATCGTCGAATGCCACGACGAGCTCTTTCTTTTCGTAGTGGACGGCGACGCCGGTCACCCCTTGCTCTTTCATTAACGCTTTTTTGATGGTGACCGGGCAGGTCGGGCAAGTCATACCGGGAACGTCGAGCGTGACCGACCTGGGCGCAGCCCATGCAATAGAAGTGACCATCGCCATGACACATACAGCAGCACCGTGAAGTCGTTTCAAGAGAGCCCTCCTAAGAGCAACCAGTTTGAATTTGAATCAGTAGAAAAAACGAGCGAGGTAAGGAAAGACGAACGCCACAAGGGCAAGCAACGTTACGACCGTAAATACGATCTTGTGGAGTCTTCGAGAAGCCGGAGTCGAGCACCCCTCACCGGACTCGCAAGCGGGCGCGGCTCGAAAGATGCGCCGGCCGGCAAGGCCAAGGGCAACCAGAGTGAGTGCGAGAAAGAAGGGGCGGTATGGCTCCAGAGCAGAGAGACTGCCGATCCATGCGCCACTGAAGCCCAGCAGCACCAGGATGAGTGGACCGAGGCAGCACGTGGAGGCGAGAATCGCTGCGGCACCACCTAGAGCAAGCATCCCCGAACCGGTCTTTTGGTTTGCAGTCATAGCAGTCATACTTGCTCACCCGTGGACCCGGCAGCTTCCGCCAGTGCGTGCCGGATCAGTCCGATGGACGGTATTCCAGAACGATGGCCAGAGGCAAGGTACGTCCGGCAACCAAAGCCAAAGCCCACGGCGGTGCGAGCCCCTTCCTCGATGTCCAGGCCATTGACGCGAATCGTCGGAGAGCCCAGGAAGCCGATCTCCTGAGCCATGGCGGCGTCACGGACTTCAACCTCTTCCACGACGGCGGAGACGTGTTCTTCGCTTACAGCCTTCCGAACCTGTGCGACGGCTGACTCATAGTTGGGACACCCCTTGAAGTACAGCACCTCAACCTTCATTTCAACTCCTTCCCGACATGCCCCGGTTTCAAACTGTCAAGGACAGGGCACTCCGTCGTGCAGGCTTCAACCAGAGCCGCACTGCATAGCCTCTGAGCCTTCGTCAATTGCGATTCCAGACGCCGCAGCTCCGATATCTTTTCCTTCACCTGAGCGATCTTTCCCGCGACCAAATCCCTTACGTGAGAGCAGCTGCCTTTATCACTGTTCTCGATCAGCAACAACTCGCGGATCTCCTGAAGGGTGAAGCCAAGATTCTGCGCTTGACCGATGAACAAGAGTCGCTCGACCTCCTGCTGCTCGTAGACCCTGTAACCTCCGGAGGTCCGCCGAGGCTTTGGAATCAGAGCTTCTCTCTCGTAAAAGCGAATGGTGTCGATGGTTAGACCCGTACGCTGCGCGACTTGGCCAATCTGAAGAACCAAAATATCCCTTTCAGAACTCCCTCACATAGAGAGCATAGGGTATGGACTCTACTCCAGAGTCAAGACGTTCAGAGGAACTTCCTGGCAGTGCGAGCGCAGCGTGTGCGGTGAGCACGGACTCAAAGGGTGACCCAGGACAGGGGCTGCTCCAAGCGGCGCTCGAGGACTTTGAGATCCGGGTCGAAGTTGGGGATCTGGCGGACCCATTCGGCGCCAGGCTCGTAGCTGTCCTGAGGTATGAGGCCGATGAGTTCGCCGTCTTCGATGGAGGCGCCGTGGCGGTGGGCGAGTTCGAGGACGCGGGCGTAGACCTTGGGCATCGGGGTGGCGCGGTGGTCGGTGATGTTCATGCTGACCTGGGCGCGGCCATTGGCCAGGACACCGAGGGCTTTGACGCCGTGCAGACCACCGTTGGAGGCGCGGATGTCGCGGGCGATGGCGCGGGCGGCGGTGATGTCCGGCTGCTTCAGATGCACGTTATAGGCGATGAGGAAGCTGCGGGCTCCGACGGCGCTGGCTCCGGCGGTCTCGTGGAGTTCGGGGCCGCCGATGTCGGGGCGGCGGGCGGCGTCGCGGCGAGCAGCGTCGCGGAGGCCTTCAAACTGGCCCTTGCGAACGTCTTCAAGCTGGACGCGGTCGGGGCGTGCAGCGGCGGCTCCGTAGAAGTAGACGGGGACGCCGTAGGTGCGCCAGATGAGGAGGCCGGCCTGGCGGGCGAGGACGGCACACTCCGCGAGGGAGATCCCACTGACGGGAATGAAGGGGACGACGTCGGCGGCTCCGATGCGGGGGTGAACGCCGTTCTGCCGGGTGAGGTCGATGAG
>WNFI01061609.1_pt2 | contig 12216 bp, 12 predicted proteins | sample 5400471 | NCBI WGS metagenome assembly WNFI01 (sample SAMN13153348, study PRJNA577476) | soil metagenome | isolation source: 100 cm saprolite on Douglas fir-dominated hillslope | place: USA:California | collected 2013-09-17 | reverse complement strand
GTTCATGCTAGTTGTATTGGCGCCGCGGCGGCCGATTCGGGGCTTCTCGCGGTTCCGGTTGACGCGGCTTTTCCGCAAAGTAGCCGCGCTCTTCACTGCGTCCAATGCGGCGGTGCGCCCACAATCCTTCGAGAATCATCTCGGCGGCACCGGACACGGCTCCGGCATCCTTGCGATCTGTGACGCCCAGGCGGCCGATGTGCTCCAGCAAGCCTTGGATTTTGGAGAGCTGCTGGAAACGCTCCGCAGTGGTGGCCAGTTCGGGGAGCTTCAGCTCGCCGCCTAACTCGAACCACTGAATCACGGGTTGAAAATTCACTTCGGGAAAGTGCTTGCTGAAGACGCGGCCCACCGCGGTGCGAATCAGCTCGCGCGCGATGGTGTCCGCACCCTTCAACTCGCCTTCGTATTCGAGCTCGAGCTTGCCGGTGATGGCAGGGAGGGCAGCATAAATATCGGCCACTCGCGCGACGGAATTCTTTTCGCCGACGCGGGTTGCGCGCTGCTCGGCATTGCTGACGACGCTTTCCAGTGTGGTGATTGGCAGCCGCTGGCTCACGCCCGAGCGGCGGTCCACGCGCTTGTCCTCACGCGCCTGGAAGGCTATTTCCTCGACAACCTCGCGCAAGTAAGCGGGGACGTCAATTTTTCGCCCGGAGTCGCGCCCGACCCAGGCTTCCTGTTGCGTGATGGTCATCCCTTCTTCCAGGGTCGACGGATAGTGCGTGCGAATTTCCGCGCCGATGCGGTCCTTTAGCGGAGTAATGATTTTTCCGCGGGCGGTGTAGTCTTCCGGGTTCGCGGTAAACACGAGAAGCACGTCGAGCGGAAGACGCAGGGGATAGCCTTTAATCTGAATGTCGCCTTCCTGCATGATGTTGAAGAGGCCGACTTGGATTTTTCCGGCGAGGTCGGGGAGCTCGTTGATGGCAAAAATGCCGCGATTGGCGCGCGGCAGCAGGCCGTAATGTATGGTCAACTCGTCGGAAAGATCGCGGCCGCCGCGGGCTGCGCGAATGGGATCAACGTCGCCGATGATGTCGGCGATGGTGACGTCGGGAGTGGCTAGCTTCTCCACGAAGCGCTGGTCGCGGGGCATCCAGGCAATGGGCGTGTTGTCGCCCTGATCGGCGATCTTCTCGCGGCAGGCGCGGCAGATTGGCCGCAGAGGGTCATCGTTAATCTCACAGCCGGCCACGACAGGGACTTCGGCGTCCAGCAATTGCACGAGGCCGCGCAGGATGCGGCTCTTCGCCTGCCCGCGCAAACCCAAGAGGATGAAGTTGTGACGCGAAAGGAGCGCGTTAACGATCTGCGGCACGACGGTATCTTCGTATCCGTGGACTCCAGGGAACAGCGTCTCGTCCTTTTCGATGGAGCGCAGCAAATTGCGTCGGATTTCGTTCTTCACGGAGAGCGAAGCGGTGCGCGCATCATAATCGGGAATACTGCGCAACTCGCCGATGGTCTGCGGCCTGTTGTGCGCGGTTCTGCCGGACGTCGTTGTACTTCCAGTCATAGGGCCCCATTCTGCGCGGAACATCACACCGCGCATGAAATCTAGTTGACTCCGCTCCCGCCCGCTTTCGCGCGCGCCTTCCCCTGCTTCTGTAGATGCGGCGCCCACTCCCGAAGGTAGCCTACCAGCCGTTGCTGGCGGTCAGCTTCCGAGCGCAACTCCAAAATCTGCTGCTTGCACATTGGGTCGAGGGGCAGCGCGCTCGCGACTACAAAGGAAGGGTATTCCGCCGCTTGGCCTTCGATGTTTCTGGGATAGTCCTGAAAGATCAGAGTGTGGCAGACCTCGAATAGCTGCATCAGCTCCTGCTGCGTGCGAGGGTCGGTGTTGTGCTCGCGGTCATCCAGGAAGTCCACGTCCCCTTCCAAGAGCTCGTCATTGGCGTAAGCGTCGGCGTTCACCAACTCCGTAATGCGAAACGGCGAGCGCCCGACAGTAATGATGTCCATGCGACCGTCGTTGTAACGCTTCACGACCTCGGTGACTTCCGCGGTGCAGCCCACGCGGACAATGCCTTTCGGCAGACCCAGCAGGACGCCGAACTCACACTTCTGCTCGAGGCAACGCTGTACCATTTGCCGGTAGCGCGGCTCGAATATGTGCAAGGGGAGAATTGCGCCGGGAAGAAGAACGACGTTCAACGGGAAAAGCGAAATCCGTTCAGGCCCCATGAAACCCATAGCTGATAATACCAGACCTTGGCGGGAGGTCGCTTGCTGTCATCGCCAGTCAAGACGCAGAGGAAAAGCCGCAGGGCTCCGCGGACTCCGCCCTGCGCTACAGGTGACTCAGGGTAACGTAGAAGTCTGCAGGCACGAGACACCGAAAGGCATTTCCGCTGCAAAGGGCGGCGTTGTGAGCTTATGCGATCTCGGAGAGCAAGCCTTCCATCTCTGAGCGGGCGTGCTGGTCGCCTTTCTTGTCCGCCGCCGCAATCCCGGAAGACAAGACCTTGCGCGCTTCCTCGCCGCGCGATTCGCGCACGAGCAATTGCGCGTACATGAGGTAAGCGGGCACGTACTCGGCGTTGCGCTGAAGTAAAGCGCGAAAGTGTTCGTCCGCGGCGCCGGGATCGCCGCTGTTCATGCACTCCATGGCCAAGCCGTAGCGGGAAAATGGGTCGTCTGGCTTTGTGGCCACGAACTCTTCGAGCATCTGCCTACGGCTTTTCTTTTGTTCGCTCATGTGGTGTTTCGTATTATACCGTTGCCGCTCGTCCTTCCAAATTTTGGCAAACAGGATGGCTATGAAAGCCAGGAAATCACAAGAGAAATCGGACTCTCACGCCGCCGGAAAACCAGTTAGCGCGTCTCGCTCGGAAATGGCCGAGGTTGTCCTGCCGGCGCAGACGAATCCGCTGGGGAAGTTGCTCGGCGGGCACGTGATGCACCTGGTCGATATTGCGGCGGCGATGGCGGCGCATCGCCATTCGAACAGCTATGTGGTTACGGCTTCGGTGGATTACATCGATTTCCGGAATCCGGTGAGCCTTGGCGAAATCGTGATGCTGAAGTCGCAGGTGAACCGCGTGTTCCATACGTCGATGGAGGTCGGCGTGGAAGTCTATTCGGAGAATGTGCTGACTGGCGAACGCAAGCACACGACTTCTGCCTACGTGACGTTTGTGGCCATCGACGAAAACACGCGCCAGCCCAAGGCTGTGCGCCCGCTTATCGTGAAAACGGCGGAAGAAAAGCGGCGCTACGAGGAAGCCGCCGAGCGCCGAAAAATGCGTCTGGCGTTGCGCTACAGAGCGGACAACCGGACTTCTAGCTGACTCCGCCGACCCACATCGGCTGGCTGGTCGGCTGCGGACTCCCACCAATTGGTTCCTCGGTAATCGCCAGCGCTTGCGTGTCTGACATAGTGTCCGGCGGATTCTCGACCATGGCTGAGAACTTTCCGTTGGCGTCGGGCCAAAATGTCATCGCGGGCATGGGCTTGGCGCCGGGCTTTTTCGGTATGAGCCACAATTGCAGCACCCGCTTGTCGCCCGGGTTGGGTACCTTCCACCCGCGCACCACGAGTCCCATTTCTGGATGCCACATGGCCTCCAGCTGCGGCATCTTCGGATCCTTGGGTGGCAGCATGATCTTCTTTGATTTCGGATCGCTCCAAATCATTGCTTCATGCGCTTGAAGCTTCGCGGTGAGAAGCTCCTGCTCCAACTTCTGGCGCTCCGCTCGCTGGGCTTCAGCTTGCTGCTGCAGATTCGCAACCGCGCGGCGCAACTGCTGTTCGTTCCATGCGGAGTACACCGAAAACACGAGCAGTGCCGCGACTCCGGCCCACAACCACCAGGGAATGGATGCTCCGCGAACCGACTCCTGCCACGCCACTTCCGAGCGGACCGTTTGCAGCAAGCGGCCCTTCAGCATGTCCGATGGCTCCGCGTTTGGCGCAAGGTAGGCGAGTTGACTTACGAGCCAGCGCGCCTCTTCCAACGCTTTCGCGCACTCGGCGCAGCCAGTCGCGAGGTGCGCTTCGATTAGAGCGCGGTCAGCGGCGTCAAGCGAGCCCATCGCGTAGGCTTCGATCAGCTCCTGGAATTGGTCGTGGATGTTCACGATGTTGCCTGCAAACTTTCCTTCAAACGCAGCAATGCGCTGCGAATCCAGCTTTTCACGGTGCCCAATGGCTCATGCAACGAAGCAGCAATCTCGGAATGGCTTAAGCCTTCAAAGTAGGCGAGCTCGATGGCTTTCTTTTGGGCGGCGGGCAGCGAACCGATTAGCGAGCGCACCCGTTCGGCGCGGCGTTTTTCGTCCAGCGCCTTCTCGTATTCCGGGGCCGCAGCCGCAATTTGCGGGAATTCTTCCGTTTGCTCTTCGCGGCGGCGCTGCCGCTCGCTCTTCAATCGCAATTGGTCCAGCGCGCGGTTGCGCGCGAGCGTCAGCAGCCAGGGCACAAAGGGCCGGCTCGCGTCATAACGGGCGGAGTTCCGCCACAACTGCAGGAAAACGTCCTGCACTACTTCTTCCGCCGTGGACGCCTGCCGCAATATGCGCAGCACCAGCGAATACACAATGCGCGAGTGCCGCTCGTACAGTTCTTCGAAAGCGCCCACGTCCCTGCGAAGAAGCTGCAGCATCAGCGTCGCGTCTGGCGACACTTCGTCGTTGCCCTTGGGTGAGAAAACCGCCAGGAACACGTTTACGCTTCTTCGTCTCCTGCCAAACTATACGTGAAATTCAAGCAACCGGATGTGCCAGGACGCAGCAGCAAAGGCGCCCGCGAAAGTCCGCAGCCGCTACACGTGCCGGACGGGGCCGTGTTATGCGGATCTGCGCTGCTTTGTAAGCGCGCCAGCCGTTGCGATGCCGAGCTCCACGCAATTTCCGATTGCCGGCCCCCGTAGGTAGTTGCCGACGAAAAACAGCCCTGGCAGGTCGGCGCGTAACCTCTCGAGCGCCATCAGTCGGTCGTTGTGACCGATGTTGTATTGCGGCAGCGCTCTCCTGTACACCTGCACATGCGAAAATACCGGCGCAGCATGAATCTGCAGCACCGGCGCAACCTCGCCGTGGACCAGTTCAGCCAAATCCGCGGGGGACAGTGCGGTTGCGCCAGGATCCGTCGCTCCCCCAACAAAGCTGGTGAGCAGCGCATGCCCTGCCGGTGCTCGTCCCGGGAACAGCGACGAGTTCCAAACCGACCCCAACACGCGCAACGCGCTCGATCGCGGCGCCAAGAACCCAAACCCGTTTAGCGAATGCCCAATGTCTTCCCGCCGGTAGCCGAGCGATACGACAGCCACTGGCGCGTATTCCATCCCTCCCAACACTGGCTCGAAGGCGGGATTCACATCGCGCAGCAAAGTGCCTGCCACATCGGCCGGCGTGGCCAACACCAGACGTTCCGTGACAATCACTTCTTCTCTGCGTGCAACGTGCACCTGGAACTTGACTGCCCCTGCGTCGCGGTGAACGCCAATTCCAACCACTTCCGCGCCCAACCGCAGGCGCGAACCAACTTTCGCCGCAAGCGCCTGTACTAGCGTTTCGTTGCCATTACGAAAGCTCAGTAGGGTTGGTCGCTCACGCGGCGCTTTACGTGACTTCGCCGCGCGCATCATTCCGCGAATTACGCTGCCCGCAGATTTCTCCGCCTGATACAACTGCGGAAATGCCGCGCGCAGACTTAGCCGCTCTGGATCGCCCGCGTAAATCCCCGAAACGAAAGGGCCCACCAGCCTGTCCAGTAGCTGCTCGCCAAACTTTCTGCGCACAAAGGCCGCAACGGATTCATCCTCCTCCGGAGCCGAGGTGGTTCCGAATGCGTCGCGCGCGATTTTCCATTTAGTGCGCGCCGACAACAAGGAGGAAGTCAGCATGGAAGCGGGGTTGAGCGGCACTGCTCGCAGCGCGCCGTTGATCAGCACGTATCGCGGTGCATTGGCCGGCGCTTGCAAAAGCTGATCCGCGATCTCCAGGTCCGCGGAGAGATCGCGCAGCGCCGCGGTCCCGCTAAAGCTCTGAGGTCCCAGCTCCAGCCCGGCGCCCACCACGATCGCTGGAGCCGAGGAGGTCATGCCGCGGAACGCCTAAACATGTCAGAGTGTTTTCGAGAACAGCGGCTTGGCCACCAACTGCTGCTTTTCCAGGTAGGGATCAAATACCATCGCCAAATTCCGAATGAAGATTCGCCCCAGCCAGGTGGCCCGAATCTCGCCTGCTTCGAGCAAAACCAACCCGTCCTCGCGCGAAGGTTCGAGCCGCGCAAGCTCGTCTGCAAAATAGCGATCGAAATCTATTCCGAAGTCGCGCGCAATTTCGTCCTTTAGTACCAACGTGTGGCAAAGCAGCCGGCTAATTACGGCCCGCCGCAGGCGGTCATCTTGGGAGAGGCGGTACCCGCGCATGGTGGCGATACCGCGCTCTGCGACGGCCTTCTCCCAAGCAGCCAGCTCTCGATGATTCTGCGCGTAGGCGTTCTGAATCCCGCTGATCGCGGTGACGCCCATGCCGTACAAATCGGCGCCGGCTTTTGTGGTGTATCCCTGAAAATTCCGGTGGAGTGTGCGCTTCTGCTGCGAAATCGCCAGTTCATCGCCCGGCTTCGCGAAGTGATCCATGCCGATGTACAAATAGCCGGCTTCGAGGAACTTCAGCAGGCCGGTTCGAAAAATCTCGAACTTTTGCATGCCTTCCGGAAGATGTGCCGCAAAGGAGCCCTGCTGCTTTTTCAGCCACGGGACGTGCGCGTAGCTGAACAGCGCGACGCGATCCGGGGCCAATTCCAAAATTTGGTCGACCGTATGCGCGAATCGCTCTGGGGTCTGATACGGCAGCCCGTAAATCAAATCCACGTTGATGCTGTCGAAGCCGAGCTCGCGCGCGGCAAACAACAAGTCGCGCGTCGATTCGAAAGGCTGAATGCGGTGGATGGCTTTCTGCACTTCGGCATGGAAATCCTGAATTCCCATGCTCAGGCGGTTGAATCCCAGCCGCCGCAGAGTTTCCAGGTGTTCCCGCGAAGTCACGCGCGGGTCTACTTCAATGCCGATTTCCGCGTCCGCCGCAAATGTAAACCCCGCGCGCGCCGCTCCGAATAAGTCTTCGATCTGGTCTGGGGTTAAATAGGTCGGAGTCCCGCCGCCCCAATGAAACTGCACCACCTCGCGTTGCTTCGAAATGCTTCGGCTGACCCGCTCCATTTCCTGCTTCAACACGCCCAGGTACGGCGGCGCCACGCGCTTATCCTTCTGGATAATCACGTTGCAGGCGCAGAACAGGCACAAGCTCTCGCAAAACGGAATGTGCATATAGAGCGAGACAGGGCTCCGGGCGCGTTCCGCCTCTTCATGCACGCGTTCTAAGTCATCCGGGCCGAAGGAATCATTCCACACCGGCGCGGTCGGATAGCTGGTGTAGCGCGGCCCCGGCCGATTGTAGCGCGCTAAAAATTCTTCGCCGACGCGCAACTCCTCGCGCATCTGCTGCAAAGATGGATTCGCCACGGTCACCGCTCAGCCTCAACGTTCAACGCGACGGTACCGCAGCCGGCGTCTCGCTCGCAAATCGCGCCTGCTGCCCCGTCTCGATAAAAATCTTCGCGCTGTCCACGGGAGTGTGCTGCAAAATCCCGTGGCCCAAATTCAAAATGTGTCCCGCGCCGCTTAGCGCCGCAACAGTTTCCTGCGTCACGCGGCGTATCGTTGCTTCGGGAGCGAATAACACTGCCGGATCGACATTTCCCTGCAGCGCGATTTTCGGGCCCAGCGTCTTTCGCAGCTCCCGCAAATCCACACGCCAATCGACGCTCAAGACGTCCGCGCCTGAATCCGCCGCCGCTAGGAGCAAATGGTTCGAGGCCTTGGTGTAATAAATCACCGGCACGCTTTTCCCCAAACCCGACACAATTTCCTGCACAGCGGGCAGCGCAAAATCCAGATAATCGCGCAGATTTAGTTCTCCGCACCAAGTGTCAAACAACTGTACGGCCGCGGCGCCCGCCTGAATCTGCGCCTGCAAATAGGAAATCGTTGCTTGCGCGATGCGCGCCAGCAATTCGCGAAATGCCCGCGGCTCCGCGTACATGAAACTTTTGATCGTGGCGAAGCCTTCCTTGGTTCGTCCCTCGACCATGTAACTCGCCAGGGTCCACGGTGCGGCCGCGAAGCCCAACACCGGAACGGCCGGCCCCACTTCGCGAACCAGGCGCCGGATGGCCTCCATCAAGAATCCCGTTTCGCTCTCCGGGTCAAAATTCTTTAGCTTTCGGACGTCGTTCTCGCTTCGCACCGGCTCCGGCAAATTTGGCCCGGCATCGCCAAGCTCCAGTTTCACCCCCATCGCCTCGGCTACAATCAAAATGTCGGAGAAAACAATCACGGCGTCAACGCCCAGCGCTCGCAAAGGCTGTAACGAAACTTCCACTGCCAGGTCCGGCGTCTTGCAGACCTCCAGGAAGGCATGCTTCGCCCGAATCGCGCGGTACTCTGGCAAATAGCGCCCAGCTTGGCGCATCATCCAGACCGGCACCCGTGGCACCGCTTCTCCACGGCAAGCTCGCTCAAAGAGCTCCTTCCGGTTCAAACTACGATTGGTTTGCTCGCTCATAGGCTCGCATGGGAAAAGTTACCGGTTAGCTTTAGATTAGCCAATCGCAGTACCCTGCCGAGAAGCATAACAAATTCCCGGCTCTGCTGCGGTTACAGCGGCCTGCTTCACTGGATTGCGTAGATTCCCGGGACGTTCTGGTTTGTTATTGGCATCTTTTTCCAGCAAAGGTGCGATGGACGGCAGCAATCTAGTTTAGAATTGCCGCGTGGGAATGTTGCGAAGGATCTCGCGCTGGATTGGAACGGAAAACACTATGACGCATGTGAATGCGGGGCAGACTGCGCCCGGATTTTCGCTAAAGGGGCTGGACGAGAAGAGTTATTCGCTGGAGGCGCTGCTGGACAAGGGTCCGGTGGTGGCGGCGTTCTTCAAGAATTCGTGCCCGGTGTGCCAGTTTACGTTTCCCTTTCTGCAGCGGCTTTATCAACGGTATGGCGGCGACAACGTCACTTTTTTAGGCATTGCGCAGGACGATGCCAAGGCGACAGCGGGTTTCGCGCGGGAATACGGAACCACGTTTCCGATGGTCTTGGATGAGGAGGAGAAAGGCTACCCTGCCTCGAACTCTTATGGGCTGACCAGTGTGCCTACGATTTTCCTCATCGATACGGATGGAACAGTGCGCGTGGCCAGCATGGGTTTTGTGAAGGCCGATCTGGAGCGGATCGCGACGGAACTGGCGGAGCGGCGAAAAATTGCGCCCTCGCCGCTGTTTCGGCCGAACGAGTCGGTCCCGGCGAACAAACCTGGTTGAGGATCGAGGAATTAGGTCCGGTCGGACCTAAGGCGAGGAGAGACAACTAGGTGCGTCAGCCTGAAGGCCGCCGCTACGTTTCGCTTTCTAGCAAGTCTCTCTTGTGTTTTGGCGGGCGTTTGCGTTTGTCGGGGATGACGCGCGTCGCGGAAGGCGCTATGCCGGAGGTTCGAGCGCGGCGGCGGGCTTCCTTCCCTGCTTCGAATAGCTTTTTCTTGCGTTTCTTCACGACGCGGGCTCTCTAGGTGATTTCTCTCATGCCGGGTATTGCACGGTCAACCGGAGTCTGATTTTGGAAAGGTGATGAAAGCAAGCCTCCCATGCAGTCAAAATGGCTGTGGGCGGAATCGAATCTACGCTGGGTGTGCATTGAAGTTTGGTATCGACTGAAATGCGAAGACTTCCAGTCCTTTTGATCTTCAGCTTGCCGATCCTCGGCTTTGCGGTAAAGGCGCAGAGTAACGTGGGCGAGCTGCGACTGAAGGTGATCGATCCTTCGGGCTCCGGCGTGAAGAGTTCGATAGAGCTGGTTTGTGAGGCGAACCAGTTCCGCCAAATCTATGTGACGGATACCTCGGGCCTTGCCACGGCAAGGCGGCTGCCGTTCGGCGTCTATCAGATCGATGTGCAGCAACCGGGCTTCGCGGCGTTTCACGAAGCTATGGAGATTCGCTCCGCAGTGCCGGAGGAATTCCGAATCTCGCTGAGCCTTGCGTCCGTGAACACTTCCGTGACGGTGAAAGACACTGAGACTCTGGTGGATCCGCACCGTACCGGAAGCGTATATCGCATTGGCTCGGAAACGCTCGAGACGAGGCCTACTGCCCTGCCAGGACGGTCGGTGGTCGACCTGGTGAATGCGCAGCCGGGTTGGCTTTATGAAGGAAACGCCGTTTTGCATCCGCGCGGCTCTGAATATCACACGCAATTTGTGGTGGACGGTGTGCCGCTGACGGACAACCGCTCGCCGAGCTTCGGGACCGAGATCGAGGCGGACGATGTGCAGTCGCTGAGCATCTATACGGCGAACATTCCCGCAGAATATGGCAGGAAACTAGGCGGAGTGATCGAGGTGGTGACGGCGAAAGATCCGCGACTGGGCTTTCATGGCAAAGCAGTGCTGGCAGGCGGCAGCTTCGCTACGGGCAGCGCCTATCTGCTAGGGCAGTACGCGAGGCGGAAGGATGCGCTGAGCTTTACAGTGGACGGCGCACAAACGGATCGATTCTTGAATTCGCCCGTGGTCCAGAATTACTCGAACCAGGCAACCACCGGCGACTTCTCGATGCGCTATGAGCGGGACTTCAGCGAGAGCGACCGGCTGGGGCTGGTTGTGCGGCATGGACTTTCGAGATTTGAAGTGCCGAACGAACAGCTGCAGCAAGCCGCGGGGCAGCGACAAGATCGCGCCAATATGGAGACGATGGGGATTCTATCGTATCAGCACATTTTTACTCCGAATGTGCTCGGCGATCTGCGGTTGATGGTGCGGGACGACTCGGACACGCTCACGTCAAATCCGCTTTCGACTCCTATTATCGCGTTCCAGGATCGCGGCTTCCGCGAAGAATATTTTAAGGGCAGCGTGTCCGCGCATCATGGCAAGCACGAATGGAAGGCTGGCGTCGAGGCGGATTTCACTGCGATACATGAAGGACCACTATCAGTTGCTGGTAAACCAGAACGCGGTGAGCCCGCGCTTGGGCCTCGCGAGATACGTTCCCGCAGCGGACTTGGTGCTGCACACGTCGTACGACCGCGTGTTTCAGACGCCGGCCTTCGAAAATATTTTGTTGTCCAGCTCGCCGGCAGTGGTGGCGCTCAACCCGAACGTGCTGCGGCTTCCGGTGCAACCTTCACGGGGAAACTACTATGAGGCGGGATTGACCAAGGGATTTGCGGGGCGCGTAAAGCTCGACGTCAATTACTTCCGCCGCAATGCGGGGAATTTTGCGGACGACGATCAATTGCTCAACACGGGTGTCAGCTTTCCGATCGCGTTTCGCAAATCATCGATCTATGGCGCGGAGGCGAAGCTGGAGATTCCGCATCTCGGAAATCTCAGCGGGTTCGTCAGCTATTCTTACATGGTCGGGTCAACCTATTTGCCCGTCACGGGAGGCCTCTTTCTTGGGGACGATGCCGCGAATGCACTGAGCAAGGCAGGAGGGCGGTTTTGGGATACGCAGGATCAGCGCAACACGGCGCGGACGCGTTTTCGATACTTGTTCCTACCGCGACTGTGGGCGGCAATTGGCGGGGAATATGGGAGCGGACTGCCCGTGGCGTTCCAGGGATCCGAACAACAAGCGGCAGCGCAATACGGCGCACAGATCGTGGAGCGGGTCAATTTCTTGCGGAACCGGGTGAGGCCATCATTTTCGCTGGATGCGTCCGTGGGAGCAGAGGTCTGGAAGCATGACTCGGTTCAGGTTCGGCTACAGGCGGACGCGGCCAACCTGAATAATCGGCTCAACGTAATTGATTTTGCCGGTTTGTTCTCCGGGAACGCCGTTGCGCCTCCCCGGTCGTTTAGCGTCCGGCTGGAAACTTCCTTCTAACTAGCTTTGGCCTTCACAGAATTCTTACGAACATCTCACCACTTAATAAGGGTCAGGACATTATGATTTTGGGTCGAGACAGACGCTTTCGGAGGACAGGGCGTGGCAGATCTAGGTTTTGTGCTTGCGACATTGGTTTTCTTCGCCGCCGCGATTGTCTACCTTCGCGGATGCGAGAGGCTCAGGTAACGGACGCCTATGTTTGAGAACGTTCTACTGATCATCGTCTGCGTCCTGCTGCTGGGCTACCTGCTTACGGCTTTGCTCAAGCCCGAGAAGTTCTGACATGACTGCAAACGGCTGGCTGCAAATCGGATT
>WNFI01019352.1_pt1 | contig 12217 bp, 12 predicted proteins | sample 5400471 | NCBI WGS metagenome assembly WNFI01 (sample SAMN13153348, study PRJNA577476) | soil metagenome | isolation source: 100 cm saprolite on Douglas fir-dominated hillslope | place: USA:California | collected 2013-09-17 | reverse complement strand
AAACACATGACGGAAGAAGAATTGATTGCCTATCGCGAAGGAATCACCGAACAGCGACTGCCAATCTCCGAGCATCTGGCGGCTTGCAAAGAGTGTCGCGCCGAGCTGGAGCGAATCGAAGCAGTGCTCGCAGCGCTGGACAGCCTGCCGGTGCCGGATCCTGGCGCTGACTACGGGCGGCAGGTGTGGAAGGAAATTGCACCGCGGCTGGCAGAGAAACCGCGGCGGTGGTGGCAGGCATGGCTGGAACCAAGACGGCTCGCGGCGGCGGGCGCGGTCCTGGCACTGATTGTCGGGGCGTTCGTTGCTGGGCGTGTCACAAACCGAAGCAACCCCAGTGATAACACCGCCAGCAAGGAACAGGTGCGAGAACGCATTCTGGTAGTTGCCGTTGGCGATCACCTGGGCCACTCCGAAAGAATGCTTGTGGAGCTTTCGAACGCGGCCCCCAACGATCCGAAGCAGAGAGAAGTAAACATCTCCGCCGAGCAGCGGCGCGCTGAAGATTTGCTGCAAGAAAATCGCTTGTACCGGCAGACCGCTCTGCAAGAAGGCGACGCGGGCCTCGCCAGCGTGCTTGACGAACTCGAGCGCGTGCTTCTCGATGTGGCTCACAGCCCCGATCAGGTGACGCCGGCACAGCTCGAAGCTATCCAGAAGAAGATCGAGGCGCGCGGAATTCTGTTCAAAGTTCGAGTGGTCAACAAGGAATTGCAACAACGGCAGGAGGCCAGTGAGCCCGCGCCGGCAAAAAACGATTCAAAAAAGGGAGAGAGGAACAAAGTATGACCATCGGCAATCCATTTCGAAAGACAGGCATGGCCTGGATCGCAACTGCGGCCCTGATGCTGGCGCCGGCTGCTACCCGCGCGCGTGCGCTCAAGGCCATCCCGGCCCCGTCTACAGACTCGCTGCGGGATCCGCGAGAGGCCCAGGACAAGGAACAGGAACGCCGCGAACGCGAGCAGGAAGCCAGGGAACGTGAAGACGAAAAGCGCGAGCGGGAGCAGGAAGCACGCGACCGCGCTCAGGAAAAGGCCGAACAGCTTCAGGAATTGTACGACGACGGCCGCGAAGATTTGGATGAGGACCGCTACGACCAGGCGGCAGTCAAGTTCAAGCAACTGGCAGACATGAACGGCCCGCAAACGGATGCGGCCCTTTACTGGATAGCCTACGCGGAGAACAGGCGCGGCAAGCGCGACGCGGCGCTCGCGGCCATCGCCGATCTGAAGCGGCGCTTTCCCCAAAGCCGCTGGCAAAAGGACGCCAGCGCCCTGGAAATCGAAGTGCGGCAGTCCACTGATCAGCCTGCAAAGCCGGCGGAACAGGGCGGCGAAGACTTGAAGATTCTGGCGATTCACGGACTGATGAACAGCGACCCTGAGCGCGCCATGCCGTTGCTTGAGAAAGTGTTGAACGGGCCAGGCACCCCCAAGGAAAAATCAAAGGCGCTGTTTGTGCTGGCCCAGAGCGGATCGTCCCAAGCGATGGAAGTCCTTGGCAGGATAGCGAGCGGACAGAGTAATCCAGAGCTGCAACGGAAAGCGATCGAATATCTGGGTACCTTTGGAGGAAAGCACTCGGGGGATTTATTGGCGCAGATTTATGCGAACAGCAATGATCCGAGCGCAAAACGGGCCGTGATTCGAGGTTTCATGATTTCCGGAGACCGGGAACATCTCCTCAGTCTGGCGAAGAGCGAAAAGAACGAGGACTTGAAGCGGGAAGCGATCCGGAATCTGGGCCTGACCGGTGGCCGTAGTGAGTTGCAGCAGCTCTACCAAAGCGAAAGCTCCCTGGAGGCAAAGAAAGAGCTCTTGCAAGCATTATTCCTTTCGGGGGATTCCCAGAAACTGGCCCAAGTCGCGCTGGAAGAAAAGAATCCGGAACTGCGCCGCACGGCAATTCGAAACATGGGCTTGATGGGCGGGAAAGAACCCGAGTTGCGTTCCATTTATGAAAAAGAGACAGACCGCAGCGTGAAGGAAGAAGTCCTGAACGCCTATTTCCTGGGGGGAAATGCGAGCGGCCTGGTGGCCATCGCCAGGAGCGAGAAAGACCACGAACTGAAAAAGAAGGCAGTGGAAAAGCTGTCAATAATGGGTTCCAAAGAAGCGAATGATTATCTGATGGAACTGCTGCAAAAGTGAGGGGAACCATGCGAGAAGAACGGACTGTCTCAATGCTACGCAAAATAGTCGGTCTATCGTTGATTGCTGCGGTGATTAGTTGCACCGCCGTGCGACTGGCGAGTGGTGGCACTCCGGCCAGGCCATTGCAAGCAAACCCGGCCAGCGCGCAAGCGTCGGAAGCTCCGCGCATCGAAAATGCAAAGCTTGAGACACGAACTGCCGGCGCAACCCTCGAAACAACGATCCGCGAGCTTGCTGCAAGAGCCGAACAGCCCGAGTGGGTCGGCTATAGCATCGGCGAAATTGCTGGGGAACATGGCGTCTGCTGCAACAACAGCTGGAATGACGGGAATTGCGGTACCTGCCGGCTCGAGAAGGAGAGCAGCGGAACTAGCGGCACGGTGCACACAAACGGAAACATTAAACTGGAAGGCGAACGGCAACTCGTCGTGCTCTACCGCCTCGAGGGTAAGCGCGTCGTTAAAATTCGAGTAGCTTCAGAGGATTGCACGCTGGATGCGGGTGGGCTGCCGTTTGTATGGCTCACTGGAGTCAAAGCTTCGGAGAGCGTGGCGCTGCTCGCTGCCTATCTGCGCGGCGTGGACTTTGAAGATCACGGTGACCATGGAATCGGCAGCGGAGCGTTGACAGCGATCGCGTTGCACGCCGATGGATCAGCCGACCAGGCCCTCGATTCATTTGTGAAGCCTGATCAGCGCGAAGGCTTGCGCAGGCAAGCAGCTTTCTGGATGGGCGCCGCTCGAGGCAAAGCGGGATTGGCAGCATTGCAGCGCATGGCGAAAACGGATCCGAGTTCAGACGTGCGCGCGCATGTAGCGTTCGCGCTTTCCGTGAGTCACGAAGCGGGAGCGCTGGATGAAATGATTCGCATGGCGCATGATGACGCAAGTTCTCACGTGCGAGGCCAGGCCCTTTTCTGGCTCGCTCAAAAAGCCGGTAAGAAAGCCGTGGGCACGATCACCGGGGCGATCGAGAACGATCCCGACACCGACGTAAAGAAAAAAGCGGTTTTCGCTCTCAGCCAATTGCCGAAGGACGAAGGCGTGCCTAAACTGATCGAAGTTGCGCAGACGAATCGGAACGCGGCGGTACGCAAGCAGGCCATGTTCTGGCTGGGACAATCCAACGATCCTCGCGCGCTCCAGTTTTTTGAGAAAATCCTGACGCAATAAGCGTTAACGCAAAAGGTCTTCGAGCTGAACGCGGACATCCGTCTTCGAATCGCGATACTTCACGATAACCGCAGCTTGCAGTGAAAGCCCCCATTTTGCGCCCGAAGGATGGGAAACAGCGCGCGACCCGGTCACCACGATCGCTTCTTCGGGAATAATCAGCGGCCCGGTCTCGGTAGCTGTGTAAACTTTGTCGCGAACGAGATCGTAAACCGGGATAGAGCGATTCAGAATCGTGCCGGTTCCAAGTACGGATCGGCGCTTCACCACGGTCCCCTCATATACGCCGGAATTCCCGCCAACCAAAACTTCATCTTCGATGATCACCGGTAGCGCGCCGACAGGCTCAAGAACTCCACCGATCTGCGCGCCCGCGGAAATGTGGCAGTTGCGGCCAATCTGTGCGCAACTCCCCACCAGCGCGTGCGAATCGATCATCGTGCCCTCTCCCACATACGCGCCCACATTCACGAACATCGGCGGCATGCAAATCACACCGCGGCCGATGTAACTCCCATCGCGAATGCTGGAGCCGCCGGGAACGATCCGAACTCCGTCAGAGACCGTAAACGCGCGAACCGGGTAAGTGGATTTGTCGAAGAACGGCTGCTTCGCCCCATCGATCGACATGTCGGCGATTGCCCCCATTCGAAACCCGAGCAGGATTCCCTTCTTCACCCAGGCGTTCGCTCGCCAGCCGGATTTCGTGGAAGCGTCAGGTTCCGCAGCACGAATCTCCCCGCGATTCATCGCCGCCTTGAAATCCCGGAACAACCATTGATGCTCTTCTTCGTAGTGCTCAGGAGCTTCGTCAAACAGCCGCTCAATTTGCGACGGCAGCATGAACCCTCTGGACGCCACGCGCGTCCGGATTTCGCTCGACGAGTTCGAGCGCTTCGAGCACCGCGCGGATACGCGCTTGATTCTCCGCCTTGGGCGCCACAAGTGGCAAGCGCCACAGCGGTTCGAGCAACCCCATCTCCGCCATCGCCGCTTTCACCGGAATGGGATTGGATTCGATGAAGTTGATTTCCATCAGCGCATGATAACGGCGATGAGTCGCGCGGGCGCCGGAGAAGTCGCCCTGAAGCGCGAGCCTTGTCAATTGGGCCATTGCCGCCGGAATTTCGTTGGAAACCACGGAAATCACGCCGCGCCCTCCAAGCGAAACCACCGGGAGCGTGATCGCATCATCCCCAGACAACACGATGAAATCATCCGGAACTGCATTGAGAATCGCGGCCATCTGCGGCACGTTGCCGGAAGCTTCCTTAATCCCAACAATGTTTTCAACTTCCGCGAGGCGCTTCACCGTCCCGGGCTCGATGTTCACGCCGGTTCGCCCCTGCACGCTGTAAAGAATAATGGGCAGCCGCACCGCTCCCGCGATAGCGCGGTAGTGCTGGAAGAGCCCCTCTTGTGTCGGTTTGTTGTAGTAGGGCGTAACGGAGAGGATTCCATCCGCGCCAAGAGCGGCGAGTTCGCGTGCGAGAGCAATGACCTCCGCAGTGTTGTATCCGCCCGCGCCGGCCAGTACGGGAACACGCCCCTTCGCGAGTTCAACAGTAATCTCAACAACGCGCAGATGCTCTTCGTGTGTAAGCGTGGGGCTCTCACCCGTTGTGCCGCACGGCACCAGAAAGTCGATGCCCCCGTCAATCTGCCGCTTGATCAAAGACCTCAGCGTCGCTTCGTCCAACGAGCCATCCACGCGAAACGGTGTGACCAGCGCAGTTCCAGTTCCTGTAAACATTGCCTTTCTCCTTTTACCCAGACGTCTTACTGCCCGAATTCAATTTCGCCTGCCGGGATACCCTCTCTTGAAATCCGTCAACCCAGCTCGCCCAGGATCTCTTTGAACTCAAAGAATCCTTTTTTGCCTGCAGCGGCGCGCATTTCTTCGGCAAGTTTCTTGAGCGTCCCGGAAAGCTCGTCTTTTTTTGCTCCGTGGTGAATCTCCCAGCCCCACGCTTCATACTCGGAATGTCCGGCGAATAGCGCCGCCGCATGCGCAACCACGTCGAAAAATAGATTCACCCCCACCGAAAAATTCGGCGCCCAAACCAATCCCGTCTTGCCTTGCTCCACAGCTTCGCGTGCACTCGCAAGTTGCTCGAGCCAGCCAGTAGTCCCAACGACGGCGTTGACACCCAGCACGGCAAGCCGCCGGATGTTTTCCAGTGCCGCTTGCGGAGCCGTGAACTCGACAGCCACATCGACGCCTCGCAGCGTTTCACGCGAGAGCGCCTGAGCATTCCCGTTGTTGCGGCCGTCGAATTTCGCGCGTACCTCAAATCCATGCTCCGGCGCAAGCCGCTCGATAAGCTTGCCCATTTTCCCGTGACCGACAATGGCAAGGCCGAGGCTCATGCGCCGCTCCCTCCAGTCGCAAGGAGTTGCGCCGCCATGCGCGCGTAAATGTCCACCGCTGCTAACAATTCTTTCTTCGGGATGTGCTCTTCCGCGGTATGCGCAACGTGGATGCTTCCCGGACCAATGAGGAAAGGTTGCCCCCAGGTCCCGCCAAAACTGGGAATGTCCGTCGTAAACGCCACCACCGTTGTCGGCAATCCATCGAGCTTCGCCAATTGCACCGCCGGCGTGTAAAAAACCTCCCGCGCCTCCGCACGTCCCGCGGCCGCCGCCAGCAACGCTTCACGAGTCTTCGCCGGATCGCCGACCGTTCGAAACATGAGTTCCGCTTTCGCCAGGTCGGCGACCACGTTCGCCGCGCGGCCTCCATCAATTGTGCCGATATTCAGCGTGCCCTGCCCCAGCAACGCGTCTTGCGGCAGTGGGATTTGGCGAATATCGTTGAGAACCTCCAGCAGCGTGTGAATCGCGGAATGGCCAAGCTCCGGATAAGCCGAGTGCGCGAGTTTTCCGTGAACGGTGATTTCGTACCGCAGCGCGCCTTTCGATCCAAGAGCAAGCCGATTTTCAGTGGGCTCGCCGTTGATGAGGAATCGCGACCCACGCGGAGTTGCCGCCGCGGCGATTGCCCCGGCGCTGTTGCGTTCTTCCCCAACTACAAAGAGCAACCCGAGATTGCGCATGCCTGCCGCAAGCAGTTTCTCCGCCGCCGCGATCATCGCCGCAATAATGCCCTTCGCGTCGCACGAACCGCGCCCCCAGATAAACTCCCCATCCTCGCGAGAACCAAAGAACGGCGGCACCGTGTCCATGTGCGTGGAGAACGTAACTACCGGCTCGCCCCAGTACGCAAAAATATTGTCTCGATTGGGCTCGGCAGGGATGCGCTCGATTCCTCCTTTGTATCGCGCGGTCAGCGCCGACAAATGCGTGAACAGGTAGTTGCCCACATTTTTCTCGTGGTTGGTGGTCGACTCAATATCGACGAGCGCGCGTGTCAGTTCAAAAGCATTCATTCGAATCTAATTTTTCTGGATGAACGTAACGAAAGGAAGGAACCGCGAGGATACCAATCGGGCTGCCGCCTCTCGATAGCGCTTCATCCGATTACTCGGACGACAGTGAACAGGCCTTGGACCTATTCCCCAACCACCGCGGTTTCAGCTACCGCAGCGATTTCGGCGGACAATAACTACAATTCAACTGCCCTTTTCGCGCGAGCCTCCGAAGCTGCTCGGAACTACGTGCCCCGCTACTCGTGGCTTCCGCACCTCTACCAAGAAACATTAAGCTTAGCGGAGTGAGGCTCGCGATGGCAACAAAATTCCGGGCCAGATTGAATTTTGAAACAAATGAACCGGCTTAACCGCAAGGTGAGACGAATTCCTTCCAAAGCAGGCAAGGATTCGAAGTGCTGAGCACATGAAATTGAATCATTCCTGGCGGTGTGAGAACATAGGCTTATAACTCTATGACGCAAGATCAAGAGAAAACCGTTTTGGATCTAGTCACCAATCCTCCGCTAGGGAGCGATTTGGCCAAGGCCAAGGAATTCGGCATTGATCTGACTCTGTTCATTGCAACTTTGCGGCGCACCCCAACGGAGCGGGCCCGCAGCCTTTCCGAGGGCGCTCGCATCTTTCAGGTCGCAAAACAAATCCAACGCAAGTAAGAAATGAAGCTCGAAGAAACGATCCGAATTCTTTATGACGCGGACGTTGAGTTCGTGGTCATCGGCGGGGCCGCGATGGGGCTTCAGGGTTCCGCTTACCTGACCAAAGAGATCGATTTTTGTTATGCACGCGCTCCCGCGAACATCGAGCGGCTTGCGAATGCTCTCCAACCATTCCACCCGGTCTTGCGTGGAGCGCCCGCGGATCTGCCCTTCCGCTTTGACGCCAAGACGATCGCGCAGGGATTAAATTTCACATTGAGCACTGATCTAGGTGATCTCGATTTCCTCGGCGAAGTATCTGGCCTCGGCTCCTTTCAGGAGGTCCTGGCGGAATCCGATGTAAGAACCGTTGGCGTGGTCGATTGCAGAGTTCTTTCTCTTGAAGGACTGATCAAATCTAAAATCGCGGCTGGTCGGCCACGAGATCTGTATGTCCTGCCCGAATTGCGAGGCCTCAGCCAAGTAAAAAAGAAAGCTGGCGTGGAGTGATCGGCAGAGTCATTTAAGCATCGTTAACTCGCGGTACGGGGAGTTGGATTCTCGCCTTATAGTTCAAGCGGCTTGAGAGGCACTTGCTGGGACGCGACCAGGAGTTCGCCCGTGAACGCCGACTCGGCCGGGCGGCGCTTGAGGGCTTCTTCGGCGGAGATCCGCACGAGATCAGGATTGTTGTTTTCCTGCGATACGTGCGCGAGCACAAGATAACGCGCGACCGCGTCGAATCCATCTGGGTCACTGAGATATTCGCTCACCGCGTGATTCGAAAGATGGCCCGTGCGACTCAGCACGCGCTGCTTCACCACCCACGGATACGGCCCCACCTTGAGCATGTCCAAATCATGATTGGATTCCAGTACCAGACAATCCGCCCCGCGCAGATGGACTTTCACCAGTTCGGGCATGTAGCCGAGATCCGTAACGATCGCCATCTTCGCGCCATTGGAACGAAACGTAAACCCGATGGGATCGGCAGCGTCGTGCGGAATCGCGAAGGCGTGCACGTCAATATCCCCAACCGTGAAATGCTGTCCGGGCTGGATGGCTTCCACGCGCTTGAGCCGCTTCCCAAACGTTTCCGGAAGCATCCGCTCCATCGCACCTAAGGTCGGTTCGGTGACATAGAGTGGCGCCTTCCACAACCCCAGCATCTGCGGAAGTCCGTTACAGTGGTCGGTGTGTTCGTGGGTAATCAGGATGCCGTCGATGTGCTCGACGGTTCTTTCGACAGCCGCAAGACGCGCCAGCGTCTCGCGCTTGCCCAGACCGGCGTCAATGAGGAGGCGGGTCCGCTCGGTCTCGAGCAATGTGATGTTGCCCGAGCTACCCGACGCCAGTATGGATACCCGCAAGCCGATCGCTCACTCCTCGCCTGAAAAACCTCAGGCCTCAAGGCCTGAGCGCTGCAAATCGAATTTTCAGCATGATGGCAGAGCGCCAAGCGCTCGTCAATAAGGACTCCACGATTCCAACAGTGATATACTCCCGCGGCAAACCATGGAAAAGTACGATCTCATCGTGGTGGGGTCCGGACCGGGCGGCCAGCGCGCCGCCATTCAAGCGGCCAAGTTCGGCAAGCGCGCCGCTCTTGTCGAGAAACTCGAAGTCATCGGCGGCACCGCCATCAACACCGGCACCATCCCCAGCAAGACCATCCGCGAAGCCGTCCTCCATCTTTCTGGCTATCAGTATCAAAGCATCTACGGCGTCAACTATCGCGTGAAGGAACAGATCACCATGGCGGACCTCTCCTTCCGCGCCCTCAACGTCATCAAAACCGAAATCGATGTGATCCGCGCGCAACTTTCCCGCAATGGCATCGACGTTCTCACCGGGATGGCCAGTTTCATCGATCCTCACCACATGCAGGTCACCAGTTCGCGCGGACAATCCGAATTGGAATCAGATCACATCGTCATTGCCACCGGCACAAAACCCGCCGTTTCTCCCCTCGTCCCTTTCAACGACAAAACCATCATCAACAGCGACCAAATCCTGAAAATGCCGGAGATTCCCAAGTCCATGATTGTCGTGGGCGGCGGCGTCATCGGCGTCGAATATGTATGCATGTTCGCCACTCTCGGCGTGCGCGTTACGCTGATTGAAAAACGTCCGCGTCTCCTGGAATTCGCCGACGCCGAAATGGTCGAGGCCCTTTGCTACCACTTGCGCGACCGTCGCGTCACCTTGCGCCTCAACGAGGAAGTTGAAAGCGTCGAAGAAACACCCGAGCATGGCGTCGTTGCCAACCTCAAGAGCAAGAAAAAAGTCTCCGGCGAGGCCCTGCTTTATGCGGTGGGCCGCCAGGGCAACGTCGAAGAATTGAATCTTGCCGCGGCGGGCTTGGAAGCGGACTCCCGCGGACGGATTGTGGTGGATGAGGATTACCGGACCAAGCAGTCGCACATCTTTGCCGTGGGAGACGTTATCGGCTTCCCCAGCCTCGGCTCCGTCTCCATGGAGCAAGGGCGCATCGCCGCCGCCAGAGCCTTCGGCATTCCCACCAATTCCAACCGCGCGAATTATCCCTACGGGATTTACACCATTCCCGAAATTTCCTTCATCGGAAAAACAGAAGAGCAACTCACCGATGAAGGCATCCCCTACGAAGTTGGCATGGCTTTTTTTCGCGAAATTGCCCGCGGCCAGATTCGCGGCGACACCACCGGCCGCCTCAAACTCATTTTCGATCCCACTTCCAAACTCTTGCTCGGCGTGCACATCATCGGCGAAGGCGCTTCCGAACTGCTGCACATCGGGCAAGCGGTTTTCGCGTTGAAAGGCACGGTGGAATATTTCGTGGACACGGTTTTCAATTATCCGACGCTTGCCGAATGCTACAAGGCGGCGGCGTTCAACGGCTTAAACAAATTGGCTCGGGCGTAGATACGCCCGCGTAAGGAGTCGAATGTCCGGCTTTTCGACGACTTAAGATTGGCAGGAGCGAGATGCGCAAGACAGTTGGTGTGCTGGTGATGGAACATATCGCCGTTGGCCTCGTGGAAACCCACAAGGTGCTTGGCGCGCTCAGCGTGTTTCCGGAAAAACCGCAATCCCTCGACCCGCTGCAATCCATGCCCGCCGAAGGCATTGTCGATTGCATCCGCCAACAAATTGAAAAAGTGGCCGGTGGTGAAAAGATCGAAGTCATTGGCATCGGGTTTCCCGGCATCATCCGAAACGGTGTTATTGAGGATTCTCCCAATTTCCAGCAAGCCAAGGGATTCGCGCTGCAGTCCGCGTTGTCTTCTGCGTTGAGCGGCAAACTTACCGGGACCCCGGTACATGTTTTCAACGATGCCGACGTGATGGCCGCGGGAATTGCTGCCACGCGCGGCAAACTGAACAAACTGTTCCGCGTGTGGACTATCGGCAACGGCATCGGCTTCGGCCGCTTCCCTTCCCGCGAAGGAATCTGGGAAGGCGGGCATTCCGTCGTCACCCTCGATCCCAAGGAAAATTTCTGCGGCTGCGGCGGCAAAGGCCATCTCGAAGGAATTCTTGGACGCCGCTCCATCCGTTTGCGTTTCATGGATCTCGAACCCGAGGAAGTTTTTGAAAATGCGCGCGCTGGCGACGCTCGCTGCAAGGAATTTGTCACCCTCTGTCACCGCGCGCTGGCCGCCGCGACAGCCACTAGCATTCACATGGAAGGCCCGGGAACCTTTTTCGTCAGCGGACCCGAAGTGAAGTTCATCGACGTCGGGCTGCTCGACCGCCTGCTGCTCGAAATGGTCAAGATGAGTCCGCTGCAAGGAAGCCGCTTCGAGGTCGTGCCCACTTCCGACGAGATGGGCATCGTCGGCGCCGCCGTCAACGCCGACCACGCCTCTTCCAAATAGGCCGGCAGCAAGGGAAGCCCTTGGATTTCCAGAAGCTCATTCGGGAACAGGGATTCGCGATTGTTCCCAACGTGCTGGGACGAACGGATGTTGATGCACTTCTCGCAGAATTAAGCCGGGCCGAACTTCCACGGAGCAAGGCAGGAATCCGCCATGCCTTGAAGCTTCCCACGGTCGCCAGAATTGCTTCGAGCGCGCCGCTCCTGAGAATTGCGCAAGAGGCTTTGGGCAGCGATGCCTTTCCCTTTCGAGCAACACTCTTCGATAAATCGCCAACGGCCAACTGGCTGGTGGTGTGGCACCAGGATACTGCCTTACCTTTTCGCGAGCGCCGCGAGATTGCCGGATGGGGGCCGTGGTCGATAAAAGATGGTGTGAATTACGCGCACGCTCCAGCGAGGGCGCTGAGTCAAGTCTTGGCGGTTCGCGTTCACCTCGATGATTCGATGGCCGAGAATGGGCCGCTGCGTGTCTTGCCGGGAACTCACACTCTCGGAGTCCTTACAGACGAAGCCCTGCATGATCTCTCGGTGCGGATTGTGTCAGTGGACTGCCTGGTCTTGGGCGGTGGCGTGCTGGCCATGAGGCCGCTCATTGTTCATGCTTCGTCAAAATCGCAGTCCGAGATTCCCCGGCGTGTCCTTCATATCGAGTACGCTCGCACGCAGTTCATTGCGAATGATCTTGAATTGGCAATTGCCTAAAAAACGATTGAGGCTTCGGGACCGCGTCTTAGCAGACTAGACGCGAGCGGTCGAGGGTGAAGCCGTTGAGGGGGCCGAGAACGGTGACGGCGATTTGTGTGGCTTGGAAATAGCGCTGCGCGAGAGACTGGAGTTCTTCGCTGGTCACGGCTTCAATGCCAGCGAGGATTTCGTCGAGCGAATAGAAACGGCCAAAATACAATTCCTGGCGCGCCAGATTGGACATGCGCGAACTGGTGGACTCGAGCGAAAGCATCAGCGAGCCCTTGAGGTGATTCTTTGAACGGCGCAGTTCTTC
>WNFI01654871.1_pt1 | contig 12220 bp, 12 predicted proteins | sample 5400471 | NCBI WGS metagenome assembly WNFI01 (sample SAMN13153348, study PRJNA577476) | soil metagenome | isolation source: 100 cm saprolite on Douglas fir-dominated hillslope | place: USA:California | collected 2013-09-17 | reverse complement strand
CTGGCGGTTTGGGGCTTGGCTTGTTCGGAGTCGGTGCCGATGGCTTCGCCGGCCAGGATTAGTTCTACGCGGCGGTTCTGCTGGCGGCCTTCGGGCGTGTCGTTGCTGGCGATCGGTTCCGACTTGCCGTAGCCATGAGCTTCCACGGCGGCGGAGTTGATGCCTTGCTGAACGAAATAATCGCGGACGGCCTGGGCGCGGTGTTCGGAGAGTTGCTGATTGTAGTCGTCGGTGCCGATGCTGTCGGTGTGGCCTTCAACCGTGACGTGCAGGGTGGGATAGGCGAGGACGATGCCGGAAACTTTGGCGAGGCGCTCACGGGCTCCGGGGAGCAGTTCGAAGCTGCCGCTGCGGAATAGAACGTCAGACATGTTGGCGACCAGGCCGCGGGCGGAGTCGCGCGTGGCCAGAATGCTGTTGAGTTGCTGGAGAAGGCGGGCGCGGAGTTCCTGCTTTTCGTATTCGGCTTGCTGAGTTGCTTTTTCGGCTTGCTGTTTGGCGGATTCCGCCTGCTGGCGCAGGTTTTCCGATTGCGCGGCGGCTTGACGGGCTTTGTCAGTTTCCGCGGCTAACACTTGCTGCTGGGCGACCGCTTCGGCTGTCGCTTTTTCTGCTGCGGCTTTCTGGCGCGCGGCTTCGGCTGCGGCGGCTTCGGCTTCCTGCTTCATCTTCAGAGCTTCGGCTTTGGCTTGCTCTGCGGTGGCGCGGTCGGCTTGGGCTTGCGCGGTCGCTTTTTCGGCGTCGGCGCGGCGCCTGGCTTCGGCTTCGGCATCGGCGCGGGCTTTGGCTTCGCGGGCTTTGGCTTCGGCCTGGGCTTCATCTTCAGCTTTTTGTTTGACGGCCATCAGGCGCGCTTCTTCCGCGGTCTCGGTGGCCTCTTTGGCGGCGGCTTCTACCGCAGCCTTGTTCGATTTCTGGCGGTAGATTTCTTCGGCGTGCATCAACTGCTGGCCGGCTTTGGAAATTATCGACGCAGCGTATTTGTCGGCGGCGGCGATGTGTGCGATGCGCAGGGCATTGCGGGCTTCGAAAAGTTCGAGCGGAGTCTTGCTGTCGATGCCGAAGATGGCGTCTTGAATATGAGTGTTGGTCGAGGAGTAAGTGCCGCGGCTGACCAGATCGTATTTGGCCTCGATGTTTTCGGTTCCGGCGGCGAGAACGGGAGCGCTTTCCATGACGACCATGTTGCCGGGAGCGGTCACGGCGAAATACGGTTCAGCGGTGACGATCATGCCGAAAGTTTGCAGGTCAGCATGCCGAAAGTTTGCAGGTCAGTCGAGGCTTTCAAGTGGGCGTTGCCGTGGTCAAGCGAGACTTCGCCGAGATTTACGGGGCGGCCTTGCGGAGAGACGGCCCAGAGGACGTAGGTCAGGTACTCGAGTCCGAACTTGGTGGCGTCTTCGAGTCCCTGGAATTTTACTTCGATCTGGAAATTGGTCTTCTTGCCTTCTACTTTCGCTTCGCCAGAGGCGCGCTGGAGAAGGTCTGTGCCTTGGAAGTCTATTTTGGTCGAGCCGCCTTGCAGGCGGTAGTGGACGGCTTTGGTGGTACGGGTGACGGTGGGGGTGGGGGCTGGCTGAGGCGTTGGCGCGGTTTGGGCGGACGCAAGTGTGGCGCAGACGATGATGGCCAGAGATAAGTTTTTCACGAGGCTCTCGGTCTGGGGGAGATTTGTTAGTGAGACTTAATGATTTTCGTAGAAGAATTGTGGGATTGATAGGGTCAGGAAGGACTAGGGAGTGATGGAACTTTGGTTACCTCTCGGCAGCCAAGAACCTTTAACACGGGGGACACGGGGGATCACGGGGTAGAGCTTGGAGGATCTTCCGGCGTTTTTATGGGATCGAGATTATGGTGCCTTTGGGGCCTACCACCAGGGCTCCGCCTTCGGGGTAGGGGCTTGCGGCGTTGAATTGCATGCCGGATTTTTTGCGGGAGCCGATTCCGGTAGGGTCTTTGGGTGGACGGAAATCGTAGACTAATTTGGGGCTGACGATGAAGAGGCGGGTGTTGGCTTGGTTTTCGTCCAAAGTGCTGGCTTGGGGATCTCTGTGTCTGCGGTCGTAGGCTACGGCGGAGTAATAGGACTGAGGTTTGATCTTCGATAAGAACCAGGTTTTGCCGGCGTCGTTGGTGAAGGCCAGGTTGGGACCGTCCAGGTCGGGATGTTTGTAGTCGCCGCCGGCGATTACGCCGTGGAGGGGGTCGCGGAAGGCGACGGAGAAGATTCCGGCGGAGTCAGGACCGTGGGTGATGGGAGTGTCGAAGACTTGCCAGGTGTGGCCGCGGTCTGGGGAGTGGAAGACGCGGGCGGCGCGGCCGCCGGTGGCGAACCAGATGTTGGGGTCGGGGGAAGGGGACGCTTCTTTTTCCGAGGGCGGGCGGGGCGCTGAAGCGGCGATCTTCCACGGTTGTGCCGGCGTCGCGGCAAACGTGTCCGCAGCATTGGTTGTATTGGGGAGACCAAGATCCCTCGCTGCGCTCGGGATGACATCTTCGTGCAAGATGGCGAGGCTGGTGTTGCTGGCGGCGAAGGCGCCTTCGCCTTCCACGGCTGCAGGGAGTTGCGAAGGCGGGATCGGGGTCCAGGTTTGGCCGTCTGTGGTCATGAGGAGTTCGAATTTTAGTTGGCTGGTTTCTCTATTGGTTTCATCGGGGATGGGGTCGCCGAGGACGATGCCGTGAGTCGGATCCCAGAAGACCATGGAGTCGAAGAAGCCTTTGGGATTGGGGTTGGTAAATTGGAGTTGCCAGTGACGGCCGCGGTCGGCGGTGTGGTAGATGCGGGATTGGTCGCCGGGACCAGCGGACATGAGGAAGGCTTCGTCGGCGGAGAAGGCGACTACGGCGCGGAAGTCGAGCGATTCGGCGTCGGGAACTTGTTCGGGGATCCAGATACGGCCGTCGGTGGTGCGAAGGTAGGCGCCGTGCGTGCCGGAGGCCCAGGCGATCTGGCGCGAGACGGCGCTTACGCCGCGGAGAGCTTCGGTGGTGTGGGAGAGCAGCGTCTGTGGCGCGGATTGGGCCAGGGCGGTGGCGGCAAGGAGGATGGGTAGAAGGCGTCGCATGGAGAAATTGTCTCAGAAAGTCGGGTGGAGAGATTAGAATTGTGGACAAAGAATTGGGGAGCCTGCGGGTTTGCAACCATTCTCTGTGGTCCTCGTTCATAGTAAGAACTAAGCCTCGGGGCTGAACAAGCCCATATCTGGTGGTCCTCAATCTCAGTGCCGAGACGCGCTGTGCCACCCAAAAATTCCTCGACCGGGAGCATTTGAATGCGAAGAATTATTTTCAGGCAGAGTGCGGCGTTGGCGGCTTGTTTATGCGGCGGCTTGAGTGTCGGACAGACTTTGATACCGCGGCCTCCGGCAACGAACCCCAGCGAGAGCTTAACGCAGCCTGCGGAGATAACTGCCGCGGCAAAAGCTGCGGGTCTGGTGATGGTGCCGATGAGTGTGGCGGTGGGGACTCCGATCAAGGTGGCGCTGGATGCGGAGGTGCGATCGATGCGGTGACGAAGAAGGTAAGGACGTTAGATGCCGCGGATGGAAATTTTTCTCCGCGGCGGAACGTGCATGTGCAGTTTGACGAACTGGTGATGGGGGACGGGCGGCATGTGGCGCTACAGACCGTGGCGTCGCCTGCGCCGGATGGAGTGCTGCGGTTTGTTTCGGCGAACGAGAAAGCCGAGAAGAAAAATAAGGTGGAGGAAGCGGCGGGAAAGAAAGTGAGTGCAACGAAGCAAGAGATCCGGCGGCAGTGGAGCGAGTTGCAGAAACAGATTCACGAGCCGGGAAAGATGCACAAGCTGAAACGGATCGCGATCGCGCAGTTGCCGGTGCATCCGCAATACATTGATGAAGGGACAAGTTTCAATGCGGAGTTGCAGCAGCCGCTGGATTTTGGGATGGAGGCGGTGACGGCAGAGGCGCTGACCAACGTTGGAGCGCCGCCTCCAACTGGAAGCGTGGTGCATGCGCGGTTGGTGACGGCACTTAGTTCGGCGACGGCGAAGAAGGGAGATCCGGTGGAGGCGTTGATCACGGAGCCGCTGGTGGTGTCGGATCATTTGATTCTGCCCGAGGGCAGCGTGATTAAAGGCTCGGTGATGCAGGCGCAGCAGGCGCGTCGGCTGGGGCGCAACGGACAGTTGCGAATTTTATTTCATGAGGTCGCGCCGCCGAATGGGCTGGAACAGCGAGTGGAGACCAGCCTGGAAGGCGTGGCCGTGGCTAAGGGCGAGCACTTGAAGCTGGATTCAGAAGGCGGGGCGCAGGTTACTACTCCGCGAACGCGCTATTTGACGACGGGGGTTGCCGTCGCGCTGGCAGCAAAGGCGGATGATGACGTTGTAATTAGCGCCTCGAATGGGGCGTCGGGATTCCGTTTTGTGGGAACGATTGTGGGATTAGTGGCGCGGTCGCGCGTGGTGTCGGCAGGATTTGGATCGTATGGGGCGGCGACGTCAATCTATTACCATTTCCTGGCGCGGGGACGGGATGTGGTGTATCCGAAAGATATGGCAATGGTGATTGGGTTGGGAACGCGGGAGAAGAAGGCTGGTGGCTTGTAGGGCTTAGCCATCCGTAGTGTGGAGTGAATTTCCGAAAGCGGGCGCCTGAAGGCGCGATCAATTTGTTGCTCTTTGCGGCATCACTGAAGCGATGCCTTGATACGATTCCCACCTGGTTGTGACCCTTGGCTACTTTGCAGTGAAGTCGGCAAAGGATGCGGCTTTGCCGAAGTAGATGCGAAGTGTGCATTTTGAACCGTAGTGGGCGAAGGCTACCTCAAGGGTGTCTGCGGCTTGGGGAATCTGGTCGGTCTCCATCGCGGTGCGGGCGAGGTCCTGCTTCTCGTCATAGGCGGAGCCGGCGGTGACGTTCTTGTTGATGACGAGAGTCCACTTGTCCTTGGCGGGAATGGGGTAAACGGCGTAGGCGCCGATGGGGATCGTCGTGTGGCCGAGAGTGAGTGGGGCTTCGGTGAAGAGAGTCATGGCAGCGCCACCGGGAGTCCAAGGCTTGCCGTTGGCAGGTCTCTCGGACTTGGCGCTGACCGCGTTGTAGCGGATGTAGATCTCGCGGTCGTCAGCGAGGGTGCAGGTTGCGGTGGACGAGGCAGCCGATTGTGCCGGACAGATAGCCGGGAAAGTGAGCAGGGATAAAACCGGGACGACGACGAAGCGAGCGGAGAACATGAGAAATCCTCTGGGGCAAGAGTGTAGCGCCGAAATGGGCTTAGGGGAAGAGGATTTGGAATATCGTTTTTTCTAGGGAAAGGATTCGATGAGACCCCCGGTCGTTGTTGGCCTTCGGTGACGTTCTCAGAGCGGGGGGCGGTTGTTACCGTGAGTGGCGAGTATCCGGCATAAATGCGGATACCGAGCGAGGACTTACACTCATGGCGAAGGCAGCGAAGCTGAAGATTCTTTATGGGGAAGGCGATGCGGACGTGCAGGCTTCGACGGCCGCGGCGTTCGAGAAGGCTGGGCACACAGTGGAGAAGGCTGTGGGGCGGAAGGCTGTGCAAGCGGCGCTGGATAAGGGCCGGTTCGACCTGGTTGTGTTGGGTCCAACGTTGAGCCGCAATGATCGTCATCATCTGCCTTATATGGTGAAAAAGGCGCAGGCCGAAACCAGCGTGCTGGTGATGCACGCGGATGGAGGCCGGCATCCTTACGTGGATGCTTGCACCGATACCGGATGCAGCGTGGAGAACGTGCTGGCGCGGATTGAAGGCATGGCGATTGCCGGGATGATACCGGCTGCTGCGGGAGCGGCGGCGGGGAGATAGTTGAGTACCTAGTGCCCAGTACCTAGTACCTAGTAGCGAGTTTTAATTACGAGAGGCGGCCTTTGGGGTCGCCTTTTCTTTTGGGCTTGAGGTCAAAACCTTTGCCACAGAGGTCACGGAGGGACACGGGGGAATTCGGATCGATACGAATCTGGGTGATTAACGGGTGGGATTTGTCCGAGCGTCGACGGTTGTTCATCGGGCTTCTTGGCCGTGGGATGGTTGGAAGTGGAATTTCTGTTCTCCGGGCGCATTTGAATGCGTGGCGAACCAGCTTGGTAATAGTGGAGTGTTTCGAGCAATTTTCGGACTGATTTAGTGCAGCAATTCGATTGTGTGGTGCAAAGGCTGGGCCCCGTGGATCTTCTCGCAAGAATCCTGTTGCTCAGGTTTGTTAGAATGTTCGCTTCGCTCGGGGACAGCCGGGGTGGCTGTCTCTACTTTGGTCGCTTGAGCTTCTCAAAAACTTTTGGAGGGTGCGATGAGTGTGAGTGCGGATTTTTTGCCGGAGTTTGATGCGGAGATGGCGGCGGCGCGGCGGACGCTGGAGCGGATTCCGGAGGATAAGCTGGCTTGGAAGCCGCATGAGAAGTCGATGCTGCTGGGGCGGCTGGCTGGACACATTGCGGAACTGCCGGGGATGGGAGTTCGCGTAATAAATGATGATGGCTGGGATTTCGCCAAGCGTCCGGCGGGCGAACTCGCGCCCAAGCCGACGGTGGCGGAGTCGCAGAAGCATGTGCTGGATGTGTTCGATAAGAATGTCGCGGCCGCGCGGGCCGCGATGGCAGAGGCCAGCGATGAGCGTTGGGCGGGAAAGTGGAAGCTCTCGATGGGCGAGACAACGTTTTACAACGGCACGCGCATGGGAGCGATGCGGCGCATGGTGATGAGCCACGTGATTCATCATCGCGCGCAGTTGGGAGTTTATTTGCGGTTGAATGGAGTGGCGGTGCCCTCGGTGTATGGGCCTTCGGCGGATGAGGGGCGGTAGGGGCATTTCCCACGGCACGCACGCCAGGGATGTGATTGCGCCATGCGCACAAAACTCGTCATGAGGTTAATGCCGATATTTCAACACTCATCGGAAAGCAACGGTGTCTGTAGTAGCTCCTTGATGTCGGCGATCTGCCTTTGCTTCGGGACTTCCCGTTGACAAGCCACATCATTTCGGTCAGACTATCAGTCGCTTCGATTCGTATCCGCTAGTCTCCTCCCCTTTCGGTCGAAGCTGGGCCGCATACTGGTTAGCCACCTGCGCAAACGTCTACCTCGTCTGCGCCACTCTGATGGAGGAAAAATGCGAAACAGATTCTCACTTTCCGCGCTAGCAGTTCTGGCGCTGGGTCTATCCCTGTCCCTGCCTGCAACCTCTCAGACTTACAAATTCAACACACTTTACAGCTTCAAGAACAACGGCACAGACCCGAAGACTCCATCTGCGCTGATCATTGATGGAAGCGGGAATTTGTACGGCACATCGATCAGCGGCGGGACTTTCAACAACGGCGCGGTTTTCAAGGTCACTCCGAAAGGCGCGCTCAGCTTGCTCTACAGCTTCAATGGAAACGACAGTACGGATGCCGTCAGTCCGATCAACCTGATGCGGGACAGCAAAGGGAACTTGTACGGAGACACGAGGGCGCTGGTTAAGTCCTATGTAGGCGACTTGTTCGAACTGACACCGCAGAGTGACGGCACTTATACTTTCGCGTCTCTCTATGTTGCGCCGGACGTTGCCGCACAGATCGTGCTTAACCCGGCGGGCGACCTTTTCTGGCTGAACTGTGGGTATGAGGGCGGGCCTACGTGCGACAACAACACCAGCCTGAATGAGATCAGCAATGGGCAGAACTCCGTGCTGTACTTTTTTACTTCGACCGGATTCTATGCCAGCGGCAACTATGTCATGGACAAATCCGGGAATATCTACGGAACAGAAGCCGGCGATGGCGGACAGACCAGCTGGGGACTTGTTTACAAGTGGTCGCCGGTATCTGGGTTTTCGGTTCTGCACACGTTTAATGGAACCGACGGCTCTGCTCCCGACGCCTTGCGCCAGGACGGTTCCGGCAACCTGTTCGGAACGACCGGCGGGGGAGGCTTCATCGGCGGCGTGTACAGTTACGGGACCGTGTTCAAAATAAGTTCCAGCGGGAGCTTTTCTACTCTCTACAATTTTTGTTCGAAGACGAATTGCGCGGATGGCAGCTACCCCGTTGGGGCGCTGACCTTGGATTCCAAAGGAAACATCTTTGGTGTGTTGATTTCCGGCGTATTCAAACTGACTTCCAGTGGGGTAGAAAGCCTGCTTTTGGGGTCGGTGTATAGACTTACAGTCTCACCGTAAGGAAAAGTTATTTCTGGGTACCCACCCTTCTAGTGCATCGGACGGGCTTGGCATCCTTCGACCGCGTGGCCGGTTCGCTTCGCGAACCGCCACTTCACTCAAGATGACATGTTTTCAGAGGTCGAAACGCCCGACTCGTTGAGATCCTTCAGCGCCTTTTGTCCCTGGAACCATTTGTACACAAAGAAGGCATGAACCCCGAATGCCCATATCGAAAACGTGAGCGTGAGGGCGATCATGTCGGCCCCATAGAGAACCAAGCCGGCCACGAACGCCCAACGATGGCCGCTGCGTCCGGCAAATCCCAACACTATCAGCATGACCACCCAAGTCAGCGCCGCGCCGTACATCGCGAGAGGATAAACAGGGCTGGGCGACCTGGCGTAAAGCCGGAGCAGATCAATCGCACCGATACTGACAAGAATGTTCACCCGCAGCAAGAGCAGGCCGGTGCCCAGCGCGGCCAGACCCGCGGCCCAGAAGAAAAAGTTTGCATCACTTCGGCTTTCGGCAAGCAGATCGGCACGGCGCTGCTCCTCGGCCGCTTTGTACTCGTCGTCCGTTCGACCTGCGCCAACATTCAATGTTTGCATAGGGCTACCACATTCCTGACCGGGCTTTAAGCGCTACGTCATTGCAGCGCCACCTTCATATCCAGATTGTGGGCGACGAACGCCCAGGTATCGGCAGTTTCGTCGATCAGCTTGGTGATTGACTTGCCCGCACCGTGGCCGGCCTTTACTTCGATGCGAATAAGAACCGGCGCAGGGCCGGCTTGATCGGCTTGCATGGTGGCGGCGAATTTGAAGCTGTGGCCGGGGACTACGCGATCGTCGTGGTCGGAAGTTGCGATCAGCGTGGGCGGATATTTCGTTCCCGGCTTCAGGTTGTGCAGCGGCGAGTAGGCGTAGAGAGCTTTGAATTCCTCCGCGTTGTCAGAAGACCCGTAGTCGGAGGTCCAGGCCCAACCTATTGTGAATTTGTGGAAGCGGAGCATGTCCATGACGCCGACTTCAGGGAGCGTTGCGCCGAAGAGGTCGGGACGCTGCGTGATGCAAGCGCCGATCAGCAGGCCACCGTTGCTGCCGCCACGAATCGCCAGCTTGGGAGTTGAAGTGTATTTGTTGGCAATGAGCCATTCGGCGGCGGCGATGAAGTCATCGAAGACATTCTGCTTTTTCAGTTTCATTCCCGCCTGGTGCCAGTCTTCGCCGTATTCTCCTCCGCCGCGCAGGTTGGGCTGGGCGTAGACGCCTCCCATTTCAAGCCACACGACATTCGGCACGGAGAAGTTTGGCGTCAGAGAGATGTCGAATCCACCGTAGGCGTAGAGCAGCGTGGGGTTTTGTCCGTCGAGTTTTATTCCTTTCTTGTACGTAAGGAACATAGGAACTCTCGTGCCGTCCTTGCTGTTGTAGAAAACCTGTTTGGTTTCATAGACGGTGGTTGGCGAAATGAAACTGGTGAAGGCGTAGAAAGTTTCTTTGTCCTTACGCTTGCCGCCAAAGCCTGCGGCGGTGCCGATTCCGGGCAGATCCACGTTGCGAAGGAATGCGCCACTCAGGTCGCGGACGCGGACTTCGGTGCGCGCGTCTTTCAGGTATCCCAGAAGAAAGGAATTGTTCACTACGTTGGCGAACTCGAGTTTGTCGACGCCTTGCGGGACAAGAGTCTTCCAGTTGGCGCGTTCAGGATGGCGAGTGTCGATGGCGATGAGGCGTCCGCGGGGCGCGTCGAGATCGGTTTGGAACCAGAAGACGGGACCGTCGTTATCGATGAATACGTATTGCGCGTCGAAGTCGTCCAGCAGTTTCACGACGGGTGAGTCCGGCTGGGTCAGGTCTTTGTAGTAGAGGCGGTTCTTGGGCGCGGTGCCCTGCCAAACAGTGATGACTAGATAGCGGCCGTCATCGGTGACGTTGCCGGAAAATCCCAGTTCTTTATTATCGGGACGCTCGTAGATGAGCTTGTCTTCGGATTGCGCCGTGCCGAGGCGGTGGTAGTAGAGCTTGTGAAAATAGTTGGCCTCGCGCAGAGCGGCCCCTTTGGGCTCGTCGTAGCGGCTGTAGTAGAAGCCTTTGTTGTCTTTGGTCCACGAAGCTCCGGAGAACTTTACCCACTTCAGATCGTCGGAAAGATCTTTGCCGGTGTCGATGTCGCGGACGTGCCACTCGGTCCAGTCGGAGCCGGAGGTGGCGATGGCGTAGGCCATGAGCTTGCCATCGTCGGATATTTCGGTATCAGCGAGCGCGACCGTGCCGTCGGGGGAGAGCGGGTTGGGATCGAACAGGACGCGCGGCTCGGCGGTTAACGATTCGGCGACGAGGAGGACGTTTTGGTTTTGGAGTCCGGTGTTGTGCTGGAAGAAATAGCGGCCGCCATGCTGGCTGGGGACTGTGTAGCGCTCGTAGTTCCAGAGTTTGGTCAGGCGGTCGCGGATGGCCTGGCGGTAGGGAATTTTTTCGAGATAACCGAAGGTTACTTTGTTTTCGGCTTCGACCCAGGCGTGGGTTTCGGCGGAGTCGGTGTCTTCGAGCCAGCGGTAGGGATCGCCGACCTTGGTGCCGTGATAGTCGTCAACCTGGTCTCCGCGGCGGGGCTGGGGATACTTGAAGGGCGCGGTTTGGGCAGCGGGCATGAAAGTCATAATTGAGATTAGCGAAAAGAGTATGGTTGCGTGGCGAGCTAGATGCATGAGAAGCCCTCTGGGAGCGAATCAGTGGAGCGATCTATTTTGCCTGTCCCAATAGGTAAGACGCAAGAAGCGCCGAAGTGGTAGCGCCGGCGAGTTGCAGAGGTCCTTCGCCCCGCAAAGAACGCGGGTCTCAGGATGACAAAGAATCACGAGATGACGGCTACTACGGGAGCGTGCGCCGCACGGGCCTGCCGACAGCGGCTTTATAGTCTGCCGGATAGAGGACGACGCAGCGGTTGAAGCCTTCGCCGTCGCTTTCGGTGCGGAGGTCGGTTTGATCGCGCAGGGCGAGGTGGACGATCCGGCGCTCGCGCGAGGACATAGGAGCGAAGTGGAACGGCGCGCCCGTCTGGCGAACTTTTTCGGCAGCGACGCTGGCAGCCATGCGCAGTTCCTGGAGGCGGATGGAGCGCTGGTTCTTGCAGTCGAAGGAAATCTTTTCGTGCTCGGCGGAAGGCAGATGCAGGATTTCAAAGGCCAGCAGTTCGAGGGCGCGGAGAAGTTCGGCGCCGCGATCGAGCAGCAGAGAGGAATCGGGACCGGAGAAGTCGACGAAGATCTCGGGCTTCTCCCAATCGGTTGGCGCTGGCGGATCGACTACGATGCGGTATTTGAGATGGAGTCCGCCGTTGGTGACGACGGACTGGAGGAATTCGTTGATGCGGTTGGCGGCGGCGAGTTTGTCCATAGGAAGCTCTTAGCAATTAGCAGTTAGCCTTTAGCTTGAAACCTAAAACCCTTTAACCACAGAGGACACGGAGGTTCACGGGGTAAACCCTTTCAGCTGAAGACAAATCTTATCGCAACACCGGCGGCTCCTGCGCGTTTGAGGCTAATTGCTAATGGCTAGTTGCTAAAAGCTCTCTCACTTATCTTTCTTGCGGGCGCGTTTTTCCATCATTTCGCGCATCTCGCGGCCTAATTTGGTGCGGTTCATGATGGCCTGCTGCGCGATCGAAATCAAATTTGTTTCCGCATAGTACAGATTCAATCCCGCTTGCAGGTTGAAGAAGATGAAACCCATCATCAGGGGCATCATCCACATCATCATTTTCTGCTGCGCCGGATCCATACCCGCTTGCGGCGTCATGCGTTGCATGGCGAACATGCTGATGACCATCAGGATGGGTAAAAGGAAGATAGGATCGCGCGCGGAGAGATCGGTGATCCAGAGCCAGTGCGCATGGCGGAGATCTAGCGCGACGCCGAGCATGCGGTAGTAGGCAATAAGAAACGGGAACTGGATAAGCAAAGGCAGGCAGCCGCCAGCAGGATTTACACCCTCTTTCTTATAGAGTCCGCTGATCTCTTCGTTCATGGCGGCTTTGCGCGGATCGCGCAGGCTGTACTTCTTGTATTTTTCCTGAATCGATTTGATC
>WNFI01505251.1_pt1 | contig 12220 bp, 14 predicted proteins | sample 5400471 | NCBI WGS metagenome assembly WNFI01 (sample SAMN13153348, study PRJNA577476) | soil metagenome | isolation source: 100 cm saprolite on Douglas fir-dominated hillslope | place: USA:California | collected 2013-09-17 | reverse complement strand
GGAAACTTACCCTCTGGTGTTAAAATGGGTTCCATCGTCATCTAGTTTGCATTCTCGGAACGCAACTGATTTTACACTTACTTGGGCAATATAAAAGCTGGGCCACTGAGCGATTGTTCCGAGCGGAAGAATGCTTGGCACTAGGCTATTTGACACAGCCACGAATGGCGAAGGTCGGAGGAAGGCTGCTTGGTTGTTGCTCGCACAAATCGAGGTGTGGCGGCTGGGACATGGTGTCAAAGAATGGGGTCGCAGACATCAATATCAATGATTCATCAAACTCTTACAATTCAATCTTACTTCGCATGCTAGCCGTGAAGCATGAGAGGAAAACTGTGCTTCTACTGCAGGCAGAGATTTCAGCCGTCACGCTACCGTCCAGATCAGAGTGTATGCAGTTCGCCGAAGTGTCAGCGTAGGCGGCGCAACGACTACCATCGGAAAAAGATCGCAGTAGATTTCACATATCGAGAGCAATGTAGAGACAGCCAGAGAAACTGGCGAGAGAGAAACCCTGGGTACATGCGAAATTACAGGGCACGACGCCGTGCCAAAGAACCTCCGACTGCCAAGTCTGACCTGTCGCGCGAACTACGTCGACTCCTCAAGGAAGTAAAGAACAACGTAGCTCTGGATTTGAAATCCGTTGATGGAAGCGCCTGGCTTGTTTGCCCGAGCGGCAACAGCAGCGAAAAGAACAATCTGGCTTCCGCCAAAATCATTGTCCTGCAGGGAGTTCTGCGCGTCGCGAACTGAAACGAAAAACTGCAAAGAACATCCCTTTGGAAATCATTGCCAACTCATAATATAAGGACCACGTTGTCCGCTAATGCGCATTAGGCCGCAGGGTCGGTCCCTTCGCTCTGATTCACTCTGGAGGTAACGCAGGGTGCTGAAGGATGCATCGTTTCTTAAGGCCGCAAAGCTCCTGTTGCCGGACAAGTGGCAGCAATGGAAACTCATGGACCGCCTCTAGCTAATCAATCTCAGTCTAAAGGAACCGCGACGCGTGCGGCGGAATACGTCCGCATGTCTACCGAGCACCAGCAGTATTCGACAGAGAACCAGCGGGGCGTGATCCGGCAATATGCCGAGCAGCGAGGAATGGTCATCGTGCGCACTTACACGGATGCGGGCAAAAGCGGCCTTCGAATCGACGACAGGGACGCATTGAAGCAATTGATTCACGACGTGGAGAACGACCAGGCGGACTTCAACGCAATCCTCGTCTACGACGTAAGCCGTTGGGGGCGCTTCCAGGATGCCGACGAAAGCGCCTATTACGAATACATTTGCCGACGCGCGAAGATTGAAGTCCACTACTGTGCCGAGCAATTCGAGAACGACGGCAGCCCAATCTCGACCATTGTGAAAGGCGTGAAGCGGGCGATGGCCGGCGAGTATAGCCGAGAGCTATCCGCCAAGGTCTTCATCGGGCAATGCCGCTTGATTGAGCTCGGCTTCCGTCAAGGCGGTTCCCCTGGGTCACGGAATCGAAATTGGCAAGCATGCTGAACCAGCGTGGCATCCCTACCGATCTCGGGCGCCCTTGGACTCAAGGCACAGTCCACGAAGTTCTGACCAATGAAAAATACATCGGTAATAACGTCTACAACCGGATCTCATTCAAGCTGAAGCGGAAGCGCGTCGCAAACCCACCTGATATGTGGATTCGCAGCAACGGAGTATTTGAATCTATAGTGCCAGTAGATCTGTTTGAGAGAGCTCACGCGATCATTGGCGAACGCAGCCGCAGATTTACCAACGACGAGTTGCTGCAACAGCTTCGTGGCCTGCTGGACCGGGAAGGGTGTCTGTCCGGTCTTCTGATAGACGAGACGGAGGGAATGGCTTCCAGTTCAGTGTATCGGACTCGGTTTAGCAGTCTCGTCCGGGCATACAACCTTGTCGGGTACACCCCCGAACGAGACTACCAGTTCATCGAAACTAACCGACAACTCCGTCTTATGCATCCCAAGGTTGTCGCCGTGGTGATTGAGAATATTCGCCAGTTGGGCGGCACTATTCAAAATGATCCTACAACCGACTTGCTGACGGTCAACGATGAGTTTACAACGTCAATAATCATCGCGCGTTGCAGACAGAGAGAGTCTGGCTCATTTCGATGGTTAGTTCGACTTGATGCCGGGCTGAAGCCAGATATCACGGTCGCAGTTCGAATGGATGCCGAGAACTGCGATCCCTTCGACTACTATCTTCTGCCCAGTCTCGATATGACCTTTGAAAAGTTATCGCTGACCGAGGACAACGCGGTCAGTTTGGACACTTATCGCTTTAATACGCTCGATTTCTTCTTCGAAATGGCACGGCGTGCTCGAATACCGGAGGCAGCATGAATGAATCAGCGCCAGTCGTTCAGATGATACCCGTCAATCAAATTAACGTCCTAAATCCGCGAAGCCGCAACAAAGTCGTGTTTCAGAGCATCGTTTCGAATATCTCGAATCTCGGCCTGAAGAGGCCCATCACCGTTGCCCCTCGGTTAGACCCTGCGGACGGAAAGACTTATGACCTGGTATGCGGTCAGGGCCGCCTTGAAGCGTTCATTGCATTGGGCCAAACAGAGATTCCCGCGATTGTTAAGGAAGCGTCCAAGGAAGATTGCTATTTGATGAGTTTGGTCGAGAATGTTGCTAGACGCCAACTCCGACCACTGGAGCTGCTCCGTGAGATCACCAGCCTCAAATCCCGAGGCTATAGCACCGTCGAAATTGCCAAGAAGATTGACATTCATAAAAGCTATGTCGCCGGAGTTGTTCACCTGCTCAAGAATGGCGAAGAACGTTTAATTACTGCCGTCGAAAAGGGCCGAATACCCCTGTCGGTTGCGATGCAGATTGCGAATGCCGACGAAGATGGCATTCAGCGGGCCCTCTGCGAGGCCTACGAGGACAAGAGCCTCCGGGGGCGTAAGCTTCTCACGGTTCGGCGGATCATCGAAACGCGCAAAGCCAGCGGTAAGAGCTGTAGCCAAAATGCACGGCGACGAAATGATCGCCCTCAAACGGCGGAATCGTTGGTTCGAGTTTACAGGCAAGAAGCTGATCGGCAGAAGCTCTTGATAAGGAAATCCCAAATAACGGAGCACCGTTTGCTTCTTGTCGTTTCGGCTCTGAGGAATCTCTTTCGGGATGAAAACTTCCTCACTTTGTTACGAGCCGAGGGACTCGACACATTGCCGGCACCGTTGGCCGACAAAATCCAAATCGCCGAAAAGGTGTAGTCATGACTAAGCAAGTTCCACTTGCGTTTGATCCCCAAGGGATGGTCATCCCCATCACAAGTATCCTGCCGCTTAAGAGCATAAAGACTTCCATTAGATCGAGCCAGAAATACCAACAAGTTCTTGCGTCCGTGCGTGAGGTCGGCATCATTGAGCCGTTGATCGTGTTCCCCCAAAACGGCAAGTCAGAATCATTCCTGCTGCTCGACGGGCACATTCGGCTCGAAGTTCTTAGACAACTGGAAGAAACTCATGCCCGCTGTTTAATCGCCACAGACGATGAAACGTATACCTATAACAAGCGTGTGAACCGGATGGCGACTATTCAAGAACACGCGATGATTCTGAAGGCCACACGAAACGGCGTCTCCGAGGAAAGGATTGCCAAGGTGTTGAAGGTGGACGTGGCTAGCATCCGACAGAAACGCGATCTGTTGAATGGTATCTGTAAGGAGGCCGCTGAAATTCTCAAGAATAAGCACGTATCCCTGGGCGCCTTCTCGTTTCTCAGGAAAATGAAACCGATGCGACAGATCGAGGTAGCTGAGCTCTTGGCGGCCACGGCCAATTTCACAGTGCCGTATGTCAAAGCACTTCTCGCGGCCACGCACCCCGACATGCTTCTTGAGCCTGACAAAAACAAGATAGTTGATGGCTTAACGCCTGAGCAGATCACTAAAATGGAAAAGGAAATGGAAGCGTTGCAAAGGGACCTCAAGCTTGTTGAGGAGTCGCATGGAAATCAAGTTCTTAACCTAGTTCTTGCTCGCGGTTACCTTTCCAAACTAATCGCAAACTCCCGGATCGCCCGTTACCTCGGTCAGCACCATGCGGACATTTTTCGCGAACTCCAGGCGGTTTGCGAAGGATCATCATTGGAGAACTAAGTTGTCCATAAATGGTATGAGATCGAAAGGCGCACGCTAATTGTTGATTGGTCACTTGCCTCTACAAACAATCAACAGGTTGCATTTAGTGCGCGGTCGGACTTTCTGGGACCGCAGCAGCAATAGTCAGTTGCAACTACGGCTTACGCCAAAAGAAAAACCATTTCCGCCACCACCGAAGCTGCCACCACCACTTAAATCCCGATTTCCATCCGAATTTCCGCACTCGGAGTCTTCCCTCCCAACTCTGTCCACGGAAACTTACGAGAGCGATTCAAGATGACACTAAAGGTGGCCGCCCGATATTCTTCTCAATAAATTCGAGGAGTTTTCGCATGTTGTTCTCCGCATCAGTTTGCAGGTTCCAGAAATGACACGGAATCGCACTTTGATCAAACGGCAACTCCGTCCCATCCTTGGCCGCAACGATTACTGGGATACTGTGGCCGAGAGCGTACCCAAGTTCCATGAAGCAATTCGGTCGAAGTCCTGTCACGTCCACAATCGCCAGTTCGCTGTAATGAAGTCGCTCGAATATCTCTACGTTGATGAATCCGTGTTCCGTCGGGTCAGTTCCCATTTCGATTCGGCGGTAGCCAACCTGGGCAACCACAGGGTCAACCACTTCCCGAAAAAACCGCTCTACGACTGGAAAGTCCTCCGCCTTGTTGTTCAGCAGCCTCACATAAAATGCATTGGCCTGATCGAGGGCGCCCAAGAGTTCCATCAGCGACTTGACAACCCTTCCGCGTTCGATAGAACCGTTTCCCGTTGCTGCTGCAACCAATAGGGCACTGCCCCCTCCGGCCATGTCTGGACGTAAGCGGAGAAATGGAGCAGGATTCGCCCTCGCCTCGCGGTTCATACGTTCTGAACCGCCAATCCCATCTTCCCGACTGGCACCGAGAGTAAGGTCTAGAGGGACGATTGGTTTATGGCGAGACTGATACAAGTCGGCTAAGTGCTCCACACCCGTTCCACCGCCAACACATATGAGAACGTTGCCAAATTGGGCCTGCCTCTCGCGAAGCAAAGCTCCAGAACGTGCCCCCGGCTGGATGTATTCCACGCGAACTATCCCAGACTTCAAGAGCTTGTCCCAGAGGGCGCGACGGTGCTCTGGAATTTCGCTGGCTGCTTTCTCTGATGTGACTACCACTATGGGAGGGCGACTATGAGGCCAAGGAAGTGCTCCCCGGCTTGCGACCAGATCAGCGGTTTCCAAAACCGTCCAATCAAAAATCAAGGCAGGTGAGCTGGAAACGGCAGCATCTTGGAGAGGTTCTCTGCCCGCGAAAAGTACCAAGCCGCCTCCGCTGCAAAGAATTTCAATCGTTAGGTCGCGCATTAAATCATGCGCATAGCGAATTAGATCGGTAGGCCTAGACTTGCTTGCGCTTCCTGCTAACTGAAAGGAGCGACCAAATAGGGCATGGGGTGCCGATGCCACTTTATGCGTCCGCTTTTGTTGTCAAAAAGGAGATCATATAGTCATGCTGCAACGTTGCGAAACGCCACAGCACTACGTCGACTACGGCAATCGGATCGCCAATATATTCCGCGAGTGCCTTGCAGAGGTCTGACGGGTCTTGATAGCCGGAGAGTTCGGCGATGCGGCACAGATGTCGATCTGGTTTTGCAACAGAGAAGCCAATATTTTTTGCCGCATGATAACTTGTTGCTGGTCCCATGTAAGGGAACTTTTGGAGCACAGCTATAGGATTCAACGCAAGCTCTTCCCGCAGGGGCCCGAACCCCTTTGCATGGACAATCCTGGCGCACTGAGCAATGGCTTCAATCTTCCGTTCATGGCGAAAGAAGACCAAAGCTGAACTTACGCATCTCTCGTGATGCCAGACGATTTCCTCTGCTGAGGACCAATTAAAGAAGGCTTCACTTATATCGGGGAATTTCTTTCGAACAACTGACTCGCGCATGCCCGACGAAAGGATCACCCATGCGCATTCCTTTAGGAAGCCGTGTTCCGTTACATCTTCGCCTCTCAAATTTCTTTGCCAAATAATCTCGTCCCCATAGCCTGCGGCCAGGACTTTCGTCTTTGCTTTGACGTAAGCGGATGCCAGTTTTCCCAAGCTGACCGCGTTAGTTGTCATTGCCATTCCTCACCGAATGGCTCCAACCACTGGTCTTCCGAACGAGCCGCATCAGCATTCTTCATCCGCCGATACGCTCGGTCAAGGGCAGCCGATACTTCCTTCCGGGTGCTGTTATTGGCGGCGCCAAGGTCAGTATCTACGTGGACCGATTGTCCCGTCTTATCCTTAATGGGTGATAAAACGAGAGCACGAGAGCGGTCGAACAAATGTTCCAGCATTGCCTTGGGGTTTAGCAAGCCAGAATAATCTTTAAAGGATTCTATCGCGAGGGACTCCAGATGATACCCGCTAAGTTGAAGCCCTTCCGGTTGTTGATCATTGATGATTTTCGCGAGCTTGATAACCGGGACGACTTTTCCTCCGAACTTATCATTGGTAGCGGTCAACTTTCGGAAGAATGCCTCGGGATTAATCTCAGCCCACTCATTGCCCCTCGCACCAGGAATGTAAGTTTTTCTCTCTTCCCTTACGGCTGGCAGGAGTTGGAGCTGTAAACCCTCCTTGTTTAAGGTGATAGATAACGTTCCCCGCGAAACTTCCCACCCTGCCAATTCCTCACGAGCTTTTTTCTCGATGTACTCCAGCACCTCGCCAGGTGATAAGGATCGGAGTTTGGGGTCGCGCAGGATAACGAGCGTATCCACATCACTGATTCCGTCTACATATGTGCGCTTTCGTACCGAACCTCCAAAAATAGGGTCCAGCGTGCCTTCGATGTCAGCAGCCAATGCAGCCTTGATTTCGGTTAATGCTTTCTGTATTGCTTTCGTATCGCGCTGGTTGGCTACTGCGAGAAGTTCTGCAAGACGTTCGGCGACGCTGGCGTCGAACACCTGGTCAAGAGTCCGTTCCTCTTCTTTGCGCAGTTCGGCCTTTACATCATCAGGTGTGCGTCCTCGAAAGTAACTGCGCCGTCCCGATCCGCCCATCTTTACCCCGCCTCCGACACGGTCGCTTGCAGTTGCGTGAGCGCATCTTGGAGTAATGGCTGAAGGCTTCCAAAGTGCGTGAGGTCTTTAGTCCGCTCAAAGTTAATCATCTGAGTCCGCAGCTTCTCAAGGTAGTAGTAATTGTTGCGCCACATTTCAAAGTGCCGTTCGCTTGTGCTCCGACGAAGCCCCTCCGAGTCTCGCAGGACACCATAGTTCTGCGAATAGATTGTTTTCCCCTCGTGGTAGCCGAACCTCAACCAAGTAAGGCCATCGAACATTTCTGCGCCCGCAAGGAAATAGAGAACCGTAGTAAGGGGGTCCAGACTCCCAAAAATATGGATTGGAATGCCAAGACCGGCCGCGTTCAACTCCGTGCGCAAACGGGCGATGTTGGTCATTGCTGTAAAGACGGAGTCGCCCAATTCCTTCTCCGTAAGCCCAATGACTGTCAATCCTCGAAGTTGCGCAACCTTCTTCAGTAATTTCTCGATTGGCAATACCATGTCTTTGGACGATTCTGGCTTAACTAGAAATTCCCAGAGGAGGCGCGGGTACTTTTCCATCAGTGCCCGACAGTTTTGAATTTGCTTAGGCAAAGGCAGGAATTGCGCGGGACTGTCAAATGAGATCGTAATCGTGGGCCATCTGCTCGTCCAGTTTGCCAGCACTCCTTCATGAAAGCGTTTGTTCCACGGTCTGGGTTTGTGCAGCTTTCCATACGTCTCGGAGAGGTCGTGCTCGATCCGTGCTTCGTAACCGCCGCTGTCCAGGAACAGCAACTGCGAAAATGTAATATTTTGGGGAATCAGGCGATAGTGTACATCATACGCGCTGATTAGAATTGGGCTAGTGATGAACTCTCCCATCAGTTTCATGATATTGCGCACTTCAGGGAATCCCTTGCTGGAAAAGGACGGGAGGAGGAGCGGAGTTTCGGCCACCGTGTGCGTCCCGAGGATTATCTTACTTCGCCGTGCAAACATTAAGATGCACCCGATCCTCGCAGGATAGACAACGACCGCACGGCGCTAACGGCCCAACCTCACAACTCCACGTCAGTTCGACAGGTACCACGCTCTTGAGGCAGAAATCGTAAACGGCTTGCTTGCTCCAAGTCAGAAACGGTGCACCGAGGACAACCTGTCCATTGCGATAGCCGGAAAGCAACGCATTCAAGTGACCTACGAAATGGTCCGAACAATCGTAATAGACAGAACCAGCGTGGATTCCCAAAGCGATCACGCCTGCAACGTGAGGAAAATGCAAGAGCGCGGCAAATGTTAGAAAGGCATTTCGTCCAGCGATTTCATCCCGAAATTCCTTGTACGGTCCTGAAAGCCGAATAACGTGTAGTGGAATTGCGTAGTGGCAAGCGATTGCTTTTGCACTGTGCTCTTCTTGTTGATTGACGGGCTGCCCGTAATCGATGAATACACCCGTGACATCGTGCCCTGCCTGACGGTAGAAGGCCACACAACAGCCAGAATCAATTCCTCCGCTGAGGAGCACGAGCGCATTCATGTGATCTGTATTTACTACAAAATTTGCTCCAAGATTACGGCACCTCGGGTCACAGTACTCTAATGATTAACAGGCCATCGTGTCATGACGCTTCCGCATGAATCCGCAAGACCTAATGAAATCCTGTATCGGCGAGAACGGAAGCGCTGCAAAGGGACCTCAGGCTTGTTGGGGAGTTGCATGAAATCAAGTTCTTAACCTAGTTCTTGCTCGTGGCTAGTTTTCCGAACTATTCGTGAATTCCAGGATCGCCCGTTGCGGACTCACTTCTTGGATAAGTATCGAAGCTGGTCATAGACGAACCGGAAAGCGCAGTCAGCCACAAGTTGAAGGAAGCGTTCCCGACTATCCGAAAAGACTTGGAAGTGGCGAAATAACTTCTAACCTTGCGACCGCGCAACAGGTTTCCGCTTGTAGTTCCCGTCTGGGTTGCGGGGCACGGGCATGGGCTTGTTGAACAGCTTTGTCGTGCTCCCGGCGCCCCGCAATTGCCCCACAGCCCATTCAACCAAAATCTCCCCGAGGTTGCCGAGAGTGCGCCGCTCCCGTGCGGCAATTTCCTCCATCTCAAGCCGCAGGCTTTGCTTCACACGGAGGCTAAGCTGCACTTTCCACTCACCCACGGGGCTTCTCCTGATCATTTGTAAGTTCAAAAACCCGGTCCATCAACTCGAACACCGTCACGCCCAAACCATCAGCCAATTGTTGGAGCCGCACCACGGGCATATCTCTGATGCGTCCCCGCTCGATGGCAAGTATGAAGCGGAGTGGAAAGCCACTCTTTTTGCTGAGTTGCAGGCGAGAGAGTTTTGCTTTTTGTCGATATAGCTTCGTAGCTATGCCGAGTGCTCGGGCGACCCCGAATTTGTCGATGTCCGTCGCAATCCATTTCGTGACAAGTTCCAAGTCCACGACCTTCGCCTTGCGCCGCCCACGAATAGCCTTTGTCACACGGAGGAAAGCGTCACGCAGAGCCTTGAGTTCCTGATCCTCCGGCATCGGTAGATGTTGGGACATGCGTCGAACCGACCAGAGGACGAAGAGGAGCATGTCCCGGTCTTCGATCTTTGCAACCGTCTCCTTCAGTTCTGCACGCATTTGCTCGTCAGAGGGTTCGTTCACTTCTTGCGTCCCTTCTGCTTCTTCTCCCGGTCGATCTGGCGGCAGATTCGCTCGAACTCGGGCTGCTGAGCCCTAATCTGTTTTATTTCTTCACTCTCGATATAGGTACGCTTGATAACGCCGTCTCCTGTCGTCCAATCCTGTAGGTCGGCTTCCATGATTTCCAGACGAGACGTGATCGTAAAAGCCAACTCGGTCTCGTCCGTGAATCGCACGTGGATGTAGAGCATGCCTTCCTCTGCTCCCGTGTCTACAAACTTCACGACCTTCCCCGTCACACCGGGGAAGTCACTGCCTCTCGTTTTGACCATCTGAGTCCTCCAAAAACGGAAATGCGATCTTCATGAGCTTGCAGAAGAGCAGGCGTGGCAGGCCGAGAAAAATAAAAGCGTCCGCGTTTGCGGACAGCCCTAATTCGGCGACTGCCGGGAACGAGCAGACGGACGCTGAACTTTCGCACTTGGAGGCGGCGCAGGAGCTTCTGGTATCGGGGCTTCCGGCTGATTTAAGGCTGTCTCTGTCGCCGCTTGAATTTTGGTTACCTGCTGAGCCACCAATCGATGAAGCTTGGCTTCCAACTTCACCGCTCTTATGCTTGCCCGGCGTCGGGAATCTTTCGCCTTTCTTAACTGCGCATGCGTGCGTGCGATCCGATCTTCGATGGTCAGCTTAGTTTCAAACATTGGTCTTTCCTCCTTTAGAATTTTCCTTCGGTGTCAATTCCTCTCTTAGCGCCAACATTTCCAGCTGCTTGATCTTCAGCATATAAGCGAGCGCCCGGTCGGCAGTGCGGGTGTTCTCCGTACTGCCGAACTCATACGTCCTGTCGTTCACCCGTATCGTGTTCCGTTTGAGGTCTGCTGCGGCTGCGTGTCTTTCCTTTCAGTCGTAGCGTTTGTGGTACTGCTCGCTAAGGACTGGCATGGACGAAACCCAGACCGTCACGCGATTCATCATCGGGATCGTAGGTGCGCATTGCGTCCGGACGCTAACGCGGGAGGCAGTCACGCGTCAACGCGGATTTTGAGGCGGGAGCTTTCTACGTCCACGTACGTTTTTTCTACGTTTTTCTATGCCTCAGATTTGCCATGAAAAATGGGAAAACGGTTTGAGGCGCGGAAAGGCATTGACAATAAGAGGGTTATATTTTATCAGTATCACTGGAATTTCCTGATACACCTGAGGCAAACGGCGTTACAGCGCAATGGGTTAGGCGGTCCTGCCGCAATTTTCTACGTTTAATAAAGGGTTAGACGGAAATTCCTCAGTATTAGGCAAAACGGAGGAATTTCATGCCTTTACAAGTGGCGCGTTAAACTCGAGTACGTTTGCCTTTCGGAGGGTGGAGACGGAGATAAAAAGACCGAGACGACTCTTATGAATGTGCACCACAAATAAAAGGCATACAAATCGGTCGATGTTCCCTCTTGCTGCCACGGAAGGGCACCAAAAAGAATCTCTAGAACGACATCAAACGCCGATGGAAACGGACGACGTCTGATATGGAAGGCGCTCCATGGTAGCGGGGCTTGACAAGATACTCGGAGTTAGATATATCGGAATACGACTATGAATGACGATACCGATCTCTTCTTGCCTTTGTCACCAGCAACGTTACATATCTTGTTGGCGCTCGCAGGAGGGGACCAGCATGGCTACGGAATCATGAAAGAGGTAGCGCGTCAGTCTGAAGGTCAGTACAAGCTTGGTCCGGGCACACTATACTTAGAGAGGCGAAGTTACACCTCCACCACGTTGCGGGTGCGAGTAAGACGTCATGAGGCGCGGGCTCTACCGATGTCTAATCTGCATGCACCCCGCAGTCTTCCGACAGCGTTACGCGGAAGAGATGCTCTGGATTTTCGATGAAGCAATTGGACAGGGTGTGCTGCCACTTTTCGTTGATGGCGCCATATCATTGTTTCGACAGTGGTTGCTTCGGTCGAATATCTGGAAGATGGCAGCCGGTACTGTTGTAAGCACTGTCTTGATATTTGGCTGGTGGCATTCCCAGGAATCCTCGCTAGCTGCGGCGCTCCGTCGCGGAAATCCGGGAGCGCTAGAAGAAACCAGGCGGAGGTATTTGATCGAGCATGGCAGACCCTTAGAGGGTGCCTTCGGAGTAGTCCAGGCTGCAGGCAAGCAAACGGCAGGGATTGCGCCGCAAAGTGGCGCGCGAATTCCTGATCCGGTCGACGCTATCGAGGGCATCGTTTCGGCGTTCAAAGAGCATCCAGTGGTGATGATTGGCGAAGGTCACTGGCTGCGTCAAGCGGGAGACTTCTACATACGTTTGAACCGCAGTCGTGAATTTCAAGAAACCGTTCAAGACATCGTCGTCGAATTCGTAAGCCGCAACAACCAACCGCTTCTCGACAGATACATCGCTGGGGAGGA
>WNFI01109947.1_pt1 | contig 12220 bp, 11 predicted proteins | sample 5400471 | NCBI WGS metagenome assembly WNFI01 (sample SAMN13153348, study PRJNA577476) | soil metagenome | isolation source: 100 cm saprolite on Douglas fir-dominated hillslope | place: USA:California | collected 2013-09-17 | reverse complement strand
GATTTATTCCGGCGAAATTCGCTTGCCGGGATAAGCATCGGTATCGACGACCTAAAATTCGCGTGAGTACAATTCATCGATCGCAAAAGATGTGTCGTTACATGAGGCACATGCATATGCGGCTGCCCTCAAAGAGGGCGGCTTAATCGACGGCCAGAATGCTTGATCCCAAGACGCAGCCGTGCCAGCTCTTCGATCCGCCTGCGCACGTCACATCAACCTCTCGGTCGTTGGACGATAACGCAGCACTGCACATCGGCCGGACGACCGTTGCTTCCCAAAGATAACAAAAGGGTAGCGGTAGCTGCCCCTGTGGGACACGAACTTGTTGTCTCAGAAATTGGGTGTCCCAAGCCGGCCGTCGAGGTGACCCAAGCTGCTTGCTAGCGATTTCTGACCTGACAGCGCTCGCTGTCATCTTGGAATCTCCGACTCGGATAATTGCCGCTCTTGCTCGTCGTTCATCTGGCAGTCGTTAAAGCGAGCGCGCACGTTCCACGCGGCTTTATGCTTGACCGATCAGGACCTCTGCACACCAAGCGCGAGCCCGGCGAGGCTCGACCAGGGGCCTGCCCCAACACCTCGTGTCCCAACTGTCCCAGATGTCCCAACATTCGGGCCAACGTCCTCAGATGATTGGGAATTGTTCTGGGACAGGGGTGTGATGTGTCCCGGTGTCCCAACTGTCCCAGCGGGCCCTGCCATTCGCAATTTCCACTAGAAGAGTGGCTTCAAATCTCCGAAGACGTGGCTGACGCTCGTGGTATTGCCGGGATGGCAACTGAAACAGTTGTCCGTGCCTGCGGCATGAGTGTCTGCGCCCTGAGTGAAGGTTTCCATTGTCGAGTTGTTTAGTTTGCTGGTGCCGACTTGAGTCATGTTGAAGGTGGTGAACGGAAACGTTCCGGCGATCATCCAGGTAGATCCGGTCATAATGTAGTTGTGGCGGATATCGGCGGGATCCAGGACAGCCCGGACTGTATTGTTGACAGAGATGATTTCGCTATTGGAAGCTTCCGAGTTCTTCAAGGGGTTGGGAGCGACATCGGAAGCAGCGCCCCAAGCTTTGCGGCGGATGACGTTGTCGGGGCCAACCGGGATAGGCGGAGAAGATGCGACGATATTATCACCAGCGATGAATTGGCGGTTCTCGTTGAACGGACCAGCGCAGGGCGTCGCACAGAACAGCCAGTTTCCGGAAGCGTCTTGTGCTACTGGAGTCGTTCCCCCTCCCGAATTTCTATAGGAATAAGCATCGTTGGGTGTGTTGCCCACATGTTCGAAGGTAGCCCAAATCATTTCGGGATGGCCCGCAGTGCTGCCGACAACATGCATGCCGACCAGGGCGACCGTCGCGCTCTTATGGCCATTTTTCACCCATGTGGACGGGTTCGTCTTGTCATACGTGGGAATGTCCGCAGTCATCGTGATGTAATCGCCCGGATTGGGAAGTCCGGCAATTTCGATCCAGGAGGTTTTGATCTCAAACACGAGCGCCTCTGGATCCACGAAGACCTTTCCGTGTGAACTCGCAAACGTCGTGATGTTGTCGAGTTCGCCTTGAGTAGTCGGAAATAGCGTGTTTGGAGGCACGTTCGCGCCGAGCATGGTTCTCAGGTAGGCCATCACCTCATTGACAGCAATGCCATAGTAAATCGGTGACCCGTTCTGGGCGATCAAGACCGACGAATCGGCTTGCCCCTGCTCGACTTCAATGAGATTGCCGGCGCGGTCCAGGAAGATGGTCCTGCCATCGATGAGGAACTTCCGAATAATCGGTCTCGCGCCGCTGGGACGCAGGAGTTCCCGCGGCTCACGACGCGCGGCCAGAAGCTGTGGTTGAAGTTGAGCGCCTCCCTTGCCAAGCAGAATGACTTGCTTGTCCGCGCCAATCCGAACATTGGTGATCTCGGTGAGCTGTCCGGACCTGGTCCGAACAAGCGGTCGCTGGTTAGAGAGAGCCGACTGCACTTCGAACATCCTTCCCTGTTTGTCGAAGACGAGGGGAAGGTGATTCGGGCCTACTTGCTTCCCAATCACGTTGAACTTCTTGAGAAGTCCGCTTTGGTGTGGGGTCATTGTGCGTTTACCGTCAGCACCCAGCGGCGATACATCGAAGAAAGCAGATGATTCGAAGATGCGCCCGCCACCCCCGCCATAGATCGCTGGCGCAGGTGAGGTGAGCCACAGGAACATGTGATAGGACCACTCGTAGAAACTACAATTAGGTGAATTGGGAAATGAGACGCTGTTCGCGGGATTGACGACTCCATTGAGAGCAGCGCTGCCGGACTTGAACCAACCGTTGACGGTCGTTGCGGGAACAGAACAGGCGATGTCGGGATCCGACGGCACGGTTTGAGCCAGGCTGGGAGAGCCGGAAGTTGCCGCTGCCACAATCATCAACAGCGAGATTCGTTTCACGATACTCACCATGCAGTCCCTCCTCGTGCTCTTGTCGCGCTGAAGACCCTGCCCTTCTTCAACTCGCGCCTGGGATGGTGCGTTTCGGCCCTTGCATGTCATTCCCCGACCGCAAAAAGCACGGTCGGTGTGGAGCTCGAGTGATGGTCGTTCCGTCCACCTCCGGTGTACGTAGCCCCGATCTCGTGCTTCCCAGGCTTGAGTGAGACGATGATGCTCGCTCGGCCGCGGTCATCAAGGGGAACCGGACGCCGCAGGGCTACTCCATCGACGATGAAGGTCACACTCCCGCTCGGCTCGCGTGCACCGGCAAATAGCGAGACCACGTTTGCCTTCAGGGCGACACGTTTGGCATCACCGTCGGATTCGGTGTCCGGCACACCAGGCAACCGGTCTTGGCGGCTCGGAGCGTGGGTCGCTGTGACTTCCACAATAGTGCCGTGCTCTCGCAACTCCTGTGCCATAGCATAGCTCTTGGCAAAGATCGGATCGCCCGTGGTCGCGACGTCGAAGATGCAGTTGGCGTTCAGGTCGCCAGCTTTCACACCGGCACACACTGCACGCGCCCTTTCGGCGGGCATTCCACGTAGCGGCTTCGCGCCGGGGATGACGAATTCCGGCTTAAGCTTGCAAGGTGGCTTCTCGGCGGGCCAGTCGGGGTCGGTGAAGGTCTTCGTCGTCGTTCCGGGCGCGTACGTGAACAAGCTCGTCTGGTCGGTCACGCGCCAGGAGTCCGCAAACTTCTTGTAGAGTGTGATGTACCTGCTGTGCAGAGAGCTGGGTATCGCACCGACGCTGGTGCCGTCGCGCAGCCGGGGCAGCCAGCTATCGCGCGGAACAACGCCCATAATACCCTCGTCCGCGCTGGTATTGGAGATGCTGACATCCAGGTACCAGACTTGATAGCTGGTCCAGAAATGTGCAGTAACCAGCAGCACTGTGCCATCCGCGTAGTCGGCGCGCAGCCCGGTGCCGTCACCAGCATCGAAGATCGAGACGCGATGAGGGCCGAGATGGATGCCCTGCTTCGGCAACGGCGAGAGCTTGCCATCGACATAGAACTCGATCTGACCCCGCTCTCGTCCCGGCTGCAGAGAAATGCGATGAGGTCCGAGGCGCGCCGCTACGGCGTTGATGATGCTCACACAGGACGTCAAGCCTGTGTGGCCGTCAGTCACCGGGGTGGCTGCGGCTACTGGCCATTGCCGGACTTGCACCTCCATGCGCTGCCCATCGCGCAGGAGTGTGAACTCGCCGACCGCCTGAAAATCATAGCGCACACCGTTGACGGTGCGCGTGTGCGGGTCGCCGCTATAGGAGCCGTCCGCGTTCAGATGAGTTAGGGATCCCTTGTGATGGCCGCAAAGCTCATCGGAGTGGAACGAAAATGGGGTCCAAAGAACATTGAAGGAGCCAAATTCGGACAGATAGTGCACCACGGCGGAGGTACCGGGATTGAACACGGGATTTGCATCCACTTTACCTTGATAGACCTCCTTATTGCTCCAGCCCGCCGGAAGGGTGCCAGCGCGGAACGAGAACTCGCCAGGATGAGCGTTCTGCACCGCGGTCGCCTTGGCGGCGCTAACGCTTGCCAGCAGATGGCCGATGCGGCGGGCGAGATTGCGCCGGTCGACAGACGGCCCGGGCGCGAGCGCGCTGTAATCGGCGACAAGTGCATCAATTCGCGTGTTGCTGAAATTCTGCAAGTTGGGCAGACCGAGCTCGGCCATCTCCGCTGATGCGCTTGGAAGCCCGTTGGCGATCGGACGGGAATCCGGTGTGCGCGTCTTCTGGTTCGCCATCGTCGCCTTGGCGGAGAAGGGGCCAACTTGCGACGCCCCGCTGAACATGGTTCCGAAGTGCAGCTCGAACAACGCCATCGGCTCTAGAGCAGCGCTCCAAAACTCTTCGGGGGCAGGATCAGCAGGATTCTGCGGGTTGTTGCCGGCAAGATAGGTGTTTGGACCGAAATTGACCGGCTGCCCGATGATCGGATCGCCGGTCGTGAAGGTTTCGTCACCGGTCGTGGTCTTCCCGGTGATGGAGTCCACCGTCGAGACGACGGGCAGCGCGTGCGAGCGTAGCGCTACTGGGTTGTTCAGCCGGACGACGCGGCCGACCGGGATGTCGAGCTTCTCGGGCACGTTCCCGGTTACAGGTACAAAGTCAGGCTCGCCCTCGAGGCCCCAGGTCCACCCTGGCGGAACAACGTTGTCGATCGTGCTCGAGTAGATCGGGTTGCGATTGTAGAATGAGTTGTCGGTTGCGAACCTCGCTTCGAACCGGCCGCGGAAGTTCACCGCTGGGTGTTTTATCGCGAGAAGACGACGCCGGCCGGGTTGGGCGAGGCCTGCAATGTTACCGCAAGCGTGCCGGTATCCGTAGCAAGCGAGAGCTCCGCGTCATAGTTTGATCCGACCGGAGCCAGCAAGAACCCATCGCTGGCAGAGTTGCCTTGCAGAGAGATTGTGACGGCCATTTTTTCCCCCGCGAATAAGGATCGAAAGACTTTGGCGGTCCCTTGGATGATTGCCATCGCAACACAGGATCAAGAGTTTCGAAAAAGCGGCGAGAGCTGTCCATCCATCTTCGGGTGTAGAGAAGGATGAGTTGCTGATGTAGATATTTCAGGCGTGAGAAGTCATTCGCGTGCGGGAGAGTCTGGTGCAACGATTGCGGACAACAGGTTTGCCGGCGAGAAATCGAGCAGAAGCCTGCGATGCAATCGCATCTCGTGCAAATAGGCATCGCGTCCATTACTGCTGATAGCCAACACTTTCGCGCTAGGAACTACTTGCAGAACAAATCGGCCGATATCGTCCCCTTCTCCGCTGCTGAGCCCGATCACCACAAGATCGGGCTGTAACCCGGGAAGCCGTTCGGCCAACATTTCGCGATCGCCGATCTGGTCAACCAGATACAGACCGACCTTGTCAGACAACAAGTCGCGAACGATGTCCGATAGCAGTGGCGACATCGTCACGAAAACCGCGCGGGACTTCGACAATCGCGTGCCCCTTCTGGGGTTGGGGTGAGCAATAGCCCCGGTATAGTCTGCGAACTCCGGCAACTAGTATCCACACGAGGAGGGATACGGAGACCTAGCCAGGATGGAGGCAAGGCAAGCAAACGCCTGCCTTTATTCGGATCGCTCTGCCGCGTTGTGTTACTGTAGATTCTGAATTTGCTCGCGCATCCATTGCGCAGCCTGACCTCGGCGTACCAGGCCGAGCTTTCCGAGCACGTTGTGAACGTGAGACTTGGTCGTAGCGACGCCAATCTTGAGACTATTGGCGATTTCCTTGTTGCTGAGCCCATCGCTGACGAGCTTAACGATTTCCAGTTCGCGTTGAGTCAACGATTTGCGCTCGCCGGATTGGATCGTGGGCAGCCCAATCGCGATCCGGCGTACGAGGCTGCTTGCGATGCGCGGTGAGCAGAGTTGCTCATTACGCATGGCGCCCTCCAGCAGGGGAACAACGTCACCGAGAGCTGCCGATCGCGGAATATACCCCAAAACACCCGATTCGACCCAAGGGAGGACGTCATCTTCGCGTTCAGCCAGGGCGAGTGCCACGATGCGCACCCAAGGGGCGATTTGCCTGATGCGGCGCACCGCTGTAAGCCCATCGGCGAGAGCCGTGTCGATCAGGGCGATGTCGGGGTGTAGCGCCAAACTTCGCACAAATTCCGCGCTGAAATCGCCGACAGCGCCCATGATCTCGACTTTGCCGCTGCGCTCGAGAAACGAAACCATCGCTTCTCGCACGAACCTCACATCGGATAAAATCACGATGCCGATGGCCGGTTGGTGCCTCGGAGGTGCATCGGCATCAGGGGTGATGATACGCGTCATCGATCGGCCCCGTGTGTCGCGTCGCGTTTAGAAAGCAAAACAAGTCAGCAAAACGAGCCGTGGGGCTACATTTTGGCCGGGAGCTGATCGATTCTCCGCCCAACCAACACAAGCTGCTTTTGGAAGTGTAGCTTAAAGTTGAAGCGCAGTCCAACACAAGCTCCTTTTGGAAGTTTAACTTAAAGTTGAAAACGCAGCCACGCCGCCGTGCTGTTTTGAGATGCGGCGAAGTGGCGCAATTCTCTACCGTTACACCACTTTTAATTGTATTGTGTCCATAAACCTGAGGGCAGTTGGTTGGCGTGTAATGTATTACAGGAGGGCCCACGTAGAGGCAGTTCGCCCACGTAGAGGCAGTTCAACATAAGTTCGACCGCGGGAACCCGATATGAGGCGGCCCACCTTCTCAAAGACCTTCCCAAATGTAGCCGCCAGCTTTTGGGGTCAGAGAATCCGCAACTCGTCCGCTGAACGGCCTGGCTGCTCGATGCGCGGCGTCTGGCCGCCGCGTAGAACCGAATTGCCTTCGTACAACGTCCTCTGGTCGATTGCGGCTGGGGCAAGCCAGTGCTGTTCGTCCATCTCACCATTCAATCCATATACGGCCAGCGCGTTGCTATAGATGACCTGGTGAATAGCGTCGGCAATTACGCCGCGTTGAGCCATCAGGCGAGCTGTTTTGGCGACAGCCAGCGGGTCCGAAACGCCCCAGTCGCAAGCGGAATCGACGATGAGCCGATCGGGGCCGAAGCTCTCGACCAGCGCCGCCATGCGTTCACTACCCATCTTGGTCTGTGGGTAGATCGAAAAAGCACACCAATAGCCGCGGTTGAGAACATCGCGGATCGTTTCCTCATTGTTGTGGTCAATCACGCAACGCGCCGGATCAAATTTGTGTTCCTTCAAAACATCCATGGTTCGCAGCGTGCCCGCGCGCTTGTCGCGGTGCGGCGTGTGAATCATGATGGGAAGAAGGTATTCCTTCGCCAGCTCGATCTGCTTGCGCAGCGCCTTGTCTTCGAGGGGTGTTTGTTCGTCGTAGCCAAGCTCTCCCATCGCCACGACGCCTTCCTTGACGAGAAAACGCGGCAAGGCGTCTATCACGGCTTCCGCCAGCGCCTCGTTGTTGGCTTCCTTTGGGTTCAGGCCGATCGTGCAATAGTGCCGAATACCGAACTGACCGGCGCGGAAGCGCTCGAAGCCCGATATCATGGCAAAGTAGTCGACATAGCTTCCGACATTGGTGCGGGGTTGTCCAAGCCAGAAGGCTGGCTCGATCACCGCGACCACGCCGGCTTTGGCCATTGCTTCGTAGTCGTCGGTCGTCCGCGAGATCATGTGGGCGTGGGAATCAATGATCATGCCCGCATGCCGGCCAACGCCATTCGAAGCATAGCGCGGTTGATCGCTCGCAGCCGCCGCGAGGCGTTGCACGTCGCTCAACAGGCGGGCCAGTTTGTCGGCCGTCAGCGGGCCGTTGCAACAAGGACATGCGAGCGTCTTGCCGGCCAATAATTCCTGCAATGCGCCTGCATCGCAGGCGAACGATCCAAGAGGAGGAGATCCCGTCATTTGTCCAGTGTCCTCACATAGGCGATGATCCTGAGCATTTCATCCTGCTGCATGCCGCGGCGGTGGAACGACTGCATCGCGCCGCTGGCTCCGCCGTAGATGATAGAAAACATCCCGGGGTCTGTCAGCACCTGTTTGTAGATGACATCCTTGCCGACCAGCGTCGGGCCCATTTTGCCGGTTCCATCGGCGCCATGGCAGACTATGCAGTTCGACACGTAAAGCTTCTTACCGTCGGCCATCGCATCGGCATTACCGCGATAGCCGTTGTCTCCTGTTTCCTTGAACTTCTTGACAACCGGCGTTTCGATCTCGCCGGGCTGGAGTTCGAACGTCATTGGTGAATTGTCCAGTGGGTTCTTGAAGTCAGCTACGTCTCCGGCCGCTACGAATGAAACGGCCAGCCCATTGACGGCCGCTGCTGCCAGGAAGCTCACACTGCATTGACGAAAGCGATTAGACACCATTGGTTTTGATCTCATTCATTCCAAAACAATCATCGCCCGCAACCAGGCGGGCGATGATGCTTTCGTGTGGATTCCAGGCCTTACTTGGCCTTGGCAAGTTCCGCACCGGTAGGCACCTTGTCCGCGGGCATAACACGCCAGAGAGCGCCGGTCGGATTGGCATTCGGTCCTTTGTCGTCGGTGTAGAAGCAGAAGCAGTTCACTGCCAACACTGTGCCATCCGCATCGACATTGCCTGCGGTGAACTGAAGCTGCGTCTGCATGAACTCCTGCAACTGCCACTTCTTGGCGCTGTCATCCCAGGCCACGCCAAACAACCGGCCTGAGCACCAATCGCCGACCATGTAGGTCTTGTTCAAACCGCCATAGTTGGCAACGCCAAGCCCTTGCGAGGAGCAGCCGCCGGTGTTGGCCTTGGTCCCGTCTCCGAACGCCTCGGAGTGAGGGTATTCAGCAATGGGCAGAACGCCAACAATCGCACACTTCTGGTCGGCGGAGAGCGCCGGGTGGCAGTAAGAGCCCTCATTGAATTTCCAGCCGTAGTTTTCACCGCCTTTCGAGGATGCGGGCTGGTAGTTGATCTCCTCCCAATGGTTCTGGCCGACATCCGCGATGAAGAGGTCGCCGGATTTCTGGTCAAAGTGGAACATGTAGGGATTACGAAGACCGTAGGCCCAGATCTCCGGCCGCGAGCCGATCTTGTTTACCGTGAAGCCCGTCTCGGTGATTCCGAACAGTGACATCAGCTGCGGTTTGTCGGCCTTGGCGAAGGGATTGTCCTTCGGAATCGCATACGGCGTATCGTCGTCGGTATCGACGTCGATCCGCAGAAGCTTGCCCCACAGAACGTTCAGGTTTTGCCCGGCATTGAGTGGATCGCCTTCCCAGCCGGCGTCACCCTTGCCGATGTAGAGCTTGCCATCGGGACCGAAGGCAATCATGCCGCCATAGTGATTATAGTAGGGCTGAGGAATGTTCATGAGCACCTTCACGGATTTCGTGAGTTGCTCCTTGGTCACCTGATTGGGGCTCTTGGGATCAACGGTGACTCTCGCAACGATCGAGGCGCCATTGAAAGGAAGCGACGCGTAGTGGATGTAGGCGTAACCATTGTCCTTGAACTTGGGATGGAATGCGACTGACCAAAGCCCCTGCTCGACAAACCCCGTTTGCACATCGGTACCGAGCGGGTTGAAGTTGGTCAGATCGATGAAGGGCTCGGGCAACACCTTGCCGCTCTTGTCGACCACTTTGACGCGGCCTACACGCTCCACGACAAAGATGCGTCCCGAGCCGTCATTCGCAGCGGTGACGCCGACGGGATCGTGAAATCCATCGGCAACTTTGACGAGCGCCAATTTCGGGGCGCCCGGCACTTTTCCCCCGGGCTGAGCAACGTCGGCCGGCGTTGCCGGCACTTGTTGCGCAGACGCGACGGGCATGCCTACGCATGCCGCCGCCAAAAAGGCGGCGAGCGTCAACATTCTCATGATGGTTGACTCCCTGTTCATTTCCTGGCCGGCAATTTTTGTATGATTTCGTACTACGGCCAACGAAGATCGTAGCGCGTTCCATCGAAGCTGCAAGAGCAAATCAAATCACCGGGATCAACTACAGCTCGCACGGTGCCTGCCCACCCGCTTGATGGGTCGTTCCGATCAATTTCGTCAATCGAACAAACCAACTGCAAGACCGGCAGCGATCAACAGCAGGAGCCCGGCATCCAAGGCATGCAGGCCCAGGCCAATCGCAAGGCGGCCTTCGATTGCGCGGTGCGCAAACACATATTGCAATGCGATCTGCAGTAAGGGAATGCATGCGAATAGCGTGCGCCGCCAACGAGGAGGCCTGCCAAGCCATGCCAGGATCGGAAGCGGAACGACCAACCATTGAAAAATGGCAACCCACTCACTGTGATATTTCCACCAGCCAGGATCGCTCATCGCGGCTATCCCCGCGATGAAGAACTGAGCGAGCAGGCAAATAGTCAGTAGTGCTGACAGAGTCCGCAATAGAGTTCGCGGGAAAAATGGCGTTGACCATTCGCTCATGCGAGCGCTTTCCAATCGATCTTCTCGGCCATCAGTCGCGATTGAATGTCCCTGACCTGGTTGCGCAAGTCGGGCTGCTCGAACGTGGTATCGATACGATCCGGCTGCGCTTGCTGCAACGCAAGCGCGACCGAGGAACGCTCTTTGTCACTGCCTGTCTCGAACGCGCGAACCAAAGCCGCAACCCCTTCGGCGTCTGCATACGGCGCCACGCAACGCCACACTTCACCGCTCACCGGCCGTCCGGCCGCCCATCTTTCCTGGGCAAGATCGACGACCATGCGTGCCAATCGTGGATTACCGCGCCGATCCAATTCCTGGATCGGCCACAGATGCGAACCGATGAAGAACGCCTTCACCACCATCTGATTCCAGGCGTCTTCGGCGAAGCATTCGACCGGGTAGGGATTGCGATGGGCCACGGCCTCGAAGACGGGCTTCATGCCTGAGCGAACGGCTTCCCGCGCCCTCGGCTCCAGCAGTGTCGCGGCGGGATACACCGGCAGTCCGCGGCAAAGGGCGATCAGTTCATTGAGGCCGGCCGTGGCGCAGAAACCGTCGAAGGCAGCAGCAAAGGCGGCGTCGTCTCCCGCATAGCTGGCGACCATAAAAGCAATCCGCGCCGCCTGATCGATGCTCCATTCGCTGGGGTCAAGGCCCGGCCGCAAGACCATCGCCCGCGCCTTGTCGTCTGGCGTCAGGGGCAAATCGGCCTTGCCAAGACGGCGAGGGGCAAGACCGATGGCCATGGCAAGCTTATCGCCGCCAGACTCATGCCTGATACGTTCGATGGTATCGCGAAACCAGGACACCGCATTCTCGTTCGACGCCCGCGAGATCCACTCGTCCGCCAAGCCGAGGAAGCCGTCGCAAACGGTCATACCGGCGCGACCGCTTCCATTGTGACCGGACGATCTCACCAAGGCTTGCATCACGTTCCCGGAATAACTGTCTGGAAAAGCCGCGTCAGGAGGTAACCGCTCGCGCAGACGCAGGCGAGCAGGATCCCACTCCCATACAGCGCCACCGCCAGGGCATCCACCAGGCAGATCGCGGCGATCAACATCGAAACCGCGCGTGGCACCGCATCTGGTGCAGCCCGTGTTGCCAACAGCCGCACGGCAGCGATATCAGCCGCGCACAACAACAGGCAGCCGAAGACGAGAAGCCATCCGGTCGAAAGGCTCGGCAAGGCAAACAGCAGCGGGCCCGCCAGGATGGCAAGCGGCCATAGTCGGCCGACCTGATTGAGGTTCTCCTGCTTTGCCGCGTAGGTCAGCCCAACGACATGGGCGGCAAGCGCGATCGCCCCCGCTATCAGCGCGAAGCGGATTTCGCCGCCGACCGCTGCGCCTGTTGCCAGATAGACCAGAGCCCGGCAGAGACCCATGATCACCGGCGCAAAGACGTTGCCCTTGTGCCAGGCGTCGTAAAGCACGATCGCGCCAGCCAACGCCAAGCCCCAAGTCACGGTCAAAAGACCAAATCGCGCCAGCAGGGCTGTGCCGACCGCAAGCAGCGCAAATCCGATCGCCGACACGGCGCCTGCGCTGATGTCACCGGCATGGATCGGCCGGCCCGGGCGCTCCCTCGCATCGATATCCCTGTCGAAGAAATCGTTGAGGTACATGCCGCCTACATAGAACGCCGTCATGGCGAGGCCAATGAGCGCGACCTCAACGATGTTTGCTGCGGCGTTAGCTATTGTGGCCCCGGCGATGACATTGGTCCACACGGTTGGCAGATTAGACACCCGGCCCAGCCTCAGCAGAGTATGGGCGCTCGGTGCTCGCACGGCGACGACATTCATCCCACAAGTTCCTGCTGGCAGAACGCGATCTCACGGG
>WNFI01273949.1_pt1 | contig 12221 bp, 10 predicted proteins | sample 5400471 | NCBI WGS metagenome assembly WNFI01 (sample SAMN13153348, study PRJNA577476) | soil metagenome | isolation source: 100 cm saprolite on Douglas fir-dominated hillslope | place: USA:California | collected 2013-09-17 | reverse complement strand
CCGATGTCCTCCTGCAACGGTTGAAAAATCTCGGTGCGCCGTTTGTTGTACAGGGCCTGGGCGTCTTCACCTCTGCGTTGGTAGTCCTTCTTGAGCTGGTCGAGCTGATCGGCCTTGGCTTGCAGCGACTTGGGATCGACTACAGAGGCTGCTGCCTGCGCCTTTGTTATTTCGTCCTGGAGCTGCGCAATGCGCTGTTCCAACGACTTGATGTCGGACTGCGTCTTCTCAAACTCTTTGTTCAAGGTGGTGAGCAGCGTACCGAATCTGCCGATACCGCCTTTCGAATCCAGGAACGCTTCCGAGTAGATCAACGCGATCTTGCTGTCGGGCACAGCGCCACCGGTTTGCGACGGCGCGGGTTGCGTGGTGGGCTTAGTCTGGGCCAACACCGGGACCATGGCGATCGAAGTCACAAAAGCAAACGCGACTATTAAACGATGCAATCTCATAGCTTCTTAATACTCCTTACTAGCTGCACATTACTACGGCGCGGTCGCTGACGCGGTGGCCGGATTCTTGCTGTTGAATTCGTTGATAAACGCACGAGTGATATCAATACTGTCGGCGGCATAAACCACCGGAACCTGACTGCCGTCGATAATCACGTTGATGTTATGCGCCTTGGCATAGACCTCGAGGGCTTTGCCGATATCGTCCTGCAGTGGTTGAAAAATTTCTCCGCGGCGTTTGTTGTAAGCCGCCTGAGCGTCTTCGCCCTTGCGCTGCAAGTCCTTTTTCAACTGATCCAGTTGATCCATCTTTTGCTGAAGAGTCTTGGGGTCCGCCACGGCTCGCGTTTTTTCAATATCATCATTGAGTTGCTGGGCTCTGGTGGTGAGCTGCGTAATCTCAGTCTGACGCGGTTGAAACTCGCGATTGAGATTACTCAGCAGGACATTGAAACGGGCGATCCCAGCCTTCGGATCCAAAAAAGCCTCAGAATAGATCATGGCGATCTTAGTATCCGGGACGTTGACCGTTGCGGGAGCGGTTGACGGTGGCGCCGCCGGCCTGGTTTGGCCGAAAGCCTGAGGGATGGTGATGGCCGCAACAAAAGCAGCCGCGGCTATCAAACGATCTATCTTCATGACTTGTTGAATTGCTCCTTAACAATTGAAGGACGGCGGCAAAGCATTAGTTGTACCTTCCGCCCGGATAGTTGGCTCAGCTCGCGATTAAAAAGTGCGCCCGATACTGAAGCGAGGGACCCATTTCTTTTCGTTGAAGAAGAACGGAAATCCGTCTATTACCTGGTCTTTTCTCGCATTCGGATTATACGCAAAGATTAGGCGAAAAGGCACGTTGATGATTGGCACCTGGAGCCGCACTTCCAGGCCCATGCTGGCTCGATAGTCCCCGAACTTGCTGAAAAGTGACTGCGACAGGCGCACCGCCGTGTTGGTTTGAGCCTGACCGCGCAGGAAGACCTGCTGGAAACCAAAAGGCAGGTTCGTGGATGGATCAGAGGGACCGAGGCTGCGGGCCAGATCCAGTTCGGCCTGTGTGACGAAACGGCTGTCGCGCATTACCAAACCGGGAAGACCGCTCGAACCGGTGCTCAGCGCGAGTTGCGAGTTCGCGTTGCAGGCAGCCAGGGTCGACAAGCTGGTCAAGGCCGCGCCGCCGGCGCGTGGGCAAGCGATTGCGCCCACCGTTGACAGGAACGGCTGGTCGTCAAGGAACTCGCTCGAGAAGGTCTGATCATGTTTGGTGCGCAGATTAAAGGCCGTCCCAATGTCCGTAAAGAAGGCGGCGGAAAACTTATCGCTGACAATCGGAATGCGATACTCGAAGTTACCCAACAATTGCGTGTCAGCGCCGATTGAGGTAAACGAGCGCGGCAGATGGACAGGATTGTCGCCACCGATTCCAGTAAAGAGGCCAATGTTTTTGAGCCGGGGATCAAGGTTTGGTATTTCTACCGGAGCTCCGGCCGGGTTGCGCGCAATCTTAACGTTCTGAGAGGTGATGAAAGTATCGAGCGGCGTGATCGGACTGATCGAACGAACGTTGTAGCCGCGAATGGTGAATTCATCGCCGAGAAAGAAGCGTTCAAAAATCGGAATGCCATCGACGAACGCCAGCGACTGCGAGTTTCTGATCTTCGCCGTTGTGGCGAAACTACCGACGGTCGCGGCTATCAGCCGGAAGCCGAACACTTCCGGGTGCTCCGACTTCTTTCGCCGCACGGTGAAGAATTGGGAGTATGAAAGTGTTGGTCCGTAACTGCGCACGTCGCCGCCCAGCCCGGCCACTGCTATCGCCGCCGACAATTCCCGGCCCTGGGTGGGATCGATGCTGCCGTTGCGAGTGTCGTAGGTAAACGTGCCGGTCAGGCGGCTGGTGATGATCTTTGGTTGCTTGTAAATAACCGGAATGAACTGCGTGGTGTCAGAAGTAGAGTTGACCTTCGGATCGGCCACCTTGGTTTGCGAAATCTGGTATGACAATCCGATGCGTGAAAATTGCGTAAACTTTCGCTTGCGATAGAACTCTGAAAGCGGCGCGCTCGCAAATAACGAAGCGCCGTAAGACGTGCGGGTGAACAGGTTCGACTCACTGACATTGAACTGATCGAGCGGGTTGCCGGAAGTTATTCCCTGCAACGCATTCAGGTTTTGCGACAGCAGCGTGCCTTCGCCAAAGAACTGCTGTTGAAAAGCGAAGATTGAAAAACCCGCAGTGATCGGGCGGTCCTTGATGTAGGGCTCGGTGAATGAAAACTGAAAAGACTTTTGCCGGTTGCCCGCAGCCAGTTGGACCGAAAGAATTTCGCCGCGGCCAAGTAAGTTTCTTTTTCCTTGTCGATCGGATCGAAGTATCCAAGCTGATTCAACTTGATGACTGAATACTCCCAGGCTTTCTGGTTGTAGATGTCTCCTTCATTGAGCAGCACTTCGCGACGCAACACGTTGTCGCGCGTGAACGTGTTACCGATGAACTCAAGCCGGCTGAGCGTGAACTGTTTGCCCTCGTCAATGGTCACGACAAAGTCGGCGATACCTTCGTTGGGGTTCTGCGGATTGTCCTTGAAGGTGGGACTCAGTTCAGCGGTGTACTCAATAAAGCCCTGCGCGCCATAGAACTGTTTGAGGTTCTCATAGAGAGCCTTTCCGATTCGCTCACCGTTCGCAACATCGCCTTTGCTCAGACCGATGACTGAGCGAATCTGGCCCTCCGAAAAAATTGAATTGCCCTCGATCTTCATATCGCCGAGTCGATAAAGCTTGCCTTCGGTGATGGGAACGGTGATACGCAGGCCTTCATCTACGGATGAAAGCAATGGCAGTGGCACAATCGGCAGTCCCGTACGACGTTTCCCGATTCCTTCAACCTTCGGTTCGCCGTGACGTGCCTGAAGGTATCCTTTCGACCGCATGTAGTTGTCGACCTTATGCAAATCGAAATCGAGCTTCTCGCGATGCAAGATGTCTTTGCCCTGGAAGCGCGTAATCAATCCGGCCTCCTGGACGAACTTCATCTGACTGCGCAGACTCTTGTCACTGAAGACCTGGTTTCCCTCGAACTGGACCTCCATGACGCGTACGCGCTCACCTTCATTAATCAAAAAAGTAAGCCCGATCGAAGTTTGCGAGATGTCTTCGCGGCGCTGTTCTATCGTCGCGTTTGGGTGACCATGTTCGGCGAGCAGTTCCTTGATAACGCGAATGGCGTTGCGGGCTTTGACCGGATCATAAATGCTTTCTTTCGAAACCCCGACGCGCTTTTCGCGAAACGCTTTCAGGAGGTCGGATTCCTGAACACTGTGCAAGCCCTCGAATTGCAGATCGCGGATAATCGGTAATTCTTTGACTTCGAAGATGACCACGATGCCGCCGCGCGGGCCTTCCTCGGTGTAGACGCGCGACTGCACCTTGTCAAAGAATCCCAACTGTAGAACCGTCTGCATGTCCCGCTGAATCTGCGCTTCGCTGAAGGGATCGCCCTGACGGATTGTTATGTAGTAGAGAATGTCTTCACGGCGCAGGCGGCGGTTGCCAATGATTTGGACATCCTCGACGGTGCGCTGCTGTGGAGTTGGTTGTTGAGCGTGGCTGCGTTCGGGCGCGAAAAACGTGGCAGTTCGGGGAGCGTATTAGGTGTTAAATAAATCTTTACTGAAAATAAAGGCAAAAACAAACCGCTGCAAAGTCGAACGCAATTTCCGAGGAACCACTTGGATTCAACGTGCCACAGCGCCGTTGCCAGCCCGATACTTACAAAGTGGCGCATTATACCGAACCGGCGAGGCAAATGTAAAAAGGCAAAAGGAAAAGGCATTGCCCCGCAGGTGCTGCATGCCTCTTCGATTTGCCTTTTTGGGAATCCTGACGGGGAAGACCTAATGAATCAATAGTGCATCGGCCGTATTTTCGACTCCGGCGGTGCGATAATTCAAGCTATCGCCGTCGACAAACACTTCAATCAGCGACGCCCCTTCAAGATGGCCTTGAATCAGGGCCTCAGACAGCGGATCCTCCACGTGTTTTTGCAGTGCCCGACGCAATGGGCGAGCGCCATACGACCGATCGGCACAGGTTTTGTCGACGATCCATCGGCGCGCTTCGTCTGACAAGCGGACCTCGAACCCATGACGGGCCATGGTGGTATTGATTTGGTCGATCTGCAACTGCACTACCTCGAGCAGTTCCTCGTCCCGAGTTGATCGAAAATAATTATTTCATCGAGGCGATTGATAAACTCAGGATTGAAAGTCTGACGGGCCGCGGACATCACCATCTCTTCCATCTTGCCGCGAGATGTGTCGGTCGATCCCTGGAAACCCATCGTCCCTTTCTTTTGGATAAAACGCGCGCCGATATTCGACGTCATGATGATGATCGCGTTTTTGAAGTCGATGGTGTTGCCCAGGGCGTCGGTCAGAATGCCGTCCTCGAAAACCTGCAGCAGGATGTTGAAAATGTCCGGGTGCGCTTTTTCGATCTCGTCAAACAGCAGCACTGAATAGGGTGCGCGTTTGATCCGTTCCGTCAGTTGCCCACCTTCTTCGTGACCGACATATCCGGGAGGCGAACCAATGAGCTTCGACACCGAATGTTTTTCCATGAACTCCGACATGTCAAAGCGAATCAGCGCGCGTTCACTGCCAAACAGAAACTGGGCCAGAGAGCGGGCCACTTCCGTCTTGCCCACGCCGGTCGGACCGAGAAAAAGAAATGAACCAACCGGTCGTAAGGGATTTTTAAGACCCGCGCGTGAACGGCGAATGGCCCGCGCCAAAGCCGAGATCGCCGGTCGCTGTGAGACAACTCGGGTATGGAGTTCAGCCTCAATGCGCAGCAACTTGCGTTGCTCTGCTTCTTTGAGCGAGGTCACCGGAATGCCCGTCCAGCGCGCGATTACTTCTTCAACATCATCTCTGGTGACCTGCGCGGAAACGATTGTGTCCTCGGTGTTCTGCGGCGCACTGTCGTCGAATGCGGAACGAGACCAGTCGGTCAACTGCGTATCCCAATCGTCGAGATTGACCTGCTCGCGCCGTACGCGCAGTTTTACCCGGGCCCCGGCCTCGTCGATAACATCGATGGCTTTGTCGGGCAAAAAGCGGTCAGGAATGTAGCGATGCGATTGATAAACCGCGGCTTCGAGCGCGTCTTCGGTGTAATGGACCTGATGGAAACTCTCGTAGCGCTCACGCACGCCATAAAGGATTGCGACGGCTTCGGCTTCTGATGGCGGCGGCACTTTGACTGCCTGAAAACGGCGCTCGAGCGAGCGGTCCTTTTCGATCGATTTGCGAAATTCAGCCGGGGTAGTCGCTCCGATGCACTGAATCTCACCGCGTGACAAGGCCGGCTTCAGGATGTTGGCGGCGTCGAGCGAACCTTCCGCTGATCCCGCGCCGACCAGCGTGTGGAGCTCGTCGATGAACACGATGTACTGCGGGTTCTCAATTAGTTCGCGCATGATTTGCTTCAGACGCTCTTCAAATTGTCCGCGATACTTGGTCCCCGCTACGATCAGTGAAAGGTCCAGCGACAGAATCCGCTTGTTTTCAAGGAAAGATGGAACGTCCCCGGAAACGATTCGCTGCGCCAAGCCCTCGACAATGGCGGTTTTGCCGACGCCAGGTTCACCGATTAGCACCGGATTGTTTTTGGTGCGGCGGCAAAGAATTTGAACCAGGCGTTCGATCTCTGCTTCGCGTCCGATCAATGGATCCAGCTTATCGTTCGCCGCGTCGTCGGTGAGTTCTCGCGAGAACTCGATCAGGTGCGGAGTGTCCTTCTTTTGTGATCCGCGCGCCTCGTGTCCGGACTGGCGCGCTATTTCGTCCCGCACGGCGTTCAGGCGCAAGCCGCGCTCATAAAGAATCTCCGCGGCCATCGAACGTTCTTCACGTAACAATCCGAGCAGCAGATGTTCAGTGCCGATATGCCGGTGCTGCAGGCGATCGCTCTCTTCATGAGCAAAGGCCAGAACCCGCTTGGTCTCGGGCGCCAGCGGCAACTCTACCGAGGTCGAGATTTTTTCTCTGAGCAATGTCCGGCCTTCGATTTCTTTGCGAATATTACCCGGCGCGCTTTTTCGGTGTAGCGTTCGAACATGATTAAGTACCGTTTCGGAAACTGCCTATGATTGCCCATGCCGGTCAGAATCCCTCTCGCCGGCAACTAGCCGCATTATAACCGATTATGGGAAAGGCCAAAAGTTTTGTTCGGATTACTCAACAAGTAATACGGTCAACGGTCACGATATTTCAGGAGCCTGTTTCTACGCGAGCACCCTAATATTCCCTTGTTCCAGAAGCAGCGTCTGATCGCAAAGTTGTGCTAACCGCTCGTTATGGGTTGCCACTATGGCGATCGCATGGTGATGCCGGCAGTAGGAAATGAGTGACGCGCCAATTTCCTCTGCAATCGACGCGTCCAGATTGCCGGTGGGCTCGTCGGCGAGTATTAGTTTCGGCCCGGTGATGAGGGCTCGCACGACCGCAACCCGCTGTTGCTCACCACCCGAAAGGAAGCCAATGCGATGTTCCAGGCGGTCCCCGAGCCCTATGTTTTGCAGCGCTCGCCGCGCTTTTGCAAAGCTCTCCTGACGTTTCGCGCGCGCAATCAGCAATGGTAATGCAACATTTTCGACCGCGGTCAGATCCTGTAGCAGGTAATGAAACTGGAAAACAAAACTAACTTGACTCGCGCGCCAGTCCGGCGCTTGACCCAGGCCTGCCTCTCCAAAAAATATCGAGCCCGCGTCGCCAGCCTCGAGGTTCCCCAGCAGGTTCAGCGTGAAAGAAACATCGCGAAGCACTTTGATCTGCTCGCCGCTCGGCGATAGAAAACTTTTCCGCAGCCCGATTACGCGCAGCTCAGACACAGCCGTGCCAACTCGGCTGGGCCCGATCTCTTCTTGCTCAGGTACCGACCCGGATATCGAATTGGCAGACAATGATTGCATACTTCTCACGTCGATTCGGTCTTAATGGTTTTCTCGCAAAGCATCGACCGGACGAACTCGCGCCGCTGCCTGGGCCGGATAGATCGTGGCCAATAGACTCAAGAGAAACGCGACCACGGCTGCGAGCAGCGCGTCACGCAAATGTGAGTTCAAAGGCACGGTTGCGATTGAATAAACATCTGCGGGAATTCGCACCAGTTTGTAATGATTGCCCACAACGCAGGCGAGCTGGCCCAGCAGCACGCCAATGATCGAGCCCACCGCGCCAATCACGGCCCCTTCGATCATGAACACCAGCAAGATGCTTCCCGGCTTCGCTCGCATCGTTCTCAGAATCGCGATGTCCGAACGCCGCTCAACCACAACCAGCACCAGCGTCGTCGTAATGTTCAGTGCCGCAATCAGGATCACCAGCGAAATCACGAGCATGCCGACGACTTCGACACTGATGAGTGAAGCCGCACGCTCCGCACCGGCAAAAATTGCGGCCCGGTCGAATGACAGATAGATCCAGGTCGAGTCGTATTCAAACAATCCGGAACGAAAGATTCCTGCCACGCGAACGTGTCGATAGACGGGCGCGTGTCTAACCAAACTCGCGCTTGCGGGAATGATTTCCGCAACATCATTCAATTGCAGTCCGGTCCGTTTCGCCAACTCTGAGCCGAGCACTACGTTCGGAAGCCGTGGCTCGTTGTGCTCGTCAACCGAAGTTTCAAAGAGCGTAGTCGCGGATCCCTGCATCAGAGTTCGTTGCAGCTCCAAACGCACAGGAATGGATTCGCTATCGATGCCGCGCAGCACGGCATAGGACGAGCCGGTTGGACCAGTCAGGACCGCGCCGTCGTAGGTTGTGGGCGAGGCGCTGGTCACGCCCACGACCCGTCTTATCCGCTCGCAGATCTCGTGGTAATCGGGCATCGCCTGGCCGTCAGCGCGCGTCACGGTGAGGTGCGCTGTGCCACTCAGAATCTTGTCGCGCAGTTCATCATGAAAGCCGTTACCGAGCGCGAGCGCTACGATTAGCGCGGCTACACCGAAAGCGATGCCAATGATCGCCAGGCCGGCAGTGACTCGAGCCAGACGCCGGCGCCGTCGTGAACGGAGGTAACGAAAGGCGAGAAATACTTCGTAGGGCATGTCACAACGTCCGCCTTTATCCACGCCCCAGCGGGCAGCGTCTTACATCTTCCACGCGATTCTCCGGAAGCAGCCGCCGCAGGTTTGGGGTATCCACCGCGCCGGTATCCTCCAGCGGCCGGATTTCGTAAATGAAGTTGGAGATCCGGCGAAAGTGAAACTGAGATTCGAGTTTGACGATCTCCGGGATCTCCTCACGCTGCCAACCGCAGACAAACCACCAGCGCGGATCAGAATCAATAAAGACGCGGCGTCCCTGCTTGAGATAGTCGTTGATCAAAGGTACCAAACGCGGACCAGGCCAACCACTGCCGGTGCCGATCGTTTCCCATTCGCCTTCACCCACGCCGCGCCAGTACATAACCGCCACAGTTTGCTGTCCTGAAAGCAGCACCGCGTCGCGCGGCAACTGCGCCAACTGTTTGTCATAGCCTTTTGAAAGCGCACGCCACTCAACAAACTGCCGGCTGACGGGCCGAATGTACAGGCCGAACAAAAGCGCTGTCAGGAAAATCGCTGCGACACAAGAAATCAACGCTGTGCGAGCACTGGAAAAACGTTTCGTGGCCCAGTTGATTAGAAACGCCCCGGCCAATGGAGCCAGCGCCGGCAACGCCGCCAACGGATAGCGCCACACAATCGCCGTGCTGTAGTTGAACAATAACAACAGATCCACAAACAGACCCAGCAACGCGAGCAGGAGCAGAGGTGACAGACGGCGCTCGTGCCATTCTTTGATCATGGCAAACGGCACGCTGAGCAAAACAATCGGCGAGGTCACAAAGATGTAGATGAAAAAAGGGAAGACATTTTTCCAGGTAGCCGGATGCCGAGCGGCTTCGATACGCATCGATTCGCGCCAACCGAACCAGCCGGCGCGATATTCCGCGTTACTCAGAAACCAGTAAGTAAATCCGCCGAGCGCGAATACCAGAAACACTGCACACGAAGCAGCCACAATGAGAAGCTCGCGCCGCGAAAACTTCCAACCGCAAACAAAGGGCGCCAGCACGAGCCATGGTCCGTAAAAAGCGATCGTTTCGCGCAGGTTGACTCCAGCGCCAAGCAGTGCCGCTCCACCCAATAACAACCGGATGTTCTGTTTTCGAATTCCACGCAGATGAACGATCAATGCCAGCGCAAGCAATAGAACCGCGGGCACGTCCGTCATTACCTGCCCCGAGTAAATTACAAATACCGGTGAGAAGGTAATCAGCAATGCAGCCACTGTTGCGGCCCGGACTGAACGTGAAAGATCTCGCGCCAGCACCCAACAGGCAATGACTGCCAAAGTTCCTTCGGCCACGACCGTGTATTTGAAGATCAGATAGCCATCGCGCGCCGGGACTTTGAACAATGCATGCGCCGTCACGTACAGCGCATGATTGAATAGAGTGAAGAGACCGCGTCCCAACGCCATCGACGATGGTTGTCCGTGCAACGAAAGGATCGTGTAGTCGAGCCCATCCCAATCGCCGATAAAAGGATCGACATAGAGCAGGATCAGCACCAGCGAAACCGCGGCCGGCGGCAGCCACCAGCGCCACGAGGCCCAAAAACTTTGAAGGGGCACGGTCGGCCATGCCCCTCCCAAAACTTCGCGCTCGGACGCCGCGGTATTATTTGCGTTGGGTTTGTTTTTCGTCTGCGGTGCCTGGTTCAACTGGTTGTGTTGCGAAAGATTCTTCCGGCCGCTTTACCATTTTTACTCGATTTCCCTGCGCATTGTACTCAACTTCATCCATGATGTTGTAGATCAGCAACACGCCGCGGCCCGAGGTCTTGAACAGATTTGCCGGATCGCAAGGGTCGGGAATTTCCTGGACGTTAAATCCCTGGCCTTCATCTTCGACTGTAAAGCAGGCTTCGCGTGGTGAAAGCTCGGCAGTGACGCGCAATAGTTTGGTCGGATCATTTTTGTTGCCGTGCTTCACCGCGTTTACGAATGCCTCATCCAGAGCGATGAAAAGATTTGATCGTTCCGGCGTGACGATACCAAGTTTGGATACACGCTCGAGCAGGTACTGCAGGACGCCGTTCATGAGCGTCAGATCGCTGGGCAATTCAAATTCGATCATTTCATGGACCTGAGGCAGGAGGGAAGGATCGTCAACGCACTTGAGTTTATAGGAAAGCGTCTCTTCGATTATCTGTCGCAGCTCGCTGTGACTTTGATCGGCACTGAAAAAATTTACCGCACCCATTTTGAATGCTTTGATTATTTGCGGCGGGCCGCCGTTTTTTGCGCTGACGGGTGTTAGAAGGCGTTTGCGCTGCAAGGCGCTGATGGCTTGACCCGACTCCGCATCTTCGGTGAGGTCGCTGATGATAACGTCGAATGCGTCGAGGTCTTCGCGGGCCAGAGCTTCCTCTCGATCTCCGGTCGCCACGACGTCGTGGCCCAGGCCGCCCAGCACTTCGGCGAGCGTTGCTCGCAGCCGCTCATTGTTGTCGACAACCAGGATCCGACGTTTGTCCATCAGTCTCCGTTCAAGCTGATTTTGGGGAGGGCAGGAGCGCGAAAGACGCTTCCCAAAACGCTATACGAAATTTCGTCGTGTCGCGTTGCAGATAATAGAGAGTCTACCGGCTGGAGTCTAGGGCAACAGTTTCGGGTTTCATGTTGGGGGAAGCAAATTGCCTTCGGACTCCCGGCTAATCTCATTTTTGGGTTACTCTGTTTTCGAAATTCAAAACCAAAACTCGAAACCTGAAACTGATTCTAATTCCAAGTGGCAAACCGCGGAAAACTACAAACCGCTCTTGAATACGCCCTGGCGCGGGCGATTCTTGGCGTGCTTGGGTTTCTGCCGCGGACCTGGGCCATCGCTACCGGGCGGGCGCTGGGACGCGTCGCTTTTTGGCTGCCGGGAAAGCTTCGCCATACCGGTAAGGTGAATCTCAGCATCGCTTTTCCAGAGCTGAGCGAGTCCGAACAACTACGTCTGCTGCGCGGATGCTTTGATAGTTTGGGCCGGCTGCTCGGCGAGTTCAGCCAGTTTCACCGCTCGACTGCGGAACACTTGCGCGGATTAATCGAATACGATCAAGTTGGTCTGGCGCACTTGCGCGCAGCGGAAACAGATCAGCGCGGCGTGATTTTTTTGACGGGACACCTGGGCGCGTGGGAGCTGCTAAGCTTTGGCTGGTCGGCACTCGAGTATCCAATCAGTTTCCTGGTTCGTCCGATTGATAATCCGCGCATCGAAGCAATGATCGAAAAAGTCAGGACACGTTTCGGCAACCGTGCGATCGATAAAAAGGTCGCGGCTCGTGAGGCGATCCGAGTGTTGCGCGCCGGCGGTACGCTGGGAATTCTTTCCGACTTGAACACTCATCCGCATGAAGGTGTGTTTGTTCCGTTCTTCGGGCGGCTGGCGTGCACGACGGCGGGCATCGCTACGCTGGCGCTGAAGACCGATGCCCTGGTGATTCCCACCGTGGCGGTTTGGGACAAGGACCGCAAGCGCTACTTCTTTCATGGCGATCCGCCGATCGAATTGGTGCGCACCGGCGATCGTCACAAAGACGTCGAACTTAACACCGCGCGGTTTGCCGCGGCGATCGAACGTCTGGTGCGGCGCTATCCCGATCAATGGTTGTGGATTCATCGGCGTTGGAAGACGCGGCCACCAGGAGAAGAAAATATTTACTAG
>WNFI01233478.1_pt1 | contig 12223 bp, 11 predicted proteins | sample 5400471 | NCBI WGS metagenome assembly WNFI01 (sample SAMN13153348, study PRJNA577476) | soil metagenome | isolation source: 100 cm saprolite on Douglas fir-dominated hillslope | place: USA:California | collected 2013-09-17 | reverse complement strand
GATTCATCAAATCGGGAACTATTAATCCAATGAGATAGGAGCGATTAGTGGCCAGGGCGCGGGCATGCTGGTTCGGTTGATAGTTCATCCGGCGCGCGATTTCCAGCACGCGTTCACGGGTTTCCGGACTGATCAGCGGATTGTTGTTAATTGCCCGCGAAACAGTCATCTTCGAGACACCTACTTCACGAGCGATATCGGCAAGGGTTACTGGCATGCTTTTCTTCTTCCGGTATTAGCGAGTTTGAATCTTACAGAGATCTTCAGCTTTCTGCCAGAATCAAACCCAAGCACTCAGCTGCATCCGTAAGCAAGAAAGCCGAACAGGCTGAGATCAAGCTCAAGCGCGAAGTCTTTGAAAACCGTTATGACCTCCGCCAGACGGGCACCGACAAAAACTTAAGTTATTGCCTTTTCGAAAGTTGCAGCCACCGAAGAAAATCAAGGATTTTTACATTCTTTCCCATTCCTTACCATCGCGTACACGTCCCGTCCTGTTTTTTTTGGTCACATATTGGTCATTTGGCTTACGCCAACTCACTGGCGAGAAAGCTGTGTTCTTGAGAGTCCGTTTTGCCAGATCGAGTCTGGTGAAGAGTCCGATCACTTGTGATACCCTTCCTGCTAGGACTAGAAGACGTTTTTGGCAAGTGGCCTTATGTGTTGATATATAGCCAGTCGAAGCGACACCTTGACGACCGCCAGGCGCGTAGATAGTGGCTCATATCGTTTCGTCAGACTAGGTGATGCCTCTCTAACGTTCTTAAAATCCGTTGCGTGACTTATTTTGTCCAATTTGTTCCGCAAAATCGCAGGAATGAGTCACGGTCGTTAGGTCCATCGTACATCAGGTCTTTGGCGAGTCGACTGAATCAGTCAAACCACGACTGTCAAACTCTTGATATTCCACCTTACAATGTAAAACTGATTGGCTAAGATCTACTTAAACTTCAAGAGTTCGTCGGCGGATGAAGGAATTCGCGGCGCGCTCGATTCGTTGAAGTGATCTCTTCCCGCTAATGGATCGTTTCAGCAGCAGCAACAAGGCTGCCGGGCTTGCGATTATTTTTGAAAGGAGTTCATCGAATGCCGGACAATCTTTCACCAACAGAGAATTCTTACAAAATGCGTGGCTGTGACTCAGCGAAGATTGCACTAGCGATCATGCGACTGGGGCTTGGGACGATGTTTCTGTTTGTATTCGTAGAAAACTTCAACAAAGGTCTCTACTCGAAAGATGGATACACCGGGCTGATCAATTACTACCTGGAAAAAGGTCACGCCCCCGCGCTCTGGAAGAACATCATGGGTTTGGCGGCGAGTCACGCAACCGTCGCTGGCCCAATGCAGGCAGTTACGGAAGTCAGCTTCGGGGCGTTCTTGGTCTTAGGACTGCTGACGCGGCCAGTTGCATTGGCAGCCTTTCTCTTTCTGACTTCACTCTGGGTGTCTGAGTGGGGTACGGCATGGATCTGGGAGTTACTCATACCGATGATCGCCGCGTTTAGCCTAATGGTTGGCGGCGCAGGCCGGAAATGGGGCATTGACGCCAAACTGATGAAAAAGTATCCGAGGATTCCGCTTTGGTAACGAAAATTTCATGGCGACGTCAGCAAGAGTGGCAAAAGAGGAGGCAAATCAATTCGCGCTCGGTCTCGCGTTAACAAACGAGTGCAATCTGGCTTGCTCGTTCTGTTATCGCGATCCCGATCGTGTCGATCGCCTGACGCTCGATCAAGTGCGAGAGGTCATGGGGCGTTTACCCGTCCGCTCCGTCAATCTAGGCACTGGCGAGAATGGAATGCATCCGGATTTTCAAAGCATTCTTACCTTTCTCAGGTCCCAGCCGGTCAAGCTCACGATTACTTCCAACGGTCACAGCGTCGCAATTCTCGGCGATGACGATGTGCGCGCCTTTCACGATGTCGAGTTCTCGCTGGATTATCCGACTGAAGCCGAACAGGACGCGCAACGCGGCGCCGGCAACTGGGCGTTGATTCACGAACAAGCAGCGCGCTGTCGCCGGCTCGGAGTTCCGGTCACGATTGTCGCCGTGATGATGAAAGCGAATTACGCGCGGCTGGCGGACGTGGCGAGAGTCGCTAAACAATTTGAAGCGCCGTTACGAGTCAACGTCTATCAGTCTGTGCGGACAGATGCGTTCGCGCTCTCTTACGAAGAATATTGGGAAGGCTTCAGACGTCTGTTGGCGGAAACGGATGTAATTATGATTGGCGAACCGCTCGTGCGAGCGCTGGCGGGACTGTCGCCGCTCGCGGGAGGATGCGGAGTCGGCACTGTTCGCGTGACGCCACGAGCTACAACGCAAGCATGTGTTTACTGGCCCGGTGCGGGTGAACCTCTGTCGAAATTGCTGGACGTGGGCGAAGAAATTGTGCACACGCCGAGCTTTGTTGCTGCTCGCATCTTGCCATCGGCCTGCGAGCCTTGTGAGTTTCGCGAAACCTGTCATGGCGGCTGCGCGGGTCGGCGTAAACTGCAAGGCGCTTTGGACGAACCGGAAATGTATTGTCCAATCGTTCGGGACGAGCGACCGCGTCTCGACATTAGAATGGCCGCGGCGCGGGATCTTCCTAAAATCGGCAGCGCCTGCACGACCGTTGTGATCGCCCGAGATTGACTTCTCGCGCTTCGGAACCTCAGGAAGGTGTTCGTGATCCAAGTGAATGACTCTTCCGAAACCAGATTCATCCACCGTTTCATTTACAGTTCCCTCTTTCGCAACCTTTTCCTCTCAGGCTCGATCCTTGCACTCCTTGGTTGTGCAACGACCCGGTTTACCAAGCGAGCTACTGACGCCGCTGCATCTCCCTCACCCGCGGCAAGTATTGTTATCGCGCAACAGCAATCCGATGCGATTAGTCGCCCGACGAGCAAACCGTACACCGGCGAGCTCTCAATCTTTGAAGATCCAAAACGCGACGAGAGGCTTCAACCCAATCGAATCATGGACCTCCTTGGGATCAAGGAAGGCTCAAGCGTTGCCGACATTGGCGCCGGGTCGGGGTGGTTCACTGTTCGCGCAGCGCGGCGCGTGGGAAACGGCGGCACCGTTTACGCCGTGGATATCAATCGTGATTATCTTGACTACATCGAGAAGCGAGCGAAGGGAGAGAACCTTTCGAATATCCATGTCATTCTCGGCAAAGAAGACGATCCGCTGCTGGCCGAGAAAAGCGTTGACGCAGTCTTGCTCCTGAAAACCTACCACGAAGTTGCGCAGCCAATCCGTCTCTTAAGAAAGACCCATCTGGCAATGCGCGCAGGCGCTTTGCTAGGCATCATCGATCGTAATGGCAAAGGCGACGATCACGGACTCGACAAAGAAGTTGTGATCAAAGAAGCCGAGCGCGCGGGGTTTGTGTTGGTAAATCAGTATAATTTTGTGAAGCCGGACGGTGTTGATTATTTTTTGGTATTTCGAGCGGCCGACTAGTCAGCGCTCCACTGCAATTCGCGCCAGGGTAATAAGAATGCGACTCGCGGCCAGAAACGAGCCTTTCAGCGTTCCCGAGATCTTCGACGACCCTCCGCTGCGACGCCGGTAATCAACGGGCACTTCTAGAATTCGCAAACCTGAGCACGCGGCCTTCATCTGCATTTCAAGCGGCCAGCCATAAGTCTCTTCCCGCAATCCTAAACTTTCCAAGGCATCTCGCCGAATTGCACGGAACGGTCCCATGTCGGTGTAATGCACTCCGTAAAGAAGTCTCACGAGGAAACCGACCAAGTAACCGGCCAGGACTTGATGGAAGATCATGCTTCCTGGCTCGCGCCGTCCAAGAATGCGAGAGCCGAGAACGAAATCGTGCGTGCCATCTAGTATAGGTCGAACCAGCATTTCCATTTGCTCAGGGACATCGCTGCCGTCGCCATCAAGAAACACGATGATCCGGTTGTCAGAACTTAGCGCGTTCACGCCCGCACGAAATGCGCTGCCGTAACCTCGTTTGGTTTCGGTAACCACGCGCGCTCCGGCAGCGCGGGCTTTCTCGGCGGTAAGATCTGCGCTGGCGTTATCGACCACGATTATCTCGTCGGCAATGTCGCGCGGCACGGCGCGAACTACTTCGCCGATTGTTTCTTCTTCGTTAAGAGCGGCGATGACAACTGCGACTTCTAACTTCGTGCTTTCAGAAGCAGATCGATTCGAGTCTTTATTCGATGACTTAACAGGATTCGCGAGACTCGTGGCGTGATTTGATCTCCCGCGACTTCTTGCGTGAGTCAGGTACGCTATGATGCCAATCAAGGCCCACGGAATGTAAAGTGCGGCTTTCAACGCGAACACTGAGTTTGGTTTGTCAGCGATCCATGTTCCGTAAAGCACAAAGCTGGCCACCGTTAGGTAAAGAATGGGAATTGAAGGCACGAAGCATAGGAACAGGATGAGCCAAGCGAAGTACCAGGGAAAGTCAGGTGCGAAGAGGACCATGAAGGCTGTGCCAAGCACCAGACTCCGTTTCAAGTAACTGTGATCATCGAGTTCACGCGTGAAAATGATCCAAAGCGAAAGGCCCAGTAACACAAGGCAAGCGAAAGAAATAAAGATTATGTTCGGCAGCTTTACACCACCCAGCAATCGATTCGCGAGACCCAGGATAAAAAAGTGCTCGCCACTGACAAGACCTCGCTCCTGGGCATAGCCCGGAAGGAAACCAAGTACTCCCAGAGGGCCGACGCCGAGATACGGCAAATAGCCAGCGATGATTGTCACGGCTAAAGCAACTGGCATCTTCCATCCCCAGCGTTTGTACAACGCGGGAAATAGAACTATCGGAAATAGTTTGGCGAGGGTCGCGAACCCGAGCGCGACGCCTGTTGCTGTTTCCCAATTGCGTTTTCGCGCCAGCAATGCCAGCGCTATGAAAGTAAAGGCTAGCGGATCGACATGGCCGCTGCCGGCAAACTCCCAGACAGCCAAAGGATGCCAGGCATAGATCAGAATCCGCTGTCGCGGCAAACCAAAGGATGCGAGTAGCTCCATCAGAATCCAAACTGTAATCAGTTCGAATCCGACCATCGTCAGTTTCATCCAGGTCACTGATTCGCTGATGCGCGTCGTCAGAAGAAACATGGCTTCGGCGGCGGGAGGGTACATGGTGTGCGCGTAATCGCGACGATTGATTTTCGGATAAATCTCTTCGTCGCGCAGGCTTTTTAGATGATCGTCCGCGGGAATGTAACGATAGGGATTGATCCCCGCTGCCTGCACTCGCCCGTCCCAGACGTAGCGGTAAATGTCATCGGAGAGATAGGGCGAAGCAAAGACAGTAGCGAGACGGAAGGCTCCCGCGAAGATCAGCACAAGCAGCAGCGTCGAGCGCCGATTGCGAGCACGAAAGATCAGCAAAGCTGCCGTCAGATAGAGTCCAGATTGAACCAGGGCAAGCTTGATGAACCAGACAATATCCGTCGCGCCTCGAGAGTGAAGGCCGACGCGGTAAAGTATTAGCAAGACAACGCCGATGGCGACGAGCAGGATATTCTGGCCGATCGGCGATTTGGGCTCACGTGATGCGGCAGAGATCATGCTCTTGTCTTCGCTGCAGATGATGAAGCAAGAAAGCGTTTGGCACCATCTTCTGCTAAGAGCCCGGCAAGGTATTCACGCGTGTGAGGCGCTGCGAAGCCACCGTGAAATTGAACTTGGCTGTTGCACCCGTCGGGTAACAACGAGAGCTCATCGCAAAGAAGGCGCAGGGTACCTGCGTCATCCACGTCATACCAGGTCGGCAGAAATTCGATCGCCAGATTAATTTCGGCAGCACGTTCGATTGTGTGAGCGAGTACGTCGGCCGTGCTCCACGCGATGCGCTCGAACAGGCTGCGATGAGTATGCTTCAACCCGATGAGGTAATAACCGCCGTCCTGGCTGGGACCGAGCACAACGCGATCTCCGTCCTCCTCTAATAGTGAAGCCGCAGTTCGTAATATCTGAGGAGGCAGGGTTGGACTATCGGAGTTGATCAGGCACACTGATTCGAATCCATTACTCAGCAGTTCGTCAGCGCCACTGATCAATCTTTCACCAAGTGTTTCGCCACGCTGAGCCAATAACATGCGGGTCTTTGGCACAAGATCGCGCAGCAAACTTTCAGCGCCTGCGGGAGTGTATAGCACTACACCTTCCGTTGCATTTGAGTTAAGACTCGCGATACTCATCGTCATGTCACGCAGAAAACAGGCGCTTAATGTCGCGGCTTCTTCTGGGGTGAGTGGAGGAGTCAGACGGGTTTTCATGGGACCGGCGAAAGGCACCTTGGCCATCAGTGCGAGTGCGCAGTGCGGCGCAATCGACGGTGAATTAGGTTTTGAGTCGCGGCGCATGTTCGAAGCAGGAATTCAGATCAAAAGGCTCAGAGTTTGTACTCCTCAAAGGAAGCTCACAAGAATTCCAGCACCAACAGCCAGAGTCCAAATAGATACCGCAACGACAGCCGCGACTCTCCAATTCGTCGAACGCATGATCGTAAAGAGCGACGGTAGGTTAACTGAGGGACCGGCAATAAGGAGAGCCACCGCAGCGCCAAGCGGCGCGCCTGATGCGAGCAGTATCAGCGCCAGCGGGATCTCGAAGAACGTTGGCAACGCCAGAGGGACTGAAACCGCGGCGACCACGAGCACCGCCAGAATCCTTGCCGCAGTCGAATCAAATGCTCTTACCGAGATCATCTGAGCAATAATCATCGAAAACAGAACTCCGATGATTATGACCGGCAGTAAACGAATTGCGACTCGGATGCAGGCGCGCAGGAAATGGAGAAAGTCTGCCGGCCGGGCTTCCGCTTGCCAACTGTCGCTGTTGCAGTGGACTTTGGTCTCGCCCAGCAACCGATCAGCGATTAGTCCCGTGAACAGCACCGCAGCGATGCTTGCCCCAAGTCGCACCGTCCCGACTTTGTAGTCGAAGAGCATGAACGTAAGAATCAAAGCGGCGGGATTTAGCGCGGGCGCGGCGATCATCAATCCGAGCGATGGCCCAAGTCGTCCTGAACGCTCGTAGACGCCGGTAAAGATCGGCGCCACGCAACAGGAGCAGAGCATCAACGGCGCTCCGGCAAGTCCGGCGATTGCTTGCGAGCGCAGCGAACGCCTTTCCAGCAGACGTGCGAGCCATTGCGAAGAGACAAAGGTGCTGACAGCCCCACTAATCAAAATGCCAAAGAGCAGCGCGGGCCAGATAACCAGAAAATAATTCAACGTGCGCGTGAAGACCCCCGCGGGGGAAGGTCCAACATTGGGTATTACGTTAGCCCGCGGCTTGAAGACTCCGGTAGCCGAGACTTTGCCAATCACCGTCACCGCGGCTGAGCTCTTGTAAGCGATGAGGGCACCGACGATCAGGAGGAGTGGCAATAAGAAATAAAGAATGCGCCGGGTCGTGGTCGGCGTCGATTCTCTTTCGTCCTCGATCTGTTCTGCAAACATCTCGGTGTCCTATCGCACTAAAATATCCCTATTCTTTCTCAAGCTCAATTCCGCAGGCTTAAGACCTGTGGCCGGTCACAATGATGATTCTGGCGGGAAAACTCATCTGACCATTCGAAAAGAATCCACGCGCGGTTTGTTTTACTTCCTGCGCAATTTGATTGGCTTGCTCTTGAGAAAGGCGGGCGAGTTTCTCCCGCAGCGTTGCTGAGGTTGCCGCCCTCAGTTCCCAAAACTCATCGGCAGAAATCGGAGCTTCAATCTGAAACTTCAAGAGTCGCTCACGAACGTCGATCGCGCCAACACTCTTCAAGATGTTCGCCAGTTTGCCTGTCTTAGCGAAACGAAACGCGCCGGGCGCGTCCGGATCCGTAGGCGAACTCTCCACATGGCGCGACATGACTTCGGTTATGACATGCAGGAATGGGTTATCTTCGCTCTCTTGCCATAAGGCTAGTGCGAGTGCGCCTCCTGCTTTTGTTACCCGCAACATCTCGCGCAGCGCCGCAACAGGATCGGGAAAGAACATAGCTCCCAATCGACTAACCACACAGTAAAATGAATTGTCAGCAAATGGAAGTGCGTCAGCCAAACATTGGCGAAACCTAATGTTCGTTATGCCCCGACGCAGCGCCTCGCGTTTGGCAGCCTCGACCATTTCTTCCACAGCGTCTGTACACATCACCGAACCGGTTGGCCCAACCACCTCGGCAATGCTCAATGAAGGTTCACCAGGGCCACCTGCGACGTCCAGCACCGACTGACCTTTGGAAATTTCCGCGTCTTCAATGAGTGCTCGCGTGATTGGAGCAAATATAGTGCGAATCGTCGAGCTGTACTTTTCCCAATACGGAGCTGATTCGGTCCATTCCCGGAGAGTCTCGGTTATTTGCATGTCACTTGTCGCTCAGGCTAACAGCGCGCTACTGGTTCAGCTTACCGCCCGAAGATAAGTTCTGCTGACAAACCAGAGCGCTTTCGGATAGGTTCCTTCTTCCAAGATATCTGGCACTTCCGATTGATCTTTTGCCCGATTGCGCAAATGCAGCGACGCGGCGCGAACGATCCATCCGGCCTTGGCTACCGGGCGCAGGTTTGCCTAGAAGGACGGCACGTTCGTTAATGCCGGGCGGAAATCTTGCGATCACGCGACCGCCGCTTGCTCACCTTTTATGAAACCAAGTAGGTCTGTATTTACCCGATCCTTGTGAGTCGAGCACATTCCGTGCGGCGCGACCGGATAGACCTTGAGCGTCGCATTCCTAACAATCTTCGCTGACAGTCTTGCCGAATCGTCGATGGGCACGATTTGATCGTCATCGCCATGCAGGATCAAGACCGGTACGTCGATTTTTTTGAGATCCTCGGTGAGATCGGTTTCGGAAAACGCCTTGATGCAGAAGTACGCGCCCGGAAGTCCGCACATCATCCCCTGCAGCCAGAATGATTCGCGCAGACCTTCCGAAACCTTCGCGCCGGGTCGATTGAATCCATAGAACGGAATCGAAAGGTCCTTCCAGAAGTTCGAACGATCGGCCAGCACGTTCGCACGAATCTCATTGAACACAGCCAACGGCAAGCCGCCGGGATTGGTTTCGCTCTTCACCATCACTGGCGTAATGGCCCCAATCAAAACTGCTTTGCTAACGCGCCTGGTGCCGTGTCGTCCGATGTAACGCACCACCTCGCCACCGCCGGTTGAATGGCCCACATGAATCGCATCTTTCAGATCGAGAGCCTCAGCAAGCTCGGCGAGATCGTCGGCGTAGGTGTCCATATCGTTGCCGTTCCATGGCTGACCCGAGCGTCCATGACCGCGCCGGTCGTGCGCGATGCAACGATATCCGTTCGAAGCCAGGAAGAACATCTGATCTTCGAAAGCATCCGCTGACAGCGGCCAGCCATGGCTAAAGACAACCGGTTGACCAGTGCCCCAGTCCTTGTAATAGATCTGCGTCCCGTCCTTGGTAGTAATCGTAGACATACAAAACCTCCTTCTTATTACGGTCGTTGAATGAACTCGACAAATCCATTCGTTCAGTTGAGTTCGTCAGGCCATAGTTAGCACGACGCGGAACCGCACTCGTCCGCTGTGCATTTGTTCGTAGCCTTCGGCCACTTGATCAAGCGGATACTTCTCGATCATCGGATGGACGCCGCTCAACGCACTGAATTCCAGAGTGTCTTGCGAATCCCTCGCGGTGCCGGAATACCAGCCAGCGACTGAGCTCCGTCGCATGATTAAAGAGAACACATTGATCGTGAGTGGTTCGGCGGGCGCGGCCGGCACTAGCAGTTTGCCGCTGGGCGCCAATCCGTCAACCAAGGCAGAGATCGCGGCTGCGTTCGGCGCGGTCGCTAGGATGACATTTGCGCCGCCAAGTTTCTGCAATTCCGCCACGACTTCCATAGCGGTCGCATCGATGTAACTATGCGCGCCGAGTTGTCGCGCTAACTCCTCTTTGCCCTTGCCCCGGTTGATGGCCACGGTGTTGAATCCCATTCGGCGCGCATACTGGACACCGAGATGCCCGAGTCCGCCGATGCCGTGCACCGCGACCACCTCCCCGGCGCGCGCGCCTGAGTTTCTCAGTGCGTTGAAGACGGTTACGCCCGCGCACATGAATGGCCCGGCTTCTTCCGCAGGCAGATCGTCGGGAATTGCGGCGAGTGCCGCGGCCGGCACGATCACGTGCGTGGCATAACCACCGTCAAAGTCGATCCCGGTGACTTTGCGATTGGCGCACATGGCAAAGTCACCACGCCGGCATTGTTCGCACACGAAGCAGTGCCCACCGTGCCAGCCGACGCCGACGCGTTGATCTTTCTGCCAAGCGGTCACGTTGTCGCCCACGGCATCGATGCGCCCAGCAATTTCATGACCCGGCACACGCGGATACTGAAGCCCGGGCCAGAGGCCTTCTTTGACCAGAGCATCGCTATGGCAAATGCCACATGCTTCGACCTTGACGCGCACTTGGCCCGCGCCCGGCTCAGGAATATCGCGTTCGACCAGTTCCCAATCGCCACCTGCTTTGCTGATCTGTGCTGCCTTCATTTTTGTGCTCATGATTTGCTCCAACTCGATATGAGAAAGCCATCAGTAAATTATCGATTTCGACAATCGCGCCGCCGCCCCCGTATTCCGCCGATCTAATCAGTTAGTTTGTCCGATGCGGTCTAGTCCAAAAGCGGAAGCGTAACTGTAAGCTTTGTGCCCTTTCCTTCACCAAGACTTTCCGCGTTTATCTTGCCCTTATGACTCTCGATGATGTGTCGCGCGATCGCCAAACCTAATCCCAAGCCGTCCGCTGCAGTCGCTTTATTCCCGGCCCCCTGTCCGAAGGGCTCGAAAACGTGGGGAAGAAAATCTGCAGAGATACCGCGCCCTGTATCGCTTACGGTTATCTCCGCGTGTGCTCGGCGGCGCGCGAGCCGAATACTCACAACCCCACCGGCTGGCGTGAATTTGATAGCGTTCGCAAGGAGATTTGTTACTACCTGGTGTAATCGAAGCGGGTCGCCAACTACTTCATACGTCGAAGTATCAACGGGGACACTTAGATGAATTTCCTTAGCCAGAACCTGTGGCAGCATCGTGGCAGCAGCCGCTTCGAGAACTGGCCCAAGCGAGATTATCTGAGCGTCGAGCCGGAGCAAGCCATTACTGACGCGGGAAAAATCCAGCAGTTGTTCGATCAACTCTGCTTGAAGTCTCGCGTTGCGCTCAATAACGTCTATTCCATGCGCCAAGGTCCTCTCATCAGCATACCCACCTTTGATCAATCGTGCCCAGCCGACGATCGCGTTAGTCGGCGTGCGCAGGTCGTGCGAAACCAGGGCGAGGCACATGTCTCTTTGCAGGTAGGATTTCTGCTTTCTTTCCTGACGGCGAGAGATTAGGGGTCGATCCATCGTCGGCCGCTCCTTTCAAGTCTGCGAACACTTTGATCCACAGCAGAATGTTTGAACGCTTGCTCAAGCCAACTGCCTGCTCGCGATCATCGAGACCGAGGTCGGTCGTTTATTCCGCTTTCACCCACGTATCCGATCCTGTCAGCTTAACTGATACGTCAGAAAAGAAGACCTGCAGTGGCTGCCCGTCCGCCGTACCGTGGTGGTCGGTCGAAATAAGCAGAGGCCCAGCTTTCTTGTAGCCCTCCCATGTTGCCGCGACGACGCTCGGCTTATTGGACCCGCCGCGGTGGTAGACGAATTGCTCGACGCGGTTGTCTTTGCCGACGTAGAGCTCCCATGTGTCGCCGGGCGTGTAACCGCCTTCCGCGGGATACTTCACTGCGACCAGCTCGGCTGAGCCGTTGCCCAGCGGTAGCCCTTGCATGCCCTTGTCTTGTACATTGGCGCTGGTGTCCCAATAAGCATGGAAGGGGAACAGAAGCCAATAATTATCGTTCATGAAACCCGGATCGATTTCGTTCTTGACGGCGTCGGACTGGCTGCTAAGTTGAGAGCGAACGTATGTAGCCTTTACGGGCTTGCCGTCCTTATCCTTTCCTTCATAGGAGACTTGCCCGGTCTTGGGCTCCCAAACCCACGAACGGGAGACATTAACTCCGGGGAACTGTGCGTTCCACGTATAACGGATCGCTTCAATTTGCCCGAACGAATCAAGGCCATAGGTCTTGGCAATCTGTTCAGGAACGGACGAGCGCTTCTGCGCGCAGGAGGTTGCAGCAAGAACCAGCAACCCAAAAACCAGGAAACGGATCGTCTTTGAACGGCCCAACTTTGTCATGGAAACTCCTCCTTT
>WNFI01001565.1_pt1 | contig 12223 bp, 9 predicted proteins | sample 5400471 | NCBI WGS metagenome assembly WNFI01 (sample SAMN13153348, study PRJNA577476) | soil metagenome | isolation source: 100 cm saprolite on Douglas fir-dominated hillslope | place: USA:California | collected 2013-09-17 | reverse complement strand
TTAAGAACCTATATATATTTAAAAAAAAGTGAAAAAGAGCCCTTTTCGGGGCTCTTTTCCTTATATACTATGTTCTTATACCTTTAATTCTCCTGGAAACCTTTAGATAATTCCGATATTTCGTCCGCGTTTAATACCCGGTTATACAGTCTGATCTCATCCAGTTTTCCATTGATCGAGATAGGATCGTTCTGCCACCAGCCGCCTATTACCATTTGTGCAGCCGGGCAAAGATTCGCTTTCGTGACCGTACCTGTCTTCGTAGAAACCAGGGTCCCGTTCACATAAATCTGCGTTACGCCTTTATGAAACACGGCGATAAAATTATACCAGCTTTCCGGCTGGGGCTGGAAGCTGGAAAGATTAATGGTCGATGCAGGACCTCCATAGTTGTCGCAGCCACCGGTGCTGTCTACCGCTGAAAATTCCAGGTAAGAAGAAGTTTGCGAAACAAGACCTGTAATAAATGAAGGCCCTAAACCAGTGGCATTTATTACCATGCTTACAAAGGCCTGGTAGCCACCAGCGGCCCGAACCATAAAATTATAAGAAAGAGTATAGGCCGTATCGAATTTTATAGAGCCGTTGTTGGTCACAAGGATCTTTTCACCGTTACCGGTGCCTCCAAAAGCGCTGTTACTATATCCATGCTCATCATAAGTGAGGGAAGCGCCTGAAACGGCAGTAGTGGTATTGCCATTGCCGCTGGAATCTGCCATATTGCCGTCAAATGGCAGATAAACGAGCAATCCGTTTTTCAGGTTGACATCACTGGGTGGCGTGGTAGGATTATTATCTTTTTTACAGGCCATAGCAAGCCCAATTAAAAAGAGAGCGGAAAAGGCGATTTTTGATTTCATAAATAAAGAAACGGGTTTGGGTGTTTTTTATTGAATACGCAGCAAATTAACGTAAATTATTTTAAGCGCTCTCCTAAAGCATGGATGCTATAGCCCATCCCTACTCCCCCGCCATGGTGCAGGCTCACCCAGCTGGCTCCTCCTGCCGTATTTAACAGGGCATTCAGCAAAGGCCAGTCGGCCACGGCATCGCTACCATCCAGCATGGCCTCTGTCTCCCGGTTGGGAGAAGCGACCGAACCCGTGTCCAGGTGATCCCGGCCGATCACGATCGGCGCGCTTACCTTACCCGTCCGGACCAGTTCGTTAAAAGCAAGTCCCGCTTTTTCCCTTTCTCCCTGTCCCAGCCAGCAGATCCTGGCCGGCAGGCCCTGAAAGGCGATCTTCTCCTTTGCCAGCTTCAGCCAGCGCTGCAGGGATTCATTTTCCGGGAAGAGGCGGGCGATCACTTCGTCCGTAACGGCAATATCCGCGGGGTCGCCGCTGAGGGCCGCCCAGCGGAAGGGGCCTTTGCCCTCGCAGAACAGGGGGCGGATATAGGCGGGTACGAAGCCGGGGAAGTCAAAGGCATTCGTCAGTCCTTTTTCCTGCGCCCTTGCCCGAAGGTTGTTCCCATAATCGAAGGTAATGGCCCCCCGACGTTGCAGTTCCAGCATGAGCTCGACATGCAGGCGCATGGAGGTATAGGCATAATCCGTATACTGTTGGGGGTTATCTGTCCGCAGGACTTTCGCTTGTTCGTAAGAGATCTCATGCGGCCAGTACCCGATCAGGGGATCATGCGCCGAGGTCTGATCGGTGAGGGTATCGGGTATACAATTGCGTTCGATCATGCGTTGCAGTAAGTGAACGGCATTGCATAATACGCCGATGGACAGGGCTTCTCCTTTTTGCCTGGCTTCCAGGGCCCGGTCAATGGCCTGGTCGATGGCGGAGATTTGATGGTCGATGCCTGATACGCCGTTGCCGCCAGTGCCGGCAATCTTTATGTCCAGGTATTTTGTCTCCAGGCGTTTGTCGATGCGCCATTCCTCTACTTCCGCTACCAGGGCCACTCCCCCGTTCATGGTGATGGCCAGGGGTTGTGCGCCGCCCATACCGCCCAGGCCGGCCGTTACGTTGAGCGTCCCTTTCAGGGATCCGCCAAAATGTTTGGCGGCGGCTGCCGCATAGGTCTCATAAGTTCCCTGTACGATCCCCTGCGAGCCGATATAGATCCAGGATCCGGCGGTCATCTGGCCGTACATCATCAGTCCTTTCTTCTCCAGCTCGTCGAAATGTTGCCAATCGGCCCATTTCGGCACCAGTTGAGAGTTGGAGATCAGCACCCGGGGAGCGTCCTTATGCGTTTTGAGGATCCCTACGGGTTTGCCGCTCTGGACCAGCAGGGTCTCATCTTCCTCCAGATCTTTCAAGGCTTTGATGATCAGGTCCAGGGCTTCGAAGTTACGGGCCGCCTTGCCGCGTCCCCCGTATACGATCAGCTCATCCGGACGCTCGGCTACTTCCGGATCGAGGTTGTTCAGGAGCATCCGCAGGGCGGCTTCCTGGATCCATCCTTTGCAATGGAGCCGGGAGCCTGTGGGCGTCTTGTATTTAACCGGGTCATATCGTGAAAAGGTAGTGGCGTTCATATGAAAAAAGTTTAAATTAAATCAAATAACAAAGGACCCGTATCCGTCATTTAATGGAGTGCCTTTCCCGGCAGACATCTCATTGACTTTGTCTACAAAGGAAAAATCCCGGATGATCGCCCTCAGTTGATTGATGTCGTTTGCGAAGATGCGGTCCTCACTGGCAAATTGCACAAAATTCCGGGCATATTCATGGGCGGCTTCCAATATTTCGCTGCTTTTCAGGGGCCGCCGGAATTCTATGGCCTGGCAGGCGCTCATCAATTCGATCGCCAGGATATATTCCAGGTTGTCCAGGACCTGGTTGAGTTTCCTTCCGCTGATGCTGCCCATGCTGACATGGTCCTCTTGCCCGAGGGAGGTAGGGATGCTGTCGGCGCTGGCCGGGAAACAGAGGGTCTTGTTCTCGGTGACCAGGGCCGCCGTGGTATATTGGGGGATCATAAAGCCACTGTTGAGCCCTACATTGTTCATCAACAGGAGGGGTAAGCCCCATTTGCCTTCCAGCAGCAGGTAACAGCGGCGGTCGGAAATATTGCCGATCTCTGCGGCGGCAAAGCAGGCATAGTCCAAAGGCAACGCCAATGGCTGTCCGTGAAAATTCCCGCCGCTGATCGTATCGTCTGCTCCCAGTATGATCGGGTTATCGGTAACGGAGTTCAATTCGATTTCGGTCTGCTCCCGCAGATGCAGCCATGCATTCCTGGAAGCGCCGTGCACCTGGGGCATACAACGCAGCGAGTAAGGGTCCTGCACTCTTCCGCAATCCACATGGCTTTGCATGATGGCGCTGTTATGGAGCAACAGTCGCAGTCGCTGCGCCACGAGCCGGCTTCCTGCAAAAGGCCTTAATTGGTGCAGTCTGTCATCGAAAGGAGCTTTGGTGCCGGTCAATGCTTCCAGGCTCATAGCGCCGATAATATCGGCCGCTTCGAGGCAATAGTGCAGCCGTTGTACCGCCTTGACGGCAAAAGCCAGGATGAACTGGGTGCCATTGATCAGGGCCAGCCCCTCCTTGGGGCCCAGTTGGACGGGAGCTACTCCGAACCGGTGCAGGATCTCCTGGGTGGGATATCTTTTCCCTTCGTAAAAGACTTCGCCCAATCCTATCAGGGGGAGGAAAAGATGGGATAAGGGGGCCAGGTCTCCCGAGGCTCCGACGGATCCTTTTTCCGGCACTACCGGTATGATGTCTTTTTCAATATGCCAGATTATGCGTTCCAGGGTTTCCAGCTGGACGCCGGAATAACCCCGGGCCAGGGCATGTACCTTGGTGATCAGCATAATTTTGGCTATTTCGATGGGGATGGGCTCCCCTACTCCTACGCTATGACTTTGGAGGATCTTATGTTGCAGGGTGCGGGTATCTTCTTCCGAGATCCTGGTATTGGCCAGGATGCCGAAGCCGGTGTTCACGCCGTATACCGTTGTATTCCGGCTTACGATATCGGCGACGTGTTGCTGGCTGGTTCTTATCTTTTTAATGGCTTCGGGAGACAAAACTCCGGTAAGATCGCCCTTGGCCAGAGCAATCGTCGTTCCAATGCTCAGTGTATCAATGCCATAATCAAAACTATTCTTTTGCATAACAATCCTTTCAGGAGCCAAAAATAGGGTTTTGGACCAGGATCCGGAACTTTCGGGCTTACTTCAGCAGTCTTCGCAGAAATTCTTCCCGGCGGCGGCTGGCCACTTCAATGGAGCTGCCGTCTTCCATGATCACATAACCGCCTCTCCCTTTATGGTATTTCTGGATCTTATGAAGGTTGATGATATGAGAATTATGAATCCTGCAAAAGATGACAGCCGGCAGAAGGTCTTCATATTCCTTAATATTGCGGGTAGCCATGATCTGCTCTCCGTTGTTGAGATAAATAGTGGTGTAACTCCCTTTGGCTTCAAACCGCGTAATATCCCGGATGGCGACAAAGATCAGCCCCGTAAGGGTGGGAACGGCCATTTTCTGCTGGGATAGATGGAAGGTCTCCACATTATGCAGTAAGACCTGCATCTGGTCCAGAAAGCTCTTGCCCTGTATCTTTTGCGTGACCCTTTCGACGGCGGCGCAGAGATCGTCTATATCTATAGGTTTGAGTAAATAATCGATGGCGCTGTATTTGAAAGCTCTTATCGCATAGTTGTCGAAAGCCGTGACAAAGATGATCTGGAAATTAATGGGCTGTAATTGATTGAGCAGGTCGAAGGCGTTACCCTGGGTCATTTCGATATCCAGTAGGACCAGGTCAGGTTTGGCCGTCTGAATGGTATGAATGCCCGTCTCTACTCCATCCGCTTTGCCCACCACCATTACTTCGGGGCAATAAGTTTCCAATAAACGCTGTAAAATCCTGATACTGTCGATTTCATCATCTATCAATACTGCCCTGATCATAGAATATTTTTTTTAGGCTCGTGTCGAATTTGGAAAATTGTATTACCACTCTTGTCCCGGCAGGCTGCTCTTCTTCATTTTTCAGATCTGTCACTTCTATCTTGATATTATCTCCGTAAACGGAATTTATAAGACGTACTCTATCTGCCGTCAGGGACATTCCTTTGGATTGGTATTCGATATGTTCCCTGGTCTTGTAACGGGCTGCCTTTTCCCGGCCGACCCCGTCGTCTTCGATCAAAACAGCCAGCCTGCCTTCCAAGAACATAAACCGGATAAGGATATGTCCCGGGCCGTCCGTCTTATGCCGGAGCCCGTGGCGCATGCTGTTCTCCACATAAGGCTGAATAAGCATCGGGGGGATCAGGATATCTTTTTCCTTCTCCTTAACGAGAGGGTCTGTCTCAATGGAATAATCCATTTTATCTTTGAATCTCAATTTCTCCAGGGAAAGATAAGCCGACAGGTAGGCTATTTCATCGATCAGGGGTATATAGGCCTGTGTGGAATTTTGCAAAGTCCCTCTTATCAGTTTGGCAAATCCGGAGATATATTTATTGGCAGCAAAAATATTCTGGTCAAAGATATACTGCTGGATGGAGTTGAGGCAATTGAAAATAAAATGGGGGTTCATCTGGGCCTGTAAGGTCATACGTTCCATTTCTGCCATTTTTTTGGCCAGTTGCTCTTTTTCTTCCTGCCGCCGCCGGATACCCTGTATGCGCCAGCTTAAGAATACCCAGGTGAGCAGGAGGAAGATCACGATGAGCAGGCCATAAAACCAGGCCGCTTTCCAGAAAGGCGTAGTGACGGCGAAACGGACGGACACTGATCGACTCTGCATGCCAAACTTGTTGATGGCCATCAATTGAAATTCATAGTTCCCCGATGGAAGGCTAGGATATTCCAAAAAGGTCTCCTTTGTATTTTTCCAGTTATTGTCCAATCCAACCAACCGGTATTTATAGAGGATATTTCCCACGGATTTGTAGGAGATGCCAGCGAATTCAAACCGGATATTGTTATCGGTATGGGGCAACCGAAGATCAGCCGTATCCTGCAACTTCTCCTTTCCAGAATTGATCACAGCCAGCAAGGCCAGGCGGCAACCCGCATTGACATTGGCCCTCCCCTCATCAAAAAAACTCAGGCCCGCCGAAGTGCCTACATAGATCATAGAGCCATTGGCGTATACCGTATTGACGATATCCGATCCCAGTCCATCGTTGGAAGTATAGCGGGTGACCGGGTACTCCGGGTTTCCCAGGTCGACTTTGTTCAATCCTTTGTCGGTGCCTACCCAGAGGTTATTCTTATCCAGCAGCAGGTTCCGGCAGATATCGCTGGATAATCCCTGCCGGCGGGTGATGGAGGCCACCACCCGGCCATTTTTATAACCTATGATACCCCCGTCATCATAGGCTGCAACCCATAAAGTTCCATCATCGGCGGCTGTGATGGCAGCGATCCGTTTCTTAAAGAAGGGGATTTCGTCACCCATGTATACAACCGATCTGTCTTTTTTAACCAGGTAAAGCCCGTTGAGGGTACCTATATAAGTAGTGTCATTCCTGAAATAAACGGCGGTGCTCCGTTCGTGAAAAATGGTGTCCACTGAATGAAAAGCCGGCAAATCAAATAACGTGCATCCTGTACTGCTGGTCAATAACAGCTCTCTCTCATTGACCCTGAAACCTGTCTTGATATGTGCGGGCCAGGGAGGGGAAAAGCGAAGATCATGGGAAAACGTCCCCATTGCATAATCCATTCCATAGAAGATCCTTCCATTGTTCAGGGAATCCATGAATAATATCCTTGCGCCTCCTTCTTTTTGCACCGCGCCATATCGCTGATCCCGGAGGCCAGGCAGCCGGAGCCTGAAGATAAGATTATGACCCGAGCCGGCGAAAAGCTCATTGCCCACTTTTAACAGGGAATAAACGGGACATTTGTCGTAGCTGCCCGCTTCCAGGCGTACATTAATGAACTCATCGGAATTTAACCGGAAGATCCCCTGTCCCAGGGTAGTGAACCAGGTACTTCCTTCATCGTCGCGGAAAGTTCTGGAAACCTCGACACCGGGCAGGAAAGTCTTTTTAGCGCCCGTATGCATATTATACTCCATGCTGCCTACCGCCTCATTGCAATAAAGAAGGCTGTCATCTATAATAGAATAGGTTCTATTATTCATGGGATAGGGAAAGTATATCTCATGCCCGGTGAGGACTGATTTCAGTCCCATTTGGGTTATCGACTCCCGCCATGCCAGCCATTGAGAGCTGATGGTCATGTCCGACTGTGTAAAAAAGTTGATTCTTACGGAAAAAAGGGGTCTGAAGACGTCGTCCGACAGTTCGTAGAAATTATTCTTTTCCTGCACGAGGAAATGGCCGGAGAAGCTGGTGCTGATAACACCGCAAGCGTCGATGGGCCGGTGGCCAATGGAATCGTATTCCTTTACCTGTCCGTTGCCGGAGAACAGATACAAACCTCTTATTTCCTGTATGAGGATATTCCCATTCCTGTCTTCGGCAAAGTTGCGGATATTGCCTTTCAGATGGATCTTCTTCAGTGCAGGATCGTTCTCCTGGTTATAGATCTTTCCTTTGTAATAATAACAGATGGATCTGCGGAAGGGAGCCATCCATACTCTTCCCTTCGAGTCCCCGAATATTTGTAATACTTCTACGTCCGGTAAGCCATCTGTCGTGCTGAAGTTTTTGAAATGGGTACCGTCAAAGCGGCTGACGCCTGTCTCCGTACCGACCCAGATAAAGCCTTCTGCATCTTGTGTGATACAGTAGACGGTGGATCCGGCCAATCCTTCGCTAATATCATAATGGGTATAGCTGTATTCCTGTGCAAAAGAGGAATAAGGTAAAAGGGAAATGCCATAAAGGAGCAGGAATACGATCCGCGTCATATTACCTTATAAAAATAAGGTTTATTGCGAATGATTGTAAGACTTTTACCTATTACGATCCCGACATTGGTGCAATACTGGCGAAATTGGGTCCACGAATAACGGGCATGAGAGTTTCCCCTTATACGGGACAAGAGGATACCCAGAAAGAAAACGGGAATGTCCGCGATATAAAAGAAGAGCTGGACCAGGAACCAGCCTATTCCGAACTTCTTGCGTATCATTAAAAAGTTGGAGAGCATCAGTTGAAGGCCTTTGCGATCGAAGATATTGATATACCCCTTCCCATCCGACCCGAATGCCTGGTTGGCCGTCACGCCCTGTAAATGCACGATTTCCAGATCGGAGTAAAGGACAAGCTTGCCTGCCTTTCCCAGTCGTCCGCACCATTCCGATTCCTCGGCATAGAGGAAAAAATCATTATCCATCATCCCGGCCTTCTCAATAGCCTCTCTTTTGACCATCAGGAAGGCCCCATTGATCCAGTCCACTTCCACAATCCTCCCCACATCGGGGACATGCGGTTTTTGGACCTTGACCTTTTGGCCGAGCCATTTGATGAAGCTGCCCAGGTAAGGCAGGAGCAACAGGTAATTGAGCCCTCCTTTCATAAAATAAAGACCGGATATCTGGGGGCTGCCGTCGGGACTCAGCAACTGGACGCCGGCAGCGATATATTCCGAGTGGCGAAGGCGCCGGTAGCATTCTTCGATGACATTGCCTGCGGGAAGGGTGTCCCCATTCAACAGCAGAATGGTGTCCCCGGTGGCGCGCCGGATGCCCTCGTTGTTGGCCCTGGAGAAGCCGGCATTATAATCCAGCTGGATCCAGATCACCTGCGGGTAAGCCGTGGTAATGCGATGGTGGCTGTCATCTCCGGAATTATTGTCGACCATAATGATCTCAAAGGAAGAGGCGATGGGGTCTTTATAAATTGTTTCCAGGCAGTCCAGCTGGAGTTGCGCCGACTTAAAATTTACGATGACGATGCTCAGTGCCATTACAGAGATGCGGTTAAAAGATTACTAATATAATTGACGAACATAGTGAATTTGGAGAAGATGCCCATACGCAGCAACCGGACGGGTATCTTTTGCTGCCAGGCGACCATTCTGCCTACCGGCGCGGGTATTTTTTCTCCTTTGGCGTATTCCTTCAATGCGGAGGAGTCCCGGACGGCAGCGTTCCGCAGCAGCCGCCACCATTCATCATAGGCCTTTACGGGTCGCAGGCTATGAATAGCGGCCTGGTTGAGCATCCGCAGTTTTTCCGGGATCATTACTTCGCGCAGGAAAGGGATATCGTGGCGGGAACTGATGCCATCCGCACCGAAATAAGCTACCAGCAGGTCGATGTACTGTACCCGGACCCGATTGTCCTTAAAACAACGGATATTCAGGTCCCAGTCGGCATATCCCTTATAATGGATAGCGAAGGGACCGATGAGCCCGAAGAGGCTTTTTTTATAAAAAACGGCCTGGTGGGGTATATTCCTACGCAGCAGTTTTTCAAAGCTGAATTCCCCGTCATAGACGCCCTTGTAACTGGGGCTCACCACGTTGCCATAGACCAGGTCGAAATCCAGGTGGCCGGGAACGGAGAAAAAGGAATGCAATACTTTTTCATCATACAGCCGGTCATCGCTGCCCAGGAAGAGAATCCATTGTCCCCGGGCCTTTTCTATTCCTTTGTTCATGGCATCATACACTCCTTTGTCCGGCTCGGAGAATACCCTTATCCTGGAGTCTTTTTCCGCATTTTCCGCTGCAATGGAAAGAGTGCGGTCCCGGGATACGCTATCGATGATCCATATTTCAAAATTGGTAAATTGCTGAATCAAAAGGCTGTCTAAGGCAATTTGCAATGTCTTTTCTGCATTTAACGTAGGAATTATTATGGAAAGAATGGGGTCGAGCATATAATTATATAAACCAGAAGTCTTTTTTAATCATGATAGCATTCAGATTTGTATTGGCATATTCGTAGTAACCCTTGGAAACAAGAAAATCGATGATATCCGATCTTCTTGCCCCTGTGCCGATCGGAGAGTATTCTGCGGCTTCCACACAAATAACTTTGGGCCAATATAAATCGAAGCGAATGGATTGCAGGATAACCAGGTCCAGGCCTTCCACATCGATGGAAAGGAAATCGGGGAATTTTCCCTTAAAGTATTCGTTCACGATCTGTTCGACGGTAATCAGTTTAATCTTCTCCACTGACCGGATACTGTATTTACCGGTAGCCACAATATGGTCAGCTTCTTCTTTGGAGAAAGTGCTCAGGGTAGGATCGCTGATAATATAAAAATTCATTTCTCCTTCTACCGGGCCTACCCCTACATTAAGAGTAGTATCTTTCTTCCGGAGACGACGGAAAGAGGATATCAGGTGTGGGTTCGCTTCAACATTGATGCCCCGGCACCCTTTCCGGTAGAAAAATGCGGTATTGCTGATAAAAAACGGATGATTGGCGCCGATATCGAGATAAGAAGGGTATTTCACGCCACGCATGTCAAACACGTAATTAACCAGCAGATCTTCCCCGCATTGTGAATAAGATCGGCGGCCGTTAACCAGTGAGGCGGCAATTCCTGTCTGATTCGCTATTCGCCTGTATATTTTATTTAAAATGTTGTTCATAGTCTTCGATTTTATTATTTGACACCCTTTCTTACCCTGGTAACGCCGGGACTTTTCCTATGCCGGATGGTCCTGGAGAATGACCGTAACCAGCGCAGGAAGCCCATGATTTTAGCTTTCGGATCCTTAGCTTCTACGGACTGATTTTTTTGACGGTGATGATCCAGTAATTGAAAGTAAGGAGAGTTATAATAAGGCAGGACCGCATAATATCTTACGGACCGTTGCCTGTATTGGTTAACACAATTGAATTCTTTTTCCAGTCGGTAAGGATATATTTTATAATGATTACCGAACTGGGTGGGGCTCCGGTACAGAGGGACCTGATATTTCTGGGCCAACAGGGAAAGAATGGACTGATCGCGCCTGTGTTCCCTGAATTCAGGCAGGTCTTTTTTCCCGAAGGTGTTGGGCATATCCGTCAGGATCCTTTTATCACATGCAAATTCCAACCATTCCTGCAGGAACTTTAAGACAAAGGGGGATTTTTTCAGCAATAAAAACGACGCATCACAATGGGGACCATACCAGAATACCTCCTCATCGCAATCCATCAAAATAAAACAATCTCTTTTGGTCCACAATGAATTAGTAAAATCCCCGTTGCCAAATAATAGTATAGGCTGCTCTTCCCGGCAGATCCTGCACAAAGGATCCAGGGGGGCAATGATCTCGATGCCGCTGTCGGAATAGATAACGAGATCACCGTCGGATAACCCCTTTAGGGCTTCCAGCAGGATATAGGGCTTCCACAGCCAATATCCCATTCCTGTGGGCTGATCCAGTATAGCCTTGTTTGGGGGATAAAAGGGAGTCTGTTTGATCTCCTCAAAATCCCAGGACAGGATGTCTTCTATTCCATGCCGCCTGGCGGATTCATTTAACCGGTTCCGGCTATCTTTATACAGCTGATTGGACAGATTGACAAGGACGGTTTTCATGCTAAAAAGCGAAGTTTGATATGATACCGACGGAGTGGGTCCCTTCATGCTGGCCCACCCATCCGTTGACTTCCAGCAAATAAATATCTTTTATACCATACACCTCATTGTATTTGCGGATGATCTTAAAGAACGAGTTCTTCATCTTACCTACGAGGTCGTCCCAGACGATGACGAATTTCTCATCCAGGAGGCGGTATTTGACCAGCATCTCGAATTCGAAAAGGATGGCTTTGGGGGTGTGCAGGGCATCGGAAAAGACCAGGTTGAATTTGCTGCCTTCCATTTTTGCCCAGCTATTGGAATCCCATACGTCGGCGGACAGGTAATTCACCTGCTTCTCGCCGAATGTATAGGTTTTGAGGGAGGAGTTATTCTTTTTGATGGAGCCGGCGGGTGTCGCCCATTCCGACCTGGCGCCTGCACCCAGCCGTTGTTCGATGACGGGGTTGATCTCTTCGATATCAAAGGCCGTCAGCTGGGCGTTCTGCAAGGAATGCAGCAGTTGAAAAAAGTTCTTTCCTACGGAGACGCCGATCTCCAGGTAGTTGATCTTTTCAAAATATTTTTGGGCGATGAAGGTCATCAGGTCAGTATAGGTAGGGCTGTCGTCGATGGGTTTGTTGATCAGCGGCTTTAAGAACGGCGGCACTCCATACTGAAAATAAGAACGGGCGAATGCTTCTTCATCGATCCAGTTATCGATCAGCTGCAGGGAATGCCGGTTGGTCCGGGTGGGACCTGCAAGGTCATCGGCAGAGAAAGGAACAATCGATTTAGCTTTAATTTCCTTTTGAAAAAGATTTTTCAACGGATTTATCATATAAACTA
>WNFI01332063.1_pt1 | contig 12224 bp, 11 predicted proteins | sample 5400471 | NCBI WGS metagenome assembly WNFI01 (sample SAMN13153348, study PRJNA577476) | soil metagenome | isolation source: 100 cm saprolite on Douglas fir-dominated hillslope | place: USA:California | collected 2013-09-17 | reverse complement strand
CTCACCCGCGACGAAAGCCGGAACGGGGAAGTGCTCGGCTAAGTCCCGCGGGTAGCCGCCGCATGCCCCAGGATCTGAGGACCTGGGGGGTTGCAACAGTTGCCTTGATAGTGAGCACTGGGAAGCAGGAATGAGCATTAGCGGGTGGCCGCGCTCAGCGGCCCTGGGTTGTCGGAGGGTCCCGGTAGCGTTCGGGGCGTGGCGAATTTCAGGCCGCGGAGGGCTGGGTGTGCCAGGCCTACCGGTTCGCGCTCGACCCGACGCCGCGGCAGGAGCAGATGCTGCGCTCGCACGCCGGGGCGCGCCGGTTCGCCTGGAACCTGGGCCTGGCCTGGTGCCGGCAGCGGTACGCGACGGAGCAGAAGTGGTATTCGGCCGCTGACATGCACCGGATGTGGAATGTGGCCAAGAGGGCCGATCCCGGCCTGGCGTGGTGGGCCGAGAACTCCAAGTGCGTGTACCAGGAGGCGTTCCGTGACCTGGACCGGGCCTTGTGCGACTACAGCAAATCGAAACGAGGCGAGCGGAAGGGCAAGAGGCTCGGCTTCCCGCGGCCCAAGAAGCGCGGCAAGTGCAAGGACGCGTTCCGGTTCTCGACGGGGGTAATGCGCTGCGCCGGGGCGACGGTAACGCTGCCCAGGCTGGGCACAATCAGAACGCACGAGTCCACCCGCAAGCTGGCCCGGCGGCTGGAGCCGGGGACCGCCCGGGTGTTGTCGGCCACGGTGTCGCGCACCGCCGAGCGGTGGTTTGTCTCGTTCCAGGTCGAGGTCCGGCGAGAGGTGCCCGGACGGCACCCGCGGCCGGGGTCGGCGGTCGGCGTCGATCTTGGCGTGCGGACGCTGCTGACCGGCGTGGACGACGCCGGCCAGGTGATCCCGGTTACCGGACCGAAGGCGCTGGCCTCGTCGCTGCGCGGCTGGCCCGGGTGCACGCCCGGGTGGCGAACGTCCGGGCCGATGCCCTGCACCAGGCCACCAGCGGCCTGGCCCGCGAGTATGAGACCGTGGTCGTCGAGGACCTCAACGTCACTGGCATGCTGGCCAACAGGCGGCTGGCCCGCGCCGTGGCCGACCAGGGCTTCGGCACCGCCCGGCGGATGCTCGGCTACAAGACCGCCTGGCACGGCGGACGGCTGCTTGTCGCAGACCGGTGGTATCCCTCCAGCAAGACGTGCTCGCGGTGCGGATGGCGAAAGCCAAGCCTGACGCTCGCCGAGCGCACCTTCTGCTGCCAGGCCTGCGGCCTGGTCACCGACCGGGACGTCAACGCCGCGATCAACCTGCTCAACCTAGCTTCGGGTACCGCCGGCGGCTGCGCGCGAATGCGCTCGCTAAAGCGCACTCACGTGCAACGGTATACCTCGGCCCAGCGAGCGGCCGCCCGCTCGAAGCACTCGCGCGGCGCCCGGATGACCCCGGCGCCGATCTGGCCGCCGTCGCGGCCGGCCAGGCCGACGTCCATGACGGGCAGCACGCCGGTTTCGAGCACCTTGAAGATGTCCACGCCCGTCGGCGTCCCGCGGAAGCCGAACAGCGGGATCTTGAAGGTGGCGTTCTCGCCCGCCGTGATCCGGTACATCTCGAGGTTGCGCGCGATCATGCTGTCCGGGGAGCCGCCCTGGTAGTCCTGGAGCGAGAGCGCGCAGGCCTGCGCGAAGCCGCCGAGCCCGACGGTCTCGGTGATCGGGCTCTCGCCGCCCATCCAGGTGATCTCGGACTCGTCGTGCCCGGGGAACAGCTTGCCCTCGTGCGTCGGCGTCGGCCCCCGGAACCACTCGCCGCCCAGGCCCGCGACCCGGACGGCGAACTCCTTGCAGCTGAACGCCATCGCGGACACGACGCTCGAGCCGTGCAGCCCGTCGATAGAGTCCGCGATCGCCTTGCCGGCCGCCATGGACAGCCGCAGGAAGAAGTAGTCGTTGTCGGCGATGTGGCCGAACGTCTCGCGGACCCGCCCGAGGTCGGACCCGGCCATGTCCATCGCGGCGCCCAGCAGTTCCCGGGTGAACAGCAGCGAGGACGCGGTGTTGCGGCTGTGGCACTCGTCGCCCATCCGCAGGCCCTTGGCGATCAGCGGCTTGAGCAGCCCCCCGCCGGTGCGGCGGATCGCCTCGCCGACGACCGGCGCGTACACGTTGTTCACGTGCTCCAGGCGCTGGCGGACGCCCTCGTCGTAGCAGCCGTAGTTCAGCCGCCGGGGGTCCTTCCCCTCGTAGAAGTTGCAGAACGCGCGGTTGCCGTGCGCCCGGTTCTCGACGACGAACACCGGCATCGACGCGGTGTAGATGCCGGCCAGCGACCCGACGGCGCCGTAGTCGTGGCACGACCCGACCTGGACCTCGCCGGCGTCCAGCGCGGCGATCGCCTCGTCCCGCGTCGCCGCGAGGCCCTCGAACAGCACGCCGCCGATGATCGCGTCGCGCTGCCCGCCCGCATACTCCGGCCACGGAAGGGGAGCGCCCGAGGTAAGCACGAGGCTGGCCGAGTACCCCGGCAGCACCTCCGCCGCCGGGCGCACGTCGACGACGACCGGGTCGGCGGCGCACAGCCGCTCGACCGCCTCGGCGTTGGCCCCGGCGCGGGTGCTTTCGAGCGTCGTCATCGGGCCACGAACCCCCCGTCGACCAGGATCGTCTGGGCGGTGATGTACGAGGCGCGGGACGAGAGCAGGAACTCGGCGACCTCCGCGACCTCCTCGGGCTCCCCGATCCGGCCGAGGATCGTGTGCGCGGCGGAAGCCTCCTCGCCGCCGGACACGGCGGCCATCGACGGGCTCATCGGGGCCCGGATGACCCCGGGGGCGATGCAGTTGGCCCGGATCCCGCGCCCGGCCAGCTCCACCGCCAGGTAGGTGGTGTAGGCGGAGACGCCCGCCTTCGTCGCGCCGTACACCGAGGCGCCGACGAACCGGCCGATCTGGCCGGTGAGCGAGCCGATGTTGACGATCGCCGACCCGTCGGCAAGCAGCGGCGCGAGCACGTCGGTGACCCGGGCCATGCCCGCCACGTTCACCTGGAACATCAGGTCCATCGCGGCGTCGTCGACCCGTCCGAGGAACGTGTCCTTCAGCACCCCGGCGCAGTTGACCAGCCCGGTGAGCGGCTCGTCCCCGAGGTGCGCGGCGGCCGCCTCCACGCTGGCGCGGACCGTCACGTCGCCCTCGATGGCCGCGATGCCGCGATTGCTGACGTCGTCCCAGTCCACCGACCCGATCTGCGGCGCCAGGTCCATGGCCACCGGCGTGGACCCCGCGTCCCGCAGCCGGCGGCAGATCGCCATGCCTATGCAGCCCGCCCCGCCGGTCACCACGATCTGTCCCATCACAGTCCTTCCTGCTCGAACATGGCCCGGGTGTAGCGGAGCGCGAGACGGCCGACGCGGGTCGCGATCAGGTACATGCTGGCGTTGAACGGCCACTGGGACACGACGCGTCCCGTGCTGGCCCGGAAGTAGCTGTCGGCCTGCGCCCACACGGTGCGCTGCAGCGCGGACTGCAGCCAGCGGTCGTAGAGGTCGGCTGCGGCGCGCGACACCTGCACCTGGCGCGAGCCGCGGGTCGGCAGGCGCCCGATCGCGCGCGCGGCGAACCGGGCCTGCGCCTCGTAGAACGACACGAGCGGGACGCTGTTCGTGTTGGGACCGTACATCATGAAGAAGTTGGGGAACCCGGGCACCATCATTCCCAGGAACGCCCGGGGCTCGTCTGCCCAGACCTGGTGCAGCACCCTGCCTCCCGCCCCGGTGACCTTCAGGCTGGCCAGGTAGTTCGCGGCGTCGAACCCGGTGGCAAGCACGACCACGTCGAGGCCGTGCCGGTCGCCGTTCTCGTCGACCACGCCGGTGGCGCTGAGCCCCTTCACGCCGTGCGGGACCAGCGTGACGTGCGGCTTCAGCAGCGCCTGGTAGTAGTCGTCGCTCAGCACGGTCCGCTTCCCCTCGAACGGGAACGCCGGCGTGAGCAGCTGCCTGAGCTCGGGCCGGCCCGCGAGGGATTCCGCCAGGAACCGCTCCGCCGCGTGCCGGCGCCGGCGGTTGACCCAGCCGTCGGCCCGCGCGTGGCTCATCCGCATCTGCCGGACGTCGTAGCGCAGGTAGAGGCTCAGGCGGCGCCACCTTCGCACGAGGGCGTGACGGTTCATCCGGCGCTCGGCCGGGCTGAAGTCGCGGCTGCCCTTGGGCAGCAGCCAGTTCGGCTCGCGCTGGAAGATCTTGACCTCGGCGGCGCACGCGGCGGCCTCCGCGACCACCTGCACGGCCGAGGAGCCCGTGCCCAGCACGCCCACCCGCTTGCCGGCCAGGTCGAGGCCGCCGGGCCACCGGGCGGTATGGCAGATCACCCCGGCGAACGCCTTCTCCTCGCGGGTCAGCGACGGGATGCGCGGGACGCTCAGGAACCCGACAGCGCTGATCACCGCGTGGAAAGGCGCGTACGCAGCGCCGGAGCTTGTCGTGATCTCGTACTCACCGCGGTCGTCCGCCCAGGTGACGCTCTCCACGTTCTCGCCCAGCGCGAGGTGACGGCGGAGGCCGAAGCCGTCGACGACGCTCTCCAGGTAGCCCTGCAGCTCGCGGCGGCGGGCGTAGTTGCGGCTCCAGTCCGCCGGCGCGTACGAGAACGAGTAGATGTGCGACTCGAGGTCCACCTCGGCGCCGGGATACCGGTTGTGCCACCAGGTCCCGCCGACGCCCGCGGCGCCCTCGAAGATCGTGAAGTCCGTGATGCCCTGCCGCAGCAGGGCAACGCCCGCCGCGATCCCGCTGAAGCCGGCCCCGATCACCGCGACCCGTGCTGGCTTGCGCTGCGATCGGGGCGACGACCATCGCATCCGGCGTGCGCCCTCCGGTCTACGTAGCGCTCAGGTTCTTAGGTCTACACACTAGACCTAATAGGCAGAGGTCGTCAACGGCTGCCCAGGCCGGCGGCGACCTCGTCGGCGACCTCGGACAGCGCCTGGACCGCGCGCGACAGGCGGCCCGCGAACAGCAGGAAGCCGTGCGGCATGTCCGGGTACTCGCTGCAGCGCACCGGCACGCCGGCCTGGCGCAGCGCCTCGGCGAACGCGAGCCCCTCATCGCGCAGCGGATCGAGCCCGGCGACGAGCACGTAGGTCGGCGGGAAGTCGCGCCGGTCGGCCACCGCGCTCAGCGCGGCTCGCGGGTCGCGGGGCACCGCGCCGCCCCCGTACTGGGACCAGTACCAGACCATCTCGTCCCGGGACAGGAACGGGTCATCGGCGTTCTCCCGGTACGACTCGGTGCTCATGGCGGGATCCGTGGCCGGGTAGAGCAACGCCTGGAACGCCACGGGCGAGTCGCCCTCGTCGCGCAGCACCAGCGACGCGGCGGCGGCGAGGTTGCCGCCGGAGCTGTCGCCGACGACCGCGAGTGGCCCCGCTACGCCGATCTCCCCGCCGCGGGCAGCCAGCCAGCGGACCACGCCCGCCGCGTCCTGCACCGCCGCCGGGAACGGATGCTCGGGAGCCCGCCGGTAGTCAACGGCAACCGTCGTGATCCCCGACCCGCGGGTGATCGACCGGCACACGCCGTCGTGGGACCGCAGGTCCCCGAACACCCAGCCCCCGCCGTGGAGGAACACCGACGCCCCGGCCCGCGCAGGCTCATCCGGGCGGTAGACGCGGACCGGCACGGCGCGCCCGTCGACCGGGATCACCCGGTCCTCCACGGCGCCGACCTCGGGATAGGCGGTGAACGGCTCGAACAGCTCGGCAAAGTTCCTGCGCCCGTCGGGGAGCGGCAGGGTCCGGCTCGACGGCCGGCCCGACGCGGCCAGCTCGTCGAGCAGAGCGGCGACCTCGGGGTGCGCGGCACGCGGCAGAGTGTTCTCACCCATAGTCTCTCTAATAGACCAATGACCCATTAGAGTCAACTTCGAGGGAGGTGACGACGATGGTGCCGAGCCTGCCGCAGACCGAGTCAACCTACGCGCTGGCCTGCCGGGCGATCGCCGCGGGCGACGCACCCGAGGCCGTCCGGCGGATCCGCCAGCTGCTCGACGAGGCCGCCGAGGGGCGCGAGCTGTTCCCGCTGTTCATCGAGCGCGCCCGAGCATTCCTGCTCGACCGCGGCGTCCCGGCCACCGCGGTGTCGGACGAGGAGCAGCGCATCCTGTCGCTGCTCGGCGCGACGGGAGACACAGAAGCGAGCCGGCGGGGCGCCTCCGAGGCGCCCCGGAGGCGAGCGGGAGACACAGCGCTCGACATGCGGCGGCAGTGGGAGGTCGTGGCGGACCTGGCCGCCCGGGCGCAGGACGCGTGCCTGGCCGGCGACGGCGAGGCAGCGTCCGATCTGATCGAACGGCTCCGCCGCGCGTGGATGACGGTGCACGACCGGTTCTGCGACGTCGTCTGCGGCCTGTTCAGCCTGGCGGCAGAGCGGCTGGGCGAGTCGGTCGTGGGCGCCATGTGGGACGACGCGATCGGCGACATGTACCCGAGCCGGGACGCCTACGACACCGCGCGCCGGCCCTGGGCGGAATCGGTGGCGCTGCTGCTCGCCGACGCGGGCGCGTCGCTGCGCGGGCACCTGTCCGGGCCGCGGCGCACCGGCGAGGTCTCCCTGCACGAGGAGGAGGACCGGTGGGTCTTCCGGTTCGACCCGTGCGGGTCCGGCGGCCGCACGCTGAGACCGGACGCGAACGCCGACGGCGCGGCCCGGGTCGGCGCGCCGTTCGGCTTCCGCGTCACCGCCGAGCGGCACGACTGGGCCTGGCAGACAAAGGGCGTCTGCCTCTACTGCGTCCACTGCTGCCAGCTCCAGGAGCGGGCGCCGATTGCCCGGCTCGGCTACCCCGTCAGAGTCGTGGAGCCGCCGGTCTGGGGCACGGCCGAGCCGCGGAGCTACTGCACGTGGAGCGTGTACAAGGACCCTCGCCTCGTCCCGGCCGAGGCGTACCGGCGGGTGGGCTCCGCCAAGCCCCAGGGCGGGCAAGATGGCTGAGATCGAGGCGGTAGACCTGGTCGCGGCCCATCAGGTGGTCACCGAGCGCCTCCGCCATGCCATCCACATCGGCACCTACCTTCCCGGAGACAAGCTGCCGCCGGAGCGGACGCTGGCGCAGCAGCTCGGCGTGTCGCGGATGACGGTGCGCGAGGCGATCCGGGTGCTGCGGGCGGACGGCTACGTCACGAGCAGGCGGGGCCCGGCGGGCGGCATCACCGTTCTCGACCAGGGCGAGGACTCCAAGCGGCTCCGGCCGGTGCTGCTGCGCCGGATGGCCGAGCTCGACGACGGCTTCGAGTTCCGCATCGCGGTGGAGGGCGCCGCCGCACGGCTCGCCGCGCAGCGGCGCACGAAGAGCGACCTCGCCCGGCTGCGCCAGGCCTACCTCGAGCTGGAGCAGGGCCGGGAGACCGCGCGGTTCCGGGCCGCGGACAACGTGTTCCACCTGGCTATCGCCGATGCCGCCCGGAACAGGCTCATGCGCCAGGCCATCGAGAGCGTCCGCGCGATGACCTGGATGCCGCTCGATCAGCTGATCTCCAAGGTCTTCACCTCGGCGCACGAGCACCACGCGCAGATCCTGCAGGCGATCGAGGACAAGGATGCCGAGGCCGCCGAGCGGGCGGTCGTCGACCACATCCAGCGAGCCCAGCGCGACCTGCACCGGGTGGTCGAGTAGCTCCAGCGCGGCGGTTGCCGCGGAATCGCCAAAGGTCTAGGTTATAGCCCAACATACGACGACAGGAGAGCGCGGATGACGATGCCCGGGCTACCCTCGCTGCTCGCGGGCCGGACCGCGGTGGTCACCGGGGCGACGCGCGGGATCGGGCGGGGAATCGCCGAGGTGCTGTGCGGCGCCGGCGCCCGGGTGGTCATCAGCGGCCGGGATGGCGACCGCGGCCGGAAGGTCGCCGACGAGCTCACGGTGCCGGACGCGCCGTGCGTCTTCCGCCAGGCGGACGTCCGCAGCCGGGAGGACCTGGAGTCGCTGGCGGCCTACGCGCGGGAGCGGTTCGGCTCGCTGGACCTGCTCGTCCACAACGCCGGCGTCTACCCCGAGGTCGCGCTGGCCGACATGTCCGAGGCCGACTGGGACCTCGTCCACGACACAAACCTCAAGAGCGCGTTCTTCGCGTTCCGGGCCTGCCTGCCGTTCCTGAAGGAGAGCCCGGCGGGCCGGATCATCTTCGTCTCCAGCATCACCGGGCCCGTGACCGGCTTCCCGGGGCTAGCGCACTACGGGGCGTCGAAGGCCGGGATGGAGGGGTTCATGCGGAGCGCGGCGATCGAGGTCGCACCATTCGGGATCACGGTCAACGCCGTGGCGCCCGGCAGCATCCGCACCGAGGGGCTCGCCGGCCTCGGCGCGGAGGCCATCGAGGCGATGGAGGCGCTGATCCCGCTCAAGCGGCTCGGTGAGCCCCGGGACGTGGGCGGCGCCGTGCTGTACCTGGCCTCCGATCTGGCGTCGTTCGTCACCGGGCAGAGCCTGGTGATCGACGGCGGCCAGATCCTGCCGGAGATCCCAGGCTGAGCATGGAGCCGCCGGGTGCGCAGCCGCGGGAGCCGTTCCGCGGGCGGGTCGCGTTTGTCACCGGCGCGGGCGGCGGGATGGGCGCGCGGATCGCGACCGACCTCGCGCGCGCCGGCGCCCGGGTGTTCGCGGTCGACGTGAAGGATCCGCCCGGCCCGGACGCAGCCGGCGGCGCCTGCACGTACTGGCAGGCCGACGTCACCGAGGAGGCCAGGGTCACGGGCGTGCTCGGCGAGGTGCTCGCCGCCTGCGGCCGACTCGACTACGTGGTCAACGGGGCCGGCATCGGGTGGTTCGACCGCGACGGCCCGGTCGCCACCATCGAACGCGAGGTGTGGGAGCGGGTGATGGACGTCAACCTCACCGCGGCCATGCTGGTCTGCCGTCACGCCCTCCCGCTCGTCGAGCGAAGCGGAGGCGGAGCGTTCGTCCACATCGCGAGCGTGGCCGGGCTCCGCAACGCCGACGACCCCATGGACGCCTACCAGGTCTCGAAGGCGGGCCTGATCTCGCTCTCCCGGGCGCTCGCGCTCCAGTACGGCCCGCTGGGGATCCGCTCGAACACGATCTGCCCGGGCGCGATCCTCACCCCGATGATCCAGCCGCTCTACGACGCGGACCCGGCGCGCGCCGAGCGGATGGCGGGCCGCACGCCGCTGCGACGCCTCGGGACGGTCGCCGACGTCTCGTCCGCGTGCCGGTTCCTGCTCTCGGACGAAGCATCATTCATAACGGGCGTCGACCTGGTGGTCGACGGCGGGTGGACGCTGGCCCTCGCATGAACGCGCAGGGTGAGAGTGGTGACGGTGCCGCGGCTCTGGCGGGCGCGCGGGTGGTCCAGCTCGAGGTGCCCGACCTCGACGGGGGCCTGAGGGCGAAGCTGGTCTCGCCGGAGAAGGCGCTGTCCGACTCCGGGGCCGCGATGTGCTCGATCATGTTCGGGCTCACGCTGGCCGACGACGTGTACGAGAGCCCCGCGTCATCGGCGGCCAACGGCTACCCCGACCTGGTCATGCGGCCCGACCTGGCGACTCTCCGCCGGCTGCCCTGGTGTGACGCGACGGTCGCGGTGCTGTGCGACCTGTTCGGCGCCGACGGCGCCCCGTTCCCGCTGGCGCCGCGCACGGTCCTGCGCACGGCGGTCGAGTGGTGCGCCGGGCTCGGTTTCGAGGCCCGGTTCGCCGCGGAGTGGGAGCTGTGCGTCGTGCACCGCGGCGACGGCCCGGAGGCCGCCAGCCGGCCCGGAGCCCTGGTCCCGCTGGGACGGACGATGAACGCCTACAGCTCGCTGCGGCTGCGCGAGCTCCGGCCGCTGGCCCAGGACTTCTTCCGGCGCATGGAGGCGGTGGGCATCGGCGTCGAGTCGGTGCACACCGAGCTCGGCCACGGGATGGTGGAGTTCGCACTCGCCCACGCCCCGGCGCTGGAGGCGGCCGACCACGCGGCGCGCGCCAAGGCATACCTCAAGGAGCTGTGCGGCGAGCGGGATCTCGTGGCCACGTTCATGCCGAGGTGGCGGGCGGGCGCGCCGACCTCGGGCTGCCACTTCCACCAGAGCCTCTGGCAGGACGGCGCGAACGCGTTCGCCGGGCCCGACGGCGGGCTGTCCCCGCTCGCCCGTCATTACCTGGCCGGCCAGCTCGCGACCCTGAGCGACTTCGGTGTGCTGTTCAACCCGTCGGTGAACGCGTTCCGGCGGCTGCAGCCCGGAACGTGGACGCCGGCGACCGCCTCGTGGGGAGTGGACAACCGGACTGCGGCGATCCGGGCGATCACCGGGTCACCGAGGGGGGTCCGGCTCGAGCACCGCCGCCCCGGCGCGGACGTCAACCCGTACCTGGCGATCGCCGCCATGCTGGCGGGCGGGCTGCACGGCATCGCGGAGAAGCTGGAGCCACCCGACCCGGCGACGGCCGACGCGTACGCCGACGCCCGGTTCGGCCGCCTGCCCGCGACGCTCGCCGACGCCATCGCCGCGCTCCGGGCCTCGCCGCTCGCGGCCGGCCTGCTCGGCCGCGACTTCGTCGACCACTACCTGCTCTCCCGTGAGGTCGAGCACCGGCTCTGGCGGGAGTGGGAGTCTGACCAGGTCACCGAGTGGGAGCAGCGCCGGTACTTCGAGACGTCATAAGGGAGGGGCACCCGTACATGGATGCGGACCAGCGGGCAGCGGTGGAGAAGCGGCTGCGCGACGAGGGGATCGAGACCGTGCTGTGCGTGGTTCCCGACCTCTGGGGCCGGCTGATGGGCAAGCGCGTGACCACGGAGAGCTTCCTGAAGACCGCCCTGGGGCCCGAGGGGCTGCACGCGTCGCTGTACCTGTTCGTCGTCGACATGGACATGGATCCCCGGCCCGGCTACGAGCTGAGCAACTGGCGCACCGGCTTCTCGGACTTCCGGATGGTCCCCGACCTGACGACGTTCCGGATCGCGGGCTGGCTCGAATCGACGGCGATCGTGATCTGCGACGCCTACGAGGAGGAGGGCGACGCCCTGGTGGAGGTGGCGCCGCGATCGATCCTGCGGCGCCAGGTGGAGCGGGCGGCCGCCGCCGGCCTGACGTTCAAGATGGCGACCGAGCTGGAGTTCTACCTCTACCGGACCCCTCCGGCCCAGGCGTGGGCGAGCCGCTACCTCGACCTCGAGCCGGTGACGTACTACCGGTCCGACTATCACATCCTGGCCTCGACCCGGAACGAACCGTTCGTCGAGGCGATCCGGCGGCACATGAACGCGACGGGGATCGAGGTGGAGTTCTCCAAGGCGGAATGGGGGCTCGGGCAGCAGGAGGTCAACCTGCGCTACACCGACGCGCTCGAGATGGCCGACCGCCACGCGCTGTACAAGAACGGGGTGAAGGAGATGGCGCACCAGAGCGACTGGAGCGTGACCTTCATGGCCAAGCCGTCGATCTCCGACATCGGGTCCTCGTGCCACATCCACGCCAGCGTGTGGGATGCCGCCGAGACCGCGAAGATGCCCGACCCCGCATCAGCCCGCGAGCTCTCGGGCGTGGGCCGGTCGTTCCTCGGCGGGCTGCTCGAGCACACCCCGGAGCTGATGTGGCTGTTCGCGCCGAACGTCAACTCCTACAAGCGCTTCCAGAGCGAGTCCTTCGCCCCGACCGTCGTCACGTGGGGACGCGACAACCGGACCTGCGGCTACCGGGTCGTGGGCGAGGGCGAGTCGCTGCGGGTCGAGAACCGGATGCCGGGCGCCGACGTCAACCCGTACCTCTCGTGCGCCGCCACGGTGCTCGCCGGGCTCGACGGCGTTGAGCGGGGGCTCGACTGCGGCGACCCCTACGAGGGGAACGCGTACACCGACCGCGAGCTGTCCTCCGTCCCGACCACGCTGCGCGACGGGCTCGACCTGTTCGCGGGCAGCGCGCTCGCGGCGGAGGCGCTGGGCGGCCCGGTGCACGAGCACCTGGTCAACTTCGGGCGGCAAGAACTCGAGGCGTTCCAGCACGAGTGTGTCACCGACTGGGAGCGGGTCCGTTATTTCGAACGCATTTGAATTTCGAAGGCATATGACGAGAGGGCACGCATGTCCGGCGATACCGACCCTCGCCATGGAAGATATTGCCGCCGACCGAACTCCTACAAGCGCTTTACCGTTGCCTTGAGGTGAGCGAATGTGGGTGCTCATCGTTTAGGCAGCCCCTCCTTGCGGAGGGGCGGTCCCCGTCTTGCCGGCGGCCTGGGGGCCGCTGTGCGGGGTTGACG
>WNFI01322302.1_pt1 | contig 12224 bp, 9 predicted proteins | sample 5400471 | NCBI WGS metagenome assembly WNFI01 (sample SAMN13153348, study PRJNA577476) | soil metagenome | isolation source: 100 cm saprolite on Douglas fir-dominated hillslope | place: USA:California | collected 2013-09-17 | reverse complement strand
GTTGCACATTTTCGCTCATATTCTGGCCTTTTGATGCCTAAGATAGGTACTAGAACGTAGCGTAAGCTATTGAAAATATTAGAAAGGTAGTACTACCGAGTGGTTTTCAAGACCGTCGCATTCAGCCACTCTGCCACTCCTCCACATTGATTTTACTACACTTATTGGCAACCTGTTGCACATTTGCACGGCAGCCAGCGCGACTTCCGCCGATTTTGAAACAAGATTGGTTGGGAGTGTAGGGCTGTGCCAAAAAGCCAGTCCCAAGGCCAGAGTGAGTCCCAAACGGTTTAGCAAACCGGTGCATTTGACCGCGGGATTTACAGAAGCAGGTGCGCTACCGTGCACGGACCGTGCATTTCTGACTGAGGTTGAGGCCTTTGGAGTTACACTCAACACGAACCACTCGCCACTGCTTCAAAACGCATGCTAAAATTGCATTTATGCAAGTCAGGATTAATGTACCGGATCGGTTGGCGGCAGAGGCCCAGGCGCGAGGGGTGTCGCTCGAAATGTATGTCGAAGAAATGCTCGCCCAACAGGCAATTGGCCCCGGAGGGGAAACTCTCCAGGAGTCCGTTGGCGAGGCCATCGACCGAATCCGCGAGTTGCGGAAGCAAAACACGCTCGGCGGTCTGAAAACTAAGGACCTCATTCACGAAGGTCACAAGTACTGATGGGCGTCTTCGTTGTGGACGCCTCAGTAGCTCTGGCCTGGTGTTTTGAAGACGAAGCGACGAATTGGACCGAAGAGTTTCTCGAACGCCTACGGCAGGGTGATCGAATTATTGTTCCGGCGCACTGGGCCACCGAAGTTGCAAACGCTCTCTTAATGGGAGTCCGCAGAAAGCGAATCAAGCCGGAACAACCTCAACTGCTCTGGGATGAACTCGGGCGGCTGCCGATCGACACCGAACCAGCGCTCACGACCGCTCGGGGTAAAGAGGTTCTTGCGCTGGGCGAAAAGCATGGCCTCACAGTGTACGACGCAGCATACCTAGAGCTCGCCCGCCGTTACCAATTGCCGCTGGGAACCCTCGATGGCGATTTGCGCAAGGCAGCACAAGCAGAGGGCGTCCCGCTGCTGTAAGACAAAACGCTTGAAGGAGAAGCCGCAGTCTAGGTGAGACCGGCTCTCCATCTCGTGCACCAGCAACGGACAACCATGCTTTGTCGAACTCTACCATGCGTTTGTTTACCAGAAAAAATCAAGGAAGGCTCTCCTGAATCAGTGATGCGTCTCTAACAAAATCAACAATTCGCCGATACGTCCGCGCCACTCCGAGGCAGTGTATGCAGTCTGATTCGGGAGTCGTTCTATATAAATGGGTCTCAGCCAGAACTCAAACCGTTCCTGCATCGGTATCCAATTCAGCTTCGCCCCACAGTTGGCAACGATAAATTGCACCTGTCCTGTCCCCATGAGCCCTCGGATAAGGTTCTCGTCAAGGTGCCGGATACGCTCGCCGGGTAGTGCGCCCGTCTCGTCCCAAAGTTCAGTCAGAGGTAGTTTCGTGACAATGCGCTGGTCAGATCTCATTAGAAGCTCGAATTTATCACGATTTGGCCCAAGTGCCCTGCTCCATCTGCTGGCTATCGTGCTTTGGACGGGCTCAAGAACATCACGCATGAACAGGCTTGTACGCTGCCTCCCGAATGGAAAGAGCAGGATGTCGAACCGCAGATATCACGCTGCAGAATTTGGTGGGAGCAAGTTGGCAAGTTTCGAGATTGGTCGCAAAATTAGGGCAGTTGGCCTCTAATCGCAACCTACTACCGTCAGATAACAAGTGACCGGAAGCCTTTCGCAGCGGATTCCATGTGGACGCGAACGCTGTTAATCAGGACTTACCCCGGCGCTGTACGGCAAGTTCTGCATCTAGTTGGATTGGAACGTACATCGCTCTGGAGCTGAAGTCCAAGCCTCTTTGTCCATCCGGTACTGAGAGACGGCTACGGTCTTTCCCTTTGGGAAGTACTCAATTCGTAGACGACCGCTGGCGGCACGAATCGTGAGCCGGACCGGCTTGTTGACATCGTTCCAGTAGATCGACATACCCAAAACCTCCTGCCCATCGCGCACGCCTGCCTTGAACGCCTCGCTATCCTCTCTCACACTCGCGACTAGCTTCTTGCTGCGCAGAACATCCCCGTCGAAACCCAGGTCGAACAGCGGCAACTCCTCGGCGGCGAGGCGAATGCAAGGATTCTTCGGGAAATCTGGAATCGGTATGGACAGGCCCTCTTCGACCAATCTCAACAACTGTTTGCGTGACGTACGGTTCAAATATTTTCCCGCAACCCGCAGTACTCGTTCCGAACTCAATTCCATTGCGGGATTCTCGGTGCCCTGGCGCGCCAGAGTGAGCATCACCGTGTCGAGCGACAATTTGTTCCTGGACTGTTCTCGTATCTGAGCATCAAGCCACAAAGCCACTATCGGACCCCGAACATACGGCAATTGATCTACGCTGTTTTCCGCATAGCGGGTGACGATGTCCTTGTTCGTCAGATTCTTCACCGGCGACGACTCGTAATCACGGATTCTTCTGTTCACGCGCTCAACATACTCGGGCAGAGACAGCAATCCGGCGCGCAGCAACAGAACGTCCGCATAGTAGACAGTGAATCCTTCTGCGAACCATTTCTCGCTCAATCCCAATCCCCTCATTACTCCCATCTTATGAGGATTCCACGCGTGAAAACCCTCATGCGCCAGCAGGTACTCAGCATCGTAAGAGAACGAGTCTCCGCCGAGATAGAGCCAGAACGCATTGGTGAACGCGCTTCCGTCTGAACTCCCGCTCCGCACGTCGTAAGGTTTGAGAGTCACCAGATAAAAAGGAAAATCGTGGTCGTGCCAGAAGTCGCGTTCGGCCCCAAGGATTTTCTGGATTTTCGCCACGACTTCCTCATCGGTGAAGCTCCACTTTCCTCGAATGGCTACGACGAGCGATTGATACCCCAAGGTGGCGCGACGCACGCGAAAATCCCCGCCAGCAAACAGAGCTTCATTCACCCGATTCCACAGCCCCGTATACGACTGGCAGCGATCGTCCGCGCCAAAGCTCGTTTCCAACGTCCAATCCGCAGGCAGCTTTTGCCAATCGAAATGTACGCTCACCGCTACTCTCGGATTTAATTTGGGATGAACAAGTGCATTCTGCGTTGTGAACTCAAAATACGTCGGCTCAAGCACCGCGCGAAACTGCATCGGATGTTCAAATATACCTTCCCAATCCCTCGCTAGATCGTAAGCAATCTTCACTGACTGGTTGGGAGGAAATCGTAGCGTCTTGACACTTGGACGAGTAGTTCCACAGTGCCCGCGCGTCCACCCCTGAACTCCAGAGTTACACGAAGAATGAGCCTTCCATTCACGACCACTGGCTCAATAACATACGTCAGAGGTTCTCCCACGGCGGAGGTAGCAAAACTGCACTGACCGTAGGTACACGGAGTAAACGCCGCCACACACACCATCAGGTACACCAACGCCCTCGTAACTGTGCGAGGAAGTTCGTGAAGCCAAGCAACTAGAGCGAGCATTGTAAATTGGAATTTATCATGATTTGGCTCAAGTGCCTGAGTAGTTGCCTTCGCGGACAAGTGGTTTCGGACCTATTTCATATCTACGAATACGCTGTTTTACCAAGACTTGGGTTACTTGTGTTCGATCGGCGGTTCTTGTTTTGCAGGCGGGGGAAACACTACCGAGACCGTAGTATCCACCTCGACAGCCACGCCATTCACCAACGTCGGCTTATATTGCCATTGCAGCACTGCGTTGACCGCAGAGTCCCGGAGATTCGGCAGGCCGGAGACAGGTCGGGCGTTCTTGACAGAACCGTTCTTGCCAATGATTACGTGAAGAACGACTGTGCCATCCATGCGCTTGCCAAGAACGGGTGGGTACCGCTGGCAATGAAGCTAGCAGCGCCGCCGCAGCAATTACCAGCGACGGAAGCAGGATTAGGAATTAGCAATTCGCGACAAGGGAAGGAGCGAGAAATCCTGTTGCACAAAATTCTGCGTGTTGCACATTCTGTTGCACAAAACGCTGCCAAGACCGCCCAAAACACCCCATTTCGATGTAGTACTGTGTACCGTAAGTTGTTGATTTGTTTCAGGTGGGGGTACTACCTAACGAATTTCAAGACCGCCGCCTTCAACCAGCTCGGCCACTCCTCCATTCTTCATTGTACCTTGAATCCAGCCACCTGGTTTCTGGCCCGTGTTTTTGTACCTTGCTAGCTTGATGAGAAAAAACTAAGGCATAATCCACCGGCGTTCGAAGTGCGAGGTCCATTGTTGACACGGTTGAAACGCGCTGCCGAATTCCTGCGATCCGTCATACCTGCGGACCCGTTTCAGTTGCTTTTCTTAGCCGGCATTGTATGCCTGGTTGTTGCACATGGCTTGAGGTGGTGGCCTATTGGAGTTCCTCAGCAGCGCAATGACTCGTTTGGGCGCCAATTGCTGTTCGGAGCTCTCTTTCGGTATCCCATTATTTTTGCGGGAACGGCAGGCTATTTCGTTTGCTTCTGGCCTGGTGGTCATCCGGTGCGCCGAATCCTAGGTTTGATCTTCCTTCCGACATTGGCCGGTCTTGGCCTCATGTTCGTCCGTCTTGTCTATCTCAGCGGGCCTTCCCCGTCCGTTCTTGAAAGCACCGGTAGCATGGTTGCTCACAGAAGCAATTGGGCATACACGATGTTGTGGAAGTTATCGGGATTCCAGTTCAGTTTAATCGGGCTGCTACTCATTGCCATCTTCACTTCACGGCTGGTTTTTGGAATCGCTACCCTGCCTCTCGCTTTGCCTGGAAGACATGCGTTGCGAACAGAAGACTCTGGTTCCTGGCGGCGACTGCAATCGCTGATATGGTTTCTTGTGAGCCTCTTGTTTTTACCTCTTGCTTTGCTATCCTTCCTAATAATCGGAGTTCCTTTATTTCTTACTTCGCGACTGCCTTCCTTCGTTCAAAGTGATTGGGTCCCGAGATTGTCTCCCATCATAGAAGGTACAGTAGTTCTCGGGATCGCACTGTCCATTATGGGGAGGGAGGGAAGGGAGACAGTACGGAGCTTGATTCGGCTGCCAGACCTAAGGTGGCCTTTGCTTGCGCTGGCGTTTCCTAGCAGCATCGATGTTTTCATTTCCCTGGGGCAATACTTATTGGGCCGGGCATACTGGGCGGCGCATTACTTTGGCAAATTTGCGCCACCACAATTCGGGTCCTACTTTAACGTTCCCGATATTTGGCTCCTTCTTCTATTCCTTGGCGCGTTTTGTGAGGAGGTGATTTTTCGTGGCCTGTTGCAAACGCGATTTATTCATAGATACGGACTGTACCGCGGGATCTTCCTTGTCGGAATCGTGTGGGCAGCTTCTCATTTTTTCTCAGACTTTTCTTTTGTGCGTTTAACCGATCAGGGAGTACTCGTTCAGTTAGGCTATCGGATGTTTATGTGCGTGGCACTGAACTTTGCTCTGGCTTGGCTTACCTTGCACTCGAAATCTGTCGTTCCCGCCGCCATCGCACACACTCTTTACAATGTCCTGGTATTTTCGCCCATTGGCCCACAATTTGCGGGGAAGGACGTGCTGCGTGTCGCTTTGTGGGCCGCGCTGGCTTACATCTTGTTCCGCTATAGGCCTGTTCCGCCAGAAGCAACGCTAGAACCCGGCGCCACAGCCGCAAGTTCGGAACCCGTCGCATGAAGTTCGGGTCGAGTGTTTGCCAGTAGGAACCCCGTCCTCGCGACATCGCCTAGGATGCGGGATCAAGTGTTTTGAAATTTGAGCATGTGACACACAACGTGCGGGAACGTCAAAAGCCTCGAGTGTCACCAAATTGCCACTAGAAATCGCACAAAAGGAGCAAGAACAGAGCAAGTCCAGAAAGCACAAATTCTCGCTATCTTGCGGCTGGCAAAGGGATTTAGTTGAATTTTCTACGAGATAGCGAACCAGCGATTTTATTTTTCAAGACGCCGGTTTCAACCGCCCACGCACTCCTCCGTTTCTAATTCTAATGTATTCTATGAGTTGGCGGCCAATTTACTGCCCTGGTGACTCGAAATGTTTTCTTCCTGTCGAGGCGACTGAGCAAGAGAGCTGAGCCTAGGTGATCCGCATCGGGCGGGCTTTACTAAGTTTGGTTTGACTCAATTCCAGAATGTCTGCTTAACTGGCAACCCATCTTGATCGGATAAGGAACCTTACCGTGAATTCTCGTCGAAAGTTTCTGACGCAGGCTGGAATCCTGGCTGCGGGCACCGTAGGCGCGACCGCTCTCCTGGCAGACGAAAAAACATTGGACCTGTCCGCGCCGGAGACCGCGAGTCTGTGCGGCCAATGGTGGTTTCGGACTGATTCTGGAAATATTGGAAAGGAGCAGCATTGGTTTGGAAGCGACGAATCCATCAGCGCCTGGCTCAAAGTGCTCGTGCCTCACACCTGGCAAGTTGATTCCGCTTTTGTTGATTATCGTGGTGTTGCCTGGTATCGGCGCACCTTCGATGCTCCGAATGAGTGGCAAAACTCCGCGGTGCGAATCGAGTTTGAGGCCGTATTCCATACGGCCACAATCTGGGTAAACGGAGAATCGGCTGGAGAGCATGTGCGCAAGGGCTACACCGCGTTCGTGCTTGATATCACGCATCTGCTGCGCTGGGGACAGTCCAACACCATCGCCGTGCGCGTTGACAATGCATTCAATGAGCACATGGTGCCCAGAGGACATTCCAGCGATTGGGCGCATGATGGGGGCATTTACCGGCCAGTGCAACTGCTCATTACCGCGAAGACTTTTGTCGAGCGCGTTGACGTCGAGGCTGTTCCCGATCTCACCAGCAGAGACGGAAAGATCGCTATTGCCGCTTACTTGCGAAATACAAGTTCGAAGCCCTGGATGGGGCGAGCCTCTTTTCGAATTATCGACGATGAGACCGGGCTGACGATGCTAACCGGTTCAGATACTACGGGCTTCACCCTTAAGAGCGGTGGAATCCAGACGCGAAAATTTGAAGCTACGCTGCCCAAGGCGAAGTTGTGGCATTTCGATCATCCGAATCTGTACCAGCTTATTTTTTCAATCGCAGGCAAACAGGATACTCATCAACTCACAGTTACATTCGGGGTCCGGAGACTAGAGGCTAAGGGCAGCGGGTTTTATTTGAACGGTGAGCGCGTCCGCCTGATGGGCGTCGAACGCATGGCGGGTAGCAATCCGGAATTTGGAATGGCCGAGCCGAGCAAGTGGATCACGCACGATCATGAAGACTTGAAACACCTGAATTGGCACGGCATTCTGATGCAAAGCGAAATTCCGGCCTGGGGCTACGACACATTTGCCGGCATGGGAGCAGAACCCGATGCCGATATCCTGCAAAATGCCCTGGAGCAATTAAGAGAGATGATCGCGCGCGACCGCAACCACCCCTCAGTGGTGGTCTGGGGCCTTTGCAACGAGGTTGGCGGGCAAAATCCTCCCGCATATCAATTTGTGAAACATATGTTGGAGGAAGCGAAGAGGCTGGATCCCCATCGGCTTTGTTCCTATGCTTCGAACTCCTTGAACAAGACTTCGGAGCGAGATGCAGCTGGATTGATGGACTTCATCGAGACAAATGAATATTTCGGAACCTGGGTTCCCGGATCTCCAGAGGCAGTGGCCAAGCATCTAGATGACCTGCATGCGGCATTTCCCGATAAGCCCGTGGTGATTTCAGAGTATGGATACTGCGCCTGTACCAAGGACCGTCCGGAAGGTGACGAGCACAGGATTGAAGATCTGCGCTCGCACGATGCGGTTTTCCGCTCCAAGGAGTTCGTGGCTGGCGCTATTTTCTTTTGTTATAGCGACTACCGTTCGCATGTGGGTTACAGCGGCGTGGGCGCGCTGAAGCAAAATGTTCACGGCGTTGTGGACCTTTGCGGGGCACAAAAAGCTTCTTACGAGGTGCTGCGCCGGGAATCGAGCCCGGTTGAATCGCTAACCGTGGAGAACCACTTGAATGTCTTCCAACTGCGGCTAAAGACGCGCCATGATGTTCCGAAGTACAGTCTCCGTGGCTATAAGCTCAGAGCAACCTTTTACGGCGAAGGGGACACTCCGATAGAACGACATGAGGTAGAACTTCCCGAAATCGTTGGTGGCAACGAGACGACCGTCGATCTCACTTTCAGCCAATCGGACGTACCACTTCACGTCGAATTTGATATTTTGCGACGCACTGGTTTTTCGGCTTTCACGAAGAGATGGAGGCCCTAAGCAGCACTGTGCGAGATTCTGGAAAGCACATCCGGATTCAGCCCCGGAACCAAGGCGCACCAGCGGGCTGTACGATTCTGGTGAAACAAAGACGCACGGGAGATTAGATAGTGAAAGACATTTCTCCAACTGAACGCGTGCGCGCCTGGGAAGAGACGGTAACAATCCAAACCTATCCCGCGCCCGCTCCGGATCGCAATCCCATGTTTCTCGATAAGCGCGTTTATCAGGGCAGCAGCGGAAAAGTGTACCCAAACCCTTTTACCGACCATATCTCAGACACAAAGTTCGACAAACCGTATCGGGCGATTTTTCTAGAGAATGAATTCATCCGCATCATGATGTTGCCGGAGATCGGCGGACGGATTCACATCGGGCAAGACAAGACCAATAACTACGATTTCTTTTACCGGCAAAACGTTATCAAACCCGCGCTCGTCGGTCTGCTGGGACCTTGGATTTCCGGCGGGGTTGAGTTCAACTGGCCGCAGCACCACCGACCTTCCACATTCATGCCTGTGGATCACAAGATTGAAGAGCACGAAGACGGGAGCCGCACGGTCTGGCTTAGCGAACACGAACCAATGAACCGGATGAAAGGCATGGTCGGGATTACGCTGCATCCGGGGAAAAGCATCATAGAAGCAAAAGCTCAGCTATATAACCGCACTCCAATCGTTCAGACATTTCTGTGGTGGGCGAATGTCGCCGTGCAAGTGCACGAACAATACCAGGCTTTTTTCCCTCCGGACGTTGCCTACGTCGCGGACCACGCGAAACGGGCCTTGTCTTCGTTTCCGCTGGCGCGAAACTCTTATTACGGCGTGGATTACACACCGGGGGTGGACATCACCTGGTACAAAAACATTGCAGTACCGACTTCGTACATGATACTGGACTCGAAATATGACTTTTTCGGCGGATATGATCATCGACGACGCGCTGGCCTGGTGCACGTAGCGGATCGACATATATCTCCTGGCAAGAAGTTGTGGGATTCCGATGGACCCTATGTGGAGTTGATGGCCGGCGTCTTCACGGATAACCAGCCAGATTTTTCGTGGCTTCACCCTTGCGAGACACGCACGTTCAGGCAATATTGGTACCCAATTCAAGAAATTGGGCCCGCTAAAAACGCCAATCGGCTGGCTGCCGTAAACCTCGAAATGGAGGGACGTTACCTGAAAGTCGGTGTGTTGACTACGGAAGCTTTCAAGCAGCTTCGCGTGACCGTGACCGCTGGGGAACGCGTGGTCTTAAATGAAACCCGGGATATTCGGCCTGGACGGCCTTGGGTCGAAACAATCGAGCTCTCCGCCGACTGCGCGGCACCAAGTGTACTCCTCCGTGTGCTTTCCTCCGACGGAAAGGAAATCATTCGCTACCGGCCTGAGGGAAAACGCGAAGCGTTGTTGCCGGAACCCGCCACGGAACCCTCACGTCCCGCAGAGATCGCTACCATCGAGGAGCTGTTCCTGACCGGGTTACATCTCGAACAGTATCGCCATGCCACGCGTTTCCCCGAACTGTACTGGGAGGAAGGGCTCCGCCGCGATGTAGACGACGTGCGCTGCAACAACGCCATGGGATTGTTGTGCCTGCGCCGTGGCAAAGTTCAGGAAGCTGAACAGTACTTCCGGCGTGCGATCGCGCGGCTGACCCAGCTCAATCCGAATCCTTACGATGGCGAGCCATTCTATAATCTTGGGCTCGCGCTAAAATACCAGGAACGCACGGAGGAGGCTTACGCCCCTTTCTACAAATCAGTCTGGAATCAAGGATGGCAATCCGCCGCCTACTATGCGCTGGCCACCATCGATTGTCGGCGCGGCGATTTTGAGCAGGCACTCGAACACTTGACTGGGTCGCTTTCCGGCAATGTATCGCATCTAAAGGCGCGCAATCTGAAGTCAGCAATCCTGCGCCAGATGGGCAGAAACAAAGAGGCGCTCGATTTGGCCCAAGACACAATTGCCCTCGATCCGCTCGACCTGTGGTCCAGGAACGAAGTCGTTGCGTTCAGCACCGTAACGCACTCCTCTGGTTCAGACGACGCGCTCTTTCGTTCCTTGCTTCTGGGAACCCACATCTGCCTAGATATCGCTTTTGACTATGCCGAGGCAGGACTGTGGCGCGAGGCCATCGACCTCCTCCAGCGACACCTCGCCGCGCTTTCCGAACAACAAGAACCCTATCCAATGGTTCTCTATTCGCTCGGATATTTCTACGACAAGAGTGGAGAGCGTGACACGGCTCGCGAGTACTGCAAGAAGGCCTCCGATGCCTCTGCCGATTACTGTTTTCCAGCTCGAATCGAGGAGATGCTAGTTCTCCAAAGCGCAATTCGGACAAATCCTGCGGACTCCAAAGCCCCCTATTATCTCGGCAATCTGTTGTATGACAAGCGGCAACGAGAAGAGGCCATTCGACTCTGGGAATCCTCTTGCCAGATTGATCCCCAGTTCTCTATTCCGTGGCGAAATTTGGGGATCGCGTGGTTCAACGTGAGGAAGGACCCGCGACGGGCCCTGGAATGTTATGAAAAAGCATTTCGATCGGAGCCATCCGATGCGCGTTTGTTGTATGAGCTAGACCAGTTGTGCAAACGCATTGGAACCCCGCCCCAGCGTCGTCTTTCAAGGTTGGAAGAGCACCGCGATCTAGTTGACCGGCGCGACGACCTAGTGGTCGAACTCGTCAGCCTCTGCAACCAAACTCACAAGACTGCGCAAGCTCTGGAAATCCTTAGTTCTCGGCGATTCCATCCCTGGGAGGGCGGCGAGGGCCTGGTGTCCGGCCAATACCTAGCAGCACACCTTCTGATGGGCCGCGAATTGCTTGAGGCCAGAGAGCCAAGCGAGGCCCTGGCCCATTTTCAAGCGGCGCGCGCGTATCCCAAGAATCTTGGAGAAGGGAAACATCTGCTTACTCTGGAAACACATCTCGATTACTTCGCTGGTTTAGCTCTTGATAGTTTGGGGCATGCCCAAGAAGCGCAGCAGTGTTGGAAAAAAGCCATCGAGGCTCAGACGGGATTCAATAATATGGCCTACTACAGGGCTCTTGCGCTGAGGAGCCTTGACCGAGAATCGGAAGCGGTCTCGCTGCTGAAGGAACTCCTGGACTTCGCGTCGCGTCAACTCGATACGGTGGTTAGAATAGATTATTTTGCAACGTCCCTCCCCAACTTCTTGCTCTTCGATGATGACCTGCAGAAGCGAAACCGGACCGAGTGTTTGTTTCTGAGAGGACTTGCGAAGCTAGGGCTCCGGCGAATCGAAGAATCGGCAGCTGACTTCCGCGAAGCATTGACCCTGGATGCGAATCACATGTGGGCTCAGGCGGAGTTGGAACGCATAGAACCTGTTCAGGCGACGAAGCTGAAGCCATGAGTGGCCCCAGGCACCGCCGAACTGCTGGAGAAGGGATCGTGGCGGCAGGCGTCGCTGAGGCCCCGAAGATTCCAACAGGCCAAAACCTCTATCTCTGGACAATCTCCTTCGTCGCGGCTTTAGGGGGATTGCTTTTTGGATATGACTGGGTCGTGATTGGCGGGGCCAAGCCGTTTTACGAAAAATTCTTCCATCTAACCGATGCTGCGCAACAAGGATGGGCGATGAGTTGTGCTTTGATCGGTTGCCTGCTGGGAGCGGTGATCTCCGGGAGTCTCAGCGACCGTTATGGCCGGAAACGTCTGCTAATCCTGGCCGCGCTACTCTTCGGAGTTTCCTCCGCTGGCACCGCGCTGGCCAATGTGTTTCAAAGTTTTGTGATGTGGCGAATCGTTGGGGGAATGGCCATCGGTCTTGCTTCCAACCTTTCCCCAATGTACATCGCGGAAATTTCCCCTGCCGCGGTGCGAGGCAAGTTAGTCTCGCTAAATCAGCTCACCATCGTTATTGGAATTCTGCTGGCCCAGTTCGTGAATTGGCTTATCGCCCAGCCT
>WNFI01258127.1_pt1 | contig 12224 bp, 8 predicted proteins | sample 5400471 | NCBI WGS metagenome assembly WNFI01 (sample SAMN13153348, study PRJNA577476) | soil metagenome | isolation source: 100 cm saprolite on Douglas fir-dominated hillslope | place: USA:California | collected 2013-09-17 | reverse complement strand
CGGCTTCTGAGCGGGTCTTTGTTTTCATAGTCCCTTGACGGTAACCTTTTGGTGCCTACTTGTTTGCTGGTTACCTAGTCTCTAAAGTAAATGAAGATGCGCGGGAGCGCCCTTTATGAATGGTGTTTTAGAGACAGGTGCACAACAGACAAACGCTTTGGTGGTTGATATGGTGTCCGATTTGATCTGCCCGTGGTGCTTTGTGGCGAAGCGGCGGGTAGAGAAAGCGGCGGCGATCTTGGGGAAAAAAGTCGAGATGCACTGGCTTCCCTTCGAGCTGAACGCCGATATGCCGGTCGATGGCCTTGACCGGCGGGTGTACCGCTCGGCGAAGTTCGGAAGTTGGGAGCAATCGCAGCGGCTCGATGCGCAGGTCGCGGCTGCCGGGGCGGAGGTTGGAATCACCTTCCATCACGACCAGATGAAGCGTACACCGAACACCTTTCGCGGTCATGTGCTGCTTGCGGTGGCCCTGAAACAGGGTTTGGAGATGCAGGGCAAGGTCGCGGAGCGGCTGTTCCAAGCCTACTTCGTCAATGGTGAAGACGTGGGCGATCCGGCGGTCCTGCTGGGTATCGCTCGTGAGTTCGGCGTCTCGGCGATCTCTCGCGTGGAAGACCTCGACAGCCCGGACCTGGTTGCTGAGGTCAAAGCCGCCGAGCGTAAAGTCTCCGCCGGCGTCCGGGGAGTTCCGCAGATCTCATTCGGCGGACGAGTTCTCGCGAGCGGTGCACAGCATGAAGAAGTGCTGGCTGCCTCGATTCGGGAGATTCAAGGTACGTCTGGTCAATGTGAGAACGGCGTCTGCACGGTCTGATGGAGCGCACGATGAAGCGAGCGACGGTTGTTGGAGGCTCCCTGACCGGTTTGGCTGCGGGAATCCTGCTTCGGAAGATCGGCTGGGAGATCGATATTTTCGAGCGGAGCCCGCAGAGCCTCTCCGATCGCGGAGCCGGAATCGTCATGCAGCAGGAGACGTTAGAACTGCTCCGGCTCTGCGGAGCCAAGGGCGATGGCGATGTCGGGGTCATGCTCAACTATCGCAAGTATCTCAATGCAAACGGGTCGGTTGCTTCGTCTGACAGGATGCCGCAGTTGATGACCTCCTGGGGCCTTCTCTACGCCTGGTTCGAACGGAGCTTTCCGGCTGAGAACTACCATCTGGGCCATGAGTTTGACAGCATGCGGCAAGACGGCTCCTCCGTCACCTCGCATTTCAAGGGCGGCATGGAAGCCAAAGCTGATCTCCTTGTCGCCGCCGATGGCTTCCGTTCCGGCATCCGAGGTCTACTATTGCCGGAGATTCAACCGGAGTACGCGGGCTACGTCGCCTGGCGGGGCGTGGTTCCAGAAAGTGAACTTTCGGCAGATGTCCTCGAGGTCTTCGAGGACAACTTCACCTTTTTCAGGATGGCAGAGAGCCATATTCTCTGCTATCTGATCCCCAGCGAAACGGGAGATACGGGCGTTGGGCAACGCCGTCTGAACTGGGTCTGGTACTGGAACCTGACTGAAGCCGAGCTTGATTCGGTGCTTACGGACGCGAATGGCGTTCGTCGAGCCTACGCGATCCCGCCCGGCGCGCTCCATCCTGACCAAGAAGATAAGCAGCGCAAGATCGCGGAGCAGGTGTTGCCGCCTGCCTTCAAGGAATTGCTGAGAGCGACAAAGGAGCCGTTTGTCCAAGCGATTATGGACCTGGCCTGTCCGCAACTCGTCTTCAACCGCACGATCCTGATGGGAGACGCTTCTTTCGTGATTCGGCCGCATACGGCGGCAAGCACCTCGAAGGGCATTGCGAACGCCTTCGCGCTTGTGGGAGAACTGGCCGGAAAGCAGGAGTTGGCCGAATCGCTAGATCATTGGCAGCGGTCGGAGTTGAATCGAGGCCAGCGACTGATGAGCTATGGGCAAGGTATCGGCGGCCGGTCGCAAGGGCGCTAAACGAGCCAAAGAAACGGGAGAACGATCCAATGGCACCTGCTGGCGAACCAGGCTCGATCACTGTCAAGCTGTTTGGTGCGAGACACTCTCCGGCCGCTTATGCCATTCGCGACTTCCTCCAGTGCAGCGTCGTCGCGTTCGAGTGGATCGAACTGCAGAGTGATGAGGAAGCGCGCACCTTGGCACAGGTGGAGAATCTGCGTGATCGGCGGCTTCCCATCTGCCTCTTCTCGGACAGTACGCGCTTGGAATCTCCGACTGCTCGCTGCATAAATGAAATCACCTGAACGAATTAGAGTGATGTCGTCGAGCCGAGAGACTCGCGAACGCCCTCGTTCTCGGGATACCATAGCAGGACAGTTCCCTTCTCTGACCGACAGCTGAGACCCATCATGACACGCACCGAAATTCTGCTACGACTCCAAACGATTAAAGACAAAGGAACTCAGGCCCTGAAACTCCTTGAGTCGAAGCCCCTCTCGGTCGATACACAGGCTGAAATTCGAAGTCTAGCCCAATGGATCAAAGAAGAGTTACACAACGAATACAACCGCATGTTGCCCGCGCGAGCGCAAAAGACAATGTCGGTGTTCGAACTCAGCGTCTATTCACCAACTATCGAAGAAACCTGGAAGAAGAGTGGCATCAGCCGTCTGAAAATCGACGGAACTCTCGATCAAAAATGGCAGGAGCCGTTAGAGGCCGTGGTTTATAACGCTGGCAAGTACCTGTCTTGAATCGGTGTAATCCATGTGGGATACGCCATCAACAGTTGAAAAATCAGAAACTTGGCGCAGCACAACTTGCTGTGAATATGTTGTCGAATTGAGGACCTCAACAAGCGGAATCAATAACCTAACTTCTACCTCAAGTAATAGTTGCATGTATCAAAATAAATGCCTGTTTATAAACGGTTTACAGTCTCAATTTGGCATGATTGAGCTGAGTCACAATTTCGGCCGCATGACGTAATCACGGTTGGTTGCTGGAGCATCAGGAGCAAACATCGGTCTACTCCGCGAGGCGTAATTTCGCCTCAAGCATATCCAGAAAGGACTTTTGGCCCTTCAGGCGGTTCATGAACAGGGCACCTTTGCCGTACTGAATCGCGCGGCGATCCCGGATCGAAGGGTACTCTCCGCCATACGCTAATGGCAGTTTGTCCAAACCTTTTTCGTGCAAGCGATCAATCCCTTTACGCGCACCATCCAACTCCGCTTCGTACGCGGGACGAGGTCGAAGTTGCCGATAACCCTTTCACGCGAAGCACGTTTAGTCGAGGAAGCGAGGATTGGGCTTGTCGCCCATATTTAATACCGAGATGATGAACTTATGATCTTCATGAACTACAGATTGGTCTTGATCTTCCTCGTTTGCATCGCCTTCCTGCTATTGGGAATCTGGTGGCACCGGTCGCTTAGAGTGAAGAAATACTCTCTTCCTTGGCTTCCAGTTCGCTCGCTGCGATCGCTACCGTGGCACTCAGTTCTCTATTACTTCTGATGTTTGGCTGCGGAATGCTCGTGACCACCACGTCAGCTCCAGTCTTCTCTCCCGACCATACACGTGCCTTGCGGGTGACAGATCACGACGAAGGAGGCTTGGGAGGCAGCACAACCGTAGACGTTTTCTGGGATCATGGGTTGCACTCCAACATGATTTTCAATGGTGGTTGGAAACAAGTGGAAGCCAAGGACGTACGTTGGCTGAGCAACTCCGAGATCCTTCTTCCTTACTCCCTAATCTCCCCGGAATATCGACCCGACGTTTGTAAGGGGTTTGCCGAAATCAAAGTCACCTGTATTCCGGTTCCAACACCAAGTCATTAGCCTGCCAAGCGGGTGGTGAATCGAAAATTCTGCTGCCCGCAAAGCCAGCTCTGCGGTAAGTTCGGGTTGGCTATACCAGCGGACTTGAAGTCACTGGGAATCCCGCTTTGCGGAACCAGCGGGATCATGATGAGAGGGCAGTTCCTGCTAGCTGAGAGTGTGGGTGGCCCTATTCAAATCTCTGAGGGTGGATTAGATGTATTGGCGTTCCTGCCGGCGGATCTCTTTGTAGCGCATGAAGGCTTTCCGCTCGTCTTCCAATCCCAGCACCGTGCGAAGTGTAGAGCCGCGGTATGTGTGGGCAGCCATCCCGGCGACATTCCGCGCAACAAACCAGGGATCATGGAAAAATACCGTGGGCATGTGGCGGGTCTTCATACCACGCTCGGCCTTCCAGCGCAGATACTCAATCTCATCTGCTGAGAGGTGCTCGTTGCGGACGACTGAGGTCGTGCCGTCGTATTCTTCCAGTCGTTCGTTTTCAATCAGACCGCGGCGGCGAAAATCATCTGTCATTGGGGTTCGGGGATAGGGAGTCGGATGCTGAATATATGGCCAATCCACGTATTGGCGGGCGAAGGCGAGGTTGGCCTCAATCGACTCGGCTGTATCGTTTGGACTGCCGACGATCAGGCCTCCGATAACGTACATCTTGTTGCGATGCAGATATCTGATGGCCTGGAGTGTCGCGTTGCCCATGTTCTTACCGTCAGCGCGGGCGGTGTTCTTGGCAGACGCCTGCAGGAAGTTGAGGTCACTCTCCAGAACGTTCTCTATTCCCAGGAAGACATAGCGAAACCCTGCGCGCTCCATGAGCGGAGCCAGAGTCTCTCCATGATTCGCAATCGCTGAGGTCATGCCTTGAACGAAGTAGTCCAGGGTGTCGAGCCCGGCGTCGATGATGGCATGGCAGAGCGCTTCAAAGCGACGGACATTCAGCGTGATGTTGTCATCTACGAGGAAGATCGTTCTGGCACCGTGCCTTTGCGCATCGCGGATGTCGGCGAGGACGCGGTCAAAGGAATACGTGTGGAAGTTACGGCCGCGCATTTCAATGATGGAGCAGAAGCTACAGTCATAGGTGCAGCCCCGCGAGGTCTCGACGACATCCGCCTGGCGGCCAAGGATCGTGTAGCCCTTCAGCACGCGGGCACTGCGGTCTGGAAGGCGAATCTCGTCATCCTCCAACCGGTGCGGCGCACGCTGCTGGTTATGAATCCACTTATCGCCGCAGAGGTGCGAGAGTCCGGAGATGAAGTGCATGTCGCAGCGGCCGTCGAGCGCACGCGTCAACTCGCGGAATGTAACTTCACCCTCGCCGCGCACGATGAAATCTATTGGCATGGAAAGATACGCGTCCGAAGCAAGGCTGGGGTCGTAGCCACCAACGACGATCTTCACTTTGGGTTTTAGACTGCGGATCAGCTCCATGATGCGTTCGGCGGTTCGGCGTTGGAATGTCATCACCGAAAGCCCGACCAGTTCGGGATCAATCTCGCGGACGAGCCGGGTGACCGTCTCTCGCACGGTGCGCTGACACAGGACAAGATCGGCAACGGCGACCTTATGGCTCGGATCCACGTTGCCGGCGAGAGAGGTCAAGGCGCCATTTGGCATGCGGATCGCGACGGTGGGCATGTGCTCGAACGAATCCGGCATGGAGAGCAGAAGGATGTTCATGGAATCCTCCTCATTTCTCAGTCAGAACTATCGGCTAAGGTTCACTTTTTCGCTTGCGAGAGCGGCATAGCCAACGTGCGGACATCTGCCAGCCTCATTTCGGGATAAAGCATGCAACGCCACGATTTCGGCGCGCCTTGGTGCTAATGATAGCTCTGACGCCCTGAAGCTGCTCCGTAGGGCCTGAAAAGTCCGCATTTCCAATAACTTCAGCCCCCCACCGATCCAGGTTAGACAGTTTTGGATGCTGCGCGCTGAGTTCAGGATGAGCCGCCACTAAATCGCAAGCCACCGGTTCCCAGCGGAAGCAGAGATCCCAACTTCACTTTGTTCCTGCATTTACGGTTTAAGTTCGACTATCGGCATCTTTTCCGTTGATGCTTCTAGCGAGTCACGATTGACCCGGAATCGTAAGCTGGCACATGTTAAGACTTCCCGTTCCCGCCGATCATACGACTAGCGTGGTCCGACCGGAATGATGTAACAACGAATCGGATCTCGATAAGCCCCGGATCGGGTAATATGCTGTAATTATCAGCTTTGTGAGCCCTGACGAGTATTGGAGATATTGCTACGTGCCTGAGCCGCATCGTTGCGAAGAATAGCCCAACCCGCAATACGATCCACTCCGAAGCTGACATCGTTGCCTGTCAGTTTTATGGATCGAGCATTGAAGGTTAGGTCGACGAATTTAATTGACATTTCTATCTCACGGTGGATATAGTTCGCATCGCATAATAATTCTTCATCTGGACAGGGGGCAGCTATGGCCGCAATGTCTTCCCGTGGGTGTGGATTTATGGGCTGCAGAAACAGTTTCTTCCTTCTCAAAATCTTTAGATGTAGTGCGCTCTTTTTTTTATTGCTGGTGATTCCGTCCGCCACAGTAGTGCGGGCGCAGGTGTTGTATGGAACCATCAGCGGCAACGTGACCGATAGCAGCGGTGCGCTCATTAACGGAGCAAGCGTAGTTGCACTGAACACCGATACCGGTGTCTCGCGTACAGTAACCACCAGCGGTGAAGGGATATACCTGATCCAGGATCTGCAGCCGGGCACCTACATCATTACCATTACGGCTGCCAGCTTCGGGCCGTATAAGGTGACCGGCGTTCAGGTAAGTCCGAACAAAATCACCCGTAGCGACGCCCAGCTTCGGGTCGGCACCAGCCAGCAGGTCGTTGAAGTCAACAGTCAGTCGGGGCCCATACTGCAGACCGATAAGGCCGACGTCAACACCGAAATCAATCCGGTGCAGCTTGCTGAGTTGCCGACGACAAGCAGCTATGGCCGCAACTTCCAATCGCTGTACAAGCTGGTTCCCGGCTTTACTCCGCCGGCGGAGCAGAACTCGACGGGCGGTAACCCGATGCGCTCGCAGGCCAGCAACGCCAACGGCGTCTCGTGGGCTGCAAACTCAACCCGTGTGGATGGCGCAACCGTGACCTATCCGTGGCTGCCCTACCTGATTGCATATGTGCCGCCGCAGGACGCTATCCAGAGCGTGAATATCGTGACGAACAGCTTTACGGCGGATCAGGGCACGGCAGGCGGCGCTTCGATCAACGTGATCGTCAAGTCCGGTACGAATCGATTTCACGGCTCCGCCTTCGAGTACAACAGCATCAATCAATACAATGCCCGTAGCTATTATCAGGCGGTAAGTGCTCTTCCGGTACGTCCAAAGAATATCTACAACGAGTTCGGTGGCGCAATCGGCGGACCCATCCGGAAAGACAAGCTCTTCTTCTTCTTTGATATCGATCGCATCACCCGGCGCAATGCGACAAGCGGTTCTGTAACCATTCCAACCGCACAGCTCATTAGCGGCGACTTCACCGGATATCTGGCTGGCGGAACGCAGGCGCAGATTTACGATCCTAAGACCGGCAGCACGACGCCCCTCGCGGTTTCGGGCGGTACGGTCCTGGGCCAGAACGGTGTCGGCCGCCAAACCTTTGCGGCCACCAGTGGAACCGGTCACATGCAGATCCCGGCAAGCCGCATCAGCTCTGTGGCGAAGAAGATGCTTGCCCTGCTGCCTGCTCCCAATAACTGCATCGCCAACTGCACGGCATCGATTGCCAATGACTACATCGGTTCTGCCGTAGCAGCCTACACGATGACGAAGTACGACACGAAGATTAACTACAACCCAAACGAAAAGAACTCGATCTTCGGCCGCTATAGCATCGCGCCGTACACCATCAACGATCCTCCGGCGCTTGGACCTGCGAACGGCTCTCCCTTCGATGGCGGCAATCCGGGCGCCAATGTTGGAAGGATTCAAAACATCGGCCTCGGCTTCACGCATCTGTTTACGCAAAACCTGCTGCTGGCGATGAACGCGGGTTATGCGCGGCAGCGCATCGGTGGCCAGGGCCCGGACCTCGGTACGAATTACGGCCTGGATCCCCTCGGTATTCCAGGCACGAACGGCACGAATCCTCTCCAGAGCGGTCAGCCTGGTTTCGTCTTCTCGGCTGCTGCCGCCAGTGGTTTCGGCGGCGGTGCTTCCTCAAGCGGCTCCAGTGCTTTCTCGTCGATCGGTAACCAGAACACGGCCAGCCCCTATCTGTTCCGCGACAACCAGTATGTCGAGAATGCCAGCATCACCTGGAACAAAGGGCGTCACAGCATGGCCTTCGGCGGTGAGCATACGCACTCGGCCATCAACCACTTCCAGCCGCAGGGGTCCAATGTGGCGACGCCTCGCGGCGGCTTCCAGTTCACCGGCGGCCTCACTACGGTTGGCGGTGTCACTCCGACTATCTTCAACCAGCTCGCCGACTTCCTGCTGGGTCTGCCGCAGACCTACGGGAAGGCGACGCAAGTGCTCAACCCGAATGCGGTCCGCTGGTCTACCTTCGCTTTCTACGCGCAGGACCAATGGCAGGCAACGCCAAAGCTGACCTTAACTGCCGGCGCTCGCTACGAGTACTATCCCTTTGCAACGCGTGATCACCTGGGCGTCTTCCGCTACGATCCATCGCTAGGGAGGACCAACAACGTTGTGATTGGCGGACGTGGCGGCAATCCTAACGACACCGGCGCACAGATCGGATGGGGCATGATCGTTCCCCGCCTGGGCCTGGCTTATCGCTTCACCGATAAAACCGTTATTCGCGCCGGCTTCGGCATGACAGTCGATCCGGATAACTTCCGCCGCTTCCGCGAGACCTATGGTGCGGTGACCAACATTAATCTTGGTGGCGCCAACTCCTACACGCCGGCAGACTGTCTGCAGGTCGCCGACGCGGCCAACAGCATTACCGGCTGCGGCACGCAGAATGGAACCGCGGCCGGCACGCAAACCGTGGGAATTCCACCCGTCACTCCTCCAGACTACAGTACTGGATTTCTGACACTTCCAACCTCTGCATCGACAGAGACCGTGCCTAAGAACTATCGCCGCGGCTACATCGAATCCTGGAACCTGGCGGTGCAGCAGGACCTGATGGCAGGCTTCAACCTGAACCTCACGTACGTCGGAACGCATGCGGTACGCGCTATTACGTCACTCAACATCAACGCAGCACCTCCGGGAGGCGGTAACGCTGGACGGCTACTCGCCAACGTCACCGGCTCGCAGGTCGATATCACATCGAACACGCCCTTCCGCAGCGCGAACTATCACGGGCTGCAGACGCAGCTCACACGTCGGGTGGGCCGCGGTGTGAACACGGGACTTATCTTTACCTGGTCTCATGCCATCAACTACAACGACAACTCCACCTACAGCGGACTCACCTTTAACTATCCTACCTACTGGGACCGCAACAAGGGCACGGCGGGCTTTGATCGTACGAATAACCTGCAGTGGTGGGTTGTCGCACAGTCGCCCTTCGGTAGAGACGGTACATGGGCAAAGACCGGCTTTGCCGGAAAGCTGCTGGGTGGCTGGGAGCTGAACACTGCACTCAGCAAGCTGAGTGGTGTGGCGTTCACAGTAACGGATGCGGGCACTGTACTGAATGCGCCAGGCAACACGCAGGTCGCTGACCTCGTGAAACCAAGTGTGGCGATTGGAAAGACCTATCGGAGCGGCACTAATAATGTGGCAGGCCTACCAGCATACTTCGATACGACAGCCTTCGCCGCTGTAACAGGCACGGCCCGCTTCGGAACCTCGTCGCGGAATATGCTTCGCGGCCCTGGTCTCTTCAACCTGGACGCAAGCGTTGTTCGCGAGTTCGGCATCTGGGAGAGCTTGAAGTTCCAGCTTCGTGCTGAAGCCTTCAACGTGACCAATACGCCAGCATTTGCCAATCCGAATTCGAATATCTCGGGTGCCAACTTCGGTAAGGTCACGTCACTGGCGGCGAACACTGGAGGACGTACCATCAATCTAGCCGCTCGCTTCAACTTCTAAGCCGGTTGATCTGCTTTGTGCTTCTCATCATCAATGACGGACAACTTGCGAGCGGGGCAACCAATAGGTAGGCTCAGGACTCGTCGCGCACGTAGGCTTCGATAAATGGTGACCGCAAATCGTAACCGCAAAACGCGAGGTATTTGCCGGGTTGATTTGGCATACGCCAAGTTGGCGTCGAGCAAAGATGCGCGAGATATCAATCGCGATGTAGTACTCGAACTTATCCGCACGAAGCAGCCCGTCTCACGTGCCGATCTCTCGCGCATCTCAGGCTTGCAACCCAGCACCATTTCTTTGATAGTGGAGCAGCTTCTGCGTGAAAAGTGGATTACTGAGGGGGCGGCAGCCCGTCGGCCGCGCGGTCGGCGGCCCACGCTACTGTCGCTTAACTCCGAGATGGTAATCATCGTTGCCGATGTCCGGCCGAATCAGGCGATCATAGCTTTGATCGATCTGAATGGGCGATTTCTTTCGCGCGAAACGCTGCCGCTGGTCACAGATCCCAAGCGGGGTGTCGGTAACCTGATTACCTGTATGAAACGCATGCGCACCATGCATGCAGACAAGTCGTTCGAAGGTATCGGCATCAGTCTTCCCGGTCGCGTCGATCCTATTTCGCAGCGCCTCATTCTCTCGCCGAACCTACCGTGGTCACGATACGACATCAAGCAGGCCATCGAGCGCGTCATACCGCTAAAGGTAGAGATGGACAACGCCGCAAACGCCTGCCTTTTATCTGAACTCTGGTTCGGCCGCATGGATGGTGTGCGCGATGCCGTGCTTGTGACAATTTCAGAGGGCGTCGGCACTGCCATACTCGCAAATGGCCAGCTCGTGACGGGTCGTTCCGGTCTGGCTGGCGAGTTCGGGCACATCACGCTTGACCCCTCTGGGCCGCTTTGCGGATGCGGCCGAGCAGGCTGCTGGGAGGTCTTTGCATCTTCGCGCGCGGCTGTTACCTTCTTCGCAGAGCTTCGTCCCAATGCACCTCGACCGACCATCGTTGAGCTGTTGAACCTGGCTGAGGATGATGACCCGGATGCCATCGCAGCGCTCAGCCGACAGGCCTCCTATTTAGGGAAGGGGTTGTGCATCATCACTACGGCGCTCTCCCCGGAGGTGATCCTTCTCACCGGCGGACTTACGTCCTCTTGGTCCCGATTCGGCCCGCTAGTCGAAGCCGAACTCTCCAAGTCGATGCTGGTAGGTGAAGCGCCGAGGATTTCGGTCACCAGCGACGTCGAACTGGCGCGCCTCCGGGGCGCGGCAGCCTTGGTTCTCCAAAGGCACTCCGGTTACGACCGTTCCCAACCCACCGCTAAACATGGGAAGGCTATCCGGAAGCGGAAAGGTCGTGTTCCCACACGGACCCGGTCTTAGATGTCATGGCCAACCTATGCAATCACGATTGAGGTTAAAGAGACCCAGCACGGCCTTCTAGCACGAATAAGATCACAGCCCCAGGGCTCACGCTGACTCGGCGACCAGGGCCTAACCAAGACCTTAACTTATCAGTACTATACTGCTCAGTGGTGAACCAGCTGGCATCGCCCGACCCGCCGACAGGAAGAGGGAGACGGCCGACAGAACTGGAAATGGGGCCTCAGTACGCAATCCTTTAGGCTGCGGGTTATGTCAGTGCCGAATCGGTGAGCTACATTTCCCTACCGTGTTCGCCGAAGCTGGATCCAGCGTCGTAAACACGGATTGCCGATGGTAAGGGTGCCCACCCTGAGTTTAATCTGCAACGTGCTGGATCCTGTCACTCGGCAACCTTATATGCACCATATTATCCAACGAATCTCCAAAGCATCTTCGTCCACAAAGGCAGAGCAGCCAATATCGAAATAGTGAATATCCGAGATTGACAGACGCCAGGACGATTGAACTGCGAAGAAGCATACCGCCTGAAAAGTCCGCTTATAGGTAACTTCAATCGCTTCAGAGCTACCCATAGGAATCCTGCCACTGTCGTTCTTGTCTTACTCCGAGGCCGGCAACTTTCTCTCGTTTGGGCGTATTCTCGTCGATCAAATTTATACCCGGATCCATGTCGTAAATCACCCAGTGAGTAAAACCTCCTTTTCCGGGCGCATCCGGGTCGTGAAGAATCAAGACAAACGACTTCGTTCCCGCTGGAACATCTTTCCAGGAAACTCCGGCGAGATGTCTTCGCCTTAACACGTGTACTGGACAGGGATAGGTCCGAACTCCTCCTCGGTATAGAGATATCCTCCTCCTGCAAAGCTTCCGGATTGTTTGAATGTAAGTCAGTGAGGAGCACGAGGTGTTGCCAAGGCTGAACTCAGCGGTGAAGCTGATTCAGAGAACAACCCCGGAGGCTCCTCAGAGACGATATGTATTACATCGGACTGGATATTCACAAGAAGATGATC
>WNFI01021598.1_pt1 | contig 12225 bp, 12 predicted proteins | sample 5400471 | NCBI WGS metagenome assembly WNFI01 (sample SAMN13153348, study PRJNA577476) | soil metagenome | isolation source: 100 cm saprolite on Douglas fir-dominated hillslope | place: USA:California | collected 2013-09-17 | reverse complement strand
GCCCTTCACGATCCCACGTAGCGTCAGATCCTCGAGGCAGCTGGTGGAAGGAAGCATCGCCCAGCTCCGGCCACCGGTCTGGCGCGCTTCGCACGGCAACTCAGGAGCGTAAGGGCAACGCATTGGTGTAGGCTCCCGCAGTTGTCCTGTCGCAAGTGCTACGACTGCGAGTGCAGTCGCGAAATCGACCACTGGAGTCCTCCGATCGGCTTCGGCACTAGCGATTATGGACAGGCACCATGGACGGTCTTCCAGCCGCTGACCTCCCAGCGATACCCCCATTCGTGAAGAACCGGAAGGTCGGCAGGCCCGCACCACGCCGTAGCGCACATGTAGATCGTCGGGAAGTCGCCTCTGCTTCGCCAGACCTTGTCGAGCCGACACGTCCCAAAGCACTTACGAGCGTCTTCCTCGACCCGCGCCGCGGACGGTTTGACGTACGCTCGCCCGACGCTCAGCAGGGCCACGAGCGTACCGGCTGACAAAGCGATGGCCAGAATGCGCCGGCGTGGAGTCCTCGGACCCATCGCCATTCACGTTCTCCGTTCTAGCGCGGTAAGTCGTACTCCGCCAGAAGATCGTCGTCTGGCTCTTGCTTGCTGGCCTTGCTCATAGAACTTTCGCTCACCCGGCGTGGCTGCCCCGCGCTGATCAGACGAACTGCCTCACCCCGGTCGGCACCGCGCTGCCTCAGTGGAACACCAACGACAATATCGCTGCCGCGCCAACAATCATGAGCCCGACGACTGCGACGGCCAGGAGTGCGGCGATCAACTGACCGAATGGGCCCAGCTTCTGAACCCTGGGCGGCAGTTGCTCCCAGTCTTCAACGACCTCGCAGAGATCGAACGGGCTCCCCGACTCGGGCGTGAGCAGATAGTCGATGTCGAGTGGGAGGTGCGGAAGGTCGTGCTTCTCGCCGCGCTCGAGCGGCTGAAGACCCGCGCGGAGGAGCTCGACCGCGAGACGAAGATACCCGCGTTGCGTGCCGGCGGTGGTGTGTCCATCGGGCTCGCTTGGCAAGCGGAGTTTCGCGCCTTCCTTGGGTATCAACCTGTCGAGGTGGTTCGCAAGCTCGCGAAGTTCTGGAAGGTCGTTCTCCATTCGTCATCTCGCCATCACGTTACGTCGTTGGTCTCAAGAGTCGCCCTCAACTTCTCTCTAGCGTCTGAGCGCTCCCGCGACCCCCTGCTGCGTGCTCCAAGAGATCTCCCGTGATCGAGATCGAAGGGTGGCCTCCGTAGGTCTCATAGGACTGCACCAGCACGGACGCGTTCATCGTGCCCTCAATGCCGTGAAGCTCAATCGAGTGCCACCATTGCGCTACCGATTAGGGCCGCGGGCCACGCTCAACCGGCCCGAGTACGCGATCGTGGTCAGGAGAGGCAGGTTCGTCTCACCGCCACCAAAGGCCGAGATGATCGGCTCGTGGATCATGCCGGTCAGGTACCAGCCTGGCCCCCACATGCCCCACACCACTTCGACCGTGGCCGCACCGCAGCGCCACCGCTTGCCCCCATGTACGTATCGAGGTGTATCGGTGGCCGGCTCGAAGCACGGTGGCAGTTGCAGTGCGAAGCCATCTCCCCGATTCAACCGAATCCAGTCGGTAGTCGGCACGAGCTGAGCCTTCTCGCACGCTCGGAGCGTCCGAATCTGTGTCTCGCGACCCGCGCCTGTCGCGCCCAGACACAGAATTGCCGCCACCGCGATCACAGTCTTCACGCGCTCACTCTTTAGCGTCGATGCCGCACGCAAAGCTGAGCCCCTCACCATCTGTTGCGGCGCTTCCAGGTCGAAGGATACGCCGGAGCTCACCGGTTGTTGGGTCCCGCGGCCAGGAACAGCTCGTAGGCGGGGTTGTCCGACTCGCGGACGAACGGGTAGCCCAGGCTGCGCAGGAAGGCCTGGAAGTCGGATTCCTCGCTCGACGGCACCTCGAACCCGGCCAGCACGCGCCCGTAGTCCGCTCCGTGATTGCGGTAATGGAACAGGCTGATGTTCCACCGGCCGCCCAGCGTCTCCAGGAACTGCAAGAGCGCGCCCGGCCGCTCCGGGAACTCGAAACGATAGAGCCGTTCGTGACGCACGTCCGCCGAGCGCCCGCCCACCATGTGGCGGACGTGGAGCTTCGCGACCTCGTTGTCGGAGAGGTCCTCCGTCGGATAGCCGCACTCGCGCAGCCGCGCCGCCACGTCGATGGCGTCCTGGCGCGACGCGGTGCGCAGCCCCACGAAGATGTGGGCCTTGTCGCGGCCGCTGAGCCGGTAGTTGAACTCCGTCACCACCCGCCGGCCCACGGCGGCGCAGAACTCGCGGAACGCGCCCGGACGCTCGGGGATGGTCACGCCCAGGACGGCCTCGCGCGCTTCTCCCAGCTCCGCGCGCTCGGCCACGAAGCGGAGGCGATCGAAGTTCATGTTGGCGCCGCTGAGGATCGCGACCAGCCGCTCGTCGCGGCCGCCCTCGCGCGCGGCCCACGATTTCATCCCGGCCACCGACAGCGCCCCCGCCGGCTCCATCACGCTGCGGGTATCGTCGAAGACGTCCTTGATGGCGGCGCACACCTCATCGTTCGTGACGCGCACGACCTCGTCCACGTGCTCGCGCGCGATCGCGAACGCGCGTTCGCCCACTTCGCGCACGGCGACTCCGTCGGCGAAGAGGCCGACGTGATCCAGGCGCACGCGACGGCCCGCGGCCAGGGACTGGTACATCGCGTCCGCCTCGAACGGCTCGACCCCGATGACGCGCACCCGCGGTAGCAGCGCCTTCAAGTACCCGGCCACGCCCGCGATGAGCCCGCCGCCGCCTACGGGGACGAACACCACGGAGACCCGGCCCTGGCTCTGGCGCAGGATCTCCGCGCCGATCGTGCCCTGTCCGGCGATCACCAGCGGGTCGTCGAATGGGTGCACAAGGGTCAGGCCGCTCTCCACGGCCAGGGCCTCGGCGCGGGCCTGCGATTCCGCGTAGCTGTCGCCGGCCAGCACCACCTCCGCGCCCAGCTCGCGCACGGCCTCGATCTTGATCTCGGGCGTGGTCTGCGGCATGACGATCACGGCGCGGATCCCGAGGTGGCGCGCGGAGTAGGCGACGCCCTGCGCGTGGTTGCCGGCGCTGGCCGCCACCACGCCCCGCGTGCGCTCGTCCGCGGTCAAGTGCGCGATCCGGTTGTGCGCGCCGCGGATCTTGTAGCTGAACACGGGCTGAAGGTCCTCGCGCTTCAGGAACACGGCGTGGCCGAGGCGGCGGGAGAGGCGCGCCGCCGGCTCCAGCGGCGTCTCCCGCGCGACGTCGTAGACGCGGCTGGTGAGGACGTCGTGCAGCAGCCCGCGGCCGCTTCCTGTCTCCATTCGAAAGCTCCCAAAAAGAAAAACCCCCGAGGCCTTTGGAACCTCGGGGGTCTCGGACCGACCTGGCCGCGTGGGCCTAGATCGGCGGACCTCCGCCGCTGCTAATGACGATGATGGCGATGGTGCGCGCGGCGGTCATGTGGCGGGCAGAGTAGACGCGGCCGCGCGGGGTGTCAAGCGCGCATAAGATGAGGGCCCATGGGCGCCGCCCCTCCGCGCTACCGGGCCGAGGACCTCGCCTCTTTCGCCACGCGCCTCTTCACGCGCCTGGGCCTGCCGGAGGACCGCGCCCGCGACACCGCGGAGGTCCTGGTCGAGTCGGACCTGCTCGGCCACACCACGCACGGCCTGGGCATGGCCCCGCGCTACCTCTCGAACCTGGACGAGGGCGGCATGGCGCGCGAGGGCGAGCCGGAGACCGTCGCCGACCACGGCGCCGCGGTCGTGTGGGACGGGCGCTACCTGCCCGGGCCCTGGGTCATGCGGCGCGCCATCGCGCTCGCGCGCGAGCGGCTGCGGGTGCACCCGCAGGTCACGGTGGCCATCCGCCGCAGCCACCACATCGGCTGCCTGCAGGCGTACCTCAAGCCGGTGACGGACGACGGGCTCGTGATCGTCCTGACCTGCTCCGACCCCGCGGGCGCGGGCGTGGCCGCGCACGGAGGCGTGACGTCGGTGGTCACCCCGAATCCGCTCGCCGCGGGCCTGCCCACCGAGGGCGAGCCCATCCTGTTCGACATCAGCATGTCCACCACCACGAACGCGATGACCAAGCGCGTCTCGGACGAGGGCGGGCGGCTGCCCGGCAAGTGGCTCGTGGACGCGGACGGCCGCGCCACCGACGATCCCGCGGTTCTCTTCGCCAAGCAGCGCCGCGGCGCGATCCTCCCCCTGGGCGGCCTCGAGCTCGGCCACAAGGGATTCGCCTTGGCCCTCCTCGTGGAGGCCCTGACCTCCGGGCTCGCCGGCCACGGCCGCGCGGAGAAGCCGGACGCATGGGGCGCGTCCGTGTACCTGCAGCTCATCGACCCCGATCGCTTCGCGGGCCGGGCCGCCTTCCGCCGCCAGATGTCGGCCATGGCGGACGCGGCCCGGGCCTCGGCCACCGCGCCCGGCGCCCCGCCCGTGCGCATGCCGGGACACGCGGCCCTGCAGCGGCGGGCGCGTCAGCTCGCGAGCGGCGTGGAGCTGTACCCGACGATCCTGTCCGCCCTGGAACCTTGGGCGGGCAAGCTCGACGTCGCGTTGCCGCGGCCCATCTAGTTTCCGCGAGAGCGGCCGCGAGTCCTTGAAGGAAACGAGACCCCACGATCGTCGTCACCGGCTCGGGACGTAGGTCTGTTTGGCGACGATTTGACTGTACGTGATTTGAGTACGATGGTTCGCCTCGGCAAGCGGCGCCGGACCATCGAGACCCTCCGGACCCTCAACCGCGTCTCGGGAAGCTCCCCGCGGGCGATTATGGCGGCGGCACGGGCCTCCTGGAGCGACCGCTCGGACGAGGACAGAGTCGTACGCGATCTGAGTACAATCATGTGCCCGCGCGAGACACTGTCCCGCAGACCGCCGGCTTTCGGGCACTCGTTCCAGAACGAGTCGCTTCAACCGATACTTGAAGTCGCCCCGCTGAAGGGCGCAGCCGCCGCAGGCGGCGTCCAGGACGGCGCCGGATCAGCGCGCGGCGGCCCAGGCCAGCCCGTCCGCCGCCGCCCCGGCGTCGATGAGCCGGTCCACCTTCCAGGTCGCGGTGTCGATGGCCGCGACCTTCTTGCTCGCGTCGCAGGAGACGTAGGCCATCTTGCCGTCCGGGCGCACCACGATCTCCTGCGGCGCCGCCGGCACGTCGATGGTCTGGGCGATCTGCATCGACTTGAGGTCGAGCACGGCGACCTTGTTCACGCCACCCGCGGCCGCGTCGATCACGGCCAGGCGCGGCTGCGTCTGGTCCGCGGTGAAGATCCACCTGTCGTCCACGGACAGCGCGATCCGCTGCGCGTACGACGAGACCGGGATCACTTTCAGGACCTTCTTCGCCTTCACGTCGATGACGCTCACCGTGCCCACGTGCACGTTCGACGTGTAGGCGCGCGCGCCGTCGCGCGAGAGCGCGACCATGTGCGATTCCGGCTGGTCGGTGGGGATGCGGTCCACGATGGTGTGGGTCTTCGGATCGATGACCGTGATCGTGTTGCTGATCTCGGTGGTGACGTAGAGCCGTCCGTCCGCGCCGAACATCGGGCAATGCGGGCGCTCCGGGCCGCCGAAGTCGATGGTCTTGACCAGCTTCCGCGACGCGATGTCGATGACGTCCATGGTGCGCCCGTCGCTGCCCGGCTTGCCCACGCCGGAATCGCCGTAGATGGGCACGTAGGCGGTGCGGCCGTCCGGCGAGGCGATGACCTCGTGGCCGGTGACCCCGCTCTCCTCGATCGTCGCGATCTGCTTCCCGGCAACGGGGTCGATGATCCCGAGCGTGTGCTCGCCCTTGTTCGCGACGAGCAGGACACCGTCCGACTTTCCGTCCGCGGCCTCGGTCACGCGCGAGCCTCCTTCCCCGGCGAGGGCGAGAGCGGCCAACAGCACGGCCCCGGTACGCAGCATGATTCCCTACTTTCTCCGCGTGTAAGTGATGCGCAGCGCGGTCGTGTCCTTGCCGTCCGGGCCCTTGAGGGACATGGTGAAGACGCGCGTGGTCGGGTCCTTCCAGACCGTGACCGTCTTGATCTTGGTGGGCTGGCCCGCGTAGTCGAGGCCGTCGATCCATCCCGTGAAGGTGCGCGTGGCCGCGTCGTAATCGCTCTCGCCGAGCGCGAGGGCAGGCGTCATCGAGTCGACCCAGGTCGAGACGTACTTCTTCCTGGCCGGGTCGTAGCCCATCGTCCCGTGGCCCGTGAACGGCTGGCCCAGCATGTCCGTCTTGAAGTCGGAGACGAGCCAGAAGTCGCCGACCATCGTGCCCATCTCCGTGCCCTTCGAGAGGACGGGCGGCTGGCCGGGGGCCATGAAGGACTCGACGGTCGCGTCCCAGGCGCCCGCGTGGTCCTTGAGGATGGCGTGCTCGGGGCCCGGTCTGGGCAAGGCCGGCGCCGCCGGCGCGGCCGGGCTCGGCTTCTTCTCCTGCGCGAACCCGGCGGCGGCGCACGCGAGAAGAGCGCCCGCGGCCAGGAACATGCGGCTGGACTTCATGCGGACCTCCAGGATGACGTCGATTCTGTCACACCTGTCCGCGGCGGGGGCGATAGTCCGGCCCGCGCGCGGGGCCGCCGCCGTAGGTGACGCGCCAGGCGTGTCCGTCGGAGAGACGCTGCCGGTAGACGACCCACTCGCCGGTCACGTTCGAGGTGAACGCGATCTCGGACCCGTCGGGCGCGTAGGCCGGGTTGTAGTTGAGCGCGGGCCAGCCGACCAGGACCTTCTCGCGGCCGGAGTCCAGCTCGTGCTCGACGAGCTGGCTGGTATCGCCGCGCCCGCCGCGCCGGACGTAGACGACGCGCCGGCCATCCGGATGGAAGCGTGGCTCGCATCCCGTGGGATGCACCTTCGTGAGCGGCCGCTCCTCTCCGCTGACGACGTCCACGACGTGGATGCCGAAGCCCTTGGCCCAGTTCGTCGAGAACACGATGCGGCGCCCGTCGCGGCTCCAGCTCGGGTTGCCCAGGCCCGTGCGGCGGCCGTGGCGCACGAGCATGCGATCCGCGCCCGTGGCCAGGTCCATCACGTAGAGCGATTCCGGCCCGTCCTTGTTCGACAGCAGGGCCAGCGCGCGGCCGTCCGGCGACGGCTCGGCCTGCCACTCGCGATCCCGATTGTCCCGGAGGCGGCGCGCCGCCCCGCCCGCCGCGGGCACGCTGTAGACCTGCCAGTTCCCGCTGCGGTCGGAGGTGAAGAAGACGGTGGCGCCGTCCGCGCTCCAGCGCGGCAGCGCGTCCACGTGGGGGTCGGTGGTGAGCCGGCGCGGCGTGCCGCCCTGCGCGCCCACGACGTACAGGTCCTGGTTGCCGCTTACCGTCCATTCGAAGACGAGCTCGAAAGGCGAGGCCGGGGCGGCCTCACGAGGAGCCACGGCCAGGATCCCCGCGGCGAGCGCGATCCAGTTCAATTCCCCACACCGGCGGGGAACGCAGAGATCGCGCGCACCGCGATGTGGCGGTAGAAGACCTCCGCTCCCTCCGACTGGATCTGGAGGCGCCCCTTGGCCAGCGGCACCATCGTCCCGTCCGCCGCCGGCTGGCGCGGGTTCGTGAGCACGAGGTTCACCTTGCCGTTCACGACGTGGACGCACTTCCCGCCCAGGCACAGCACCTCGACCGTGTTCCAGGCGCCGGTGGGGTTCTCGTTGTCGAGCGCCTTGATCGCGCGCCGCGGCGTCCCGCCGACGGTCACGAGCGGAGCGCCCGGCCGATGGACGAGCTTGCGGTCCTTGCCTTCCCCCTCGGCGTCGCCGGCCACCTCGGCGGTGTTCCCTCCCACCGACCAGAGGTCGCCCACGTCGTGCTCCTGCACCTGGCACTCGAGGGATCGCATCCAGGCCTTGTTGTCCGCGGCCCCGTGCTCGCCCACCGCGTAGTAGAGGATGCCGCTGTCCCGGGCCACCGTCTCGCGCGGCGGCCAGCGCTTCTCGCCCCACTTGAACTCGAGGCGCAGGTGGAAGTCGCCGTACTCGTCACGGCTGGTGAGGGCGCCGAACATCTCTCCCGAGATCCGGATGGCGGGCGCGCCGTCGACGGTCACCACCGTGAAGACCTTCTTCGGGTCCGAGTTGAGCCCCTGCGGGGCCGTGTACTTGCCCGTCTCGTCCTTGGGCAGGTCGAGGCCGGTGACGCTGGCGTGGGGAATGCCCAGCCAGGTGTCCCAGCCGGACAGGTCCGTGCCATTGAAGAGCGAGGTCCAGCCAACGGACGGAGACGGAGCCGGAGACGGGGCGGCTTGGATCGGGATAGAGGCCAGGGTCATCAGAACGACAACGACAACAGCGGCGCGTCCAGATTTCACTCGCATCTCCCTCACTCCGCTACGCGAGGCCGGATGACGCGACTCCCGATCTCGGTCAGGTGCGTCACCAGCTGCGCGAACATCGCCTCGTCCCTGCAGATCCCGATGATCGCACCGCCGGAGCCCGCGAACTTCGCGCTGGCCCCACAGGCGCGCGCCACCTCGACCATCTGCACCTGCCAGGCGGGCAGGTCGTAGATCGTGCGCCGCAGGTCGAAGTTCTCGTTCATGAGGGCGCCCAGCCGGGCCACGTCCCGCTCCAGGAGCGCCGTCCGCGCCTGCGCGGCCAGGCGCGCGAAGCCGCGCATGGCCTCGACGACTTTCGGCTCGCCGCGGTCGAAGCGCCCACGGATGTCGTTGTGGAAGACCTCGGTCGGCTCGCTGAGATGATCGCTGTACGCGAGGTAGAGCGGGGGCAGCAGGGCCGGATCCAGGGGCTCGTACACGTAGCTCTTGAACCCGTCCACCAGCCGCTCCTGCTCGATCCCGAAGTCCATGAAGACGAGCCCTTCGTGGACCTGAATCACGCGGTCCTGCAGCCCGGCCGCGATGGAGAGCTCCTCCTTTTCGACGGACAGGACGAAGGTCGGCTGTGCCGCCAGCGGGATGGTGAGGTCGTAGAACTCCATCAGGCAGCGCAGGGTGGCCACGATGATGGCGCTGGATCCGGCCAGGCCGACCTGGCGCGGGATGGTCGTCTCGTAGCGGATCGAGAAGTTGCGCTCGTGGAGCGTGATCCGCCGCGCCTCGCAGTACTCCACGAACCGCTTGATCGTCGCCTTGACCAGCCGGATCCCGCCGTAATAGCCGTGCAGGCGGACGTCGCGCGCGAGGTCCTTGACCGAGCGGAAGCTCGCGCGATCGTCCTCCTGGAGCACGATGTCCACCGAGTCCCACTCGTAGAGCACCACCTCCGCCCAGAAGTTCCGCACGGAGATCGAGATCGTGCGCCCGTGGTAGCCATCGGAAGGGTTCCCGACCAGCCCCGCCCGCGCGAACGCGCGCTTACGAACGAGGAGCATCGAGGAGGCGCTTCAGGGTCTGGCGCAGCGCGGGCCCGTACTTCTCGTCCGCGAGGGCGAACTCCACGAACGCGCGGAAGTAGCTGTCGAAGTTGCCGACGTCGAAGCGGCGCTCGGCCTCGGACAGGCACATGCCGTACACGGGCCCGCCTTCGCGGATGGCGATGCGGATCGCGTCCGTGAGCTGGATCTCGCCCCCCTTGCCCGGGCTCGTGCGCTGCAGGGCGTCGAAGATGGAGGGCGCGAACACGTAGCGGCCGGCGATGGCCAGCTCGCTGGGCGCGTCCTCCGGGCTCGGCTTCTCGACCACGTCCGCCACCTCGAAGACGTCGCCCCCGCCCCGCGGCCGCGCGATGCCGTAGTGGCGGACCTCGCTGCGGGGGACGCGCTCGAAGGCCACGACCGCCGCCGCCCGCTTCTCCACGAAGCACTCCACCATGCGGCGGACGACCGTGCTGCGGCGATCGAGGCCCAGGATGGAATCGCCCAGGGCCACCACGAACGGCACCGCGCCCACGAAGGGCCGCGCGCAGAGGACGGCGTGCCCGAGCCCCAGGGTCTCGCGCTGGCGCGTGTAGAAGTACTGGACGCGCGCGCGCTCGAACTCCAGCTCGGCCAGCAGCTCCTCCTTGCCGCTCTCGCGCAGGGACTGGATCAGCTCGAAGTCGGTGTCGAAGTGGTTCTCGATCGAGGTCTTGCCGCGCCCGGTCACGAAGAGGACGCGCTCGATGCCGGCCTCCGTCAGCTCCTCCACGACGTACTGGACCACGGGCCGGCGGCCCACGGGGAGCATCTCCTTGGGCTGGGACTTGGTGGCGGGCAGGAGGCGGGTGCCGAGCCCGGCCACGGGCACGACGGCGACGGTGATGTCGAGCATTGGCCCGATATCATAGTCGGTGCGATGATGGTCGTCCGGCCCTCGGAGGCCTTCATGCGACACGCCGTCATCGTTCTCGTCCTCCTTTCGTCGTTACCCGCCACCGACGTCCTGGCCGCACGCGCGAGTTCGGGTCCGGCCTGGTGCGGGACCTCCCGACACGGCGCGCGCGATGCCGTCTGGGCGCACGAGGAGGAGCGGGCCCGCCGCGCCCCCCTCGAACGGGGGACAAAGGCGACCTCCGTGGGCGCCTTCGACGTGGGCCAGATCGCGGTCCTCGAGGACGAGGGCGACCTCGCGCTGCTGCGCAACCCGATGGACCTGGGGGGCGCCGCCGTCCGCTTCACCCCCAGCGGCGGCGGCTTCTCCGCCACCCGGCTCACCCTCCCCCTGGAGCCGGACACGGGAACGCGCCTCGCCCTCGGCGACGACGACTCGTCGCGCGTCACCCTGTCCTTCGCGTTCCCGTTCTTCGGTCACACCTACGGCACGGCCTTCGTCAACTCGGACGGGAACGTCACCTTCGTCCAGAAGGACGACGCCTCCACCAGCCGCAACGTGGGCCGCCTCGTGAACGGCCCGCCGCGCGTCGGTCCCCTGCTCGCCGACCTGAATCCGGAAGCGGGAGGGACGATCTCCTTCCAGGACCTCGGCGACCACGCGACCGTCACCTGGCGCGCGGTGCCGCAGTTCGACCATTCGGACAAGAACACGTTCCAGGTCACGCTCTGGGCGGACGGACGCATCGACTTCGTGTACGACGCGGAGCTCAGCGCCGCCATCGAGGAGGGCGTCACCGGGGTCGCCCCCGGCAACGCGCAGGACGGGATCACGGCCGTGGACTTCGCGCACGCGGCGGCGGTGACGGGCACGGGCGCGATGGCGGAGAGCTTCCGCGACCGCGACGGCCTGGACACGGTCGCGGTGGCGCGCAAGTTCTACGCGACCCACGCCGACGACTACCAGCAGCTCGTCGTCTACACGTCGCGCCGCCTCGTCCCCTCCGGGGTCTTCTCCTTCGAGGAGACCGTCCACAACACGGATGCGGGGATCGGCGCCGACCAGGGCGACCTCAGCCAGACCTACGGCAGCCGCGGACGGCTGGAGAGCTTCGTGCTCATGGACACCATCGGCAAGTACCCGGACGACCTCAACCAGCGGTTCCTGGGCGAGGACAGCACGCTCACCGTCCTCGGCCACGAGGTCGGCCATCGCTGGCTGGTCAATGCGCTCTTCCGCGATGGCGCCACCAGCAGCAGCGAGCTGCTCGGCCGCGACCAGGTGCACTGGAGCTTCTTCGTGGACACGGACGGGTCGTACCTGGAGGGCAACGACATCGCGCCGCAGGCGGACGGCCGCTTCCGCACCGCGGGGGCGTCGCTGCGCTACAGCGCGCTGGACCAGTACCTGATGGGGATGCGGGACGCGAGCGAGGTCCCGCCCTTCTTCTTCGTGCGCAACCCCACGGGTACGGACACCGACCCGGGTCAGACTCCGGCCACGGGGGTCGTCTTCGGCGGCACGCGCAAGGACGTCGCCATCGGCGACGTCGTGTCCGCGCTCGGCGACCGGAGCCCGAGAGCAGCGCCCTGGGCCCGGCCCTTCCGCGAGGCCTTCGTCTACGTGACCGTGGGCGCGCCCGCGGACCCCGCCAGTGTCGCCAAGGTGGAGCGCATCCGCACGGCCTGGCCCGCGTTCTTCTCGCAATCGGCCGAAGGACGCGGGAGCGTCGAGCCGACCCTGAACTAAAGTCCGGGGGGCCCGCCCCTCAGCGCGGCCGGGCCGTGGTCTCGTTGCGGTACACGCGGCCGCCGCGCATCACGAAGACGACGCGGCGCAGGGCCGTGATGTCCTGGCTGGGATCACCCTCCACGGCCAAGAGGTCCGCCTGCAGTCCCGGCGCGACGGCGCCGATCTCGCGGCCGAGGCCCAGCGCGTCCGCGCCACGCGACGTCGCGGACACCACCGCGTCCATCGC
>WNFI01106961.1_pt1 | contig 12226 bp, 11 predicted proteins | sample 5400471 | NCBI WGS metagenome assembly WNFI01 (sample SAMN13153348, study PRJNA577476) | soil metagenome | isolation source: 100 cm saprolite on Douglas fir-dominated hillslope | place: USA:California | collected 2013-09-17 | reverse complement strand
GGCCTCGACGTGCTGCTGCAGCAGGAGACGGGCCTGCCGATCCACCTGGACGAGGACCCGATGACCTGCGTCGTGCGGGGGACGGGGCGGATCCTCGACGATCCGGAGAAATACCGCAACGTCCTGACCACCTAGGGCGATGGCGCTCGGAGCGGACCGGTACGCCTCGCGGGGCGACACCTTCGCGTTTCTCGGGTGCGTGCTACTGTCCGTTGGCGCCATGAGCCTGCCCGAGCGGATCCGCGATCCGCTGGCGCGCGGGCTGCGCCAGACCGTGCTCGCCCCGTTCCTCGCCCTGCAGCAACAAACCGAGCTCCTCTCCGCCTCCCTGGAGCGCTACGATGCGGTCGTCGCGCAGCGCGACTCCGCCGCCCTCGCCGCCACGTTTCTTCCCGAATTGCGCGGGGAGAACACGCGGCTCCGCGCACTGCTCGGCCTGGGCCAACGGCTTTCGAGCGGTTACGTCCCGGCGGAGGTGTTGCGCGAGCCCGAACCCACGGGCGCGCTCACCTTCTTGGTCTCGGCTGGGAAGAAGCAGGGGGTGAGACCCCTGGCTGCGGTGGTGAGCCCGGACGGCCTGGTCGGGATCGTCAGCTCCGTGGACGCGAAGACCAGCGTGGTCGTGACCTGGGCGCACCCTGAATTCCGCGCCAGCGCCATGGCGACTGACGGGAGCGTGTACGGCATCGTCGCACCGCACGGCAGCGACGGGCCGCATGTCTGGCTGCTCGAGCTGCAGGGCGTGCCCTACCGGCAGCTCGTGCCCACCGGCACCATGATCCTCACGTCTGGTCTGGGGGGCGTGCTGCCGCGCGGGGTACCCATCGGCACGGTGGTGAGCGTCGTGGGGCAAGCGGAAGGATGGGAGCGCACGTACCTCATCAGGCCCGCCGTCCATCCCGGCGCCGTGACGCACGTCATGATCCTCACCGGGCCGCCGGTCCGCGGGGACCTTCGCTCGCTGTTCGAATCGAGCGGAGAGACGCCGTGAGGCGCACGGACAAGTATCGCTTTTATGTGATCCTGGCGGCCCTCGTGGTGCTGCAGTTCTCGGTACGCGGTCGGCTGGGGGGTGACCGCGTGGCCCCCGATTTTCTGCTGCTCGCGCTGCTCATTTATACGATCCGGGCGCGGCCAGGGCCGAGCGCCGGCGCGGGGTTCTTGGTGGGCCTGCTGCGGGACGCGCTCACGCCGGCATCGTTCGGCGCCGGGGCGCTCGCGCACACGCTCGTGGGGTATCTCTCCTCCTGGAGCAAGGCGGTCTTCTTCGCGGAGAACCTGTTCGTGAACGGGTGTCTGTTCTTCGCCGGCACCTGGTGCCGCAACGTGGCGGTGGCGCTCGCATCCGGGAAACTGAAGGGCGGGATGCTGGGTTGGGAGCTGCTCGTCTGGTCTCCCATCCAGAGCCTGACGACGGCGGTGGCGGGCGTCATCGTGCTGTGGCTGTTCGGGCGACATCTCGCGATTCGCCTGAGCGACGCGTGAGCGCGTTCCACCCGCACCTGCTAGAGCGACGCCTCCGCCTGACGCGGGCGGTGGTGTGGGGAGCGGGGATCGCGCTGGTGCTCGTGTTCTTCCGGACCCAGATCCTCGAGCACTCGAAGTACCAGCTGCAGTCCGAAACCAACCGGCTGCGACCCATCCCACTGCCCGCGCCCCGGGGCATCATCACCGACCGCAATGGAAAGGTCCTGGCGGAGAACGTCACCGGGTACACCGTGTCGTTACTCCCGACGACGGACGAAGACTCGCTCCGGGCCACGCTGCGCCGCATCGGGTCGATCGTCAAGCTCGACAGCCTCGCCATCGAGCGGGTCCTCGTCCGCTACCGCCGGGCACCGTACCTGCCGGTCAGCGTGCTCCCGAGCGTGACGTTCGGGGTGGTGTCCGCGCTCGAGGAGCGGCGGCTGATTCTCCCCGGCCTGCTGATTCAGGCGGAGCCCAAGCGGCATTACCCGGACAGCTCGCTGGTGGCCCATCTGGTGGGCTACGTCGGAGAGCTCACCGAGGCGGAGCGGGCGCAGCGGCGCTTCGCGACGGTGCGGCTCGGGGGTCTCCTGGGGGAGGGTGGGCTGGAGCGCCAGTACGACGACACCCTGCGCGGTGCGGACGGCGTGCGGTTCGTGGAAGTGAGCGCGTTCAACCGCGTCGTCCGCGAGGCGGGCGCGGCCGCCCGGCTGCCGCCGGTACCGGGCCGCGCGCTGCACACCACCATCGACCTCGAGCTGCAGCGCTATATCGCGCAAATCTTTCCGGCGGGACAACGCGGCGCGGTGCTCGCGCTGAATCCTAATTCGGGTGAGATCCTCGCCCTGTACAGCGCGCCCGGCTTCGATCCCAACGCCTTCGTGGGCGGCGTGGACCCCGATTACTGGCGCCGCCTCAACGTGAATGAGGCTCACCCCCTGTTCGACCGAACCATCCAGGCCCGCTATCCACCCGGGTCCACCTGGAAGCTCGCCCTGGCCGCGATGGCGCTGAAACGCGGACTCGTCACGCTGCGATCGCGTATGCCCATCCCTTGTCGCGGCGGGTTGCAGTACGGCAACCGCTTCTTCCGTTGCTGGTCGGCAAAGGGACATGGCGACCTCGCCCTCGCCGACGCCATCGCCCAGAGCTGCGACGTGTACTTCTATCAGCTGGGCCTGAAGCTCGGCCTCACGTCGTTGCTCGAGGACGCTACTGGTTTGGGTTTCCACGCGCGCACCGGCATCGACCTCCCCGGCGAGATCACCTCGGAGTTCCCCGGTGGGACCGATTACTACGACCGCGCGTACGGCCCGCGCCGCTGGACGTCGGCGGTGACGCTCAACCTGGCCATCGGGCAAGGAGAAAATGCCCAGACCCTCGTGAACATGGTCCGCTTTTACCAGATGCTCGCGAGCGACGGCCGAGCGCGGCCTCCCTACATCGTCCGCCCCGCGGCCGGCCCGGGCGCGACGCTCGCCCTCACGTCGGATCAGCTCGCCGGGCTGCGGCAGGCGATGATCAGTGTGGTGGAGCGTGGCACGGCGCGAGGCGCGGGGCGGTTCGGCGGCAGCATCTCGATCGCCGGCAAAACCGGTACGGCGCAGAACCCGCACGGGCCGGCGCACGGCTGGTTCATTGGATTTGCACCTGCCGAGAAACCGGAGATCGTCGTGGGCGCAATCGTGGAGTTCGCACGCGAGGGCCCCTACGTGGCACCGCTCGTGACCCGCGTGATCGGCCACTATCTCGGGGTGGACACGACTCTCGCGTCGAAGGTGCGGATCGTGCTCCCAACGGATACCGCGCCACACGCGGTGCAGATCCTGCCTGGCGTCCCGGAAGAGGACACCACCGTTACACCGCTCGATACCGGGACCACCATCCCCCCGGACAGCGTGCCGCCACCTGACCCCAACCCACCGCCCCCCGATGCGGCCGCCGCTCCGCGAGATCGATAGGCCGCTCGCCGCGGTCGTGCTCGCCCTCGCGGCGTACGGGCTCGCCACGCTGTACTCCGCGGGGCAGACCGACGTCCCCACATTCGTCGCCACGATCTGGCACAAACAGGTGATCTGGCTCGGCGTGGGTCTGACGGCCGCCGTGCTGATGTTCCGAACGTCGCCGCGATTGCTCGAGTGGGCGACCCCGTACGCATTCGGCATCAGCGTGTTGGTGCTGCTGTTTACGCTCTTTGCGGGCACCGGCGCCGGCACGGCGGCGAGCGAGCGGTCCTGGATCTCGATCGGAGGCCTGCGGCTGGGGCAGCCGGCGGAGCTCGCCAAGCTCGCGGCCATCCTGATGCTGGCGCGCTGGCTCGCCGAGCGGCGCGAGGCCCCGGCCACCCTGCGCGACCTGTTGTGGCCGTGCGTCATCGCCGGCCTCCCGGCGCTGCTGGTCATGAAGCAGCCCGACCTCGGGAGCGCGATGGTGTTCATCACGATCCTGTTCGCGATGCTCTACTGGGCGGGCACGAAGCCGTCACTGCTGGTGCTGCTTGGCTCTCCGGTCATCGGCCTGGTGCTCGCCTTCTCCACGGTTGCCTGGGGCGCGTGGATCATCGTGCTGCTCGCGTTGCTCCTGTGGTGGCGGCCGTACGTGTGGGAAGGGCTGGCCGTCATGCTGGCCAACCTCGTCATGGGCGTGGTCGCGGTCCCGTTCTGGCAGCGCCTCGCGCCCTATCAGCAGAACCGCCTGCTGGCATTCCTCAATCCGCAGCAGGATCCCCGGGCGACGGGGTGGCACGTCATCCAGTCGAAGATCGCGATTGGGTCGGGCGGATTCCTCGGCCAGGGGTTCACCCAGGGCCCGCAGAAGCGGCTCGCGTTCCTGCCCGCTCAGTTCACCGACTTCATCTTTTCGGTGGTGGGCGAGGAGCTGGGGTTCGTCGGCGTGCTGGTCGCGCTGGCCCTGCTCGTCGCCCTGATCCTGATTCTGCTCCGCATCGCGCGGCGCGCTACCGATCCATACTCCAGCCTGTGCGTGTTCGGGGTCGCCGCGCTGCTGTTTACGCACATCATCGAGAACGTGGGGATGACGGTGAATCTCCTGCCGATCACGGGCATCCCCCTCCCGTTTTTTTCCTACGGGGGCTCATTCCTGCTCACGTGCTCCATCGCCGTGGGCATTTGCCTCCGGGTTGCGTGGGAGTCTCGACAATCGGGCTACGCCGAGCTCTGACAACGACTTACGCGGTCGGGACTGGCGCGGCGGGAGGGCCCCTCACAAATTGTCGCCTTCGAGTCCCCCACTGTGGCGCGAATGGCCTGGTTCAAAAAAGAGCGTAAGCCCCGCACGTCCGAACGGGTCAAGCTGGAGATTCCGGCCGACGCCTGGGAGAAATGCGACGAGTGCGGGCACATCGACATCAAGGACCGGTTCGTCCGCGCCTTGAATGTGTGCCCTAATTGTGGGCACCATCGCCGGATTTCCGCCCAGGAGTACATCGATCTCCTGATAGATGAAGGTTCCTGGCACGAGCTCGACGCCAGACTCCACTCCACCGACCCCCTCCACTTCGAGAACTACCCGCAGCGCCTCGAGACGGCCATGCAGAAGGCGGGCCCGCTCGAGGCGGGGCGGACCGGCTACGGCCGTTTGGACGGCATGCCGCTCGACGTCGCGGTGATGGATTTCAACTTCATGGGCGGGTCGATGGGCTCGGTGGTGGGAGAAAAAATCGCCCGGCTGACCCGGCGGTCGGTCGAGCGGCACGTCCCGCTGGTGATCGTGTCGGCCTCGGGCGGGGCGCGGATGCAGGAGGGAGTCCTGTCCCTCATGCAGATGGCGAAGAGCTCGGTCGAAATCGCGAGATTGCGGTCCGCCCGGGTGCCCTTCATCTCGATCCTCACGAACCCCACCACCGGAGGCGTGTCCGCGTCGTATGCCATGCAAGGGGACGTCATCCTGGCGGAGCCGGGAGCGGTGATCGGGTTCGCCGGTCCCCGGGTCATCAAGCAGACGATCGGCCAGGACCTGCCGCCCGGTTTCCAGACGGCCGAGTTCCTGTTAGAGCATGGGATACCGCCCAGCTGCTCCGTCACATGGCCGGCCGGCAACCGGCGGAGGCTGCCGACTGACCCGGCTGTCCTTCGAGGACGCCTGCCGCTTTCTCTTCGCGCGACAAGGGAGCCGTATAAAGTGGAGCCTCGGGCCGACCGAGGGGCTCTTGGACGTGCTCGGACATCCGGAGCGCCACTTTCCCGCGATCCACGTCGCGGGCACGAACGGCAAGGGATCGACCTGCGCCTTCGTGGCGATCGAGCTGCGCGCCCGGGGCCTCAGGGTTGGCGTCTACACGTCGCCGCATCTCGTGTCGGTGCGGGAGCGCGTGGAGGTGGACGGCGTGCCGATCGGGGAGGAGGCCTTCGCCGAGTGGACCAGCTTTCTGCGACCCCACATCGAGCGGCTCGATGCCAGCTTCTTCGAGGCCACCACCGCCATCGCCTTCGCCGACCTGGCGGCACGCGGCGTGGACGTGGCCGTGATCGAAGTCGGATTGGGGGGGCGGCTCGACTCGACCAACGTCATCACGCCGCTCGTGTCGGTGGTCACCAAGATTGCCCGGGAGCACACCGACTACCTGGGCACCGACCTCGCCTCCATTGCCCGGGAGAAGGCCGGGATCGCGAAGCGCGGCGTGCCCTTCGTGACCGGTGAGCCGGATCCGACGGTCCGGCAAGTGCTCGTCGCGGAGGCGGAGCATCGGGGCGCCAGTCGCGTGATCCTCGTGGACTCGAGTGCCGCGCCTACGCGGCCGCTCGGCTTGAAGGGACGGCACCAGCACGGCAACGCCTGGGTGGCGTTGGGGGCGCTAAACGCGCTCCCCCCTCCTTTCGGACCGGTCGGCGACAAGTGGCCAGACAGCTTCGGGCACGCCTACATGCCGGGGCGATTCGACGTGCGCGGGAGATGGATCTTCGATGTGGCGCACAACCCCGACGGGGCACGCGTCCTGGCCGACACGCTGCGAGAGTGCGATCCGCCGCACCCGCGGCGCGCCCTGGTGGGCGTGCTGGGCGACAAGGACTACCTCGGGATGATCGACTGCCTTGCGTCGCAAGTGGACGGCTTCGTGTTCACCGTTCCCGAAACCGCGCCCGAGCGGCGCCGCTGGGACCTCGGCCGGCTGGAGCGCGAGCTCGGGCGTCTCGCGGTGGCGCACGAGTTCGAGCCGCAGTTCGAGCGCGCACTGGAACGGGCGCAGGACGACGCCGCGACGGTGATCGTCACGGGATCGTTTCACACCGTCGGCGACGCGCTCGCCCGCTTGCCCGGGTTTGCGCCGGTCGGCTAAATTGTTGCGATGCAAGGACAAGCCCTACCAGGCTTCCGAGACTTTTACCCCGACGAACTGGCTCTCAAGAATCACATCTTCGCTACCTGGCGCGAGGTCGCGCGGCGTTACGGCTTTCAGGAGTACGATGGCCCCCCGCTCGAGCCGCTGGAGCTGTATACGGACAAGAGCGGTGCGGAGATCGTGCAGCAGCTGTACGCGTTCGAGGACAAGGGCGGGCGTAAGGTCGCGCTGCGTCCCGAGATGACGCCCACCCTCGCCCGCATGGTGGGAGCGCACGCCCAAGCGCTCAAAAAGCCGATTCGCTGGTTCTCGATCCCCCAGCTGTTTCGCTACGAGCGACAGCAGCGCGGACGGCTGCGGGAGCACTTTCAGCTCAATATGGACATGCTCGGCGAGGCGAGCCCGCTCGCCGACGCCGAGCTCATCGCGGCGGCGATCGACATCATGCGGGCGTTCGGGTTCGGGCCGGCGGACGTCCAAGCGCGGGTCTCGGACCGCCGGGTACTCAGAACACTGCTGCTCGGCAGGGGCCTTACTGAGGCTCAGCTGCCGACAGCCTTCGAGGTGATCGACAAAAACGAGCGGGTGCCTCAGGAAGCTCTCGCGGAGATCCTGGCGAAGGTGGGAATCGCGAGGCGGGAAGCGAGCATCGTCTTCGAAGTAGCGAATCTGCGGAGCATCGAGACCGTGACCGCAGCTCTCGCCAAGGTCGAAGGCGGAGAGGAGGCGGGTGAGCCGCTGCGCCAAGCCGTGGGCGCCCTGGAGGCCATGGGCCTCGGCGAGTTCATCGCGGTAGATCTCACGATCGTCCGGGGGCTCGCCTACTACACGGGGATCGTGTTCGAGCTGTTCGACACGGGGAAATCGCTGCGGGCGATCTGCGGCGGCGGCCGCTATGACGGCCTGTTGAAGGCGCGGTGAGCGGCGAAGACGTGGCGCCTTTGCTGAAGCTGGCGCACCAGCTGCGAGACCGGGGTGTCGCCGTGGAATACGGCCTCCGGCCCGCCGCCATCCACAAACAGCTGGAGCTCGCCGCGGCGCGGGGAGCACCGCGGGCGGTCATCGTCGGGCCCGACGAGCGGGCGGCCGGCGAGGTGGTCGTGCGGGACTTGAAGGCCGGTAAGGAACAGCGCGTGCCCATCGCGCAGCTGCTCCAAGGATCTTTCGACTAATGGCTCAGGCGCAGAAGATCACGCCACGCGCCAAGGATTTCAGCGAGTGGTACAACGACGTCATCATGCAGGCCGAGCTGGCGGACTACTCGCCGGTGCGCGGCTGCATGGTCATCCGGCCCCATGGTTACCGTATCTGGGAGCTGATGCAGGGTGCGTTGGACGACATGTTCAAGGCGACGGGTCACCAGAACGCCTACTTCCCGCTGTTCATCCCGATGAGCTTTCTCGCGAAGGAAGCCGAGCACGTCGAGGGTTTCGCGAAGGAAGTCGCGCTGGTGACGCACACCCGGCTCAAGGCCACCGGTAAGGCCGGCGCGCTGGCCGTCATGCCCGATCCCGAGTCGGTGCTCGAGGAGCCGCTCGTCGTGCGGCCCACCTCCGAGACGATCATCTACGCGATGTTCGCCAAGTGGATCCAGAGCTATCGCGACCTGCCGCTGCTGATGAATCAGTGGTGCAATATCGTACGCTGGGAGTTCCGCACCCGGCTGTTCCTCCGCACCACGGAGTTCCTGTGGCAAGAGGGGCACACGGCGCACGCTACCGAAGCCGAGGCCGAAGCGGAGGCGCGGCAGATGCTCGGCGTGTACCGCACGTTTCAGGAAAACTGGATGGCGATGCCGGTGATCACCGGACGCAAGACCGAGAGCGAGAAGTTCGCGGGGGCCCTGCGCACGTACGCCCTCGAAGCGCTGATGCAGGACAACAAGGCGCTCCAGGCCGGGACGTCGCACAACCTCGGCCAGAACTTCGCGAAGGCCTTCAACGTGCAATACCAGACGGCGGCCGGCGGCCTCGAGCACGTGTGGAACACGTCGTGGGGCGTGTCGACGCGCATGATCGGCGGGCTGGTGATGACACACTCGGACGACAACGGATTGGTTTGCCCACCCAAGCTCGCGCCGCTGCAGGTGGTCATCGTTCCCATCTGGAAGTCGGACGAAGAAAGGGGTCAGGTGCTAGGGGTTGGGGACAAGGTGAAGGCGGAGCTGGTGAAGGCCGGGATTCGCGTCGAGCTGGACGCCCGCGACAGCCTCAAGCCCGGTGCCAAGTATTTCGAGTGGGAGGCCAAGGGGGTGCCGTTGCGGCTCGAGATTGGGCCGCGCGACGTCGCCGCGGGGCAGGTGATGACGGCGCGCCGCACCGGCGGCAAGACGCCGGCCAAGCTGGATGGGATCGGCGACATGGTCCGGAGGACTCTCGATGAGATTCAGGCCAACTTGTTTCAAACGGCCAAGGATCGACGCGAGGCCCACTCGATCCGCGGCGTTACCAAGCAGCAGTTCATCGAGTTCATGAAGGGCGTGGGCGGATTCGCGTACGGCGGCTTCTGCGGCTCGCATGAGTGCGAGGCCGAAATCAAGCAGCAGACGGGGGCGACGGTGCGCGTGCTGCCCGATCCCGAATTTCGCTCGCCTGTGGCGCCCAAGACCTGCATGTGGTGCGGGAAGCCCAGCGTCGCCGAGGCGGTGTGGGCGCAGGCGTACTAGGGTTCGATCCGGCGCTGCTGCGCTCCATCGCGGAGCGGGTCGGTACTCCCACCTACGTCTACAGCGGCAACCTGATCCGCGCCCAGTACCACGCGCTGCAGGACGCCCTGAAGGACGTGCCGCACCGCATCTGTTATTCAGTGAAGGCCAACGGCAACATCGGCGTCCTCAAGGTGCTCAAGGGGCTCGGCGCGGGCGCCGACATCGTCTCGGTCGGCGAGCTGCGGCGCGCCCTGGCGGCGGGGTTCGAGGCAAGCTCGATCGTGTTCTCCGGGGTGGGAAAAACCGCCCCGGAGCTCGAGGAAGCGATCCGCGCCGGCGTGGGATTCCTGAACGTCGAGTCCCCCGCCGAGCTGGACGCGGTGATCGCGGTCGCCCGCAAGCTGAGGAAGCGCGCGAGCCTCGGCATCCGCGTCAACCCGGACGTCGCGACCGAGACCCACCCCTACACGAAGACGGGCGAGAAAACCGCCAAGTTCGGTGTTCCCTACGACGAGGTCGTGAGCGTGGCCCAGCGCGTGGCGGCCGAGCCGCTGTTCACGCTGCGCGGGCTCGCGATGCATCTCGGCTCGCAGATCACCGACGTCGAGCCGTATCACCGCGGCACGATCAAACTGCTCGAGCTGGTGACGGCGCTGCGCGCCTCGGGGATCGGCACCATCGAGGCGCTGGATGTGGGCGGCGGGCTGGGCGTCCGTTACCACAACGAGAAGGCCCCGAGTCCACGAGACTTCGCCGACGCGGTGGCACCCCCGATCAAGCAGGCCGGACTCGCCTTGCTGTGCGAGCCGGGCCGCTACCTGGTAGCCAACGCGGGCGTCCTCGTGACCAAAGTGCTGTACCGCAAGCATGCCGGTGGCAAGGATTTCGTCGTGGTGGACGCGGGGATGACGGACTTCGTGCGACCCAGCCACTACAACGCGCATCACGAGATCGTCCCACTCAAAGACGGCAGCCGCCCCGAGGAGCTGGTCAACGTGGTGGGGCCCATCTGTGAGTCAGGAGATTTCCTGGCGCTGGACCGCAAGCTGCCCGCGGTCGAGCCCGGCGAGTACCTGGCGGTGCTCGGCACGGGCGCATACGGCTTCGTGATGAGCTCGACCTACAACCAGCGGCCCCGGCCGCCTGAGGTTCTGGTCGAGGGCGATCGCTACTTTATCGCGCGCCAGCGCGAGTCGCTCGACGATCTACTGCGCGGGGAAGTGCTCGAGCCCACGACCTGGTACCGGGCAGGTGGGACGTGAACCGCGTGCTGATCCTCGACTACGGCTCGCAGTTCACCCAGCTCATCGCGCGCCGGGTGCGCGAGGCGCACGTCTACTGCGAGATCCATCCCGCCGCGCGCGGCACCGATCTGGGCTTCGTCGAGCAGTTCGCCCCGAAGGGCATCATTCTGTCCGGGGGCCCCAACTCGGTGTTCGATCCGGGCGCGCCGACGGCGGATCCCAAGCTGCTCGAGCTCGGGACACCGATCCTCGCCATTTGCTACGGCATGCAGCTCGTGGCCCACCTGGCAGGCGGCAAGGTGACGCCGTCCACTCAGCGCGAGTACGGCCGGGCCGAGGTGACGGTGCGGGATGCGACGGGGCTGTTCGCCGGCTTCGAGCCCCAGGGGTGCATCACGGTGTGGGCCAGCCACGGCGACCGCATCGAAAAGCCGCCGCCGCACTTCCGCGTGACCGCATCGAGCCCGAACGCGCCGGTGGCGGGGTTCCAGCACGAGACGCGACCGATTTTCGGGGTGCTGTTTCACCCCGAGGTGGCGCACACGCCGCGCGGCGGAGAGATGCTGCACAACTTCCTGTTCGAGATCGCCGGTTGCGCGCCGGATTGGACACCCGGTCATTTCATCGAGCAGGAGGTACGACGGATTCGGGAGCTCGTCGGCTCAACGAAGCGAGCGATCTGCGGCCTCTCGGGCGGTGTCGATTCGGCGGTGGCGGCCGCGCTAGTGCAGCGCGCGATCGGCGAACGCCTGACGTGTATTTTCGTGGACCATGGCCTGCTGCGCCTGAGCGAACGCGAGCAGGTCGAGCGGACGTTCCGGGCACACCTCGGCATCGATCTGCGGGTGGTGGATGCGGGTCCGCTCTTCCTTCAAACGCTGGCCGGGATCGATGACCCGGAAGAGAAGCGGCGTCGCATCGGCCATACGTTCATCGATGTGTTCGAGCAAGCAGCCGAGCACGTCCCAGGGGACGTCGGCTTCCTGGTGCAGGGAACCTTGTATCCCGATGTGATCGAGTCCGCGTCGCCGTTCGGCGGCCCATCGGTCACGATCAAGACGCATCACAACGTGGGGGGCCTGCGGCCGAATCTCCCGTGGAAGCTGATCGAGCCGTTGCGCGAGCTCTTCAAGGACGAAGTGCGTCAGGTCGGCCGGGAGCTCGGCCTGGCGGAAGAGATCGTGGGCCGGCATCCGTTCCCGGGGCCGGGCCTCGCCATCCGTATACTAGGGCCCGTAACCGGGGAACGCCTCGATCTACTGCGCCGGGTGGACGCGATCTACATCGAGGAAATTCGTGCCGCGGGCCTGTACGACCAGATCTGGCAGGCGTTCGCGGTGCTGCTGCCCATCAAGTCGGTCGGCGTGATGGGAGACTGCCGCACGTACGATCATGTGGTCGCGCTGCGCGCGGTGACGAGTCGGGATGGGATGACGGCGGACTGGTATCCGTTCGCACCTGAGGTGCTGGGGCGCATCTCAAGCAGAATCATCAACGAAGTGAAGGGCGTGAATCGGGTGGTCTATGATGTGAGCTCCAAACCCCCGGCGACTATAGAATGGGAATGAG
>WNFI01066871.1_pt1 | contig 12226 bp, 16 predicted proteins | sample 5400471 | NCBI WGS metagenome assembly WNFI01 (sample SAMN13153348, study PRJNA577476) | soil metagenome | isolation source: 100 cm saprolite on Douglas fir-dominated hillslope | place: USA:California | collected 2013-09-17 | reverse complement strand
GCTGGCTCGAGACTCTTTCGGCTTCGACGCGACGTACTCACGCACCGATGCGACGCGCTTTCTAGACCGTTTGGCCGTCATGCTGCGCACATTATGCGCCCACCCGAAGCCGATCGTCGGGTTCAGGAGTGGCGCAAGGGAACTCGCGGATCCCAGGTTGGCGTATCTATCCAGTCGGCCGGATGGAGCGGTGCTCGGCAGCCCCCACCCTGCGCGATCGATCGCGGGTATGTTGCTCGGACTGCATGCGACGGCTGCGCAAGAGGTGCACGGACCGGCGCGGTATACTGGCGTTGGCGTATCGGGGCGTCATCCACGTCCGCGGAAAGGACTGCGTCCACCCCGACATCGGTCTCGTCATCGTCAGGATGATCTCTTTTCCTGCCCGGAAGAGCGGACAACGGGCGCGTTTGGCTGTGCGGTAGGCATAGCCGGGAGAGGAGCTCGTCATGACCGTTCACCGAACTCACCCGCCCACTCGCGCGATGCGCGACAACCCCGATATCGATCAACTGAAACGACAGGCCAGGGAGCTGCTGGAGGCGTATCGCACGCACTCACCAGACGCGATCATCGAGGTGGCCGCCCACCATCGCACCGCGACGCTGGAGACCTTCGCGCTGCACGACGCGCACTTCGTGCTGGCGCGCTCGTACGGGTTCGAGAGCTGGCCGAAGCTGAAGGCGGCCGTCGATGGCGTCACGACGACGAGGTTGCACGAGGCCGTGCAGAAGGGCGACCTCGGCAGACTCGAAATGTCGTTTCGATCACTTACGGCGCGTGCCGTCCAGTCGCAGTGTCTCGATCAGCGCCGACAACGCGGCGGGCTGCTGCCGCCGGCTCGGATAGTACAAAAAGTAGCCGGCGAACGGTTCGCACCAGTCTTCGAGCACGCGAACCAGTGCGCCGCTGGCGAGATGTGGGGCGGCCTGCTCCTCCATCAGGAACGTCAACCCGACGCCATCAATGGCCGCGCGAATCAGTAACTGCACATCGTCGACAACCAATGGACCGTCGACGGCCACCGCCAGCGACTGCTTGCCCTTGTCGAACTCCCAACGATACGTTTCATCCGCGCCGTGCCGAAAGTTGAGACATCGGTGCTGTGTCAAGTCACCAGGCGACTTCGGTTTCTGATGCGCATCGAAATACGCCGGCGCGCCCACGATGGCCGCGCGCTGATCCGCGGACACTCTCACTGCGATCATGTCGCGCTCGATGAACTCACCGAGGTGAATGCCTGCGTCGAAGTGCCCGGCGACAAGATCGAGGCGCATTTCGTTCGTCGTCGTGACGTCGAGCACGACGTCGGGGTATGCATGCGCAAATGCGCCGAGTTTCGGCGCCAGCACCATCGCCGCCGCCAAGGGAGATACGACGAGACGCACGTGTCCGGCGGGGCGCTCCCGGCGTTCGGCAATGTGGTCCAGTACGGACGCGACGTCCCCAAGCGCGGGACGCAGGCGGCCGAGCAACTGCTTGCCGGCGTCCGTCGGTGCGACGCTGCGAGTGGTGCGCGACAGGAGCCGCACCCCAATGCGTTCTTCAAGGCCGCGTACGGCATGACTCAGGGCTGACCGCGACACGCCGACGCGCTTCGCAGCACGGGTGAAGCTTCGCTCTTCGGCGACGGCCAGAAAGGCGGCAAGGACGTTCAAATCGTCGAGCTGCATTGGTGAATGGTACTCACATCCTCGTGCCGAATTGGCGGCCTAGTCGGTTTTTCCCTCCGAAGTTAGGCTGTGTGGAGTGCGAGACGCAGGGCCGTGCGTCGGGGGCGAGATGGCGGTTTAGGGCTGCACCCAGTCGAGCGGTCACCGGCGCCAAGAGCCTCCGGCCGCTCACGCCGTCACGGAGCTTCGACCCTGCGTACGTCACAAAGGAGAAATACAACAATGCAGAAACGCATTCTGGGGACGAAGGGCCTGGAGGTGTCGGCGCTCGGTTTTGGTTGTATGGGAATCAGCCAGAGCTACGGACAGCCGCTGAGCCGAACGGACGGGGTCGCGATCATCCGCGCAGCGGTCGACGCAGGTGTGACTTTCTTCGATACGGCCGAAGTGTACGGCCCATATTCCAATGAGGACGTAGTCGGTGAGGCACTCGAGCCCGTCCGCGATCAGGTAGCGATCGCCACCAAGTTCGGCTTCAACATCGAGCACGGCAAAATGGCGGGTCTCAACAGCCATCCGTCACAGATTCGCGCCGTCGCCGACGCGTCGCTGAAGAGACTTCGGACGGATCGCATCGATCTGTTCTACCAACATCGCGTCGACCCGAACATTCTCCCTCTGGTGGCGCGAGCCGGAACGCGAGACTCTGCCGACGCTCCAGGACCTGGGCATCGGGTTCGTGCCCTTCAGCCCCCTCGGCAAGGGCTTTCTCACCGGCACGATCGACGAGAAGACGACGTTCGATCCAACTGACTTCCGCAACGTCGTGCCACGATTCACGGAGGAGAACCGGAAAGCGAACCTTGCGTTCGTCGCGTGGCTGAAGACGTTCGCCGAGCGAAAGCAAGCGACGCCGGCGCAGATCGCGCTGGCCTGGTTGCTGGCGCAGAAACCCTGGATCGCTCCGATTCCTGGAACAACCAAGCGGCATCGACTCGAGGAAAACCTCGGCGCCGCGCGGATTCAGCTCGGCGCCGACGATCTGCGCGAGATCGATCGCGCGGCATCACAGATCGAGGTCCAGGGTGCGCGCTATCCCGAGCACATGCAGCAGATGGTCGGCAGGTAGGGCGGCGACGCCGATGGCTCCAACGAACGTGCTCGACAGAACCAGGCGCAAAAACAACAGCGAGGTAACAGAATGAGCGTCGTCGTTGTCATCGGAGCCGGCCAGATCGGTCAGGCCATCGCGCGCCGGGTCGGCGTCGGGAAGCACGTCGTGCTCCCCGACCGCAGTGAGGCCAACGCGAACGCAGCAGCCGACGTCATGGCCAACGCAGTGACTTCCTGATGGATGGCGGCGTGACCCCGGCGTGCGGGTACGGCGACGTCGGCGAAGTGCGCATGCAGACGAAGGAAGAGCAACAGCCATGAATATTACAAAGGGCGGATCACAGCCGTCGGCCAAAGGTCCCGCAGACTGGTTCACGGGATCGGTGCGGATCGACTCGCCGTTTCAGCGACAGGCACCGGCGCGCATCGGCGGGGCGACCGTGACCTTCCAGCCTGGCGCGCGCACGGCCTGGCACACCCATCCCCTGGGGCAGACGCTGATCGTCACGGGGGGTGGTGGACGCGTGCAGCGCGACGGTGGACCGATCGAGGAGATTCGCCCCGGTGACATCGTGTGGTTCGAGCCCGGCGAACGGCACTGGCACGGCGCGTCGCCGACAACCGCGATGACGCACATCGCGATCGCCGAGACGCTCGACGGCAAGATGGTCGAGTGGATGGAACACGTCACCGACGAACAGTACGGCGGATGATGTCATCCGTCCGAGATTAGAGGAATCAAATGCGAGCGACTGTGATGTACGGCGTGCACGATGTGCGCGTCGAGGCCGTGCCCGACGCCAAAATCGTCGAGCCGACGGATGCCCTGGTTCCGCGATCCGACTTCTTTGCATCGGTTTACCGGACTTAAGCAGGCTGCCGTCGCCAAGATTGTGTAACACCTTAATCTCGTTTGTCTCGCTCGCGTGGATAGCCTGTGTCGGAGTCCCGATGTTCGGCGAGCCGCGTGTGTCTCCGGACGTGGCGGTCATCCTGGGCAGTCTTGCGTTCCTCTTGATGGCGGCAGGTGTCGCGTGGACCATCGCGATTCCAGGGCGCGGACCGCACGACCGCATCGCCGGCACGTGGGTTGTGTCAAGGTAGGGAACCGCCAGGGGAGTAAGAACCGCCAGGGAGTAAACGATGCGGATATCAGCGTTTTGCACGGCAGTCTTGGCGTACGTCGTTATGGGCCACGCGCGGCCTGCCGTAGCTCAGGTCGATCAACAACGCGCGCAGGAGTACTTCAAGGAAGCCCAGGCGCTCTGCGAGCGCGACGGCGGCCGCCTGTGGGGTGTATCACTCTGCGCACCACTGGTGATCGCCGACCAGAGAACACACACGCTTGCCACGAGCCAACCGGCGCCGGATGCACCTTGGCCACGGGTGCTCGGGCTCGTCAACGCGCCGATCGACTGGGGCGGAACGACGTGGGTGTCGCTCAACTGGGATTTCGTCGCTGGCCTTACAACACCGCGTCGCCGCAGGGAGCTCTTTATCCACGAGATGTTCCACCGCGTGCAGCCAGGCCTCGGACTGATGCAACTCGCGGCGTCGAATGAACACGTTGACGTGATGGACGGCCGGTATTGGCTGAAGCTCGAATGGCGCGCGCTCGCGCGGGCGCTGCAGGAATCAGGCGCGGCGCGTGTGGAGGCCGTTCGCGACGCGCTCGCGTTCCGCCAGACGCGGCGCGCGCTGTTCGCCGGCAGCGCCGAAGACGAGCGCAAGGTGGAGATTGCGGAAGGCCTCCCGCACTACACGGGTATCGTCGTCGCGGCATCGTCTCCCGCCGAGGCGCTCGCGAGCGCCATCGATCAACTGCTGGCGGGCGCCGACACCCAGGAAAGCGTCGTGCGGACGTTCCCGTCGACCACGATTCCGGCCTATGGCCTGCTGCTCGATGTCGCGTCGGACGGGTGGAGGAAACGGGTGCGCAACACCGACGACATCGGCACGCTCCTCATGAATGCGCTCTCCGTTCAACCGGCTGGCGACGCCACCGCATCGGCCGTGCGGTATGGGGGCGCCGAGATCCGTCGGGCCGAGCAGCAGCGCGAGCAGCAGCGCCAGGAGCGTCTCGCCACACTGCGAAGGCAGTTCATCGACGGTCCAGTGCTCGTGATGCCGGCAGTCGGGAGCGCCGGGTCCAGTTCCGAGGGTGCGGTGGTGATTCCAGGGAGTGGGACCGTGTACTTTGGCTCCTTCAAGGCGTCAGGCGCGTGGGGGACGCTCGATGCAGAGAAAGGCGTGCTGGTCGCGACCGATGGCAGCTCGCGTCGCGTGTCGGCACCCGTGCGACGCGATGACGGTACGTTCGCTGGAGATGGGTGGACGTTCAAGGCTGCGGCGGGCTGGGTGGTGCGCGAAGGCGCACGAACGGGCGACTACGAAGTCGTCCGGCGACAACCCTGATGGCCTTTCAGAGAAGGAGACGATTAAATTGGGCGGTTACGCCGACCGCGTTCACCTTGGAACAGCCGGTATCGCCTTCCGAACGCACCGCGTACGTAGAAACACTGGCGGCGTACGCAGTTAAGTAAGCCGAAGAACTGTGTAAAAACTGTGTAAGGCCGCCTCGAAACCGTCGACAAACACCGTCGTTTACGGATTCACATCGAGACGCATCGTGTGGCGGGAAGTTGTTGAATCGATTGCGCGTTAAGGTGTTTCGGTGTTGCTCGATGAGCGTCGCCGGAATTGCTCTCCAAGCGACCTTCGTCGGGGTTCTCTTCCGCGTAGTGAAGAGCCAGGCGGCCGACCGCGAGATCGACGACTTCATGACCGTCCCACGCTCGCGCCCAGGGTGACGAGAAGCTCGTCCAGTTGCTCGAACGTCTCGCCCATCGCATCCGCCGCCCCGGTGCCGGCAGCGTCGAGCGCTTCCTTCGAGGGATAGAGCTCGTGCATGACCAGCAGCGTCTTGCCACCTTGTTCCTCGAAGGTCACCGTGGTGACAGGCCCACCGTCACCACCTTCGTCATTGGTCCAGACGAGGCGCGAGTGCGGTGTCACTTCGATATACCTACCGAAGAACTCGTCAGGGTTTGAGGCATCGTGGCCGAACACCAAACGGTACCTGCCCCCAACACGAACATCCATCTCGCAGGAACGCAGGAACATGCCCATCGACTTCGGCGCCCACCACTGCTTGAACAGCTCGGGCTTGGTCCACGCCTCGAACACGATGCGCGCCGGACCGTTGACAGTTCGCGTGACGACGAGCTCACGCTCGGACTTCCGTTCCACAGTCGTGCGGTTCTTCATGGGGGTGGGCTCACTTCCTCTTGTTGCGTCCATCGACCTTCTCCTTCCGTTTCAATTCCTCGACAACCTTGTCCAACTCGTCGACCCGACCTTCTCCGTGGTGACGAGCCCCGCCTGCTCCAAGACGCCGACATGCTTCTTCATGCCCGTGAGGGTCATGTGGAACTTCTCGGCAAGGTCCGTAATCGAAGCGTCGGCACGCCCGAGCTGTTCCAGGACGCCGCGTCGGGTGGCATCCGAGAGCGCCGCGAACGAGGCATCGAAGCCGGTCCTGGCATACTGAACCATGTGGTTCAGTATATAACACACCGATTAGCGGCATGCAAGGGGAGGCTGAGCGCGCGCTGCGTTGGCGGCCGCCTTCACTCCCCAATCGACCTCATTTCGATGCAGATTCGATCGACTCGGCGATCCCCAGGCCCTAAGATGATTCGCAGATGTCCAATTCACTTGATCCTGGAGCCGATCCACGCATGGTCGAAATAGCCCTGAGACGCCCAGTAAAGCTCTACAAATACACAGCACTTGACGGTCCACGAATGGAATGGACGCGTGATAGTTCGCCCGATGTCCTCCTGGGTCGCGCCAGTCTTTAGGATCGCACGATGAACTGATTCGATGTCTTCACTGAACTCGGTGCGCCACGGGTCGGGTTCAAGCTGCTGGTACATTTCCCGTACGCTGGCCATTCGCTCCTCCGCTTAGTGCAGAACACTCGTGGGTTTGGCGACACGACACATCAGTTTCTAACGCGCCGCGGAGTCTAATGCGGCGAAGGATGAGCGTCCTGAGTTAACTAGCGCGTGAGAGGTCGACGCGTCTGGTGATACACGCGTCCGATCGGCAGTTCGGCAGGATGCCGCTGGTAATAGATGCGGAACGGCGGGACCGCCCAACTTCGCACGTGGACGCCGGATCGCAGCTGCGAGACGGGCCCGTCGAATTCCTGCGCGGCCAGGCGCTCGATACAGTGCGCAATCTCTGCGTCGAGGTTCGCCGCGGCTGTTGGGTTCCGCTCGTTCAGATAGGTGATCGCCTCGACGATGTCGGCGATCGCTTCTTCGGTGTAGGTTAGTCTTCAACGCCCGAGGGCAGCGTCGATGATTTGGCGAGCGCGTTTCGCGTCAACGACGCGCTCCTGACGGTACGATTCGAGCGCGGCCTCGATGCCGGCTTCTTCATCGGCCGACAAAGTGGGGGCCCCATCCTCGACGGCTTCGACCACGTAGCGGCCGGCGGGCAGGTCGCGCAGCTCGGCCGGAACGTCCTTGCCATTCCACGTCACGACTCTAGCGGGACGGGTCATGTCTGCCATTTTATCGCGAGACGCCGACTGTGACGTAACCGTGACGTGACTCGATCGATCGCGCGACTTTTACCGAGGTTTACGGCGATCGACAGCGGAGACGCGATCGCCGTTAAGTGGTTGGCTTCGCAACGGTAATCGAAATCGGCGGCCCTGATTTCAGGGGTGTTTGGCTTATTTCTGCGATTCAAGCACCAAAACCTAATTTGAACCCGACACAAAACCCTAAAAATGATACAACCGAATAACCTAATGAGCACACGCTAAGGACCCGATGCCCACGCCGCAAGAGAAGCTCGCCCAATCGCTCGAGACCCTGCATGAGCTGCAGGGTCGGGGCGTTGTCGCGATCCGTTCTGATGACTTAAGCCGCACCGATCGCGAGCGGCTCGCGAGCCATCGCCGTACGTCAATCGAGTGCGGCTGATGTGGCAAGCGATGCGGGAGCCTGTTTTGGCGGCCTTTCCTGCGGCGCCAGGCCTGCCGGGGGATCGAGACGCTTATCTCAAGGCCGTGGATGACATCTACGTCAATGACGCATATCACTCGCTATCGATCGAAGGGTATCGGGTGAGCCCTGAGCTCATCGACCGCGTTCGGAGCGGGACGTGGAACCCGGATGAAAACCCGCAGGATCGAGAGAATCGCAATGCGCTCGCGGCACGCGGCTACTACGACGCCTTCATCAGCGTCAAAGCGAGTGTCGAAAAGGTGCTTTCAGACGCAAATGCCGGAAAGGTCGGTCAGGACGATCATCGCGACTGGTATCGCCAGCTATTTGGCCCAAGCGTGACGGCCGGAATCGTGCGCGCGTCGGATCTCGCCGGCTACCGGACCGGCCCAGTCTCCATACGCCGATCGAAGCATGTGCCTCCGCCGCGCGAAGCCGTGCGCGACTGCATGCCTGTGTTGTTCGACCTGCTCGCGGGCGAGGCTGAACCAGCGGTCCGCGTTGTTCTTGGGCATTTTGTGTTCGTCTACATCCACCCGTACACAGACGGCAACGGCCGCATGGGCCGGTTCCTGATGAACGTGATGCTAGCGTCGGGCGGTTATCAATGGACGATCATCCCGCTAGAGCGACGTAACGATTACATGGCCGCTCTCGAAGCAGCGAGCGTGGGCCAGGACATTCGTCCGTTCGCGCAATTCGTAGGCGACCTCGTCGATGCCGGCCTTCACGGACAGGGAGCACCCTCTGTGCCGGCTGGTGACAGTCGCTAGCGTGTGTTGCTGACGAGATGATGATGATGATCATCATCTCGTGGTCCTGTCGCTCGGCGCGCCCTGAACGAACACGGCCGGATATCACCGAGTCCAAGTTCCAAGATGAAATCACCCTGGATCGTTCGGGCGGATCACTCGTACCGGAGGGCCGCCATTGGATCGATCCTGGTCGCCCTACGGGCAGGCAGATAGGACGCAATCGACGTGACCGCCGCAAACACCGCTGCCACCGCGACGTAGGTCGTGGGATCGAGAGGCTTGACGTCGTACAGCATTCCCTCGATATATCGCGTCAGGGCCGTCGCGGCCAACAGTCCGACGCCGATCCCGATACCGGTAAGCAGCAGGCCCTGGCGCATCACCATTGCGAGGACATCTCGGCTTTTGGCGCCCAGGGCGGTTCTGACACCGAACTCCCGAGTACGCTGCCCGACAGCGTAGCTGAGGACGCCGTAGATGCCGACCGCGCTCAGCAACACTGCTATCGCGGCAAGCACACCCATGACGGCCGTATAGAACCGCTGGCGAGTCAGCGAAGACGCCACAAGTTGTTCCATCGGGAGCATCGCGTCGATCCCGACGTTGGAATCCACCCGGCCGATCAGTGATCGCACCGTCGTTATCAGACGAGCGGGATCGCCATCGGTTCGTACCACGAACGACAGGAAACCAAACGCGAGGCGTTCCTGCGCTGGAACGGGCATCTGTCTCGCCCGCGTCAGGGCGAGCACCTGGCGATAGTCGATGAAGAACTGCGGAGCGGGCTCCTGATCGAGGCGCGCCTGCCGCATGTCGTCGACGACACCAACGACTTGCTGTGGCGGCAGATCCATTCGGCCATCGAGGTGTACCAGCTGTCCCACAGGATCGTCGCTCCCAAAGAACCGCTTTACGAGCGAGCGATTGACGACGAGGACAGGCGACGCGCCCCCATCATCACGCGGCTCAAGCCCGCGACCGGCCAGTACACGCACACCCATTGTCGGGAGGAAGTCGTGGCTTACCGAGCGGATTTGAGGGGGGTCGGGAATGCCACGCATCTCCTCGGGCGTGCGCCCCGGCGGAACGAAGACGCCGAAGTGATCGATAAGCCTGAGCAGTGGGCCCGCGTAGGTGAAGCCCGCGCCCTGAACACGCGGCATCTTGCGGAGCTCCCCGAGCAGTTCCTCGATGAGCATTGCCTTCCGTGTTGTGGTGTACTCCTGGGGTATGACCAGGTAGAACGTGAGCAGCCCGGAGGCATTCCAGCCCGGATCCACACGTGTGAGTCTGCTGAAGCTGTTGACTAGCAGCCCCGCTCCGACCAGCAACATAGTCGCCGTTGCCAGCTGACCCGCCACCAGCAGGTTACGCAGGCGAATGTCGCTGCTCACACCGGTGGCCACGCCGCTCGCGCCCCGTACGCCTATCGCCTGAACGTAATCGATCCGGGAGAGTCTCAAGACCGGAATAACGCTAATGACGAGGGCTGTGAACGCTGACAGCCCGATGGCGATCGCGAGCATTCGTCCATCGACCACCACCTCGTGGAGGCGTGGGATCATCACTCCACCGAACGAGATGAGAAACGGCCCCTGCGCGTTGGGCGACGCAAGACTTCGCAGCACCTGCACACCGCCAACGGCAAGCAGAACTCCGACGCCTCCGCCGATCGCGCATAGGATGGCGCTCTCAGTCAGCAGCTGTCTGGCAATACGTGAGCGGCTGGCGCCTATCGCCAGGCGAACGGCAATTTCGCGGTGGCGTGCAGTTCCTCGCGCCAGCAACAAGGTCGCGACATTGGCACAGACAATGAGCAGCACGACGCCAACCGCAAGCGCCAATGTCGTGAGTGCAGCCCGACTCGCGGCGATTGCCTGCTCTTTGATGGGTTCGACGTCGAAACGGCGCGCTCCTCGAAGAAGTGGCTGCGATAGCGGACCGGAAGACGGTTTCGGCCGCAGCGCCTCGCCAATCACATTTGCTTCGTCTGTCGCGGCTCCGGCCGAGACGCCGTTGCGCAGCCGAGCGATCACAGAGCCCGATCCAGGCCATGACCGAACCCGCGAACCGGCGCTGATCGGCGCCCAATAGTCGCAGTACGGCACCGGAAAATCGAACTCGCGGGGCATGACGCCCACGATTGTGAGGGGCGTACCATCGAGGAATCCTGCTTCCGGTCCTTGGGTCTTCAGCTTTACCGTTCGGCCAACGATGCCAGGGTCGCCCTGAAAGTACCGCTGCCATGCCCCGGCGCTGATGACGACTGTGTTGGAGCCGGTTGCCTCATCGCGAGTGTCGAGCGCGCGCCCGAGCAGGGGGTTTGCGCCGAGTATCGAAAAGACGTTCGATGATGCGATGGTGCCACTCAACCGCGCCGAGCCTTCCGGTGTCGGCATCAAAGTGATGGGCGGAGTGATCGTGTACGCGAGATCGGACAACGTTATGGTTCGCGCTCGCCACTCCACCATTTCTGACCAACCCATGCTCGTCCGACGCAGGAGTGCGCCCGCTGCTGTCCTCGGAGCCGCGCGTTCGACAATCCGGACGAGCCGATCGGAGTCGCGATAGGGCAGGGGCTGAAGCAGCACCGTATTGACGATGCTGAAGACGGCGGTGGTCACACCGATGCCGAGACCCAACGTGATGATCGCGGCAAGCGTGAAGCCATGGTTCCGCGCAAGCGATCGACCGCCGTACCCGAGATCGCGCCAGGTGTCTTCCCAGATCGAAGTCCAGCCCACATCACGGAGACCATCCCTGATGGCCATCGCGCTACCCAGCTCGAGCCGAGCGGCCCGCATCGCTTCCTCGCGTGACAAGCCGGACTGGATTTTGTGCGCGACGGAGGTCTCGAGGAAGACATCGAGTTCGTTAGTGAGGTCGTGATCGGTCGTGCGCCTCCGGACGAGCGCACGCACGTCATGCAGGAAACGGCGGAACGTTCGCATCACAGTTCTCCGAAAGAGGCCTTGAGGACGCGGGAGATCGCAGTGGTCTGACGCTGCCACTCCCGTGTGGTTGTGGCCGGCGTCTCGCGCCCGCGCTTCGTCAGGGAGTAGTACTTCGCGCGCCGGCCGTTTTCGGTCGTCCGCCATTCCGCCGCAATTTCGCCATCCCGCTCGAGTCGACGGAACGCAGGGAACAGCGACCCGGCATTGAGCCGCAAAGCGCCACGGCTGATCTGCTCGAGGCGCAAACCAATCCCGTAACCGTGCATGGGCTCGAGGGCGAGAGTCCGCAGGATCAGCATGTCTAGCGTGCCCTGCACCAGCCCACTTGGGTTCGCACCTTCGCGCATTGCTTCCTCTCTTCTCGTCCGTCTAGAGGAGCAGAGTGTATGCACTACACCTAGATTGTCAAGAGGAAGCGGATTAGGAAGCGATGCAACCGCACGAAGGGATCGGGCACGAGGAGGATCGGCTGCCACGCGGCGACCCTCGCGTGCAGCTGCTGTCGGTCGGCGGCGAGATAGAGCCGGAGGCTGGGCGCGGTAATGACGTGGATCGGGAGATCGGCGAGGGTGACGCCCGCGGCGACGGCGACGACCATGTCGAGGCCGAGGAAGCTCTTGCCGACTTTGCGCTTCCCACCCACGATTCCCACGGCCCCATCGGCCGAGAGGTCGTGGATTAGCCAGCGCTGCTCAGCGCCGCCGTGGTAACACACGCCTGAAGGCGTGTTCCGATCGATCGGGCGAGTATTATCGCGGTTTACGGCG
>WNFI01012857.1_pt1 | contig 12227 bp, 10 predicted proteins | sample 5400471 | NCBI WGS metagenome assembly WNFI01 (sample SAMN13153348, study PRJNA577476) | soil metagenome | isolation source: 100 cm saprolite on Douglas fir-dominated hillslope | place: USA:California | collected 2013-09-17 | reverse complement strand
GCCGCCGGCAAGGCGATCAGTGCCGAGTCGCGCGATCCCGACGTGCTCGACACGTGGTTTTCCTCGGCGCTCCTGCCCTTCACCACGCTCGGCTGGCCCGAAGAGGCCGCGTTCGAGAAGGAGCGGCGCTTCTACCTGCCCTCCTCCGTCCTCGTCACCGGGTTCGACATCATCTTCTTCTGGGTCGCGCGCATGATCATGACGAGCCTGCAGTTCGCCGGCGCCACCGCGTTTCGCGACGTCTACATCAACGCCATCGTGCGCGACGCCGAGGGGCAGAAGATGTCGAAGTCGAAGGGCAACACCATCGATCCCCTCGACGTGATCGACGGCATCGCGTTCGACGCGCTCCTGGAGAAATCGACGCAGGGCCTGATGCTCGCCGCCCATCGCGACGCCGCCGCGAAGCGCATCAAGCGCGACTATCCCGAGGGGATCAGCGCCTATGGCGCCGACGCGCTGCGCTTCACCTTCGCCTCGCTCTCGACGCAGGGCCGGACGCTCAACTTCGACCTCAAGCGCTGCGAGGGCTACCGCAGCTTCTGCAACAAGCTGTGGAACGCCACGCGCTTCGTGCTGATGAACACCGAAGGCAAGGACACCGGGCTGGAAGACTCCGCGCCGCTCGAATACTCCGTTGCGGACCGCTGGATCGTGAGCCGCCTGCAGCGCGCCGAGGAAGCGTTCATCCGCAGCCTCGATGAATACCGCTTCGACGTATCGGCGCGCACCGTATACGAATTCGTGTGGGACGAGTATTGCGACTGGTACGTGGAGATCGCCAAGGTCCAGATCGCCGGCGGCAACGAGGCACAGCAGCGCGCCACTCGCCGGACGCTCATCCGCGTGCTCGAAGCGACGCTGCGGCTCGCGCATCCCGTGATCCCGTTCGTCACCGAGGAGCTTTGGCAAACGGTCGCGCCGCTCGCCGGCAAGACCGGGGAGAGCATCATGCTCGCCGCGTTTCCGAAGCCCGATCCGAAGAAGGTCGATGAAATCGCCGAAGCGGAGATGGCTGCGGTGAAAGAAGTGGTCAACGCAGCCCGCAACCTACGGTCGACGATGGGAATCTCGCCGGCGACGAAGGCCCCGCTCTACATCGCCAACTACACGGTCTCGCTGAAGAACCATAGCGCCTCCATTGCCGCAAACACCCGTGCTTCCGAAGTCCACTTCGTAGCCGAGCTCCCGGAGCGGGATGCACCCGTAGCCGCCACAAGTAACGGGAGGCTAATGCTCTACGTCGAGGTGGATCATGTCGCCGAGCGTGCTCGCCTCGCGAAGGAGATCGACAAACACGAAACCGAGATCGCGAAGGCGGCCACAAGCCTTGCGAATCCTTCCTTTGTCGAGCGCGCGAAGCCCGCGGTGGTCGAGCAAATGAAAAAACGGCGCGCCGACTTCGAGGCCAAGATCGCCGATCTGCGCTCGCAGCTCGCGAAGCTCGGCTAGCGGCCGGTGCCCTTCCCCCACAGCCTCCGGGCCCTCGAATCGCCGAACTTCCGCCGCTATTACATCGGCCAGTCGGTGTCGATGATCGGCACCTGGGTGCAGTCGGTCGCAGTGATGTGGCTCGCCTACCGCCTCTCGGGCTCGACCTGGTTCACCGGCCTCATCGGCTTCCTCAACAGCGCCCCGCACCTCTTCCTCGCGCCCTTCGCCGGCGTGCTCGGCGACCGTGTGAGCCGGCGCCGCATGCTGATCATCGTCCTCGCGCTGCTCTCGTTGCAGGCGGCCACGCTCGCCACGCTCTCGGGGCTCGGCATCATCACCATGCCGCAGCTGGCGGCGCTCGCGCTCTTCGCCGGCATCTGCAACGCCTTCGAGACGCCGACCCGCCAGTCGATCTTCGTGCAGCTCCTCGAGCGGCGCGAGGACCTTGCCAATGCGATCGCGCTCAACTCGATGCTGATGAACGGCACGCGCCTCATCGGGCCGTCGATCGGCGGCGTGCTGATCGCGGCCTTCGGCGAGTCCGTGTGCTTCGCGGTCAATTCCGTGAGCTACGCCGCGGTGCTCGCGGCGCTGATGGGGCTTCGCGTCAACCCGCGCCCGCGGCGCTCACCCACCCATCCGCTGCACGACCTCGCGGAAGGGTGGCGCTACGCGATGGGCATCCTGCCGGTCCGCTGGATGCTCTTCTCGCTCGCGGCCGTGAGCTTCTCCATCAGCCCGTACGCGACGCTCATGCCGGCGATCGCGGTCAGGACCTTCGGCCAGGGCGCGGAGCTCGTCGGGCTCTTCATCGGCGCGGTGGGGCTGGGCGCCTTCGTCGCCGCCGTCGGGCTCGCGCGCAGGCCCTCGGTGCGCGGCCTGGGCAAGTGGATCCCGTCCTCGGCGATCGCTGCAGACGCTGGTCGACGAGGAGAAGAGGAGCCGCGTGATGAGCTACTACACGATGTTCTTCATCGGCGTCGCCCCGCTCGGGCATTACCTCGCGGGCTGGCTCGCCGAGCACATCGGGGCGCCGCTGACGTTCGTCGTGGGCGGCACGATCGCGACGGGCGTCGGCGTCATCTTCGCCCTGCGAATGGACACGTTTCGCTCACACCTGAGGGTCGCGTACGTGCGCCAAGGTATCATCCCCGCCTCGGACGACACCCGGATGGCCAACCCATGAAGACCCTGCAGGGCAAGACGCTGTTCATCACCGGCGCCTCGCGCGGCATCGGCCGCGAGATCGCGCTGCGCGCCGCCCGCGACGGCGCCCACGTCGCGGTCGCGGCGAAGACGGCCGAACCGCACCCCAAGCTCCCGGGCACCATCCACACGGTCGCCGAGGAGATCGTCGCCGCGGGAGGCAGGGCGCTCGCCATCCAGCTCGACGTGCGCGACGAGGAGGCGATCGCGCAGGCGGTCCAGCGTACCGCGGCCGAATTCGGCGGCATCGACATCCTGGTGAACAACGCCAGCGCGATCAGCCTCACGCCCACCGCCGCCACGCCCACCCGGCGCTACGACCTGATGATGGGCGTCAACGTGCGCGCGACATTCCTCTGCTCGCAGGCCTGCATTCCATTCCTCAAGAAGTCGGCGAACCCGCACATCCTCACGCTCTCGCCGCCCATCTCGATGAAGGCGAAGTGGTTTGCCGGGCACGTCGCCTACACGATGTCGAAGTACGGCATGAGCATGTGCACGCTGGGCATGGCCGAGGAGCTCAAGCGCGACGGCATAGCGGTGAACTCGCTCTGGCCGCAGACCACCATCGCCACCGCCGCGGTGGAGGTGCACTTCCCGGCCGAAATCCTCAAGGCGAGCCGGCACGCGGCCATCATGGCGGACGCCGCGCACGCCATCCTCACCAGCGAGGCGCGCGCCAACACGGGCAATTTCTATATCGACGAGGAAGTGCTGCGCAGCATCGGCGTCACCGACTTCGAGCGCTACGCGGTCACGCCGGGCGTGCCGCTGTTCAAGGACCTGTTCCTCGAGTGAAAACCGTGGTCTGTCCCCGGTTTTCAGCGCTTCTTCATGAAGAACGTGAACTCCGGACCGTCACTGTGCGAGAGAAGCTCGTTGCCGGTCTGCTTGCAGAATGCCTGGAAGTCCTTCACCGAGCCCGGGTCCGTCGCCATGACCTTCAGGACCTGCCCGGAGGTGAGGTCGCCCAGGACCTTCTTCGCCCTGAGGATGGGCAGCGGGCAGTTGAGTCCGCGCACGTCGAGCTCGCGGTCGTAGGTCGTCGGCATTTCGTCATGTTCTCCGGGCGAAAATCTTAACATGCGGCCTCCCGCGGTCCGCTTCAATCCCCGTGGACATCGTGCCCGCTGACCAACGCTCGCTCACGTTCGCCGAGGCGCTGCGCTTCTGGACGAAGCTAGGCTTCGTGAGCTTCGGCGGCCCCGCGGGGCAGATCGCGATCATGCATCGCGAGCTGGTCGAGCGGCATCGCTGGATCTCGGAGCGGCGCTTCCTGCACGCCCTCAACTACTGCATGCTGCTGCCGGGCCCGGAGGCGCAGCAGCTCGCCACGTACATCGGCTGGCTGTTGCACGGCACGCGCGGCGGTATCGCGGCAGGGGCGCTCTTCGTGCTTCCCTCGCTCGTAATCCTGGTGGCGCTCTCGTGGATCTACGTGCGCTACGGCCAGGTGCCGGCGGTGGCCGCGGTCCTCTATGGCTTCAAGCCCGCGGTGGTGGCGATCGTGCTGGCGGCCGCGTGGCGCATCGGCTCACGCGCGCTCGGCAATCCATGGCTGTGGGCGATCGCCGCGGCGGCCTTCGCGGCGCTCTTCGCCTTCGCGATCCCCTTCCCTCTCGTGATCGCGGGCGCGGCGATCGCCGGCGTCGTCGGCGGGCGGATCGCGCCTCGGGCCTTCGCCAAGTCGGCCCACAAGGTGGACAAGGCGGCCGGCAGCGGCGGGGCGATCATCGACGACGACACGCCGACTCCCGCGCACGCCCGCTATTCGCGCGCGCGCATCGCCGCCCTCGTCGCCACGTTCCTCATCCTCTGGGCGGTGGTCCTCGCGACTCTCGCCTTCGCATGGGGATGGCACGGCGACTACACGCAGATGGCCTGGTTCTTCACGCGAGCGGCGCTCGTCACGTTCGGCGGCGCTTATGCGGTCCTTCCCTACGTGCTGCAGGGTGCCGTGCTGGACTACGGCTGGGTCAGCGCCCCGCAGATGATCGACGGCCTCGCGCTCGGCGAGACCACGCCCGGGCCGCTCATCATGGTGGTCGCGTTCGTGGGCTTCGTCGGCGGATGGACGAAACAGGTACTCGGACCCAACGCGCTCCTCGCCGCCGGCGCGCTCGGCGCGTGCGTCGCGACGTTCTTCACCTTCCTGCCGTCGTTCCTCTTCATCCTGGCGGGCGGGCCGCTGGTGGAGCGCACGCGCGACGACGTGGCGCTCGCCGCGCCCCTCACCGCGATTACCGCGGCCGTGGTCGGCGTGATCGTGAATCTCGCGGTGTTCTTCGCGTGGCGCGTGTTCTGGCCCGAGTCGAGCCCGGCCGCGCCCTTCGCCGGTCGCTTCGACGCTCCGAGCGCGGCCATCGCGGCGCTCGCGGCCGCGGCGCTCTTCTCGAAGCGCGTGGGGGTGATTCCGGTGGTGTTCGCCGCGGGACTCGCGGGGCTCGCCCTGTGGGCGGCCGGCTTTCAGGTGGCTACGTAGGTTCCTGACTTGCCGCCGCGCTTTTCCAGCAGGCGAACGGCGTCGATGGTCATCGCGCGGTCGGCGGACTTGCACATGTCGTAGATCGTGAGCAGGCCGATCTGCACCGCGGCGAGCGCCTCCATCTCCACGCCGGTGCGCGCGGTGCACTCGACGGTGGCGCGGCACTCGATGCGCGCCGTCTTCTTGTCGGGCTTGAAATCCACGGCGACGGAAGTGAGCGGCACGGGATGGCAAAGCGGGATGAGCTCGGAAGTCCGCTTGGCCGCCTGGATCGCGGCGACGCGGGCGACGCCCAGCACGTCCCCCTTCTTCGCCTTTCCCGCGAGCACCAGGGAGAGCGTCTCGGGGCGCATGCGGATGGTGCCGGTCGCCACCGCCACGCGCCGCGTCTCCGCCTTCGAGCCGACGTCAACCATGCGTGCCGCGCCGCGTTCGTCGAAATGGGTCAGTTTTTCCTTCATAATCCCATAGTAGCAGTTCGTCACCGCTCCCCTGATGTGAAAGCCCGCGCCCTCATAACGTCGCTGCTGCTCTGTTTTCCCGGGTCGCCGGGCTTCGCCCAATCGCTCCCCGATCTCGGCGACGCCTCGGCCGCCACCCTCTCCGATTCGCAGGAACGCACCATCGGCAACCGCATCATGCGGGAGGTCCGCATCGATCCGGCCTATCTCGACGATCCCGAGGTCGCCGATTACGTCTCGTCGCTGGGTTCGCGCCTGCTCTCGGTCGCCGACGGGCCGACGCGCGAGATCGATTACTTCGCCGTCCAGGACGATTCGATCAACGCCTTCGCGCTCCCTGGCGGACACATCGGCGTGCACACCGCCCTCATCGTCCTCACCCAGAGCGAGTCCGAGCTCGCGGGCGTGCTCGCGCACGAGACCGCCCACGTCCTGCAGCGCCACCAGGCGCGCATGGCGCACGGGCAGCGCGGCGGGCAGTGGACGTCGCTCGCGGCCCTCGCGCTCGCCATCCTCGCCGGGCGCAGCGGCAGCTCGCAGAGCGGGCAGATCACGGAGGCCGCGGTCGCCGCCGCAGGCGCGCTGCAGATCCAGAACCAGCTCGATTACACGCGCGAGCACGAACGCGAGGCCGATCGCGTCGGGCTCACCCTCCTCGAGCGCGCGGGCTTCGACACCCGCGCCATGGCGACCTTCTTCGAGCGGCTGCTGCGCGCCAACCGGCTGAACGAGCTCAAGGGCGCGCCGTCCTACCTGCGCACCCACCCGCTCACCACCGAGCGCATCGCCGACATGCAGGACCGCGTCGATCGCATGCCCGCGAAGATGGTGCCGGACTCGTTCGAGTACCGCATCGCTCGCGCGCGCCTGCGGGCCGCCGCGGGCTCGCCGGCCGAGGCCGTGGCGCTGCACCGCACGATGCTCGCCGACAAGACCGTCGTGCGGCCGCGCGAGGACGTGTACGGCCTCGCCCTGTCGCTGCGCCGCGCGCGCGATTTCGAGGGCGCTTGGAAGGCGCTCGAGCCGCTGCGCGCCGCGCCGTCCACGCACCCGGCGTTCGAGATCCTCGCGGGCACGCTGCTCGCCGACATGAAACGTCTCGACGAGGCCGCCGCGGTGTACCAGAGGGCGTTGCGCTCCTATCCGGGCAATCGGGCGCTCGCCTACGCCTATCTCGACTTGCTGCTGCAGAACGGCCGCTACCGCGAGGCGCTCGCGGATCTCGAGGAGCGCCTGCGCCTGATGCAGGACGATGCGCGCCTCTACGAATTCCAGGCGCGCGCCTTCGAGGCCTCCGGCAAGCGCCTCTCCCAGCACCGCGCCCAGGCCGAGGCCTACTACCGTCGCGGCAATCTCGCCGCCGCCGTGGACCAGCTCGAGATCGCGGTCAAGGTTCGCGCGAGCGACTTCTACGAGATGTCGATCGCAGAGTCGCGCCTGCGCGCCTTGCGCGCCTTGCTCGAGAACGAAAAAGCCGCCGAGAAGGCGCTCAAGATCAGCTGATGGAGCGCGCGGCGAGGCTGCTCGCGCTCCTCTGCCTCGGCGCCGCGCTGGAATGCGCGGCGCAGCGCCCGCCGAGCGCGGTCGAGCTCTTCGTGCGCGCCGACAAGGGTCACTGCATCGCGTGCCACCGCCTGCCGCCGGGCGTCGGGCCGCAGACGCGCGCCGACCTCGGGCCGGCGCTCGACGGGCGCAGGATGCGCGAGATCGGCAGAGCCCGCCTGCGCGAAACCCTCGTCGATCCGACGCGCGCGATTCCCGCCACCGTGATGCCGCCCTTCGGCCGCCACCGGATTCTCGACGACGCCGAGATCGACCGCATCGTGGAATTCCTCCATGGCCTGCCGTAGCGCGCGCGCGCTTCTCGCGCCGGCGCTCGTCGTCGCGGCGACGGCCGGCTTCGCCGCGCCGGAGCAGGTGCGGGGCGACGTCGCGGCGCGCCTGCAGGCACGGCTGCCGGACCTCGCCACGCAGGACTACGCTGTCGGCTCGGGCGCGTTCGACGGCGAGTTGCGCGCGCGCATCGAGGAGAACGCCGGCGCGGGCAGCGATGCGATCGCCGCCGGCCGCAAGCTCTGGACGGCGAAATTCAAGGACGGCCGCACGCTCGCCGGGTGCTTTCCCAACGGCGGGCGCCGAGTCGCGGCGCTGTATCCGCAGTACGACGCGCGCCTGAAGCGCATCGTCACGCTGGAGATGGCCGTGAACCAATGCCTGAAGACCCACGGCGAGGCCCTCTACGAGCCGGGCGATCCGCAGACCATGGGCGTCGTCCTCGCGTACCTGCGCTCGCTCTCGGACGGGCAGAAGATCGCGGTGCGCGTACCGACGGCGGCTGAGCCACGCTTCGAGCTCGGACGCAGCCTCTATTTCACTCGCCTCGGCCAGCGCAACTTCGCGTGCGCCTCTTGCCACATCCAGGGCGCCGGCCGGCGTTTCGTCGACTCGGTGCTCTCCCCGGCGATCGGCCAGGCCACGCATTGGCCGGTGATCCGCGACGCAGCCCCGATCAGCATGCAGACGAGAATCCGGGAGTGCCTCGAGCTGATGGGGGCGGCGCCCTTCGCTGCCGGCTCCGAGGAGCTCAACCAGCTCGAGTACTTCCTCGCCTACCTCTCGAACGGCCTCGCGTTGAAGTCCAACGTCTGGCGCCCAGCCGCCGATCTCAGGACCGGGGATGGCAGCCCGCCCGCGGGAACGCGGGATAGCGCGAGTCGGTAAGCGCGGCGATGAGGCGCATCTCCGAGGCGTGCGCATCGCGGCGCACGAACGACTTGGCGCGGTCGAAGAGGAGCAGCGCCTTCGCCCGCTCGCCCTTGCACACGAGCGCGGTCGCCGTGGCGAGGAACGCGAACTCGGTCGCTTCGTTGGGAGGCGTCTTGGTCGCATCGAGGATCGCGGCGCCAGTGGCGATCATGGCGTCGGCATTGCGGTCGGCGACCGCCTCGAAGAGCTCGATCCAGCGCCGGTGCTCGGGCGGCAGCGCCTTCACGCACGGCGACTGCGTCATCGGGCGCCAGATCTCGAGCGCCGCATCCTTCTGCAGGTAGGGGATCGTCGCCTCGGCCACGAGGCGCAGCGACGGCAGCATCTGCTCGAACGCGAGCTCGGAGCGGCATCCGGCCCACAGGCGCACCAGGCGCGCGGCCGAATCCTGCGGCGTGTCGATGGGCCGCGCGGGATCGCGCGCGGCGCCGATCTGCAGCACGCTGTCGTGCACGGTCCACGCCTTGCCGACCGCCGCGTCGACCACCGTGATCGGGATCATGTCGTGCCGGCGCGCGGCCGGCGGCGAAGCGCCATCGAGCATCTCGAGCAACGGCACGCCCGCGGACTGCAGCTCGATCAGCTCGTTCACGCGCGCGCGCGTGAAGCGCGTGCGCCCGGCGCGGTGATCGACGAACGGGAAATAATCGGAATTGGAAGGCGCGCCGAGGCTTTCGAAGAAGGGAGCGAGCGTGTTCCAGGTCCCCACTGCGCGGCGCTGGACCACTTCGGCCTCGGTGAGCCGCAGCTTCTTGAGCATCGGCTGCAGCCCGGGGTCCTTGAGCACCGCCCCGTCGAACCGGCCGGGCCCCCCGCCCTTGCGCGCGATGAGGATGATGTCGGAATCGATCGAGGAATAGATGAGGAACTGGGGGAAGGTCTTGGCGACCGCGGATTCGAGGGCTCGGAGACGATGATGTCGTAGCGCTCGCGGGAGCGCGCGAAGTACGACTTGGCGTCGTCGATCACGATGCGGCTGCGCGGATCGCTGTAGGCGGCCTCCGTGGTGGGGCGGAACTGCTTCGCGCCCTCGACCATCGCCGGCTCGATCTCGATCGTGTCGACGCGTTGCAGCCGGGGTGAGCCCAGTACCACGGAGGTCGACATGCCCGAGCCGAAGCCGATCACTGCGGCGCTCTTCGCGTCGGGCCGGTGGCCCAGCGGCAGCACGGCGAGCAGCGTCATCGTGAACTCGTCGCCCGTCGGGAAACGGTCCGGGCTCACCGAGATCGCCGCATCGGGCTTGCCGTTGGTCCTGATCGACACCACCTGCGCGGCGTTCTTGGTCACATCCACCGTCGCCGTCTTGCCGTCGTGGTGGTAGGCCACCGTGTCGCCGTCGCCGATGCGCGCGACGCCGGTGCGGAATACGCCGGAGGCGGAGCGGCGCGGGTCGATGTCGAACGTGAAGGCCATCACGGTAAGCGCCACCACGCCGGCGATCGCCGGCCATGGCAGCGGCAGCCGGCCCGTGCGGCGCCCCGAGACGATGACGAGGAGAACCACACCGAGCACCACGTCGATCGCGGCCCCCGCGATGAGCGTCCAGCGCAGGCCCACATTGTCCAGGAGCAGGTGCACGGCGATTCCCACGCCGATCAGCGCCCCCAGCGTGTTGACCGCGTACACCGCGCCGATCGCCTTCTCGCCCGTCGGCGAGCGCAGCAGCCGGTAGGTGATCAACGGCAAGGTCATCCCGGCGCAGAAGGTCGCCGGAAGCATGACCAGCAGCGCGATCGCGGTCGAGGCGAGGCTGAAGATGACGAAGCCGCCGTTGTTGCGCGCGACCGAGGAGAGCAGCCATGCCATGAAGTCGAACGATCCGATGTACACGACCACGGTCGCGGCCGCCGAGACGCCCATCACGATCTGCACGATGGCAAGGAAGCGCACGGGCTCCTCGAGCTGGTCGACGCGGTGGCGCACCCACAGCCCGCCCAGGGCGAGCCCCAGGATGAAGCTCGCGAGCATGATTTCGAAGGAGTAGGTCGAGGCGCCGAGCACCAGGCTCAGCATGCGGATCCAGGCGATCTCGTAGATGAAGGACGACAGGCCCGTGAGGCACGCGGTCGCGAGGAGAAGCGTCGCCAGGCGCGAGCCGAGCGCGCTCGAGGGAGCCTGCGAGAGGGGCGCGAGGTTGAGCGGCGGCGGCGGCGTCTTGGACAGGAAGTAGGCCGTCATCGCCACCGCGATGTTGAGCATTCCCGCCACCGTGAGCGTGCCCGGGAGACCCACGGAAGGAATCAGCATGAAGGCCGAGGCGAGGACGCCCAGCACCGCGCCGAAGCTGTTGAGGAAGTAGAGTGCCGACACCTCCTCTCCGGGCTGCTCCGGCGCGAGACGCAGCACCGCGGAGCATACCAGCGGGAAGGTCGCCCCGAGCAGGATCGATTGCGGCGCGAGCAGCAACGCGGCTCGCCCTCGACCGCGGCGTAGACGCGCAGGGGATTACCCACCCGCTCGGCGACTCGAGCGCACAGCCACGAGCCGAGCGCGAGCCCGCCGATGAAGACTCCGAGGACCAGCGTTTGCGCGTAGGCGGCGTGCCCGACGAACGACCGCAGATAGTGCGTCCAGACCGACTCGTAGATCAGGCCGCTGAACCCCGAGAGGAAGAATATGAAGAGGATCGGGTCGGTGCGTTTCTTCATTTGAATTCCCACGGGCGCAGGGCCACGACCCGGAGGACGCTGCCGTCACGCGCGTCGATGAGCGCCGTGTGGTCGCGCTTGCCCGCGCGCACGGGGAGGAAGCGCACGTCCTGCTCCGGCCTGCCGAGCGTCTCCATGAGCGAGTCGATTTCCGCCGCGGATGCGGCATTGAGCTTGCGAAGGCTGGCGATGGTACCACCCCGCGTCCGCGCCTCGCCGCGCACGCCGTCGTAAGCCACGTAGTGCTGCGGAAAATACTGCAGGTCAACTCCCGCCATCGCGGAAAACATGATACGCATCGCCTCCTCCTGGTCGGAGGGCACGCGCGCGCCGACGACTTGGGGGCCGCCTTTCGGCAGCTCGGCGAAGGCGCCCCGGGCCTTCGCGAGCTCCGCGGGCGCAATGTCGTTCGCGCGCACGAGCTCGAAGCGATCCTTCACGAAGACCAGGTAGATGGGCCGCGAGACGTATAGGACGTGGATCCCGTAGGCGAGCGCGCCCGCCTGCAGCAGCGCGATCATCACGAGGTCGAAGCCGAGGCCCTTCTTGCCATGGACGAAGACAATGAAGGTAAGGACGGGCCCCGTCACTACGCAGACCGCGGCGATCAGGACAAAGAGATCACGCCCGCCGGCGACCGCGAAGAGGCCCCATGGGTACCACAGCGCGTAGATGACGACGAAGACGACGAGCGCGATCGCGGCACTCAGGGCGAAGTGCGCGGCGCCCGCGCGAGCGCGGGTCGAGACCAGGTCTCGCAGGGGCATCGGAAAGGGGAATAAAAAACGGGCCGCTTTTGGCGGCCCGCTTTCTTGCTAAGTGAAGCTATTAACGGCAAACAGCGGGCAGGTACTTCGCCGCGATCGTCGTGGCGGTCTTGCAATCCCACGCGACGATCGCCGAGCCCGCGCCACCCGCCAGCGTCGGCGTGTAGCTGAGGTCGGTACCCGACGCGTTGCCCGTCAGCTGGGTGGCGAGGCCACCGGCCGCGGAAACGAGGATCACGCCCGTGCCGGCGGCAACCGTCGGCGGGGTCGAGTTGGCCGTGCCGACCGTCGAGCAACCGGAATCGGTCGCGCCCGGGAAGGTGCCTTTGGCCTGGTAGTACTCCGCGACGGAGGTCTTGCAGACGCCCGCGGCGTTGATCAGTTCGGTCACTTTCGAACGGATCGTGAAGTCCTGATAGGCCGGAATCGCGATGGCCGCCAGGATGCCGATGATCGC